>Ga0187855_10000605_pt1 | contig 30797 bp, 32 predicted proteins | sample June2016WEW_8_10_2_FD_132969 | JGI IMG/M metagenome (GOLD analysis project Ga0187855, IMG submission 132969) | Peatland microbial communities from SPRUCE experiment site at the Marcell Experimental Forest, Minnesota, USA - June2016WEW_8_10 | ecosystem: Environmental > Terrestrial > Soil >...
GGCCACGGTGAGGCAGCATGGAACCGTGACACAGACCGCCAGTGACGCCCCGGGACCATCCCGCGCGGCGCCGTGGCTGGCCGGGGGACCGGCGGATTCCGTTGCGGAAATTGCGGGCTTGATCGGGGCCGGCGGGGTCGTCATCCTGAGCGGGGCAGGCCTGTCGACCGAGTCCGGCATCCCCGACTACCGGGGGGCGACCGGCCTGGCCCGGCGCGCGGAGCCGATGACGTACCAGGCGTTCACCGGCGCAGCCGCGGCCCGGCAGCGGTACTGGGCGCGCAGTCACCTGGGCTGGCGGCACATCGCCCGGGCCGCGCCGAACCGGGGGCACCGCGCCGTGGCCGAGCTGCAGCGGCGCGGGCTGCTCAGCGGGATCATCACGCAGAACGTGGACGGGCTGCACCAGCAGGGCGGCGCGCGGGACGTGATCGAGCTGCACGGCAGCCTCAGCCGGGTGATCTGCCTCGGCTGCGGCGAGCGGACCCCGCGGGGCGAGCTGGATCAGCGGCTCCGCGCGGCGAACCCGGCCTGGGACGCCCGGGCGCGGCAGGTCAACCCGGACGGCGACGCGGTGCTGGACGCAGGGGCCACGGACCAGTTCCAGGTCGTGGACTGCCTGCGGTGCGCAGGCGCATTGAAGCCGGACGTGATCTTCTTCGGCGAGAACGTGCCGCCGGGCCGGGTCGCGGACTGCTACGCGCTGGTCGGCGCGGCCCGGGCGTTCCTGGTCCTCGGTTCCTCGCTAACCGTGATGTCCGGCTACCGCTTCGTCCGGCACGCGGCCAAGCTCGGTATCCCCGTCGCGATCATCAACCAGGGTGCGACCCGCGGGGACGCGCAGGCCACGGTCATCCTCGACGCCCCCCTGGGCCCGGCCCTGACCAGCCTCACGGCCAGGTACGGGTAGGGCCGCCGCGCGGCTCAGTTCGGGTTGTAGGGCGTGTTCCGCAGGTCGGGGGCGGGCGTCGCGGTCAGCGAGCGGAGCATCGTGGTCTCGCGGGCCAGCAGCGCGCGCTCGGCGCCGAGCCGGCGCACCGCGTCCGGCTCGGCCAGCAGCTGCTGGCGGACCGGCAGGTCGAGGATCATCGAGGCGGCCACCAGGTAGGACAGCACCAACGGCTCGTCCGGCAGCTCGGGCACGGTGACCTCGATGCTTTCCCGGCTGGCCAGGGCCTCGACGTAGCCGCGGAAGCCGCGCTGCACCGCCTGCGCGGCGAGCCCGGCGGCTGCCTCGTCGCCGACCTCCTCGTCGAGCAGCTCCACCTCACCCTGCAGGTAGGGCTGGGAGTCGTCGTCGAGCGACGCCACCCGGAACCGCTGGGTGCCCACGGTCACCAGGTGAAACCGGCCGTCCTCCTGTTCAGCGACCTCGCGCAGCGTCGCGGTGCAGCCGATCTCATGCAGCGCGGAGATCCCGTCCACTCCGGTTTCCCGGCCCTTGCGGATCGCGATGACGCCGAACCGCCGGGGTTCCGGCCCGTCCAGCAGGTCTCGGACCAGCCGCCGGTACCGCTCCTCGAAGATGTTCAGCGGGAGCATCAGGCCCGGGTACAGGACGGTACCGAGCGGAAACAGGGGCAGCGTCTCGCTCATTACTGGAGCCTATGCGCCCCGCGACGTGCGAGCCAGCCACGGGCCGGCAGATGAGGACGGCGGGCGGGCGCGGTGAGCGGCGCGGCCGGAGGAAGGGCCGGCGCGGCCGGAGAAAGGGCGGCCCGCAGAGCCGAAAGCCCCGCCGGCCGGGGACCTCTGCCGGGTGCGCCGGCCCCGGCCGCGGGGAACGCTAAGCAACACACCCGAACGCCAGAGGATCGCCGCTCATCCGGATCGGAGGGTGATGTGGAAGAACACCAGCAAGGTTCGGCCCGCCTGCCCGAGCAGGCCGGCCCCCGGGAACCGGGGCACCCGGTGGATCACGCCGGGCTGGAGACGCTGCCGTTCGACGCGTGCCTGAGGCTGCTCGCGTCGGTCCCGCTGGGACGGATCGGTTTCTGCGCGGACGGCGAGGTGATCATGCTGCCGGTGAACCACGCGGTCGACGGCCAGGACGTGGTCTTCCAGGCTGCCGGAGGGTCGAAGCTGACCGCGGCCGAGCAGCAGGCCCTGGTCGCGTTCGAGGCCGACGACTATGACGAGCGCACCCGGGCCGGCTGGAGCGTGCTGGTGACAGGCCGCGCGACCGTGGTTTACGACGAGGCTGAGACCCAGCGGCTCGGGCTGCTCGGCCTGCTGCCCTGGGCGAGCGAGGTCGAGCATCCCTTCTGGATCCGGATCCGCCCGACCTCGGTGACCGGCCGTCGGATACCGGGTACCAGCGCCCGCTAGGCGGGGCCCGGCCCGGACCTCCGCCCGCTAGGCAGGCTCGGCCCGGACGCCCGGTGAGTGGCCTGTTCACCGCACGCTCACCACGGTGAGCAGGGCGAGCAGGATGGTGGCGCTGGCGGTCAGGCCGTGCACGATCGGGATGATGACGCGCAGGTCGTCCTGGGGGGTTCGCGACGTGCCGGGGACCGGGCCCGGCGGCCCGGAGACCGGAGCCGGCGTCCCGGGACGGGCCCGGGAAGTCCACACGGTCAGGGTGGCCATGCCAAGCCCGATCACGGCCACCAGCACACCCACGGCCAGCCAGGCCAGGACGGTCCACCCGGTAGCCAGGTAAGCGACCCAGACCAGCAGCCCGGCACTGGCCACGCCGAAATGCCCCAGGGTGACCGCCGGACCAAGGCCACTGCGGCCGGCTCGGCGGCGCAGGCCGCCGCCCTTGATCCAGCCGGCCAGCATGAAAGCCCCGCTGCCGACGGTCAGGAGCCACGCGGCGAGCGTGCCCAGGCCCAGCCCCCAGCGGCCCGCCAGGGATCCGGGGGGAGTTGGCGGGGGCCCAGCCCCGGGCGGAGGCGGCCCGGGAGGGGGACGCCCTCCAGGCCGCTGCTGGGACTCGATCAGCCGGGCCAGGCGGGCTCCGGCGGCGACCGCGCGGTGCCGCCAGGCCGTCTTGTGCTGGTGGGCGCCCGCCACGTCGTAGATGGCCCGGCCCAGGGCGAAGTTCAGCTCAGCCCGGGCCAGGCCCCGGCATGCGGCGACGACCGTGGTCAGCGGGACGTGATGCTCGATGGCCTGCACGGCCGTGGCGGTGCACGCTGGGACCGACCCGCGGGGGTGCGGGACGCCGCCGACCCCCAGGGCGGTGGCCAGCACGCCGGTGACTAGGAGCACGGCGGCCCGCCTCACGTGGGTCAGCGTATACGGCTCGGACAGGGCCGCGACGGTGGGGCCGCGTTGTGCGACGATGAACGGGGTGAGGTTCTCGCCGCGCGGTTCCGAGGACAAGGCGGTCGCCCGTGCCCCCAGTTGACCGGCCCCCACTTGACGTGCCCCCAGTCGACCTGTCCGCGTCGGAGTTCTGGGGCCTTCCGCTCTCCCAGCGTCGCGACGCGTTCACCCGCCTGCGCAGCCTGCCTCAGCCGCCGTTTTTCGCCGACCCGGACGTTCCGTTCGTGACCTCCAGCGGGGGGTATTACGCGCTGGTCCGGCACGCTGACGTAGTCGAGGCGAGCCGGAATCCTGACGTGTTCAGCTCCGGACGGGGCGCGACGAGCCTCGTCGACCTGCCCGTCGAGTTCAATGAGTATTTCGGTTCCATGATCAACATGGACGACCCGCGGCATGCACGGCTGCGCCGGATCGTGTCCCGGGCCTTCACGCCCCGGATGATCCGCAAGTTCGAGGACGACGTGCAGCGGGTTGCTGCCCGGATCGTGGACGACCTGGTGGAGGCAGGGCCGGGCGACTTCGTCGAGCAGGTCGCCGCGCGCCTCCCGCTCACCATCATCTGCCAGATGATGGGAATCCCGGACAGCAGCTACGCCATGGTGCTGCACGACACGAACGTGATCCTGTCCGGCAACGACCCCGACATCGTCAGCCAGAACCCTGACGAGGCGGTGGGCCAGATCCTGACCGCGGGCGCGGAACTCGCTGCCCTGGTCACCGAGCTGTGCGCCGCGCGTAGCCACGAGCCTAAGGACGACCTGATCACCGCGCTGGCCACGGCGAACATCGACGGCGAGCAGCTGACCAGCGCCGAACTGGCCTCGTTCTTCATCCTGCTCGTGGTGGCCGGCAATGAGACCACCCGGAACGCGATCTCGCACGCGCTCATCCTGCTCACCGACCACCCGGAGCAGCGCGCGTTGCTGGTGGATGACCTCGAGGCCCGGCTGGGCGGCGCGGTGGAGGAGATCGTCCGGTACGCGTCGCCGGTGATGTTCATGCGACGGACCCTCACCCGCGACTACGCCATGAACGGCCAGGACTATCACGAGGGCGACAAGGTGGCCCTGTTCTACTGGTCGGCCAACTATGACGAGACCGTGTTCGCCGACCCGGCCCGGTTCGACATCACCCGCTCCCCCAACCCGCACGTCGGCTTCGGGGCCGCCGGGCCGCACTTCTGCCTCGGTGCCCACCTGGCCCGGCGGGAGATCAGCGTCGCCCTCCGCGAGTTGCTGGGCCGGGTCCCTGACATTTACGCCGCCGCGCCGCCCGACCGGCTGCTCTCCAGCTTCATCAACGGCATCAAGCATCTGGACTGCGCTTTCAGCCGCTGACGTAACCGGGCAGACTCACCCGCACCCAGGCAGCGCACCTCACACCCGGGAGTCGGCCTCAATCTGGTAACGAACTGTGATCGTAAGAACGCAGAGTGTATAACTAGAACTCCCCTGGCTTACGGGGGGACCGCGCGTCAACGGTGGGGGTCGCCTTCTTGACGTGCCTGGCCAGCCGCTCCGCCCGCAAGGCGGCGGCCGCAGGCACGAACGGGAGGCGGAGGGGCGCGAAAGCCGAGGGGGACCTTCGTCCACTGGGCGGCGCTTTCCGGGGGCGTGGCGCCGCCCAGGACGAAGGTACCGGGAACGGCGGCGGCCCGCCGGCCCCGCGGAACGCTGACTGCGGGCCCGCGATCGGGCTGGCCGTCGGCCTCCCGGGTCTGGCCAGCCTCCCCGTCAGGCCAGCCTCCCCGTCAGGCCAGCGCGCTGATCTGCCGGGCCAGCGCGAAGTCGGCCCCGGTCAGGCCGCCGGCCGAGTGCGTGGACAAGGTCAGCGTCACCTTGTTCCACTGGATCAGAACGTCGGGATGATGGTTGGCCTGCTCCGCCAGGTAGGCCACCGCTCCGGCGTAGAGCATGGCGGCCCGGAAGTCATCCAGGGTGACCTGACGGGTGATGCTGTCACCCGCCCGGGTCCAGCCCGGCAGGCTGGCGAGTTCGGTGCCGATGTCATCCTCAGAGAGAAGTCCCATGTCCCGCAAGCCTATCCGCGTGGTCATGGCAGCCACCAGAGGCGTGACGTGGCCTCGATGCACGAGCCCACGTTGACCGGGGTGCCCGCGGTGAGGGCGCTGCCCGGGTCGCGCAGGCAACGGCCGCCCAGGACATTGCGCAGCAGGCCGTTGCCCAGGGCGGTCCACTGCTGGTAACTGCTCCTGTTGCACCGCCGGAGATGGACGGTCGCCGTCTTGCCCGGCGACGCGACCGCGAGGCAGTACTCGCCGTCGCGGATCGCCTGGCCGGCGAGGCGCCACCGCTGCCGGCGCGCGCCACTGCCGCAGGTACTGGTAACCGCTGCGGCGTTCTGGGCGTATCCCGCACGGGACAGGCAGACGCCGACCACACCGCTGGGCACCGTACCGCCGCCCAGTGCGTTCACGGCGGCCTGGGCTGCGGAAAGGTAGTTGCTGTAGGCACCGCTGGTGTACGTGGCCCACGGAGAGAAGCTCGCGCCGCCCTGGCTGATGTAGTACGCGCCGTCCGCGTTGCACTTGGCCGTGAACGCGCAGGTGTCGCTGATACTCGTCCAGGCCTGGTTGTCGATCTGCCAGAGCCCCCGGTCATACACTCCCGAGCAGTTCACCGGAGGGTAGTACCCGTCCTGGCCGGTGGGGTCGCAGTAATAGACGGTGGGCTGGCCGCCGGACTCGGCGACGCAGATGGCGCTGGCCGTGACCAGGTCGTCATTGGAGGCGTTGTTCGTCCACCCCGCATAGGTCGCATATCCGGCACAGGCCTGGGCCGCTGAGGCAGCCTGCTGCGTGCTGAGGATCCGGTCGAACGCCCCGCGCGGGGCCACCGACGCCGGGCGCATCACCGGCCCAGGCTGCGGCACGCCGGCGGACGCCTCCCCGGCGGGACCGGCTGTGTACCGGACCGCATGCCGTGACGCTGAGTGATCAGCAGAGTGAGAGATGGGCGCCGCAGCGACGATGCTGACGGGCAGGACAATGGCCGCTGCGGCAGCAAGAACGTAACGGGCCGCCGCCTTGGCGCTGAACGCCATGATCGAAACCCCCTCGATTCCGTGACGGGAAATAAGTCCCGCCACACGGGCCCGACCTCGTGAGGAAGGGTCCTTGAGGGGCTCGTTAGCCGACAATTGAGCCGGCGCCGTGATGCTGAAAAAACGCATACCCGTGCTGTGATGCTGAAAAATGCATACCCGGGCTAAAGCGCACCGGAACGTAAAGACGAGACATGAGAGACGGTATCGGATTTCTCGTGACCGTAAGTGACAGACTTGCCCGCAACCGGGCAGTATCCAGTCAGCGGCCAGCCCGGGATCACCCGCGGGCATTAACTCGCTGTTCAGCAGCATGGCGGCGGCACGCGGCTTCCATCCGCCGGCGTTCCCGGGCCATGACCGCGCCCAGCAGCGGTCCGTAGCGGGGTCGATGCGCTACGGACCTCCTGGGCCCGGTCCCGCCGCTTGGGCGCGGGCATCAGTACCACCGGCGCCAGGCCTCAGCCGGTATGCTGACCGGGCCCGCTTCAGTGGGCAAGCGGCGCAGCCGTGCGGTCCGGCCGGTTGCGGCCCGCCCGGAAACCGTCCTCCCGCACCGGCCCATCCCACCCGGCCGCCCTGGAGTGCTCCCGATGATCACGCCTGACGCCACGGAGCCGCGGTCGACCCCGCTTCGCGGCGTGCACGAACAACTGGGTGCCTCGATGACCGAGTTCGCCGGGTGGCTGATGCCGCTGCGGTACCGCAGCGAGACCGCGGAGCACCAGGCCGTCCGGGCCAGCGCGGGCCTGTTCGACCTGTCGCACATGGGCGAGATCATCGTCGACGGTCCCGGCGCCGCTGCGGCCCTCGACTACGCGCTGGTCGGCCAGCCCTCGTCGATGGCGCCCGGCCGTGCCCGCTACACGATGATCTGCGCGGCGGACGGCGGAGTGCTCGACGACCTGATCGTCTACCGGCTGGACGACCAGGAGTTCCTGGTCGTCGCCAACGCCGCGAACACCAGCGTGGTCGAGACCGCGCTGCGCGAGCGGGCGGACGGCCACGACGCGCAGATTACCGACCAGACCGAGGCCTACGCGCTGATCGCTATCCAGGGACCGGCCGCGGCCGGCATCCTCGGCCCGCTCACCGACGTCGCCCTGGACGGGGTCAAGTACTACACCGGCCACCGGGGCACAGTAGCTGGCCGGGAGGTCCTGCTCGCCCGCACCGGCTACACGGGCGAGGACGGGTTCGAGGTGTTCAGCCAGCCCGGGGACGCAGAGCACATCTGGATGACCCTGTCCGGCGCCGGCGCCGCGGCGGGCCTGGTACCTGCCGGGCTGGCCGCCCGGGACACGCTCCGGCTGGAGGCCGGGATGCCGCTGTACGGCAGCGAACTCGGGCCGGACACCACGCCGTTCGACGCAGGTCTCGGCCGGGTGGTCAAGCTGGACAAGCCGGGCGATTTCGTCGGCCGGGCCGCCCTGGCGGCCGCGGCCCAGGCACCCCCGCGCCGGGTCCTGGTCGGCCTGCGCGGCGGTACCCGGCGCGTTCCCCGGCACGGGTACCCCGTTCTGTGGGACGGTCAGGCCCGCGGCACGGTCACCAGCGGCGCCCCCTCCCCCACGCTGGGTGTGCCCATCGCCATGGCGTACGTCGAGCCCGAGGTGGCCGCCGAGGCCGGCGCCGGTCCCCCGGAGGCTGACCAGCACGGCGCCGCGGACGGCCCGCACGGCGCCGCAGACAGCCGGCTCGCGGTGGACATCAGGGGCCGGGCTGAGCCGGCCGTGCTCACCCCTCTGCCCTTCTACCATCGGACCCACGAACGCCCACGATGACTTCCCCTCGGGCAGCCTGGCCCGTCGGGGCAGCAGATCCCAGGAGAGCGACCAGATGACAGTTCCGGAAAACCTGAGCTACACCCCGGAGCACGAGTGGGTGGCCATCAACGACGGCGTCGCGTCGGTCGGCATCACCGACTTTGCCCAGCAGGCTCTCGGCGACGTCGTGTACGTGTCCGTGCCCGCGCCGGGGACGGCCGTGACCGCCGGCGAGCCCTTCGGCGAGGTGGAGTCCACGAAATCGGTCTCCGACCTCTATTCGCCGGTGGACGGCGAGGTGATCGAGGCCAACCCGGAGATCGACGACGACCCGGGGCTGGTCAACACCGACCCCTACGGGGCCGGCTGGCTGCTCCGGATCCGGATGGCCGACGACGCCGACCCCGTCGGCCTGCTGACCCCGGAGGAGTACACAGCGCTGACCAAAGAGGCTGAGTGAGCCCAGCCGGCGGCCGCGGCGGGCCGCCCGGGCCCGCCGACCTGGCCCGGTACAACGCGGCCACAGCCGGCACGGAGCCCCCGTTCGCCGTCATCGACTTGGCGGCACTGCGGGTCAACGCCGCCGACATGACCCGGCGGGCGGCGGGGAAGCCGATCCGGCTGGCCAGCAAGTCGGTGCGGTGCCGCGCGCTGCTCGAGCAGGTCCTGGGCATCGGCGGGTTCCGCGGGATCCTGGCGTTCACCCTGCCGGAGGCGCTATGGCTGGCCGGGCAGGGCGTCAGCGACGACATCGTGGTGGCCTACCCCAGCACAGACCATGCGGCGCTCACCCGGCTGGCCAGTTACCCGGCCGCCGCCGCCGTGATCACCGTGATGATCGACTCGCCCGACCATCTGGACATCATCGAGAAGGCCGCGGCGGCCGTGACCGATGCCGCGCCGATCCAGGTCTGCCTGGACATCGACACGTCCTACGTGGGCGGCGGCGGCATGATCCGCGCCGGGGCCCGCCGCTCCCCGGTGCGCACTCCGGTCCAGGCGGCGGCCATGGCCCGGGACATCGCGAGCCGTCCGGGGATCCGCCTGGCCGGGCTGATGGCCTACGAGGCGCAGATCGCCGGGGTCGGGGACAAGCCTCCCGGGCGGCCCTTCTACGCGCTGGCCGTCCGGCAGGTGCAGCACCGCTCCGCGGCGGAACTGGCCAAGCGGCGCGCGGCCATCGTGGCGGCGGTACGCGAGGTGACACCGCTCCGCTTCGTCAACGGGGGCGGCACCGGCTCGATCGAGGGGACCGCGGCTGAGGACGCAGTCACCGAGATCGGGGCCGGCTCGGGGCTGTACCAGCCCAGCCTGTTCGACAGCTACCGGGCCTTCTCCGGACGGCCGGCGGCGCTGTTCGCGCTGCCCGTGGTCCGGCGGCCGGCCCCGGGCGTGGTCACCGTGGCGGGCGGCGGGTACGTGGCGTCCGGGCCGGCCCACGGCAGCCGCCTCCCCCGGCCCTACCTCCCGGCGGGCCTGCGGCTCGATAAGCAGGAAGGAGCCGGTGAGGTGCAGACCCCGCTGCTCGGGAAGGCCGCGGACAGGCTCGGGATCGGCGACCGGGTCTGGTTCCGCCACGCCAAGGCTGGCGAGCTGTGCGAGCGGTTCGGCGAGCTGCACCTGATCGACGGCGACACGGTCACCACGAGCGTCCCCACCTACCGGGGCGAGGGCCAGTCCTTCGGCTGAGCTGACCGTCCTCGGCGACGCCGGGGCCGGTGCTGGGCAGGTCAGCGGTGGCGGCGGCGGATCAGGTAGGTGGCCACGCCAAGAACGGCCAGGGCGGCGAGGGCCCCGCCGGCCATCCGCGCCTTCGGACGCTGGAGCTGCTCCCGGGCCCGGTCCAGGGCCTGGTGGGCCACGTTGGCCGGGCTGACCCGGCCGGCGAGCTGATCCACTGTGCGCGCGAGGCTCTCGCGGGTGCGCTCGATCTCCTTGACCAGCGCATCCGGGTCGCGGATCGCGACCGTGCCATTCGCCTCGGCCATCGCTTGCATCCCTTCTGGGGGTGATCTTTGCCGGTAAGTGTGACAGGCGGGGGCAGTGATGTGCACGGCCGGCACGGTTACCCGCGGGAAATGCGATGGGCTGGGCGGAATCGGGTCTGGGCGCGGGCGGGACGCGCACGTAAGGTCGAGCGTGTCGGCGGAAGGGACCCACTCATGTCAGCGACGAACGAGGCCCCGGCACCCGGAGCGTCGGCACCTGGAACCCCCGCAACCGGAGCGCCGACGGTCAACGACCTCGATCTGCCGGTGTTCGATTACACCGAGCCGGGGCTGGCCGGCGAGGTGTACCACGAGCGGCTGGCCGCGGTCCGGCAGCAGGGCTGGCTGGCCCGCTCCCCCCTCACGTACGTGGTGCTGGACCGGGAGTCGGGCGAGTTCTTCCTGCGGGCCCGGCAGACCGCCTTCCCCGGCCGGGAGATCGCGGAGATCTTCGGCGTCACCGGCGGACGCCTGCGCGAGCAGATCGACGCCAACATCCTGAACGCCACCGGGGAGCGGCACCGGCGGCTACGGGCCCTGATCGGGCCCGCGTTCACCCCCCGCGCGGCCGATCGGTGGCGGCCCGCGATGCGCGGGTTCCTGGACGGGCTGTGGCGCGGCCTCGGGGACGTGGAGCCGGGCGGCCCAGCCGGATGCGAGTTCGTGGCCGCGTTCGCCAAGCCGTACCCCTCGCTCACCATCGCCGCCGTTCTGGGCGCCCCGCCGCAGGACGCTCCCCGGCTGAACGAATGGTCGGGCTGGGTCCAGAAGCAGTTCGACATCCGCGCCCTGGCCAGCGAGCCCGCCCGGATCGAGCGCGCGGTCGGGGAACTGTACGAGTACGTCGAGACGCTGCTGGAACGCCGCCGCCGTGAACCCTCTGACGATCTCATCAGCGCGCTGCTCGCGGCCGAGGAGGAGGGCGAGAGGCTGACCCACGATGAGTGCGTCAACCTGGTCCTCAACGTGGTCGCGGGCGGAATCGACACCACCCAGGCCCAGCTGTCGCACGCCATGCGGCTGTTCGCCGCCCACCCCGGGCAGTGGGCCGCGCTAGGCCGCGATCCGGGCCCGGTACCGGCGGCGGTCGAAGAGGTCCTCAGGTTCGAGCCGATCACCCCGTTCACCGCCCGCATCTGCACGGATGCGATCGAGCACCGGGGCGTGCTGTTCCCGGCGGGCACGATCGTCGCGATCTGCGCCGAGCGGGCCAACCGGGACGCCGGGGCGGGCGACGAGTTCGACATCGCGCGGGACTCTGGCGGGCGGCTGCTGACGTTCGGCGCGGGACCGCACTTCTGCCTGGGCTCCAACCTGGCCCGGGCCGAACTGGAAGAGGCCCTCACCTTCCTCGCCCCCCGGATGACCGGGCTGCACCCCGCGGGCCAGCCCCGGCTGGGCGGCGTGGAAGGCATCTACGGCATCGAATCCCTCCCCCTGGCCTGGACCCCGCGGTAAGCGTCCCGCCAGGGCGGGTAAGCCCGCATTAATCCAGGTGCGTGGCCCCCAGGGCCCGTTGGACGCGGCCATGGAGGGCATCGAGTGGCGCCGGACTAGCGCCTTCGGGAGATCAGCCGCCAGGCCCGGTGCTGCCCCGCCCGCCGCCCGATCCGGAGGACGATCCGCTCACCAGCAGTACCTTCCGCCGCGAAAGCCCCGCGAGCCACAGCCGCGGTTTCGTGATCAAACGAATGGTGTCGTGATAGCGACACCGATCGTCTGATCATGTTGCGGCCGGGCACCCTCCGGGGCGCGGTGAAAACGAAGGCCAACTCTCGGGCCGCATAGAATGCGTGTCGTGACGGTCAGGGCGGTCATCTTCGACTGGGGCGGGACGCTCACCCCCTGGCACTCGGTGGACCACCAGGCCCTCTGGCGGGCGGTCTGCGCGGCCCACTTCCCCGGCCGGGGCGACGAGGTTGCGGCGGCCATCCTGGCTGCGGAGAACGCCTGCTGGGAGCTCACCGATACGTCCCACTCCAGCGCGACGCTGGACGACATCTTCGCCCAGGCTGGGATCACGCCAACCGAGGAGCTGCTGGCCGCCTACTACGAGGCCTGGGATCCGCATACGATCACCGACCCTGATGTGCCCCCCTTGCTGCGGGCACTGCGCAAGCGCGGAATGAAGGTCGGCGTGCTGTCCAACACCTTCTGGCCACGGACGGCGCACGAGCGCGTGTTCCGCCGCGACGAGGTGCTCGACCTGATTGATGCCGCCGTGTACAGCAGCGAGATCCCGTGGGCGAAGCCCCATCCGGAAGCCTTCCGCGCCGTGATGCGGGCGCTGAAGGTGGACGACCCGGCCACATGCGTATTCGTGGGCGACCGGCCCTTCTCGGACGTGCACGGCGCGAAGCGGGCCGGCATGCGGGCCGTGCTGATCCCGCACAGCGAGGTGCCGACGTTCGACGAGGTCACCCCCGACGCGGTCATCACCCGGCTGGCCGACCTCCTGGCGCACCTAGACGCCTGGTCCGTCCCGGGCGCCTGACAAGGCGGCCCGCCTCGTTCCCCGGCCGGCTGGTGCGCAGCGCCGCCACAGCCCATGCCGGGACCGCAACCGGGTGTCCCGGCCACTGCCGGATCGACACCACTCGATGAGCGCAGCAACCCCGCCCGCCGCCCGCGCATATTTCCCGGCGTCCCGCTGGCCGGAGCGACTATCGCGGTGGACGATGACCTTGGCGGCTCGCTGCCGCCGCACTCACTGCGCGGCAGTGACGGCAGATCCCGGCAGCGGGCCCTAAGCGAGGGGGAGTGTCATACTGGCCGGCATCGTCCTGGCGACATCGTCGTCAGCCGCAACGCAACATCTGTCAGATCCTCGGGTGGTCGGCGTCATCGCCGCCTTAACGGGCAGCCTTTTGCTGTCCCTCGGCCTGTGTGCGACCGCCCTGCCCGGTGGCTGGCGGATGGTCGCCGGCTCGGCCGCCCTGGTCGGGGCGGTGGCCATGGTGGCCGGCGCGGCCGGCTTCACCCTGAACCGCTGGACAGCGCTCTCGGCCGCTGCCGCAGCGTGCGCGGTCACCGGCATCTTCGGCGTCATGCGGCTGATGGGGCCGGGTGTCCGCGCCCGGCGATTCCGCTGGACCTTAGTACTGACCCTCGGCCCCCTGCTCGCTACTTGGGCGGTCATCGCAATCATCGTGGCCACGGCACCGGGACCGAGCACCCGCGGATTCGAGGCCGCAGTCATTCCCGCGGTGACCATCTACGTGTTCGGCTGGTCGTTACTAAAGGGCCTGCTGCAGATCATGGGTGGCGCCGACGAGGACGACCAGGAGGAGGCACTCCCGGCGGCCAGGCCGGCCGCGGCGGTGGCGGCGGCACTCGGCGGCTACGCCCTCATCCCCGGCGTGGTCGCGATAGCGCTCGGACTGGCTGGCGTGTTGCTCCGGGTCTCAGGGGCGTCCGCCGATGCCCGGTCCATCGTCGCGTTCTCGCTCGCGCTCGGGACGATCCCGGTCGCAGTCCTGATCGGGTTCGCGTGGCGTGGCGCGCCCGACCTCATTTCGTTCGGGGTGGTGATCGGGGGTTTCCTGGTGGCGAAAGCAGCCCTGCTGCTCGCCATTCCGGCCTTCATGGCGCCGGATGCGGTGCTGATCGCGGGTGGGATCTGCGCGGCCGCCGGGCTGGCCGCCCGGCTCGCCCTGGCGTCCAGCGCGCGGCCAGCCTCCCCGGACCCGACCCCCCCGGCCGTGGACCCGCCTGCCGTGGACCCGCCTGCCGTGGACCCGCCTGCCGTGGACCCGCCTGCCGTGGACCCGCCTGCCGTGGCAACGACCGACTGACGGCCGGCCGAGGCGGCCAGGCGGGCCACCGGCGGGGCGGCCGGAGAGGCAACGAAGTCATGATCATGGCGAATCCCCGGGGTCACTGATGTCGGCCACGGAGGCGTCGAGGACCCGGACCGCGTGGTCCGCGTCCAGGGCCGCGGCGAGGCCGTGCCGGCCGGCCCCGAGCGTGATCTCCCGCCCGGCCATCCGCTCGTCGGCGATCACGGGCCAGCGGCGCACCGAACCGAACGGCGTGATCGTGCCGCGCTCGTAGCCGGTCACGTCCCGGGCCACCGTGGCGTCCGGCATGGACAGCCGGCTGACCCCCAGCAGGGCCCGCAGCTTCGGCCAGGAGATGGTCCGGTCCCCTGGCACCAGGATGAACAGGAAGTCATCGTCGCCGCGCCGCACCACCAGGGTCTTCACCACGTCGGCGGGTGTCACGCCGCGGGCCTGCGCGGCCTCGGCCAGGCTGCGCACCGGCCCGTGGCTGATCAGCCGGTAGGACAGGCCCGAGGCCGCGAGGGCATCTTCCGCCGGGTTGGGCATGATCCAGTATCTCCTTCCTGCGGTGCTGGAAGTCGCGCCGGCCGGACCGGCAGAATGACCGTTATGCCCGCTCCTCATGACGCTGCCGTGGACGATGACGCTCCCACCGGAACCTCCGCCGCCGGAACGCCGGCCGCCGGGAGCACCGCCGACGCCGGTGCGGACGCCGGTGCGACCGCCGCCGGCTCACCCGGCCTGCCCGTAGGAACCCCGGCCGCAGGAGCCCCAGCCGCAGAAACCCCGGAAGCCGCCTCCGACGCTGCGGAAATCGCCAGGCTGCGGGACACCTGCACCCGCTTCCTGGCGTGGCACGGGGCGGGCCGCGCGGCTGACCTGCTTGCCACGATCCCCCCGGACACGGTGACCGACCGCTACGGCGAGGGCGGCGCCGTGACCGAGCTGGAGAGCGAGATCATGCTGGTGCTCGGCAAGCCCGCCGCCGTGTTCCTGCCCAGCGGCACCATGGCCCAGCAGGCGGTGCTGCGGGTGCACGCCGACCGGCGGCAGCGCCGGGTCATCGCGTTCCACCCGGCCTGCCACATCGACACGCACGAAGGACGTGGCTACGAACGGCTGCACCAGCTGACCGGCCGGCCTGTCGGCGAGCCGGACCGGCTGCTCACGGTGACTGACCTGGAGCAGGTGGCCGAGCCGGTCGGTGCGTTGGTGATCGAACTGCCGCAGCGTGATCTCGGCGGTCAGCAGCCGGACTGGGCCGGCCTGGAAGCGCAGGTGACCTGGGCCCGGGAGCGCGGCGCGGCGGTGCACCTGGACGGTGCGCGGCTGTGGGAGTCCGCGGCGGGCTACGGCAAGCCGCCGGCCGGTATCGCCGGCCTGTTCGACACCGTGTACGTGTCGTTCTACAAGGGGCTGGGGGCGCTGCCGGGCTGCTGTGTGGCGGGCCCGGAGGATGTGGTCGCCGAGGTGCGCGAGTGGCGGCGCCGGATGGGCGGGACGCTGTTCGGCCTGTGGCCGAACGCGGCGTCGGCTCTGTCCTGCCTGGCCCGGCGGCTGCCGATTATGCCGCGCTACCTCAGCCACACCCGGGCGATCGCGGACGCGCTGCGCGACCTCCCTCGTGTCACGATCGTCCCGGACCCGCCGCAGACCCCCATGCTGCACCTGCTGCTGCGCACCACGGCGGAGGACTTCGCCGCCGCGGCCCGCAGGCTGGCCACCGAGCAGGGCGTGTGGACCTGGCCGGCTGCGATGGGCACCCCCGACCCGGGCACCCAGCGGGTCGAACTGGCCGTCGGCGACGCCACGCTGGCGCTGCGGCCCGCCGAGGTGCGCGAGTTCATCCGCGCGCTGCTGCCGGGATAGCGAGAACCCAGCTAACCGCGCCAGAAGTCGAACGGGTCCCGGCCGGGCCGGAATCCGGCGGCGTCCGCCAGGCCTGCCGCCTCGGCGAACCGCTCGCCGACGTAGCCGGGCAGGTGCGCGTCGCTGCCGAAGGACAGCGCCGTGCCACCCTCCTCCCGCCACCAACGCAGCAGGCTGACCGACACGAGCGGGCTGGCCGTGTTCAGCTCCAGGACCCGGCACGAGGAGGCCAGCGCCCGCAGCACCGCGCGGTACTCCTCCTCGAAGTCTGACTCCCGGTAGCGGCCCGCGGCCTGCGGCCAGTACCGCCGTGGGTAGTCCAGGTGCGCCAGCACCTCGAACAGGTCGCTGCCCTCGATCATGGCGACCACCTCGGCGAAGTACCGGCGCATCAGGTCGCCGGCGGGCTCGCGGCGCAGCAGCGCCCGCGCGTAGACCAGCCGTCCGCCGCTGGGCAGCGTATGCACGGAGCCGAGGATCCGGTCGAAACGGCCGGGCGACAGCACCGCGGCGGCGCTGCCGGCGAACAGGTGCGGCTCTCCCGCTTCCGCACCAGACAGGATCCGCAACGAGGGGAATCGCTGCCGGCATTCGTCCAGGCAGGAGAGGTAGCCGCTGATGTCGAGGGGGCGCCGCCCCCACTGGTCGTTGGGCGTGATGCCGGTGCCCGTGATCGGGTCGCCCGGTCCGGAGACGGTGAAGTCGAGATGCTCGGTGAAGGCCACCGCGGGCAGGCCGAGCTCGACGGCGCGGGCGCACGCGGCGGCCATCGACGCCCGCGGGCCGGTGTCATGCGACCACTGCGAATGGACATGATTGTCAGCTGGCGCATGATTGTCAGCTGGCGCGTGGTGGTCAGCTGGCGCGTGGTGGTCAGCTGGCGCGTGGTGGTCAGCTGGCGCGTGGTGGTCAGCTGGCAGAGTCCCGTGGCCAGCCCGGCCACTATCGGTGGGGCCGATGGGATTTGAACCCATACTCGCAGGATCCTAAGTCCTGTGCCTCTGCCGTTGGGCTACGGCCCCGCTGCTGGTCAAGAGGGTGTTCCCGATCTCGGTGTCCCGGCTCAGGCGGCGAGGTCCTGGCGCAGCCGGGCAACGTGGCCAGTCGCCCTGACGTTGTAGTACGCCCGCTCGATCCGCCCGTCCGCGCCGATCACGAACGTGGAGCGGATCACGCCGACCGTCTTCTTGCCGTACATCGTCTTCTCCCCGAACGACCCATAGGCCTGGAGGACCTCTCGGCCGGGGTCGGCGAGCAGGCCGAAGTTGAGGGATTCCCGGTCGCGGAACTTGGCCAGCTTCTCGGGGGTGTCCGGGGAGATGCCCAGCACGGTCAGCCCCGCGCCGGCGAGGTCGCCCAGGTTGTCGCGGAAGTCGCAGGCTTCCTTGGTGCAGCCCGGGGTCATCGCGGCCGGGTAGATGTACACGATCACGCGCTGTCCGCGCAGCGCGGACAACTGCACCGTCTTGCCGTCCGCATCTGGCAGTGAGAAGTCCGGCGCCTCATCACCTGGCGCCAGTTTCTGGTCGGTCACGTGCGCTCCCCTCGAAGACGACTCCACGTTACCGGGCCGGGAAGGCACGCGGGTGACCTTATTAAGAGCCTCTTACGCGGTCTGCGCAGGCCAGTTGGACGGTGAGTAACCGCCGTAGAGTCCACGACGGGTGGCGGGGGATTGCACGAATTTGCTTGGCAACTAGCGCAATCGCCAACCCAAGGAGGACCAAGCGTGTTCTCGCATTTGAAGGCCCGTCGGTCGGGCCCTCCCCAGCAGGGGACAACCCAGGACAGGTCTGCCCGGCCCGCCCGCTTCGGCGTGCCAGCCCGGGCCGTCCGCCCGCTCGGCTTCGCGGCCGTGGCGGCGGTGGCCGCCATCACCGTCGCCGGGTGCAAGCCCGGGGTTTACACCAGCAACTCCTCGAGCGGCCCGCAGAGCGGGATGTCGTCGTCCTCGGCGCTGTCGCTGGCGGCGCAGCAGACGCAGCAGATCAGGTCGTTCAGCGCGGACGTGGAGATCCAGGCCACCGGCGCGCTGAACGCGACTCTGACCGGCACCCTGCACGAGGTGACCACGCCCAGCCCGATCATCTCTCTCCGCGCCAACGCGGGTGCGCTCGGCAACGTCCGGGTGATCCTGGCGAACGGCATGGCCTACCTGAGGAGCCCGCTGCTGGAACGGTCCTACGGGAAGCCGTGGGTGATGGGCTCGATATCCTCCATGAGCACGTCGGGCCTGAACCTCGGCCCGCTGCTCGGCCTGCTCTCGACCAGCAGCCCGCTGGTGCAAGTCCCGCTGTTCAGCCAGGCCTCGAACCTCCGCATGATGCGCCGCTCGATGATGGACGGCTCACAGACGTCCGAGTGGGGCGGCCACTACATGCTCTCCACCGTGCTGGGCAGCCTGAACTCCAGCCTGCGGCCGGGCATGCAGTCCGTGATGAACAGCGGAATCACCATGACGAGGTTCCGGGCCTGGATGGACCCCACGCACATGATGCGCAAGCTGGTTCTCATCGAGGTCGGCAACAACACCCGGATCACGATCACCCTGGTGATCACGTCGATCAACCGGCCGGTGCACATCACGATGCCGTCGACCGCGCTGATCTTCGTCCTGGGCGGCGCCACCCCCACGCCGGCGCCGAGCGTGACGCTCACGCCGACGGTCAAGCCGACCGTGACCACCACCCCCACCACGGGGGCGACGCCGACACCGGTGGGGACCGGCACCGCGGGGGTGACAGGCACACCGACTCCGGTCCCGACCGGAGCCGGTCCGACGCACTGGTGACCTGCGCGGCCTGACCGCAAACGGCAGGCCCGCCGGACCTGGAGATGACGCGCCAGGACTGGCGGGCCTTCCCGCGTTCCAGGGACCGTGCCCGCCCGCCGTAGCGGGCGGCACGCTACCCGAGCAGGGCCGCGATGATGGGGGCCAGGGCGCGGAGCGCCCGCCCGCGATGACTGATCTTGTCCTTGTCGGCCGGCTTCATCTCGGCCGTTGTGATCTCCGCCCCCTCCGGGACGAAGATCGGGTCGTAGCCGAACCCGTTCGTGCCCCGGGGCGCCGTGGCCAGGGTGCCGTCCACCACGCCCTCGGTCACGTGCTCCGCCCCGGTGGGCAGCACGAGTGCCGCGGCGCAGGCGAAGTGCGCGCCCCGGTGCTCGGCCGGGATATCGGCCAGCTGGCCCAGGACGAGCTCAAGGTTGGCCGCCTCGTCGCCGTGCCGGCCGGCCCAGCGCGCGGACAGCACGCCAGGCATCCCGTTCAGTGCGTCGACGCACAGGCCGGAATCGTCCGCCACCGCGGGCAGGCCGGTGAACGCGGCCACCGCCCGGGCCTTGAGCAGCGCGTTCTCGGTGAAGGTGAGCCCGGTCTCGGCGACCTCGGGCATGCCCGGAAACTCGTCAAGATCGCTGACATCCACCGGGACCCGCCCGGCTTCCAGGATCCGGCGCAGCTCGATGAGCTTGCCGGTGTTCCGGGTCGCCACGATGAGCCTGTTGCCCACCGGACTCACCGCCCCGACGGGTCGCGGGCCAGGACTTCCCGCTGCAGCTCGGTCAGCTGGGCGCAGCCCGCGACCCCGAGATCGAGAAGCTCGTCGAGCAGAGCACGGCTGAACGGCTCCTGTTCCGCGGTGCCCTGGACCTCCGCGAAGTCGCCGTTGCCGGTGCAGACCACGTTCATGTCGGTCTGCGCGGCGGAGTCTTCCTCGTAGTTCAGGTCGAGGCGAGGCTGGCCGTCCACGATGCCGACGCTGACCGCGGCCACCGACCTGACCAGCGGGTCGCCCTTGAGGCGCTTGCGGCCGCGCAGCCAGGCCACGGCGTCGGCCAGCGCGACGTATCCCCCGGTGATCGCGGCGGTCCTGGTGCCGCCATCGGCCTGAAGCACGTCACAGTCGATGACGATGGTGTTCTCGCCGAGAGCCTTGGCGTCCACGCAGACCCGCAGGGACCGGCCGATCAGCCGGGAGATCTCGTGGGTGCGGCCGCCGATCCGGCCCCTGACCGATTCCCGGTCGCCGCGAGTGTTGGTCGCCCTGGGCAGCATCGCGTACTCGGCGGTGACCCAGCCGAGACCGCTGCCGCGCCGCCACCGGGGCACATCCTCGGTGGCGCTGGCCGCGCAGAGCACCCGGGTCGCCCCGAACTCCACCAGCACCGAGCCTTCCGCGTGGTCGAGCCAGCCGCGGGTCATCCGTATCTCGCGCAGCGACGCGTTGCTGCGCCCATCGGGTCGGGACATGCCTGCCACCCTACCGAGCAGCGGACCGTGGTCGCTCTGGTGACGGGCGCGCGGCGCTTGGCACATTTCACGCGGAACGTTCGCCCTAATCGGACAAATCACCCGCCATAACGCACGTCCCGCGTGAAATGTCGGTCGGCAGGGTCAGTCTGGAGAGGTGGAAGGACGGGTGGAGGGTGTGCGGACCACTGCTGAGCTGCTGTCTGGGGGGTTATCGGCGGGGCGGATCCGGCGGCTGGTCCGGGACGGGGCCTTGTGCTCGCTGCGGCCGGGGGTTTACGCGACGGCGGCTACCGTGTCTTCCCTGGTCCGGGACGCGCGGGACGACAGGGCCAGGCAGGCCGGCGGGCAACTGCTCCAGCTGGCCGCGACCCTCGCGGTCACTGGCTCGCGATCGGCGGGAAGCCATCGTTCAGCCGCCCTGGTCTACGGGCTCGGCCTGGTGGGCCGCGGCACTGAAGCAGTCGCCGAGATCACGAGGGCTCCCGGTGACCGGGGCAGCTGCACCGGCCGCCTCGGCGTCCGGGTGCACATCGCCGCTCTCCCCGCGGACCATGTGGTCAGCTACCGCGGCGTCCTGCTGACCTCGGTGCCCAGGACCGTCATCGACTTAGCCCGCACTATGCCCTTCGCTGAGGGAGTGGCCGTTGCGGATTCGGCACTGAGCGCCGGACTCACGTCGAAGAGCGAGCTCAGCGATGTCATCGCGGGCTGCCCACGATGGCCTGGCCTCCAGCAGGCCCGGGAGGTGGCCGCATTCAGTGATCACCGTTCGGAGTCTGTACTGGAGTCCCTCGGCCGGGCTGTCTTTCACCGATTCGGCCTGCCGCCCCCTGACCTGCAGGTCTGGGTCGGTGATGACGACGAGGTCATCGGCCGGGTGGACTTCCTCTGGCGGCGGTACCGCACGATCGGCGAGGCCGACGGGGCGATCAAGTACCAGACTCCGGGCCGGGCCGTTGCCCAGCTGGAGCGCGACGCGCGGCTGCGCGCCGCAGGCTACGAGGTCGTGCACTTCACCTGGCCGGCGATCACCCGGGTACCGGCCCAGGTCGTGGACTCGATCCGGGTGGCGTTCAGCCGGTCTGGCGCCGGCTGACACGCCAGGCCGCGGCAGCCGGAGCGGGGTCGCGGTCAGTTGAGGAAAGGATCAGGCGAGCCTGCCTCGCCGAGCCGGCGACCAACCCGGCAGCCGCGGCAGATGACGTGCAAACAGGGGCGGGCCAGTTGGGGGTCCGGGGGCTCGGGCCCCCGGGCGGCAGAGCGGGGTCCCGGGGCTCGGGCCCCCGGGCAGCAGTGCGGGCTCCGGGGGCTCGGGTCCCCGGGTTAGCAGGGCCTAGCACCCGGCGCGGTCTGGTGCGCCTGCTTCGATCCAGCGGTAAACCCTGGCTATGCCCTCGGCCAAGGGCACCCTCGCCCGCCAGTCCAGGTCCCTGGCGACCCGGTCCACGGCCAGCGAACTGCGCAGCAGCTCCCCCGCCCGGGGCTGCCCGGGCCGGGTCGCGACGGGACGCCCCGCCACGTCGCCGATGATCGTCACGATGTCCAGGACGCTGACCTCCACCCCGGTTCCGATGTTCCAGGTCCCGGGACGCCCCGCGTCGGCGGCGGCGAGGAAGGCGCTGACCGCATCCCCGACGTACACGTAGTCGCGGGTCTGCGAGCCGTCCCCGTAGAGGGGCGGATCGTCCCCGGCCAGGATGCAACCGCAGAAGATGGGGATCACCCCGGCGTCGCCATCGGGGTCCTGGCGGGGCCCATACACGTTGGCGAGCCGCAGGATGGAGTGCCGGGTCCCGTGCAGCCGGTTGTACAGCCCCACGTACTGCTCGGCGCAGTACTTGGCGATGCCGACCGGGGATTCGGGCAGCGGCAGCACGTCCTCCCGGGACGGGATCGGGGCGTTGCGGCCGTAGAGGGTGCCGCCCGAGGAACCGAGCAGCACCCGCGCCCCGATCGTGCGGGCCGCTTCCAGCACGTTGACTGTGCCGACCACGTTCACCTGAGCATCCTGGGCGGGGGCATCCACCGAGGTCCGGACGTCGATGTGGGCGGCCAGGTGGCAGATCAGCCCAGGCCGGGCAGCCCGGACGACGTCGCCGAGCGATGCGGCGTCCGCGATGCTGAGCTTGTACAGCGAGGCGTGCTCATCGAGGCGGCCTGCCCGGCCGGTGGACAGGTCATCGACCACAACCACGTCGTCGCCCCGGGCCTGAAACGCGTCGGTGAGATGGGATCCGATGAACCCGGCGCCGCCGGTCACGAGTACCCGCATGCTTGAGCATCCTAGGCGCTGCCACCCGGGTCTGGCTCATCCCAGGTCGAGCACCAGGCCGGACGTGGCCAGGGACAGAGGGCCCCGGAAGTGCGGGGCCGCTTCCTCCAGCGTCCGCCGCCGGTCGTTCCAGGGCACCAGATGGGTCAGGATCAGCTGCCCGGCGCCGGCCTGGGCCGCGTACTCCGCGGCTTGCCGGGCGGTGAGGTGCAGCCCTTCGGGCAGGTCCGGGCCGTCTAGGAACGAGGCCTCGCACAGCATCAGGTCTGCCCCGCGGGCCAGGTCCGCCAGCGCGGCTGACTCGCCGGTGTCCGCCGAGTACGCCAGGGTCCGGCCGCCGGCCTCGATCCGGAAACCGAACGTCTCGACCGGGTGATTCACGTGCGCCAGCGTGACGCGGAACGGCCCGATCTCCCGGGTCCCCGGCTCCAGGGTGCCGAAATCGAAGGCTCGCGCCATGCCCGGATGCTCCTCCAGGCCGTAGACCTGGGCCATCCGCCGCGCGGTCCCGGCCGGCCCGTACACCGGGATCCGAGGCCCGGGGGCGTCCGGCCCGTAGGTACGCGCCACCCAGTAGCCGCACAGGTCGAGGCAGTGATCCGCGTGCAGGTGACTCAGGCACACGGCACCGACGCCGGAGAGGCTGGCGTAGCGCTGCAGCGGGCCGAGGGCCCCGTTGCCGAGGTCGAGCAGCAGCCGGAATCCCTCGTGCTCCACGAGGTAGGACGAGGCGGGGCTGTCCGGGCCAGGGAGCGACCCGGAGCACCCGAGGACGGTGAGGCGCACGGGCACCGAGGGTACGCGCCGCCGCCCGGGCCAGCCACCCGGGCGGGCGGCCAGCCACCCGGGCGGGCGGCCGGATCGTCAGGATCGGCCGACCAGGGCGATCTGGCGGCTCTGCGCGACCAGGCGGCCCGCGCTGTCCCAGACCTCGGCTTCCTCGTCGAACCAGCCGCCGCTCACGTGCCGGCAGCGGGCCGCGACGCGGAGTTCGCCGGAGGCGGGCACCGCCCGCATGTGCCAGGTCAGCTCGACCGTGGGCGACCAGCCGACCACCTCGATGCCGAACACCACGGGCGGCAGCGAATCCACGGCCAGCGCGAGCAGGTAGGCGTCCGGCTCACGAGGCTCGCGGAGCTGGAAATAGCCGCGCATCTCAGGAACCCCGGACGGCTCGCCGCGGGTCCAGCCGAGCGTGGCAGGGTCAAGCCTGATGTCGACCTGCTCCGCGTAGCCGCTGAACGCCCGCGGCCCCTGCGCGCTCCGGATGTCGTGGCACTTCCCGATGGGCGGCAGCCGGGGCGGCTCGCCGGTCCACGACAGCCCGCCGACGTCGTCGGGGTCGCCCAGGGCGCCGGTGGTGACCGTGGTCTCCAGCATGGGCCTGCCCCCCTGGACGAGCGTGGCCCGGGCGGTGGCGGCCACCTTGCCCTGCTTGAGCCAGTCCACCTCGACGTGCGCGGGTTCGGGCCGGGGCGCCCGGAGGAAGTGCGCGCTGGTGGCGATGGGGTACGGGTGCGGGGACGAGTCCAGCACGGCCCGCAGCACGGTGGCCAGGAGCACCCCGCCGTTCACCGCACCCGCGATGGCGAAGCGCTCGTCCGGCCCGATCTCGTACCGGCCCTCGCCGGCCGGTCTGGCTGCGGTGGCCTCGTCGAAGGCGCCCATCAGCCCGTGATGCTGGGCCGGGGCGCAGGAGCCGGGAGGACGGTTTTCGTTGCGGGGGAAATCAGGCCCATAGCTGACCCTCTAGTCGCGCTTCGGCCTCCGCCAGCGTGCTGGAGTAGGCGGCAGTTGAAGACAAGATCAGGCCCATAGCTGACCCTCTAGTCGCGCTTCGGCCTCCGCCAGGGTGCCGGAGTAGGCGCCAGTAGAAAGGTACTTCCAGCCGCCGTCGGCGACCACGAACGCGATGTCGGCCCGCTCCCCCGCCGCCTGGGCCTTGGCCGCCATGCCCAGGGCCGCGTGCAGGGCGCCGCCCGCCGAGATGCCGGCGAAGATGCCCTCCTGGTCGAGCAGTTCGCGGGTGCGGCGCAGCGCGTCCACCGACGACACCGAGAAGCGGGTGGTCAGCACCGATTCGTCGTACAGCTCGGGGACGAAGCCCTCGTCGATGTTGCGCAGGCCGTAGACCAGCTCGCCGTACCGGGGCTCGGCGGCCACGATCGAGATGCCGGGCACCCGCTCGCGCAGGAAGCGCCCGGTGCCCATCAGCGTCCCGGTGGTGCCGAGCCCGGCCACGAAGTGCGTGATGCCGGGCAGGTCAGCCAGGATCTCCGGACCGGTGGTCTCGTAATGGGCCCGCACGTTGGCCTCGTTGCCGTACTGGTAGAGCATGACCCAGTCCGGGTGCTCCCCGGCCAGCCGCCGGGCGACCCGGACGGCCTCGTTCGAGCCGCCCGCCGCAGGCGAGAAGATGACCTGCGCGCCGAACATCTCCAGGATCTGCCGCCGCTCCGCCGACGTGTTTTCCGGCATCACGCAGATCATGTTGTAGCCGCGCAGGTGCGCCACCATGGCCAGGGAGATGCCGGTGTTCCCGGAGGTGGGTTCCAGGATCGTCGTCCCCGGCGCGAGCAGGCCATCCTTCTCGGCCTGCTCGATCATGAAGAACGCGGCGCGGTCCTTGACCGAGCCGGTCGGGTTGCGGTCTTCCAGCTTGGCCCACAGCCGCACGTCGGGTGCGGGAGACAGCCTCGGCAGCCCCACCAGCGGGGTATGGCCGACGCTGTCGAGCAGTGAGTCGTAACGCATTCGCTCTCCCGGGGGGTCAGCCCGCCCCGCCCGCCACGGCCGGCAGCACGGTGACCGTGTCACCGTCCCTGACCGGCGTCTCGAGGCCGCCGAGGAAGCGCACGTCCTCATCGTTGAGGTACACGTTGACGAACCGGCGCAGCCCGGTCTCGTCCTGCAGTCGGTCGCGGAGCCCGCCGTACCGGGTGTCCAGGTCGCCGATGAGCTCGGCGATGGTCGCACCCGAGCCTTCCACCGCCTTGGCGCCGCCGGTGTAGGTGCGAAGGATCGTCGGGATGCGGACTTCGATGGCCATGAACAACGCTCCAGGGTGAGGCGGTCGGTCTCTGCGGGCGTCCTGGCCGGCGCGGGCGGTGACTGCCCTCACCGGATGCCAACGGGATGCCCCCCGCGATCATTCCAGTCCGGGGGCCGTGGGGTCACCCGGCGGGCTATCGGTGATCCGGACTTCCTCCTCGGTCACCGTCCCGTCCACGATCCGGAACGAGCGGAACTCCACCTCGCCGGGGTCGCGGGTGGAGACCAGGACATAGTGGGCCCCCGGCTCGTTCGCGTAGCTGATGTCGGTGCGCGACGGGTAGGCCTCGGTCGCGGTGTGCGAATGGTAGATAACGGCCGGTTCCTCGTCCCGGTCGTCCATTTCACGCCACACCCGGAGCAGTTCCAGCGAATCGAACTCATAGAACGTCGGCGAACGCTGGGCGTTCAGCATCGGGATGAAGCGCTCCGGGCGGTCCTGGCCGGCCGGCCCGGCGATTACCCCGCATGCCTCGTCCGGATGGTCCGCACGGGCGTGCGCCACGACCTTGTCCCGCAGCGCGGGGTGGAGCGTCAGCATGGATCAGAGGGTACCGGCGGGCCGGGCTACCAGAGGGCGTGGACCAGGGTCTCCTGCAGGAACGTGAGCCAGTCGTAGACCCAGATGTACGCGGAACGCGGATCGGCCGGGTCGAGGTCCGCCGCGCGCGCCTCGAAGTCCTCGGTGATGGACAGGCGGACCCCGAGGGCCAGCCGGACGTCGTTGAGGGCGCGCAGCCAGACCTGCCCTTCCTCCTCCGACAGCCGGACCCGTCCGCCTTCCTCGGGCAGCGTGGCCAGCACGGTGCGGGCCGCGGCCGCCTTGCCGTTGCGGAGTTCCTGCTCGGTGAACCGGCGGAAGTCACCCGCCGCCTCGATGTCATCCGGGTAAGCGTCGGGCAGCAGGCGGGCCAGCACCGGATCGTCGGGCGGGGTGGCGGGGCCGGTCTGGCCGAGCAGGCGGGCGAGGTCGTCCAGCGGGTCAGGCGGCCGGTCCGTGCCGCCCAGGCCCGTGCCTGTGCTGCCCGGGCCAGTGCTGCCCGGGCCGGGGCTGCCCGGGCCCGGGCCAGGCCGGTCGGGGGCGCGGCCGGTGAACGCGTCCTCGATGAGCCCGGGCCCGCCCAGTCCTTGCTCTCCGGGACCTGGCTCCCCGGGACCCGGCTCACTGCCGACCAGTTCCGCGATCTGGGTGACCAGGGAACGGATGATCGCGGCCTGGGACGGCACGAACGTGGCGGTGGCCCCGCCACCGCGCACCCCGCGGAAGCCGTTCAAGGCCGCACCCGTTTCCTCGGAGTCGCCTGCCCCCCGTTTCCGTCGGAGGCTCACTTGTCGTGACTCACGGTGGCCCACAGCCCGTACCCGTGCAGGACTTCCACGTCCCGCTCCATGGACTCCCGGGTGCCGGACGAGACCACGGCCCGGCCCTTGTGGTGCACATCGAGCATGAGCTTCTCTGCTTTGCGCTTCGAGTAGCCGAATACCTGCTGGAACACGTAAGTCACATAGGACATGAGGTTCACCGGATCGTTCCAGACGATGGTGATCCACGGCGTGTCGGGGACGACTTCCTGATCCGTCTCCGGGCGTTCTACCTCTGCTGGTGCCACGCTCACCGGCGCTCACCTCCTCACGCACCGCCTTCTAGTCTCTCAGGCCCGGGGGGCGGGCGGGCCCATGTCCCCCCGGGGGTGCGTCCGCCGGGGGGCGGGCGGGCCCGTGTCCCCCCGGGGGAGCGTCCGCCGGGGGGCGGGCGGGCCCATGTCCCCCCGCGGGTGCGTCCACCCAGGGGTGGCGTCCGTAGTCTCTTGGGTCGTGACGACTGATTCGCGCGGGGCCAGCACGGCGCTGCTTACCGACCGTTACGAGCTGACCATGCTGACCGCCGCGCTGCGCAGCGGGGCGGCGGGCCGGCGCGGCGTCTTCGAGGTGTTCGCCCGGGCTCTCCCGAACGGGCGCCGGTACGGCGTGGTCGCCGGCACGGGCCGGCTGCTGGACGCGCTGGAGCGGTTCCACTTCGGGCCCGGCGAGCTCGCGTTCCTGCGCGACAACCAGATGGTGGACGACGATGCCCTGAGGTACCTGGAGTCCTACCACTTCGGCGGGGACATCTGGGGCTACGGGGAAGGCGACGCCTATTTCCCCGGCTCGCCGATCCTGGTGGTCGAGGCGCCGTTCGCCGAGGCGGTCGTGCTGGAGACCCTCGTGCTGGCGATCCTCAACCACGACTCGGCGATCGCCTCGGCCGCGTCCCGGATGGTAACCGCGGCGGACGGGCGGCCGCTCATCGAGATGGGCTCGCGCCGGACCCACGAGATGGCCGCCGTGGCCAGCGCCCGGGCTGCGTACATCGCGGGCTTCGGGTCCACCTCCAACCTGCAGGCCGGGCGGGACTACGGCGTCCCGACCAGCGGCACGAGCGCGCACGCGTTCAGCCTGATCCACGACAGCGAGCGGGACGCCTTCGCCGCCCAGCTGGCCGCCCTCGGCAAGGGCACGACCCTGCTGGTGGACACGTTCGACGTGGCCCGGGCCGTCCGCACCGCCGTGGAGCTGGCCGGGCCGGGCCTCGGCGCGGTCCGCATCGACAGCGGCGACCTCCCGATGGTGGCCCGGCAGGTTCGCGACCTGCTGGACGAGCTGGGCGCGCGGGCCACCAGGATCGTGCTCAGCGGCGACCTCAATGAGTACTCGATCGCCGCGCTTGCGGCCGCCCCGGTGGACGGGTATGGGGTCGGGACCTCGCTGGTCACCGGCTCTGGGGCGCCCACCGCGGCGCTGGTCTACAAGCTCGTGGCCCGGGCCACGGAAGCCAACGGCGAAGGTGCGCTGCAGCCCGTGGCCAAGCGCTCGGTCGGCAAGCCGGGCCGGGGCGGGCGGAAGTGGGCGGCCCGGCAGTTCGACGAGAACGGCGTCGCGGCCGCCGAGCTGATCACCCGGGCCGACGCGTTCGGCCAGGACCTGGGCGGGATACCGAATCGCCCGCTGCTGCACCAGCTGGTCCGGAGCGGTGAGATCGTCGGCCGGGAGCCGCTGACCGCGGCACGGGACCGGCACCACGCGGCCCTGGCAGAGCTGCCCGTGCACGCGCTCCAGCTGTCCCGCGGCTACCCGGCCATCCCGACCGTGTTCGCGCCGGATGGCGAGTAGGCGGCGGCCAGGCTGGCCGGGATCACGTCCGGGACCGCCGGGATCACGTCCGGGACCCCGTCCGGGCTGCCGGGGACACCGTCCGGGCTGGCCGGGACACCGTCCGGGCTGAACGCGCGCCGGTAGGCCTGCGGGGTGGTGCCGCGCCAGGCGCGGAAGTGATGGCGGAGCGCGGCGGCGTTACCGAACCCGGCCCGGTCCGCGATCACGTCGACGGTCTCGGTCGTCTCCTCCAGCAGCTCCTGGGCCAGCAGGACACGCTGGCCGGTCAGCCAGCGCAGCGGCGTGGTGCCGGTCTCCTGCACGAACCGCCGGGCGAAGGTGCGCTCGGACATCCGGGCCCGGGCCGCGAGCTGGCGGACCGTGACCGGCTCGCCGAGGTGACGCTGCATCCAGCTGATGACCTCGCCCAGCGTGTCGCAGGCGGGCACGGCGACCGGCCGGTCCACGTACTGGACCTGGCCGCCGTCGCGGTGCGGCGGGATGACCATCCGGCGGGCGATCCCGTTGGCCACCCGGCTGCCCTGCTCCTTGCGCACCAGGTGCAGGCACGCGTCGATGCCCGCCGCGGTGCCCGCACTGGTGATCACCGGGTCCTCGTCGACGTACAGCACCTCGGCGTCGACGATCGCCGCCGGATGCTGCCGCGCGAGATCCGGGGCGTGCCGCCAGTGCGTGGTGCACCGCCGCCCGTCCAGCAGCCCGGCCGCCCCGAGCACGAACGCGCCGTTGCAGACGCTGAGCACCCGGGCCCCGCGCTCCACGGTGGCGCGCAGCGCGCCGATCAGTGGCGCGGGGAACTGGCCGGACGTGTACGCCTCGAGCTGGTCGTCGCAGACAGCCGCCACGGCCACCAGGTCGGCCTCCTGCAGCCGGTCCAGGCCATAGGGGGTGGACACGGTGAAGCCCGGCGCCGAGACCAGCGGGGCCGGTTCCCCCGCCACCACGGCGAAGTCGTAGGCGGGCAGCCCGTCGTCGGTCCGGTCCACGCCGAACACTTCGCAGAGCACGCCCAGCTCGAAAGGGGTGAAGCCGTTGAGGATGACCACGGCCACGTTCCGCAGCATGCCTCCATCATGCCCCATGGTTGGCAGGATCTCACGTCTAGATGGCTTTACTGCCACTGTTCCGCTGCCCGCCGATGACCGAAGCTGGGGTCATGAGCAGCACAAATTCTCCTTCAACCGGCTCTCGTTCATCCGGAAGGCGCAGCTGGCCACAGCTGCTCCGGTCCGTGTCGCTCAAGGTCGCCGAGATCGTGACAGAATGTAATCGTGCGACTCGGATGATGACTGAGCTCAGGCTCGCGCCGGACCGCTACGTGCCTGACGCTACGCAGGCCCCTGGCGACTACGCCGAATTCCTGTTCCGCACCTCCGGGCCGCTGCGCCACGAACCCTCGGCCAGGCAGCGGGCCGCCGGGCGAAGCCTTCGCTAGCCTGCTGCACGCCTGCCCCGGCCTGCCGGGCACCGGATGCCGTACCCTCGGGCTGTGCGCGCGCTGGTGATCGTTGATGTGCAGAACGACTTCTGTGAAGGCGGATCACTCGCCGTGGCGGGCGGCGGCGAGGTGGCCCGGGCCATCAGCCGCTACCTGGAGTCCGGGGGGTACGACCACGTGGTCGCGTCGCGGGACTTCCACATCGACCCGGGCAGTCACTTCTCCGCCCAGCCGGACTACGTGAACTCGTGGCCCCGGCACTGCGTGGTCGGCACCGGGGGCGCGGATTTCCATCCGGACCTGGACACTGGCCACATCGCGACGGTGTTCAGCAAGGGCGCGCACGAAGCCGCCTACAGCGCGTTCGACGGCAGCGACGAGACGGGCGCGCTCCTCCCGGCGTGGCTGCGGGAACGCGGGGTGGACGAGCTGGACGTGGCCGGGATCGCCACCGACTACTGCGTCCGGGCCACGGCGATCTCCGCGGCGCAGGAGGGCTTCCGTACCCGGGTCCTGCTCGGCCTGACCGCCGGGGTGGACCCCACGACCACCGCCGAGTCGATCGAGGCCATGAAGGCTGCTGGGGCGCAGGTCACGGGTACGCCGGTAGAACGTTAGAGAGCGGAATGCCCTGAGCCTGCGGGAGCCTTCCGGGCGCGCGGTCCTGCGGGAGGCAAGCCCACCCGGGCGCCGGGCACCAGGCCCCGGCGCGTGCCAGGCCCCGCCGGGCGCCAGGCCGCGGGACCTGGCCCGCCGGGTGCTTACCCGGCGGGTGCTTAGTCGTCGCCCCCGGGGAGGCCCTCGTAGATGCGCTTGCAGTCCGGGCACACCGGGAACCGCTTAGGGTCCCGGCTCGGCACCCAGACCTTGCCGCAGAGCGCGATCAC
>Ga0187855_10000609_pt1 | contig 30660 bp, 28 predicted proteins | sample June2016WEW_8_10_2_FD_132969 | JGI IMG/M metagenome (GOLD analysis project Ga0187855, IMG submission 132969) | Peatland microbial communities from SPRUCE experiment site at the Marcell Experimental Forest, Minnesota, USA - June2016WEW_8_10 | ecosystem: Environmental > Terrestrial > Soil >...
TGTTGTCGTGGTTGCGCGTTGGGTGGGCTGGTACCGGTCCCTTCCGGCGATCTCCTGCGCACGCCCCCGCTCGAAATGAGGGGACCGCGCCGCGCCCCCCGGGCGCGGCATAATGCCGCTCCATGCCCCTCCCCAAGAACGTAACCTTTGTCACATTCGATGTATACGGAACCCTGATCGACTGGGAGAGCGGCATCTACAACGCCTTCGCCAAAGAGGCCGAGCGAGACGGCATAACGCTAGACCGCGCCGAGCTGCTCGCGCTCTTCCACGAGATCTCCCGCGAAATCGAGGCCGGCTCCTACGAGCTGTACGCAGAGGTGCTGCGGCGCACCGCCCTGGAGATCGCCAAACGGCTGGAGTGGCCGCTGGAAACCTCGCGCTCAGGTTTCCTGCCCGACTCGGTGCAGCGCTGGATGCCCTTCAAGGAAACCCCGATCCAGCTGCAGAAGCTCGCCAAGAAGTACAAGCTAGGCCTGCTCTCCAACATCGACGACAAGCTGCTCGGCCAAACGAGGCGGCACATCCCGATCGACTTCGACCTCGTCGTCACCGCCCAGCAGGTGCGCTCCTACAAGCCCGACCTCGCCCACTTCACCGAGTGCGCCCGGCGGATCGGGAGTAAGAAGGGGTGGGTGCACATCGCCTCCAGCCACCACCACGATGTTGAGCCGTGCCTCAAGCAGCGTGTCCCGGTGATCTGGGTCAACCGCAACAAGGAGACGCTCGACGCCTCGCAGAAAAAGCCCACCGCGGAGGTTCCCAACCTGCGCGAGGCGGCGAAGCTGCTCGACGTCTCCTGACTCGCCGTGCGGGTGCTGGCCCTGCACCCGGATGTGCTGGTGGCAACCAGCGCGATCTGGCAGACCAACTGCGTGGTGATGCGCGCCCCCACGGATGCTCATCGCGGCGAGGCGCTGGGCGGCACACCGGACCGAGAGGGAGGCCACGAGACCTTCGTCGTCGATTCACCGGTGTTGCCCGATGAGCTCGACGCGCTGCCCACGTTGTTGGAGCAGGCGGGGTTTGCTGTCCCCAGCGGCCTGCTCGCAACCCACGGCGACTGGGACCACCTGCTGGGCCCGCTCGCCTTCGCTGGAGTGGCACTGGGTTGCGCGCAGAGCACCGCGGAGCGGCTGCGCGCGGCGCCGGGAACGGCCCAGCGCGAGCTGCGCGCGTTCGACGAGCAGTACCTGATCGAGCGCCCCCGGCCGCTCGCGCTGGGCGCTATCCAGGCGCTGCCCGTCCCGGGACGCTGCGGGCTCGGGGAGCAGGAGCTGGAGCTGCACCCGGCAGAAGGTCACACCGAGGACGGGATGGCGCTGTGGGTTCCGTGGGCGCGGGTGCTGGTCGCCGGGGACTACCTATCGAGTGTCGAGATCCCCACCCTCGGTGACCCTTCGGCGGCGCCCAGCCACACCGGGAGCCCGCTCCAGGACTACCTCGCGACGCTGGAGCGGTTGCGGCCGCTGGCGGAAGCGGCCGAGCACGTGGTGCCCGGTCACGGACCGGTGCTCGATTCCGCGGGAGCGCTGGCGATCCTGGACGAGGACCTCGTCTATCTCCATGCCCTCGCCGAGCACGGTGTCAAGGCCGAGATCCCGCCCGGGCGGCGCACCGCGTTCCAGCGGGGTCTGCACATAGAGAACGCAGCTCACGTTGCGATCTGAGCCGGCCGCCACATTGATCTTGCCACCGGAGGGAGACCTCGCTTCCTATGTTCCCTTGCGAAAGACGATGACCGCGCCGTCGTGGCTCATCCGCCCGAGCCCGGTAAGGAAGCGGGTGTGCCACTCGGTGATCCCGGCGTCTGCGAGCACGCGACCGAGCCGGTTGAGCGAATAGTGGTTCATCTGCATGTGCGGGTACGACCAGGCTCTCCCGCGCGCGACGTTGACGAGGTTGTACGCAAACGGGACGCTCTTCATCGTCCAGTGGAACGCTCCCGCGGCCGGATGGCTCGGGCGCAGTGCCACCTGGATCGATCCCACCCCGCCGGGGCGCAGGCCGCGCACCAGCGTGGCAAAGATTCGTTCGCCCTCGCGCACCGGTATGTGCTGAAACACCAGGAACGAGTGCACGAAGTCGTAGGTGCCGCTCAGCTCACCAAGCCGCTCGGCCGGCACCCAATCGATGTTGAGCAATCCCATGCCCGCGGCGTTGCGCGCGGCCTCGCGCAGCATCGAAGGCGACACATCGACGCCGTACACCTGCTCGCAGCGCTCCGCCAGGGGCAGTGTCAGGCGTCCTACGCCGCAGCCGAAGTCGAGCGCCACACGGCACTCGAGGCCGGCTCCCACGGCTGACTCGACCGCCGCCAGCGACTCGGCGACATGCCGGCGGCCGCTCTCGAAGAAACGCTCTCGCGTTGCGCCGTCGAGGCGGGCGTGGTGGTAGGCCGGCTCGGATAGCACCGCGTAGTAGGGATCGAGCGCCCCGTAGCGCTCCCACTGCCGGGTCGGGTCGTAGACCATCGTGGTCCTCACCTTCCCGCCCGCGCAAGGTCGCTCACCGGGCGCCCCGAGGCATGCCTGGGACGTTGCGCGCTCGACCATCTCGAGGACCGATGGTTGGCGTGATGAGGGCTCTCCACGGGTGTGTGCTCAGCCGTAGTAGCGCGAGATCACCAGCAGCTGGCTGAAGATGTCGTGCGCCAGGATCACGCTGACGATCGCCACGCCGGCGATCGGGCCCCAGCGCCGGCCGGCGCCGCGCGCCGCCAGCGCCAGCACGGCGCCCCACAGCGCGAGCAGCGGCAGCACATAGCGCGGCTCGGCGTACTCGCCGGGGATCTTGTGCACGTAGTCGTCGGCGCCGATCAGGATCAGCAGCCCCAACCCCATCGTCAGGTAGACCGCCAGCTCGAGCGCACGGCTGGCCAGCGCGCCGCGATAGATCACGAGCGCCCTGGCAAAGAGCACGGCGAGCAGCCCCGCCGGTATCAGCGCAACGTTGTACACCCAGCTCGGGAACGTCGCGTCCAGCCAGCCATACAGGCCCACCAGCCCGTCAAACCAGAACAGCCGCGTGGTGAAAATACCGTGGAAGTCGTGGCCCATCACCGGCAGTCGTGGTAGGTAGAACTGCCAGATGTAGGAGATCTCCCCGGGGAGCGATCCGCCGCGGCTGAACGTGACGAGGGCCTGGAACGTGCCGCCCGCCGGCTTGCCGGAGAGCAGGTTGACGATGCCGTACAGGACGATCGGGCTCGCGCCTATACCGAGCGCGAGCGCCAGGCAGCGGTAGGCGTTGCGCCGTGAGGAGCGCCACTCGATCACGCACAGCGCGAACACGCCAAGGATCGCGCCGGGCAGCAGGCCAACGAAATTGAGCTTGGTGCTCACGCCCACGGCGAGCACGGCCCCGGTCGCGGCCGCCAGTCGCGGTGTGATCCCGCGCCGGAAGCCCCGCGCCAGGCAGTAGAAGAGCGCCGCCGACACGGCGAACAGCATCGCGTCGGGGTTGACCGCGCCCGACATCTCCCCGAACAGCGGCGCGAGCCCGACACCGAGACCCCCGACGGTCCACGCCCAGCGCTCAGCGGGGAGCGTCTCACGTACGAACAGGTAGGCGAACAGGGCAGTCAGACCGCCCATCAGCGCGGAGAGCAGCCGCATCAGCGCATCCTGGTCGAGCAGGTTGCCGACCGAGGCCAACGCGTAGGGGACCGTCTCGAGCGCGTAGTACAGCGGCGGCTGCGAAGCCGACACCCCGGTCGCCCCTTCTCCGCCGGAGCGCCCGAGCGGCTTGGCCAGGTCGCTTTCCAACTGGCGCTGCTCGGCCGGGGTGGAGATCGTGCCCTGTTCGGAGTGGAAGCGCACCTGTGAGTAGTGCAGGTCATTCAGCACTGTGTACTCGGCGGGTGGGAACTTTTCGGCGCTCGAGGTGGGCAATTTCCCGGTCTCGGCGAGGCGCTGCACATAGGCGAAGTGCGAGGGTTCGTCGGGGTTCTCAAACGGCGGTGAGATCACCGACCAGCAGGCGGCGTTGAGGAAAGCCACCAGCGCACACACCCACGCCGCGCGTGGCACGCGGCGCAGCTGACGGCCCAGCAGCTGCCCGAGCCCCGGCTGCTCGCCCGGTGCTCGTTTGCGCGCGGCGCGGCGCCGGGCGTCCTCGGCGCCGCGCGTGAAGGTCCTCGCTCCAACGGCCGGTCCCGTGGGCGTCTTGGTGCGTGGTGGCCGGCCCTTGACGGGCGCGGAGGTTTTTGAGGGCACGGGCGCCTTCACGGGCGCGGACGTCCTCGCGGCGGAGCGCCTGCTCATCGCAGCTCCTTGACGACCAGCCACGAGGAGAGCGTGATCAGCGACGCCGCCAGCACGATCACCAGAAAGGCGTTCCACGTGCCGCTGGCCGCACGGCCGAGGCCGAGGCGGTGCGCAACCGCGGTGGCGTGCGACCACCACGAGCTGGCGCCTGGGCGCAGGTATTCGATGCCCATCCGGCCGGGCAGGGGACCTTCGGTGGACCTCGCCGCCTGCGCGCTGGCGCTCGGCGTTCCCCGCATCGCGACCTTGCCGTTCATCTGCGTCATCGCGAAGCACACCTGCACGGGTGCCACCGTGTGCGGCTGGGGCTGCACGGCCACCGTCACCGATGCGTCCGACCACCCGGGCGGGGCTGTGCCGTGCGCGATCACGCGCGAGCCCGCCAGCACCTTCACCGCCACCCGCGGGCCGAGCGCGGAGGTGAGGCTGATGCGCAGCGCCGTCGTGCCGCGCGGCAGCGTTTCGCCCCCCTGGCAGGCCGCCGCCGGCTTGGCGGTGTTTACCAGCGTGTGTTCGGTGGCTGCGCCGCTGCGGGCGACCGTGAGTGGCGCGTGCGCGAGCGTCACCATGAAGGCGAGCGCGACCAGCGCCAGCCCGACTCCGAGCGCCACCTTGATCCTCATTGGCGGCGCCGCAGCCCGATGATGCTGAGCAGGAACGAGGCGAAGATCACCTGGATGCCGAGCACCATCAGCGTCGCCGCGACGATCGCCAGGCGCTCCTCGGAGAGGCTGCCGAAGCCGAGGCGTACCCACTGGAGCACGATCCATACGAGGATCGCCAGCGCCATCGCGACAATCGCGCCGCCCAGCAGCAGGCCGTGCTCGAGTCTGTAGCGCGCCCACATGCGCTCAAACCAGGGGTCGCGCTCGCCCATGAAGCAGATCCCGTAGGTGCGTGCGCACAGCCCGAGCGTTACCACCTGGGTGCCGACGATCAGCAGCAGCGAGCCTCCGATCAGCGTGTGCACTTCCCAGCGGCGGCCGAGCACGTCGACGTGCGCGAGCACCGTTGCGCAAATCAGCCCCCCGAGCGTCGCCATCGCCGTGCCGGGGAAGATGAAGAGGTGCTTGGGCGAGTGCATCATCAGGTAGCGCAGGTGCCGCCAGCCGTCGCGGAAGCTCGAGAGCTTCGACTCGCCTCCGCGCGGGCGGTATTCGATCGGCAGCTGGTCGATCTCCAGGCCTGCCTTCGCCGCGCGCACAACCATCTCGGAGGCGAACTCCATGCCGCTGGTGCGTAGATCCAGGCGCTCGAGGTGCTCGCGGCGGAACGCGCGCATGCCGCAGTGGGCGTCGTTGACGCCGGTGTGGAACAGCAGGTTGAGCAGGTTCGAGAGCAGGGGGTTGCCGATGTAGCGGTGGTGCCACGGCATCGCCCCGGGCTGGATGTTGTGCATGCGATCGCCGATCACCATGTCCGCGCCCGCTTCCAGCGCCGCGAGGAAGCGCGGGATCTCGTTGAAGTCGTAGGTCAGGTCGGCGTCCGCCATCAGGATGTAGGTCCCGCGCGCGGCACCAAACCCCGCTAGGTAGGCGCTGCCGTAGCCGCGCACCGGCTCCTCGATCACCGTCGCCCCGGCCAGCTCCGCCAACGCGGCGCTGCCGTCGCTGGAGCCGTTGTCGGCGACCACCACCTCGCCGGCGATGCCCGCCGCGGTCATCGCGGCGCGCGCGGCGGCCACGCACTGCTCGATGTTCTCCGCCTCGTTCAGGCAGGGGATCACCACCGACACCCGGCAGGTCGGCTCGCCGTGGCTCTCGGCGAGCGGTGCGTCTGTGGTGGTGGTGCTCATCTCGGCATGGCTGATCGGTCCGCCTGGGCGGATGGTTGGGCTGGGTCGGAATGCTGGGGCCGACCAGCCGAACGTTGGCCAATCGCCGAGAGGGGATCAAACGGTGCTAACGACGCGCCGTATCGGCGGGGCCGGGTCGCCCCGCGGTGTCTCCGATCGCCGCCGGCCGGGCGCTACGCGGCTACTCGGCGCTCTTGATCGTGGCGATCGGAGCGCCGGCAGCGATCGGGGCGCCCTCGGTGATCGGCAGCTCGGCGATGATGCCCGCCTTGTGGGCGGTGATCTCGTTCTCCATCTTCATCGCCTCGATGATGCAGAGCAGCTGGCCCTCGGTGACGGTGTCGCCCTGTTTGACGAGCACCTTCCACATGTTGCCCTGCAGGGGAGAGGGCAGGGTGTCAGGACCTCCGGCTGCCGCCGACTTGCGCTCCCCGCGGCGAGTGGGACGACGCGCGCCGGCCGCGCCCGACCCGTTCAGCGCTCCGTCCCCGGCGAGACCATGGCCTGCACCGGAGGGGGGGCCGACGACCTTCACGTCGAAGCGCCTGCCCGACACCTCCACGGTGTAGGTCTGCTCGACCTTCTCGGCCTCCTGCTCGCCGGAGTCCGCCGTGGGGTCCTTCTTCTCGAAGGCCAGCGTCTTCAGCCACGCGCGATCCTCAAGCAGATCCCGGCAGGTCTCTCCGCGCTCCCACTGGTCGGTCGCGAGCAGCGCCTGGTGGAAGGGAATCAGCGTGCGCAGCCCCTCGATCTCGTATTCGCCGAGCGCCCGCAGCATCCGCTGGGTGGCCTGTGCGCGGTCGGCGTCCCACACGATCAGCTTCGCCACCATCGGGTCGTACATCGGCGACACCTCGCCGCCCTCGCCGACGCCCGAGTCGACGCGCACGCCGGGCCCCGTGGGCTCTTTGTAGCGCCCAATCTTGCCCGGCGCCGGCGCGAAGTTCTTGGAGGCGTCCTCGGCGTTGATCCGGCACTCGATCGCGTGGCCGCGCAGCTGCACGTCCTCCTGCGAGTAGGAGAGCGGTTCGCCGGCGGCGGCGCGGATGCCCTCCTTGACGATGTCGATGCCGGTGGTTAGCTCCGTCACGCAGTGCTCCACCTGCACGCGCGTGTTCATCTCCAGGAAGAAGTACTCCGGCTCGGCGCCTCCAGCGCGGGCGGGCGAGGTTTCATTCCCCGCGGGGAGCGCCAGCAGCCCCTCGATCGTGCCGGCGCCGACGTAGTCGACGGCGCGCGCGGCCTCCACGCCGATCTTGCCGATCCGCTCGCGCATCTCGGCGTCCACCACCCACTCAGGTGCAGGGGACTCCTCGATCACCTTCTGGTGGCGGCGCTGGATCGAGCAGTCGCGCTCGCCGAGGTGGATCACGTTGCCGTGCCGGTCGGCCAGCACCTGCACCTCCACGTGGCGCGGGTCGGGCAGGTAGCGCTCCAAATAGACGGTCGGATCGGAGAAGAACTTCTCGCCCTCACGGCTGGCCCCCTCGAAGGCGCCCTCCAGCTCCTCCTCGGTGAGCGCCACGCGGAAGCCCTTGCCGCCGCCGCCGCCCGCCGCCTTCACGGCCACGGGGAAGCCGATCTCGCCCTTGGCGATCTCCAAGGCCTCCGGGACCGTCGCGACTGGCTTGGTCGTGCCCGGCACGATCGGCACGCCCGCCGCCTGCATCAGCTCGCGCGCCCGGGTCTTTGAGCCCATCGCCTCGATCGCGCTGGGCGGCGGGCCGATGAACACCACTCCGGCGTCGGCGCAGGCCTGTGCGAACGGGGCGTTCTCCGCCAGGAAGCCATATCCGGGGTGGATCGCCTCCGCGCCTGAGCGGGCCGCCGCGTCGAGGATCTTCTCGACGCTCAGGTAGTTCTCCGCCGCCGGCCCCCCACCGAGGTTGTATGCCTCCCCGGCGCGCGCAACGTGCAGGGCGTCGCGGTCGTGCTCGGAGTACACCGCCACCGAGGCAATGCCCAGCTCCTCGAGCGCTCGCACGATGCGCACGGCGATCTCGCCCCGGTTGGCTACAAGCACCTTGGTAAACATGGCGGCCCGGCAGATTACCACCCGGTTGGGGTGCATCCCCGTCGCGGCTCGCGGTTCCGCTGAGAGGAACCGCAGGCAGGCACCCGCGCCCGGGGTAAGCGCTCCACAGACCCCGGACGCGGGCCGCGGCACCGCCCTGGCGCGCTTCCGCGCTCGGTGCCTGCTGCCGGCGGACAGCCGCTGGGCCGTCTCGCCGGTACGGCTATCGACTATTAGAACGTCTTGGTTCTACTTGCCGGGCCAAACTCGAATGTCCGTCGAAAAGGACGGCAGCGTGTGGGCCTGAATTACGTAGCGTGGGCCTGGCTGTGGCCGAATGTTCAAATCGATTGAAAGCGGGAGGGCCTGGTAGGGGTATGGGCCCGAACTACGCAGCCGAGGCCCCAACCATCCCCGCGCCGACCGTCTCGTTGGTGGCCTCATCGATCAGGATGAAGCTCCCCGTGCGGCGGTTGGAGCGGTAGGGGTCGAACGCCAGCGGGGTGCTGGTGCGCAGGCGCACCCTGCCGATGTCGTTGAGCGCCAGTTGCTCGGGGGCGCTGGCACGTTCCAGCGTGTGCACGTCCACCACATCCTGCAGCTCGTCCACGATCGCTGTGGCGCCGCGCGTGGTGTGCTTGATCACGTATCGACTCCCCGCGCGCAGGGGGCGCTCGTTCAGCCAGCACACGTCCGCCTGCAGCTCCCTGCTCACCGTGGGCGCCTCCTCCGCGCGGCAGATCAGCTCACCGCGCGAGACGTCCAGCTCGTCCTCCAGGCGCAGCGTTACCGACATCGGCGCCTGCGCCTCCTCCAGCTCGCCCTCGTAGGTGTCGATCGCGGCGATCCGCGTGCGCAGGCCGCTCGGCAGCGCCACCACCTCCTCGCCGAGGCGCAGCGCCCCGCTCGCCAGCTGCCCGGCGTAGCCGCGGTAGTCGCCGCTCTCGCCCGGCACGGCGCCACCATTCGCCGGTCGGATCACCCACTGCACCGGGAAGCGCGCCTGCTTGTCGTAGGGGTGGTCGTAGGCCACCTCCACCTCCTCCAGGAACTCCAGCAGCGGCTGGCCGTCATACCAATCCAGCCGCGGCGAGCGCTCGACCACGTTGTCGCCCTCCAGCGCGGAGATCGGGATGTACGACATCTCCGTGTGCCGCGGGTTGCTGCCGCCGCGCAGCTTGCGCGCAAACGCCTCGAACTCCTCCACCAGCTCCTCGTAGCGCTCGCGCGAGAAGTCGACCAGGTCCATCTTGTTGATCGCCACCACCATCTGCGGGATGCCCAGCAGCGCGCTGATGAAGGCGTGGCGCTTGGACTGCTCCAGCACGCCCTTGCGCGCGTCGATCAGCACCACCGCCACATCCGCCGTCGAGGCGCCGGTGACCATGTTGCGTGTGTACTGCTGGTGGCCGGGGCAGTCGGCGATAATGAAGCGCCGCCGGGTGGTGGCGAAGTAGCGGTAGGCCACGTCGATCGTGATCCCCTGCTCGCGCTCCGCGCGCAACCCGTCGGTAAGCAGCGCGAGGTCGAGCGCGCCCGACCCGCCACGCCGCGCGCTGGCCTGCGCGACGTGCTCCAACTGGTCCTCGAACACCTGCTTGGAGTCGTACAGCAGACGCCCGATCAGCGTGCTCTTGCCGTCGTCGACCGAGCCGGCGGTGGTGAAGCGCAGCAGGTCGAGGGTCACTAGAAGTACCCGGCCTTCTTGCGGTCCTCCATCGCGGCCTCCGAGACGCGGTCGTCGGCGCGCGTCTCGCCCCGCTCGGTGATCCGCGTGGCGGCGATCTCCATCACCACTTCCTCCAGCGTCGCCGCGCGCGAGCGCACGCCGCCGGTGCAGCTCATGTCGCCGACCGTGCGGTAGCGCACGGTCTCGGTAAAGATCTGCTCGCCGTCGATCAGCTCGGTGCCCTCGCGCCACGCGTACAGCATGGCGTCGCGCTCAAACACCGGGCGCTCGTGCGCGAAGTAGATCGAGGGCACCTCCAGCTGCTCCTGGGAGATGTACTCCCACACGTCCAGCTCCGTCCAGTTGGAGAGCGGGAAGACGCGTACGTTCTCGCCCTTCTTGATGCGCCCGTTGTAGAGATTCCACAGCTCCGGGCGCTGGTTCTTGGGGTCCCACTGGCCGAAGTCGTCGCGGAAGGACATGATGCGCTCCTTCGCCCGCGCCCGCTCCTCGTCGCGTCGCGCGCCGCCGAACGCCGCGTCGAAGCCGTGCGCGGCGATCGCGTCCAGCAGCGTCACCGTCTGCAGGCGGTTGCGCGAGGCCCGCGGCCCCGTCTCCTCGACGGCGCGGCCGCTGTCGATCGACTCCTGCACGCTTGCCACGATCAGCAGCTCCCCCAGTTCGGCCACACGGCGGTCGCGGAACTCGATCACCTCGGGGAAGTTGTGGCCGGTGTCCACGTGCATCAGCGGGAACGGGAACGGCGCCGGGCGGAACGCCTTCTCGGCGAGGCGCAGCAGCACGATCGAGTCCTTGCCGCCGCTGAACAGCAGCACCGGTTTCTCCAGTTCGGCGGCGACCTCGCGCATCACGTGGATCGCCTCGCTCTCCAGCGCGCGCAGATGACTCAGCTGTGGGCGCTCCGCGACGCTCATCACGCTCACTCCGCTCGACTCGCCGTACATGGGTCCTCGTCTTTCATCGCACTGCCTCGACCACGTGCAAACCGCACTCCGTCTTGCCTGTGCCTGCCCAACGCCCCTCGCGGCCGCTGCCCGGCTGGGTGCACGGCTCACAGCCGATCGAGGCATACCCATGGTCGTGCAGCGGGTTGTACGGCAGGTTACGCTCGTGTATACGGCGCCACAGGTCCTGCTCGGTCCAGTGCGCCAGCGGGTTGTACTTCCACAGGCCCCTGCCCTCGTCGCGTTCGCTCAGCTCCGCCTCTGCACGCGTCGGGCCCTGCTCGCGGCGGATGCCGGTGATCCAGCCTTCGGCGCCGTCGAGCGCGCGCTCCAGGGCCGCGACCTTGGCCTGCGAGCAGCAGTGCTCGGGGCCCGTCCAGCTGTCGCCCGCCGGCGCGCTGGCGTCGAACACCTCCACGGCGATCCCGAAGCGCTCCTCGAATGCCTTCCAGGTTTTGAGTGTCTCCTCGAAGAGCACACCAGTGTCGATCGTCACGATCCTCACCTGCTCGCCGCCGTCGATCTGCAGCAGTTCGTCGATCAGCACCGACTCCTCCTTCTGGAAGGAGCACAGCAAGACAGCCCCGCTGCCGTGGCGGAGCGCTGCCTCGCGCAGGGTGTCGTTCAGACCGCGCACTCGCCCTCACCGCGGATCACTTCGAAGGGGACGTTGCGATTCCAGTCGATGAACTGACCCATCGTCTCCAGGCCGAACTCCACCGGCAGGGAGAGGTCTTTGACGAGCCCTTCAAGCTCCGGGGTGCCCACACGTTGCACGAAGTCGCCCCACGCCTCGCCCTCCTCGCGTGTGGACTGGTAGTGGCGCAGCCAGCGCTCCACCGCGTCCGGCACCCGCTTGGAGGGCAGGCGCGCCTTCAGGCGCACGCCGAACGCGATCTCTTTGCCTTCGAAGGCGCCGCCGACGTGGGGGATGTAGGCGGGAATGGTGTGCTCGCCGACTTTGATCGACGCCCCCGTGAAGCCGATCGAGCCCACGTGGTGCTGGCCGCAGCCGTTGGGGCAGCCGCTGATCTTGATGTGGATCGCGCGCGTCAACGGGTCGGAGATGTCCAGCGCTTCGATCCTCTCCTGCACCGCCTGGTTGAGCCCCATCGAGGAGGTGATGCCGAGCTTGCAGGAGTCGGTGCCGGGGCACGACACTACGTCGTCGATCTCCCGCGAGCCCGCGTCGCCGAGGCCGAGCTCGCTGAGCGCGCGCCACACGTCATAGGCGCACTCGTGGCGCACCCAGCGCAGCACGAGGTTCTGCTGCACCGTGGTGCGGGCATAGCCGCCGGAGTAGTCGCGCACGATCGCCGCCAGCCCGCGCAGCTGCTCGGGGGTGAGGTCGCCGCGCGTGATCTTTGCCTCAACCGTGACGAAGCCCTCCTGCTTCTGCGCGCGCACGTTGGCCGCGCGCCAGCGCTCAAACTCCGAGAGGTCTCCGTTGGGGCTGCCGTAGCTGGCGGGCGGCGCCGGGGCGCTCTCGCGCTCGTCGTCGAGGAACAAACGGTGCTCCACGGAGAAGTCCCGTTCGGCCACCCACTCGCCCTGCAACTCCTCCTCCACCTGGCGGCGCAGCTCGTCGATCCCGTACTTGTCCACGAACACCTTGATCCGCGCCCGCGCGCGGTTGGCTCGCAGCCACTCCTGGCGGTCGAAGATGCGGAAGACGGCCTCGGCGACCCGCAGGTACTCGCCGTCGTCGAGCCCCACCCACTCGTACAGCACCGGCGCTTTGCGGGGCATGATCGAGGTGCCGCCGCCGACCAGCATCTGCGCGCCGCGGATGAGGTCCCCACCCCCGGGCCCCCCATTCTTGGAGTCTTCGGGCTTGCGCACGCGTGCTCGGAAGGCGATGTCGTGAATTTCGCTGATCGCCCGGCCCGGCTCGCTGGCGTCGAAGGCGGTCTTGATCTTGCGCGGCATCGCCTGCGTGGTCGGATGGCGCACGAAGTAGCGCACGTACGCCCCCGCGTAGGGGGTCATGTCGAACAGCTCGTCGCTGGCCACGCCCGCCCACGGGTCGCCGGTGACGTTGCGTACCGTGTTGCCGCAACCCTCGCGGCTGGAGAGCCCGGCCTCGCCCAGCTCGCGGATCGCCCGCTCGGCGTCGGGCAGCGGGATGTGGTGCATCTGGATGTTCTGGCGCGTGGTGACGTGGCCCTTGTTGAGCGGCACATACTTCTCGATCACGTCGGCAAACTTCTCCAGCTGCTCCGGGGTGATGCCCCCGAATGGCAGCTTCACGCGGATCATCTGCACGTCGGCCTGGCGCTGCCCGTACACCCCCTGCTTGAGGCGGAACTTGATGAACTCGTCCTCCGGCGTCTGCCCCTCGAGGAATTTGGTGGCCTCGGTCTTGAAGTCGTCGAACTCCCGCTGCAAGATCGGGATCACGTGGCCGGGCACGTTCTGCAGGATCTCGGGATCCTCCAGCGTGCCGCGAGGGGCGGTGGGTACGGCGGTTGGCTCCATCTACGGGACCTCCTGAGGGTTTCTCGGGGGTGCGTGTTGTGAGTTATCGGCAGGCGGACGGGATTTGACCCTAAAGGCTAGCGGCTTTTGGGTATTTATCCAAGAGACGCTCGGCGCCTGTTCATTCCCAGGGGTGCGGGTCCCCCCAGTCGGACGGCCACTCGTCCTCGCGCCCGACGCATTCGAGCATCGCCATCCGCGTCCACAGGTCGCGGCGCTCTGCTACCGGCGCCAGCCGCGGCGCGGTGTCTCTCATGAAGCGCTCCAGCGCCGCCACCACCGCGGCGGCCTCCTGCGGCGAGGCGGCCGGGGCGATCAATTCCAGCTGCGGGCGACGGTTGACCATCTCCGGCTCACAGTGTAGGCGCCCGGGTGGGGTTTGGTGGCTCAGCGGGCGCGTCTCAAGCCGCTGCGGCTTCACAAAATGAAGTGGTGGGGATTCAAAGATGTATCAAATCGAGACCCAAACCCTTTACAAAATAAAGTGGTAGGGGTCAGAAATGCATTCAAATCGAGACCCCTACCCTTTACAAAATGAAGTGGTGGGGGTCAGAAATACATTCAAATTGAGACCCCTACCCTTTACGAAATGAAGTGGTAGGGGTCGAAAAATGTTGGTGTAGGCGCCCAGAGTGGGTTTGGCTCCCCGCCTTGCTGAGCGGGCCCCCTCGTCGGGCTGATGACCGGGCTGCCGGTGCTGGCTGGGCGGCCAGGCCACTGGTAGGCTCGCTGGCGTGTCCAAGGTGCTCGACGGCTTCCTCGCCGCGGCCCCGTTGCCGCAGCGCACCGGACTGCGCGTGCTGATCGCGCTCGGCAGGCGACCCCGCGGGTTCTCGCTGCTCAGGCGCCTTGCCCCCGCCGACCAGCTCGCCCAGTCGCTGCTGGGAATGGAGCGCTACGAAGATCCGGCCATCGCCCACGCGCTCGGCTGGGACGCCGAGGCCGTCGTCGCGCGCGGCCGTGCGCTGCGCCGCGCCGAGGGACGGCCGTGAGCGCACGGTGCTCGACGTCGGGCGCCGCCCCGTACCCGCCCACCGCGGAAGCTCGCCGGTGAGCCCCACCCGCGCGCTCCAAGCCGACGTATGCGTAATCGGCGCGGGAGCCGGCGGGGCCGTGGCCGCCGCCGAGCTCGCCGAGGGTGGGGCACGGGTGGTGGTGCTAGAGCAGGGCTCCCACCACGACCCCGACGATTTCACCGCACAGCCGATGGAGATGATGGCCCGCCTCTACCGCGACGGTGGTCAGACGGTGACGCTCGGCGCTCCTCCGATCCCGCTGCTTTCGCACCCCCGCCCACGTGCTCGAGCGCTGGCGGCGCGAGCACGGGCTGGAGCTCGATGGGGGCGTACTGGATGCCTGCTTCGAGCGGGTCGAACGCGCCCTCTCGGTCGTCGAGGTCAGCCCCGAGCTGGCGGGCGCCAACGCCACCGTTGCCCGGCGCGGGGCCGAGCGGCTGGGCTGGTCGCACGGCTACCTGCGCCGCAACGCCCGCGGCTGCGTCGGCTCGGGGGTGTGCGCCTTCGGCTGCCCCACCTCCGCCAAGCAGCACGTCGGCATCACCTACCTCCCGCGCGCGCAGGCCGCGGGGGCCACCGTCATCACGGGCGCCGACGTGCAGAGGATCGTCGTGGAGGGCGCCCGTGCGCGCGGCGTGCGAGCGCGGCTGGCGAGTGGGGGTGGGGAGTACCTGGAGGTGCGCGCCCCGTGGGTTGTGGTGGCGGCCGGCACGATCCACACGCCCCTGCTGCTCGCCCGCAACGGGCTTGGAGCCGCCTCGGGGCAGCTCGGGCGCAACCTCGTGCTGCACCCCGCCACCGCCGGGTTTGCGCTGATGGAGGAGATAGTCGACATGGCGCGGGGCGTGCCCCAGAGCTTCTACATCGACGAGTTTGCCTCCGAGGGGATCATGTTCGAGGGGATCGCCGGCCCTCCGGCGTATGCCGCGCTCTCGCTGCCGTTGACCGGCGCCCGCCACGCCGCGGCGATGGCCAGCTACAGGCACCTCGCGCAGTTCGGGCTGATGGTCAGCGACCGCTCGCGTGGCAGCATGCGCCTGCCGCGTCGTGGCCGGGGTGGGCGGCCTCTGATCCGCTACGACATAGTCGAGGAGGATGTGGCGAAGTTCCGCGTCGGCCTCGCCCGTCTCGACGAGCTGTTCCGCGGCGCGGGCGCGCGCGAGGTCTACCTGCCGCTGCCCGCGGGCGTATCCCCCGAGCGAGCCCGTGCCCGCGATCTGAAACTGCTTGCCTTCCATCCGCTGGGAACGGCCCGCGCCGATGTGGACCCCGCGCGCGGAGTGCTCGACCCCAACCTGCGCGTTCACGACGTCGAAGGGCTGTACGTCGCCGACGGCAGCGCGATGCCGAGCTCGCTCGGGGTCAACCCCCAGATCACGATCATGGCGCTTGCCACGCGCCTGGCCCACCATCTCCTGGCTCAGTCAGTGCCCCACACCGCTGGCGATGCACCTCGCACCGCACAGGGGATACCCGATACCGCAACCGACGAGGAGGCTCAATGTCGTTCCTGATCGACCCACCCTGGCTGTACGCCACCGGCCGCGCCTACGGGCGGTTGATGCCCGAGCGCACCCCTGCGTCGCGCGCGGTGCACACGGCGACCGCGAGCGCGTTCCTGGCGACCAGCATCTCGCTCTACTTCGACCGCCCCTGGACGCGCCCGCTATGGCGGCTCTGCCGGGCACAGAGCGGGCGCGACTGGATGCTCAACTCGGGCGTCTTTCGCCTCGACTTCCGCCGCGCGGGCCGGCGCACGCACGTGGTGTCCGCGCTGCTGTTCGCGACCTACCCGCTGTGGCTGGCGCTCGGCGAACGGCGGGGGCGCCGCCAGCGCGACTGAGGTGGCAAAAGGCAGCTGATCTTGCGACTCGCGGGTGGCGCAGACCGCCGCGAAGCGACCGCACCGGACCGTCAGAGACTTTGTCGTGGACCCCAAAATGGCGGTCGCGGCGCGGGCGACCTACAGCGGGATGTTCCCGTGCTTGCGCTTGGGCCCCGGTTCGCGCTTGGTCTCAAGCGTGCGCAGCGCGGTGATCAGCCGCGGGCGGGTCTCGTGGGGGACGATCACGTCGTCGATGTAGCCGCGCTCGGCGGCAGTGTAGGGGTTGGCGAAGCGCGCCTTGTAGTCGTCCATCAGCGTCTTGCGCCGCTCCTGCGGCGTGGGGGAGCCGGCGATGTCGCGGCGGTAGATGATGTTGACGGCGCCCTCCGGCCCCATCACCGCCACCTCGGCGGTGGGCCAAGCGAGGTTGAAGTCGGCCCCGAGGTGCTTGGAGGACATCACGTCGTAGGCACCGCCGTAGGCCTTGCGCGTGATGATCGTGAGCTTCGGCACCGTGGCCTCGGCAAACGCGTACAGCAGCTTGGCGCCGTGGCGGATGATCCCGCCCCACTCCTGCGCGGTGCCCGGCAAAAAGCCGGGGACGTCGCAGAAGGTCAGCAGCGGGACGTTGAAGGCGTCGCACGTGCGCACGAAGCGGGCGGCCTTGGCGGAGGCGTCGATGTCCAGCACGCCAGCCAGCTGGTTGGGCTGATTGCCGACGATCCCCACGGTGAAGCCGTCCATGCGAGCGAAGCCGCAGATGATGTTCTTGGCGTGGTGTTCGTGCACCTCGAGGAACTCGCCGTCGTCGACGATCAAGCGCACCACGTCGCGCATGTCGTAGGGCTTGTTGGGGTTGTCGGGTACCACTCGATCGAGCTCCTCGTCCATCCGCAGCGGGTCGTCGGTCGGCTGCACGCGTGGGGGAGTGCCGAGGTTGTTGGAGGGCAGGAAGCTCAGCAGGTAGCGGCAGTCCTCCAGGCAGGCGTCCTCGTCCACGGCGGCGAAGTGGGCGACGCCCGACTTGGTGTTGTGCGACATCGCGCCGCCCAGCTCCTCGAAGCCGACTTCCTCGCCGGTGACGGTCTTGATCACGTCGGGGCCGGTGATGAACATGTGCGAGGTCTCGGCGACCATGAAGATGAAGTCGGTGATCGCGGGGGAGTACACGGCGCCGCCGGCGCACGGCCCCATCACCAGGCTGATCTGGGGGATCACGCCCGAGGAGCGGACGTTGCGCATGAACACGTCGCCGTAGGAGCCCAGTGAGACGACGCCCTCCTGGATGCGCGCGCCGCCGGAGTCGTTGATGCCGATGATCGGGCAGCCGATCTTGGCGGCGAGGTCCATGATCTTGCACATCTTCTCGCCCATCACCTCGCCGAGCGACCCGCCGAAGACGGTGAAGTCCTGGCTGAACACGCACACGGTGCGGCCGTCAATCGTGCCGTGGCCGGTGACCACGGCATCGCCCCACGGACGGTTCTTCTGCATGTCGAACTCGTAGGTGCGGTGGCGCACAAAGGTGTCGAGCTCCTGGAAAGAGCCGGGGTCGAGCAGCTTTTCGACGCGCTCGCGGGCGGTGTACTTGCCGCGCGCGTGCTGCTTCTTCTCAGCCTCCGGCGCAGAGTGCACGGCGGCCGCGCGCAGCTCCTGCAGCTGAGCAAGCTTCTCTTCGTAGGTTTCGGGTGCCTTCGCGCGCATCATGGTGGCCGCCGATGTTATATGCGCCACCGCCGCTCACGCCATTTTGGGCTCTGGTAAGGCCGAGTTTTTTTCACGTGTGGCGCGGCCTGGGCGGGGGGGCGGCGGGTTCGGCGAGCCTGGGAGGTCGGCCGGAGGGCTGCGCTACCCGCGCGAAAACGGCCGGTGGTGGGCGGCGCCGAGGCGATCTAGCACCGCGCTCAGCAGCTCGGCGTCCTGTTCGGCCATCGTCGCTTCCACCCGCGCCAACTCCGCGGCGAGTTCGGCGGCCAGGTCGAGTGGCGGCTCCTGGTGCTCGAGCTCGGGCGCGGGCGTCGACTCACGCTCGGGGGCGGCATCTGGCTGCGCGGACTCGAGTTCGACGGCCGCTAGTTGATCGAGCTCGCCCGGTGCCTTGCGGCGGCGAAATAGGCGGGCGAAGAGCAAGCGCACACGTTTCGCGGGCTGCGGCTGGAGACTCTCCTCCGTGGCGGGCTTGACGTCGTCTGCGGAGGGCTCAGCCTCAGCGGCGGGCGGGGCATCGTCGGGGGCTGCGGTGGCAGTTGGAGGCTCCGGGTCGGCGGCGCTGGCGATTGGCTCTTGCTCCGGTTCGGGCTCGGGCTCGGGCTCTACAACCACGGGCTGTGGCGCCTCGCGAGCGACAGTGAGCGTGACCTTAGTGCCCCAGCCGGAGGGCTTCAGCTCCACCCTGCCGCTGGCGGACTCGGCCTCCCACTCCACACTGGTCTCGGCCTCGACTCGTGCGATGCGGATCTCGCCGAACTCGCCGAGATGCCGCGCCAGGGATATGGGATCGCTCAGCTCGGCCCACAGCTCGGGCGGAGACTTGACGAGGGTGCGTTGGGCTTCGATGGTGGGCATGGGCCATCTTTTCGAGGGCGATGGCGTTACTCCTCCTGGCGGCAGCGAGCAGCCCGGCATGCTCAATGGAAATCATTTTTTCTGAAAAGTATTTTTCTATATAGTTTTTTAGGATATACTTTTGCAAATGAAAAAGCCAAGCATGTCATTCGTTGGCCGCAAGCTTGAGCTCGACACATTGAGAGACGAGCTTTCGGCTGTGCGATCACACGGCGAAGGGCGATTCGTCTGGATCTCCGGCCGGCGCCGGGTGGGCAAGTCTCGCCTGGTGCAGGAGTTCGTCGAAGCCTCGGACGAGCGGTACGTCTTCTACCAGGCCCCTCGTCGATCACGCTCCGACGGGCTGCAGCGTTTCCGGGAGGCGCTGGAGGAATCGACGCTGGCCGCCGCCGAGCAGGTGCTCGAGGGGGCTCGCTTTGAGAGCTGGCCTGCCGCATTGCGACTGTCCTGCGCGAATGCGACTGCCGAGCACCCGGCCGTGATCGTGATCGACGAGCTGCCCTACCTCGTTGAATCCGATCCGGGGATCCCAGCCGACATCCAGCAGGCGTGGGACCGAGACTTGCAGCACCGTCCAGTGCTGCTGGTGTGCATCGGCAGCGACGCGCGCATGATGAGCGCGCTCACACAGCACCCGGCGGAGCTGTTCGGCAGGCCCACGCGCGAGCTGGTGGTGCAGCCCTTCAGCCCCCGCGATCTTGCTGCGCTGAGCCACCTTGCGGCGGTGGAGGCGTTCGACCGCTATCTGATTGTCGGAGGGCTGCCGATGCTTGCCCGCTCCTGGCCGGATCGCGCCAGCCGGCAGCAGTATCTGAAAGGTGCGTTCGCCGATCCGTCCAGCCCATTGGTGGTGGACGGCATGCGCATCCTCGATGCCGAGTTCCCCGCTGAACTGCAGGCCCGCGGCGTGCTCGAAGCGATTGGTCACGGTGAGCGGACGTTCAGCGCGATCGGCGCTCGCAGCGGCGTTGCCAACCACACCGCGCTCACGACCGCGCTGAATGCGCTGGTGGCGAAGGGGATCGTCGAGGCGCGATTGCCGTACGCAGCCCCACCTGGCCGCAAGAACAAGCGATATGTCGTAGTCGATCCTTATCTGCGCTTCTGGCTGCGGTTTGTGGCGCCCGGGGGAGTGGAGGAGGTGGACAGGGGCCGCGGCGACCTGCTGTTGGCGCGTATCGAGCGCGACTGGCCGACGTTCCGAGGCGTCGCGGTCGAGCCGCTCGTGAGGCAGTCGGTGGAGCGCCTGCTGCCGGACGAGCGCTTTGGCGACGCCCGCTACGTGGGGGGCTACTGGACGCGCACCAATATTCCCGAGGTGGATCTCGTGGGGGCCGCTGAGCGGGAGCCGCGCACGGTGTCGTTCGTGGGTTCGATCAAGTGGCGGGAGAGCGGCGTGTTCTCGGTGCGCGATATGCGTCGCCTGGTCGAACAGCGCGGGCACGTGCCGGGCGCTGCCGAGTCGCGCTTGGTGGGGGTCTCGCGGGGAGGCTTCGAGGCCGATGTCGGGCTCGACGTCGAGCTGTCACCCGAAGACCTACTGGACGCCTGGCCGGCGCCCTGAAGCCTCAGGCTGCAACCCGCTCCCGCGACGGCTTGATCAACCCCCGCTCGTGCAGCAGCTCCGCGATCTGCACCGCATTGGTCGCCGCCCCCTTGCGCAGGTTGTCGGCGACGATCCAGAGGTCGAGCGCGCGCTCGTGGCCGGGATCGCGGCGGATGCGACCGACGAACACGTCGTCGCTACCCGTGGCGTCGATCGCCAGCGGGTAGACCGCTGCGGCAGGGTCGTCGAGCACGGTGACGCCCGGCGCCGCGGCGAGCAGCTCGCGGGCGCGCTCGGGTGAGAGCTCCTCGCGGGTCTGCACGTTGACGGCCTCGGAGTGGCCGTTGACGACCGGTACGCGCACGCAGGTGGCGCTGACGCGGATCGCCGGGTCGCCGAGGATCTTGCGCGTCTCGTTGATCAGCTTGCGCTCCTCGTCGGTGTGGTCGTCGCCGGGCGCAAAGCTGCCGGCGTGGGGAAGCGCGTTGAAGGCGATCTGGTGGGCGTAAGCGTCGGGCGGCTGGATCGCCCGCTCGTGCAACAGCGCGTGCGACTGGTCGAGCAGCTCATCGACGGCCGCCTTGCCGGTGCCGGAGACTGCCTGGTAGGTGGAGATCACGAGGCGCTCGATGCCCGCGGCATCATGCAGCGGCTTCAGCGCGACGACCATCTGCATCGTGGAGCAGTTGGGGTTGGCGACGATCCCGCGGTGGGCGGCGAGCGCGTCGGGGTTGACCTCGGCGACGACCAGCGGCACCTCGTCATTCATTCGCCAGCGCGAGGAGTTGTCCACCACCACGGCGCCGGCGTGGGCGAAGCGCGGCGCCCATTCGCCCGAGGTGGAGCCTCCGGCAGAGAACAGCGCGAGGTTGAAGCCTTGGATTGCGTCCTCGCTGAGCGCTTGCACGGTGAGGTCGCCGTCGTCGAGGCCGGCCCCTTCGAGTACGCGCCCGGCGGAGCGCTCGGACGCAAACGGCACGACCTCGCAGGCGGGGAACTCGCGCTCGCGCAAGAGGCGAAGCATCAGCGAGCCCACCTGGCCGGTGGCGCCGACGACGGCAACTCGGTATCCCTGACTCATCACGCTTCAGGGTACAGCGGGCGGCAGGCTCGTTGCGGGCTACGTCTGGGTGACGAGGAGCTACGCCAGGGCGGCCACGAACTACGTGTGAGCGACCATGAAGTAAATCGTGACGACCACGAGCAGGTCCATCAAAGCCCCGATCGCGCCGATGCGACGGACGAGCGCATCGTGCTCGGCGCTGAACGTCACCGCGCCGTCGTCGCCGGGGGCGCCCGCCGCGGCCACGTCGCGGTCGGCGACCTCAATCAGGCGCTTCTCGCGCGGCCCGAGGTAGGCGCCCTCGACGGCGCCGATCACGATCGCGACCCCGAGGCCCCACTGCACGAAAAACGAGCTCCACAGGTGCAGGTGGGAGGCGAGGTAGATGCCGAACACCATTACCGCGGCGAGCCCGGGCATGATCACCCGCTGGCTGATCGCGTGCAGCGCGCGGTAAAGGGCCGGCAGCGCGCGCGGATCGGCCTTGGCGACGGCGCCGAGCAGCACGGGGTAGGCGAAGGTCGCGCCGAAAGCGAACACCACGGCGATGATGTGCAGCGCGAGGACGACTTCCCACAAGGCCACGGCGAGGAGCACGCGCGAAGCCTATTGGTCCGGTCGGCGCATGCGCCGACCGGCGGAGCAGTGCATGCACTGCTCCGAGAACGGCCGCATGCGGCCGTTCCAGGCAGGGCCACATGTGGCCCTGCCAACAGACCGATCGGAGATCGGCCAGCATGCGGGCCTGTCCCAAAGAGCCCAGAACGTGGGCGCTCAGCGACGGCGCTCGCGTTGCGCGCGGGCGAGCGTATATGCCGCGTAGCCGCCGTGTTCGGCGCCGCGAAATCGGACGCGCTCGACCAGGCCGTGTGGCGGCGCACCGATCGTCACGATCTTTGCCGGAATGGCCGACGCCAGCGAAATCTCATCCTCCCAATCGACCGCTCGGCGGCCGCCGAACAACGTCAGCGTCGTATCGCCCGGCAGCGCCGCGGATGGTGCGAGCACGCCGCGAAAGCCCAGTTCCTGGAGGTGTGTGGCCTCCGCCTGGCAGCGCTCCCAATCCTCCTCGACCAGCGCGTCCGGAGGGAAGCCCGCGTCCTGGGCCTGCTCGAAGGTGCGGTAGTCGGCGATCCGCTCTTCGTCGATCTTGAGCACCCACAACGGCATCCGGATCAGGGCGACTTCCCCTTCCGTGCGCAAACTCTCCCGGCGGATCAGGTCGGCCCAGCACCAGTCGGGGGACAGCCCGAGATATTGAGTGGGCTGGCTGCGCGCGGTGTTCCAGCGTCCGTCCTCGGTGTTGGCTCGCACCCACAGCGGGGTGTCGTAGTCGGAATAGCGGAACGCCACGTCGGCGAACCGCACCGCCTCGGGCCTACGCGCCATGCTGGGCTCGGCCCTGCCTAACGGCTCGGAAGAGGCTCTGCTCGTAGGCCGGGTCGTCGAGCACGTCGAGCGGCGGGCGGCCGTCGAGCTCGGGGCGCGGCCGGTGGAACCACGCCACCACACCCGCGTCCGTCCAGGAGCGTGTGAGGATCGCAATCAGCCGAGCCACCACCTGCGCGCGACGTGTTGGCTGCGCGTGCGTTTGCGACCACCGCTGATACTGACGGGTAGAGATGCCCATCAGCCCGGCCAGCTCAGCCTGAGTGGCCCGCGGGAGCCACTGCTGCAGTTGCTTCACCACGGCCGCGATGTCGTCCTCGCTTCCTCCAACATGCCCGTCGAGCGCGTCGCGCAAGAGGTGACGCATTGCCTCGACGTCGAGCAGAAGCTTGTCGAACGCGTCCAGCGGCTGCGCCTGCTGCATCGCCCGCAGGCTGTCAAGCAGCAGGCCGCGGAACTCGGCCACCCACTCAGGGTCGAAGTCGGCCTTGTGCAGCTCCCCGTCGATCTGCACGAGCCGCGTGATCGTGTCCTGCGCGCGCTGGCGCGAGGCCTCGTCAGTGAGTCCTCGGGAGGCATCTCCGAGCGCCTCCATCAGCGCCTCGTGCCACTCCTGCAGCTCGTTGGTCAGATCGTCGATCGCCGCCAACCGATCGTGTTCCGGGAACGTGGCAGTGGGCAAGGTCACCTCCGGGTCGTGGGATAGCGACATTGTAGCGACATCCCTCCCTCCCCCCCTCTCTCCGTGCATCGATCCCTGCATGGCATGGCCCGCTGGCTCTCGCCGCGATGCCTTTGTCCGCACATGGCCTCAGGGTGCCGAGGGGCACGGGGTGGTGGCGGCCCGTTTTCACGCTGGGCCGCGTGCAAGCGCGTGAATTGCGGGTCGTAAGCCGGGTGGGCGGCGGAGCCGAAGCCCCACCGCCCGCAGTGCCGGCCCTTACGCCGCGGTTAGGGCGCGAACGTGGTTTTGCCGAACTGGCCCTCCTCGGAGGTGGCGCTTTTCAGGTCCTCTTCTTTGCCGCCGCCCAGCGACTCGGCGGTGCCGCCATTGACGACGTTGAGTTCGCCGCCGAGGATCGCCGAGCCGAGGTTGTTGGCGCTGTTGCCGAGGCCGCCGACGACCGCTTGGAAGGAGTTGCCGAACTCGGTGCATTTGGGGTTGACCAGGACGGAGCCTTCGCCGGCGAGGTTGGAGCAGCCGCCGAGCACCGTGGACTCGTCGTCGTCGGCTTTGTTGATGTAGCCGCCTGCGATCGTCGAGACCTCGCCGTCGGCGACGTTTTCGCCGCCACCGACGACCACGGCCTGGTTGGCGGGGGGCTGGACGAAGTTGCCATACCCGCCGACGATCGACGAGCTGGTGCCTTCCGCGGAGTTGGAGAGGCCGCCCGAGACCGACGCCTCTTCGCCGATCGCCTGGTTGGACTGGCCACCGCCGATGGATGACTCTGTGCCGCTTGCCTTATTGGAGGCTCCGCCGAGCACCGCCTCGGCATATTTGCTGCAAGGCCCGGTGGGAACGGCCACGCTCCCGGCCGCGTTGTCACACCCGCCGGCCACGCTCGCCCAACTGTCGCTGGCGATGTTGTAGTGGCCGCCGGTCACCGACGCGAACGGCCCACCGATCGTGTTGCCGAAGCCCGCTACGATCCCGCCGTAGCTGGTGAACGACTGTTCTGCGCCTACCACGAGGTTGTTGGACCCGGTCTGTTCGCCGGTGTGCTCGTTGTAGCCGACGAACAGGTTGCCGAGCCCGTTGACTGTGCCGGCGGTGCTGCCCGAGCCGCTGTTGAGCTCGACGTTCATGCCGGAGAAGGTGAGCGTGGTGCCGTTGCGCGTGACGCCCGACAGCGTCGTTTCGAGCGCGCCGAGCTTGGTCGCGAACACGGCGCCGACGACTTCACCGGCGGCCACTTTGCCTTCCAACGTTTTCGTGGCGCCTTCGAGGGCCACCACCTTGCCGGCATACAGCGCGCCGCCGGCTTCGAGCGCGCTCAACTTGTTGGCGAGCCCTTTGTTTTCACCTTCCAGCGCGCTCACCTTGGTTTCGAGCGCGGCGACGTTGCTTTCCTTGCCGGCCGGCCCTTCTTTGCCGGTCTGCCCTTCTTTGCCCCCCGGTCCTTCTTTGCCCGCTGCTCCCGCCGCGCCGGTGGCGCCGAACACGATCGATTGGTCGCCGTGCGGGCAGTGGGCGTTGAACGCCACCACATGCAGCACGCCGTGCTTGTCGACACACCCTTTGAGCGCGCCGCCCGGTCCCGCGGTCACCTTCGCCCCGGCCGTGCCGGCGCCGGCCGCAAGTGCCAGCGCGCCGGTTGCGATCACAGTGCTCAATACGCCCACGATTCGTCGCGCGGCATGGCCGCGAGCGGGTGTGAAATCCCCCGTGCTCATTCCCCCACCTTTCGTTGTTGTTTCCGCCACCCGCCCCACGACGCCAGTGGGCGGCGAGCGCCGCCGCTGCGCGTCAAAGAGCCGAGGTGGCGATGTGAGTGTGGAAATGTACGCGGGCCTGCGGCGTTGTCAATCGCACGCGGCCACTTGCACTACGGCTTGACGACCATGAACAGGATCGTGACCAGCACTAGCGTGCCCAGGCCCGAGCCGACGATCGAGCGCCGGCGAAGGAGCGCCTGGTGGTAGTCGCCGAGCGTGATCTCGCCCTCGGCGGCGGCGGCGATGTGCACCGCGAGGACGATTTGGTAGGCGGAAGCGGCGAGCGTCAGAACGTCGGCGCGTAGCGTCCGAACACGTCTTGCATCGCCCCGCACACCTCGCCGAGCGAGCAGCGGTCCTTGAGAGCGGCGCGGATTGGGGGCAGCAGGTTGCCCTCGCCGCGGGCTACCACGCGTAGCTCCTCCAGGCGGCGCTCGACGAGCTCGTGGTCGCGGGCGTCCTTGAAGGCGGTGAGGCGCGCGACCTGCAGGCGCTCCGACTCGGGGTCGACGCGCAGCAGGTCGGGGACCTCGACGTCGTCCTCCTCGAACTTGTTGACCCCGACGACGATGTCCTGGCCGATGCGGTAGCGCTCCTGGTAGCCCCACGCCGACTCGTCGATCTCGCCGGTGATGAAGTCGAGCGCGTTGACCGACCCGCCGAGCGCGTCGACCTTGCCGATCAGCTCCAGCGCGCGCGTTTCGATCTCGTCGGTGAGCGCCTCCACGAAGTACGACCCGGCGAACGGGTCGACGGTGTCGGCGGCGCCCGACTCGTGAGCGAGGATCTGCTGGGTGCGCAGCGCGATTTTCGCGGCGCGCTCGGTCGGCAGCGCGAGTGCCTCGTCGAAGCCGTTGGTGTGCAGCGACTGCGTGCCTCCGCACACCGCGGCGAAGCCCTGCAGTGCGACCCGCACGATGTTGTTCTCCGGCTGCTGGGCGGTCAGCGTGACGCCGCCCGTCTGCGTGTGGAAGCGCAGCATCATCGCCCGCGGGTCGGTGGCGGCGAAGCGCTCGCGCATGATCGCCGCCCACATGCGCCGCGCGGCGCGGAACTTGGCGACCTCCTGGAAGACGTTGTTGTGGCCGTTGAAGAAGAACGCGAGGCGCGGTGCGAAGTCGTCCACCGAGAGCCCCTTGTCGATCGCGGCCTGCACGTAGGCGATCCCCGAGCAGAGCGTGAATGCGACCTCCTGTATCGCCGAGCATCCCTTCTCGCGGAAGTGGTAGCCGGAGATCGAGATCGTGTTCCAGCGCGGCACCCGCTCGTGGCAGTACTGGAAGAGGTCGGTCGTCAGCCGCATCGTGGGGATGGGCGGGTAGATGTAGTTGCCGCGCGCGATGTACTCCTTGAGCACGTCGTTCTGGGTGGTGCCGCGCAGCTTCTCGCTGGGCACGCCCTGCTCCTCGCCGACCAGCTCGTACAGCAGCAGCAAACAGGCGGCGGGCGCGTTGATCGTCATCGAGGTGGACACCTGATCGAGCGGGATCGAGTCGAACGCGGTGCGCATGTCGTCGATCGTGTCGATCGCCACGCCGGTGCGGCCCACCTCGCCGAGGCAGCGGGGGTTGTCGGAGTCGAGGCCCAGCTGCGTGGGCAGGTCGAACGCCATCGACAGCCCGGTGGAGCCCTTGGAGAGCAGGTAGCGGTAGCGAACGTTCGACTCCTTCGCGGAGGCATACCCGGCGTACTGGCGCATCGTCCACAGCTGCTTGCGGTACATCTCGCGGTGGGGCCCGCGCGTGTAGGGGAACTCGCCCGGTTCGCCGAGGTCGAGCTCGGCCGGGAGGTCCTCCTCGGTGTACAGCGGCGCGACCTCGATCCCGGAGTCGGTGAAGCGGCGGGGATCGCCGGGCCCGACGATTGGGGCGACGGTGAGGTGCTCGTGATCGTCGTCGCCGGCGCCGCGAGAGGGTCGCTCGATGGTGGCCATGTCATGGATGATAAGGATGAGGAGCCTGGGCGGGTGGGAGCGAATCTCTGGGCCCTTGGTTGGCGAGTTGGTGGGCGCTCGAGAACGGCGCGGTGCGCCCCTCGGTAAGCTGTGCGCCGATGGCAACCTGTCTGGTCACCGGCGGCGCGGGCTTCCTCGGCTCGCACCTGTGCGACGAGCTGCTGGCGCGCGGGCACCGTGTGATCTGCGTCGACAACCTCGAGACCGGGTCGCTCGCAAACATCGCCCACATCCGCGATCCGCAGCGCTTCGAGTTCCTGCACGTCGACATCACCGCGCCGTACTTCGTCGATGAGCCGGTCGACTTCGTCTACCACTTCGCCTCGCCCGCCTCGCCGATCGACTACCTGCGCCTGCCGCTGCACACGCTCAAGGTCGGCTCCTACGGCACCCACCACACGCTCGGGCTGGCCAAGGCCAAGCGCGCGCGCTTCCTGACGGCGTCGACCAGCGAGGTCTACGGCGACCCGCTCGAACATCCGCAGTCGGAGAGCTACTGGGGGCACGTCAACCCGATCGGCCCGCGCGGGGTGTACGACGAGGCCAAGCGCTACGCCGAGGCGCTGACGATGGCCTATCACCGCCAGCAGGGGGTGGACACGGCGATTGTGCGGATCTTCAACACATACGGCGCGCGGATGCGCCCGCACGACGGCCGGGCGATCCCCACCTTCCTGCGCCAGGCGCTCGCCAACCGCCCGATCACGGTGTTCGGCGACGGCAGCCAAACGCGGTCGTTCTGCTACGTCAGCGATCTGATCCGCGGCATCATCGCGCTCGCCGAGTCCGGTCACCACGACCCGGTGAACATCGGCAACCCCGACGAGTTCACGCTGCTGGAGCTGGCGCACTCCGTCAAGCAGGTGACGGGATCGACCTCGGAGATCGTGTTCGAGGCGCTGCCGGTGGACGACCCCAAGCAGCGCCGGCCCAACATCGCGCTCGCGCAGGAGCTGCTCGGATGGTCGCCGGAGGTGGCGCTGAAGCAGGGGCTCGAGCGCACGATCGAGGAGTCGGGCGTCGAGGTGCTGGTGGGCTGACCCCGCATCGGGAGGCGTCTCGACCGCTACATCTGCGAGTCTGAGGCGTTGTGAAAGGCGAGATGGCCCCCGCCACGCGGACCTCTGCTACCCCGCTCGAGACCACTCCCACCAAGATGCACCCCCTGGAATCGAGCGCCCTGACGGCTTCCCCGCCGCCCGAGACCCCTGCGGTGATGCCTGCGCTCTCGGAGGCGACGGCGCGCAGGGAGCCCTCCGCGTCTGCCCGCGACATGCGCCGCAAGCGCTGGCCGGCGCTGTCGTTCCTGTTGCGGGTCGACACCGCGCGGCGCGCGACGCGCGTGCTGACGCTGCTGGCGCTCGATTTCGCGGGACTGTCAGCGGCGATCTTCACGGCGCTCGTGTTGAAGGCGGCGGTGTTGAGCGAAGTCAGCGCGCACGGCGCCTACGAGGAGACCCGCAGCATCCTCGCGTTCGCCTACCTGTTGACGGCGCTGCTGTTCGCCCGCTCGGGCCTGTACGCGGTGAGGGCGCAGCGGCCCGGGATGGCGCGGATCGTGGGGTGCCTCTTCCAGGTGACGTTCGTGGCGCTGATCTTCGCGCTGGTGAGCGGCGAGCACTTCTCCAGCTACTACATCTTCTGGGGCTCGCTGTCGTTCGCGCTGCTGTACATACCGCTGCTGCGGCTGCTCTACGAGCGCTCCACCGGGGCGATCTTGCGCGCCGCCGGCTACGAGCGCCGCGCGGTGCTGGTCGGCACCGGCGAGCACATCGTCGAGGTGGCCCACGCGCTGTGGGACGCGCCCCACTCGCGCATCGAGGTGGTGGGGTTCGTCTCGCCGAAGGCGCTGCCCGCCAACGGCTTGCGCTCGCTGGGCGCCCCGCGCGACCTCGATCACGTGCTGAGTGGGGAGCGCATCGACGAGGTGATCATCGCCGACCCCGATTTTCCCCAGGAGGATGCGGTGGAGCTGGTGGATCGCTGCCACCAGCGTGGGGTGAGGGTCCGGATTGCGCCCTCGACGATGGAGATCCTGATCCACCGCGCGGAGTTCGTGCCCGGCGAGTCGGTGCCGCTGTTCGAGCTGAAGCCGCCCGTCTTCGAAGGGATCGACTTCGCGCTGAAGCGGACCTTCGACGTCGTCGGCGCGACGCTGCTGCTGATCGTGCTCAGCCCGCTGCTGGCGGCGATCTGGGTGGCGGTGCGGACGACCTCGAAGGGCCCGGCGCTGTTCCGCTCAATCCGCCCGGGGATCGGGGAGCGGCCGTTTGCGTGCCTGAAGTTCCGCACGATGTACGAGGACTCCGAGCACCGCCAAGCCGACCTGGAACCGCTCAACGAGGCGTCCGGCGCCCTCTTCAAGATCCGCGACGACCCCCGCACGACGCCGGTGGGGCGCTTACTGCGGCGCTTCTCTCTGGATGAGCTGCCGCAGCTGGCGAACGTGCTGCGCGGCGAGATGTCGCTGGTGGGGCCGCGACCGCTGCCGGAGCGGGACTTCGAGAGATTGGAAGACTGGCACCGCAAGCGCTATCTGGTGCTGCCGGGGATCACCGGCCTGTGGCAGGTGTCGGGTCGGGCGGAGCTCGACTTCAACGACCTCGTGCACCTCGACTTCCTCTATCTCGAGCGCTGGTCGCTGGCGGTCGACCTCACGATCCTGCTGAAGACCATCCCGGCGGTGCTGACGCGGCGTGGGGCTTACTAGATCGGCCGTGCTCGGCTGGCGCGGCGCCCGACGAGGCTCTGGGGCCGGCGCCAGGCGCTGACGCACGGCCGGTGGGGGTGGGCCAGCGCCCGCCGGTAGACACGCCAGGTCTCCCGCGCGGCATCCTCCCAGGTCCACGCCGCGGGCGCAGCAGGCTCGGCCAGTCTCCCAGCCGTCACGGTTGCTGGTGCCGTCCCGCCTGTCAGGGTCGCGGGGTGTGGTGCCTCCGGGATCACGGCCAGGCGTTCGTGCTCGAGCCCGAACTCGGCGACGGCTTCGTTAGCGACGATGTCGCTGGGGACGATCACGTGTGAGGCACGCTGCAGCGCGAGGTGGCGCAGATGCAGGTGCATGCCGCCTCCGCGCAGCCGTTCGCTGGGGAGCTTGAGCGCGGCGATGTCGTAGAGGGTGACGACCATCGGGCAGGGGCTGTGGAGCATTGCCCCCTGCACCCAAGGTGTATGAAAGATGTCGGCTCCGCGCGGGCGGTGGACCTCGAGCACCTCATCCTGCTCGTCTGCGGTGTCGCGCAGCGCCTGCAACAGGCCGCGCGAATAGCGGCCCAGGCCCTGCGGGTTGGCGGTCGGCCGGCTGTCAAACGCCAGCCTCACAGGCGCTCGCGGTCGGTGGGACCGTCGGATCTCGCTTGACGGGCCCTGACGTCGCTCTCCCGGACGTGCACAGCGAGGACCTTAGTCGGTTTGGGCTGGGAGTGGTAGAGCTGACAGCAGAGTTGCCGCTCTGTGCGGATTTCTCCACTTCGACTGCCGGCTGGGCTCATCGCTTCCCGGTCCGCCGGTCGTCCGCGGGCTCGCCTCCGAGCGTTTTCCCCGCTTGGGCCCTAGTAGTGCTTTGGCGGGTTGCAGGAGTTCGGGTGTGGGGCGGCGAACTTGGTTGTCGTGGTTGGCGCCGTTGCAATAGTCGAGGCTGATGAGGAGCTTGTTGGTGTCGCCCCGGAGGTCAA
>Ga0187855_10000610_pt1 | contig 30623 bp, 21 predicted proteins | sample June2016WEW_8_10_2_FD_132969 | JGI IMG/M metagenome (GOLD analysis project Ga0187855, IMG submission 132969) | Peatland microbial communities from SPRUCE experiment site at the Marcell Experimental Forest, Minnesota, USA - June2016WEW_8_10 | ecosystem: Environmental > Terrestrial > Soil >...
GAGATCCGCATCACCCCACCGCTCGATGGGCATCCGGCATTGGCGCAGATCCTTCTCGACCGTGCGCGCGAGGCGTTGGCCGCCTGGAAGTGAACGATCAAGACTCCAAGTACTTGCAAAATATAGGCTTATTTCACACAAAAGCAGGCTTCGCATAGCTTGACAACAACACACTAAAGTTTGATAATAGGAGTGTGCTAATGAACAACGTCAGGAGGCTTACAGAAACATGGGAAAGATTATAGGCATTGACTTGGGAACCACGAACTCCGTGGTCGCGGTGATGGAGGCCGGGCAGCCGACGGTCATAGCGAACCAGGAAGGCGCCCGCACGACACCGTCCGTTGTGGCGTTTACCAAAAGCGGAGAAAGGCTGGTTGGGCAAGTCGCCAAACGGCAGGCCATTACCAATCCCGAGAACACGGTTTTTTCGATCAAGCGCTTCATGGGGCGGCGCTATGACGAGGTCACTGAAGAGATGAAAATGGTCCCCTACAAAGTTACGCGCGGGGAGAGCAACGATGCGCGCGTGGACATCAGCGGGAAGAAGTATTCTCCGCCGGAGATCTCGGCGATGATCCTGACCAAGCTGAAGGAGGCCGCCGAAGCCTACCTGGGCCAAAAGGTCACGCAGGCCGTGATCACGGTGCCGGCGTACTTCAACGACGCGCAACGGCAGGCGACCAAGGACGCGGGCAAGATCGCGGGCCTGGAAGTGATGCGAATCATCAACGAGCCAACCGCGGCGGCGCTGGCCTACGGGCTGGATAAGAAGAAGAACGAGACCATCGCGGTGTACGATTTCGGCGGTGGCACCTTCGATATTTCGATCCTGGAAGTGGGCGAGGGCGTGGTGGAGGTGAAGTCCACCAACGGCGATACGCACCTGGGCGGTGACAACATCGACCAGCGCGTGATGGACTGGATTGTCTCCGAGTTCAAGCGCGAGCAGGGCATCGAACTGTCGAAGGACCAGATGGCGCTGCAGCGGCTCAAGGAAGCGGCGGAGAAGGCCAAGATGGAACTGTCCACTCTGCTGGAATCCGAGATCAACCTGCCGTTCATCACGGCGGACGCCACCGGCCCGAAGCACCTGACCATGAAATTGACGCGGGCGCACTTCGAGCACATGGTGGAAGATATTGTGCAGCGCTCGGTGGGCCCGTGCAAGCAGGCTCTGGCAGACGCCGGAGTGACCCCCAGCCAGATCGATGAAGTGGTCCTGGTGGGCGGCCAGACGCGTATGCCGCGCATACAGCAGATCGTGCGCGACTTGTTTGGCAGGGAGCCGCACAAGGGCGTGAACCCGGACGAAGTGGTGGCGGTAGGCGCGGCGGTGCAGGGCGGCGTGCTGGGCGGCGAAGTCAAAGACGTGCTGCTGCTGGACGTGACGCCTCTGTCGCTGGGCATCGAGACGCTGGGCGGCGTGTTCACCAAGCTGATCGAACGCAACACGACCATACCCACGCGCAAGAGCGAGGTATTCTCGACCGCGGCCGACAACCAGCCATCGGTAGAGATCAAAGTGTATCAGGGCGAGCGCTCCATGGCGCAGCACAACCGGCTGCTAGGCGTGTTCCAGTTGGGCAACATTCCGCCGGCGCCGCGAGGTATTCCCCAGATCGAAGTGACCTTCGATATCGACGCCAACGGTATCCTGAACGTCACCGCAAAGGACCGGGCGACCAACAACGAACAGAAGATCACCATCACCTCTTCTTCGGGCCTGTCCAAAGACGAAGTGGATAAGATGGCCAGGGACGCCGAATCGCATGCGGCTGAGGATCGCCAGCAGCGCGACACCATCGAAGCGCGCAACCGGGCCGACGCCATGATTTACAACGTGGAAAAGACGTTGAAGGAGCACCGCTCCAAGATCAGCGATGCCGAGGCGAAGAGCATCGAAGAGGCGATTCAGGAGACGCGAAAAGCCATGCAGGAGGGCGCCGAGATCGGCCCTCTGAACGCGGCCATCGACAAGCTGACCGCGGCCAGCCACAAGCTGGCGGAGGCCATGTACAAATCGGCCTCGGGCCCAGGGGGCACCCCGCCCGGTGGCGGACAGCCAGGTCCCGGAGGCGATGGGGGCCCGGCGGGCGGCGGTGAAAAGAAGAAGGACGATGTCGTGGACGCCGAGTTCGTAGACGTAGACGACAAGAAATAGTGGCTAGTTGGTGGTGGCTGGTGGCTGGTGGTTTTGTCTAATCCACCACTCACCAGCCACCGACCACCAGCCACAGGTATCCCATGTCTCCCAAGCACGATTACTACGAGACGCTGCACGTTGCGAAGGCTGCCGCCCAGGATGAGATTCGCAAGTCGTATCGCAAGCTGGCGCGCAAGTATCATCCCGATCTGAATCCGGGCGACAAAGCCGCCGAAGAGCGGTTCAAGCTGGTGCAGGAGGCCTACGACGTCCTGAGCGACCCTAAGAAGCGCCAGATGTACGATCAGTACGGTTTCTATTCGGAGAATGGCGTGCCGGGAGGAGGCGCGGGGCCGGGGCCGCCGCCGGGGCCGGATTTTGGCGGCTTCGACTTCTCGGAGTATTTTCAAAGCGGCGCGCCGGGCGCAGGACGTCGCACGTCGGCGGGCGACACAGGCAGCACGGGCGGTTTCCGGGACATCTTCTCGCAGTTCTTCAAAGGCGGCGCGGCCGAACAGCCGGAGCCGGAGAAGGGCGGGGACCTGGAGTACGGCCTGAACATCGATTTCTGGCAGGCGATCAAGGGATCGCAGATGCGGCTCAATATCACGCGGTACGACGTCTGCGGCACGTGCAACGGCAGCGGGTCGGCGGGCGGCCAGACCGTGTCTTGTCCGCAATGCAACGGGACCGGCCAAGTCTCCCAGATGGCCGGCGCCATGCGCTTCAACCTGACCTGTCCGAAGTGCGGCGGCAGCGGAAAGCTGAAGAACGCCTGCCCGACGTGCCACGGCGAAGGGCGCATCGCGCACACGGAAACCGTGGATGTGCGGATTCCGCCCGGAGCCCGCAACGGCTCCAGGCTGCGCGTGCCGGGCAAGGGAAATGCCGGCACCATGGGCGCGCCGGCGGGAGACCTTTACATCAACACACACGTGGAGGACCATCCCTATTTTCACCGCGATGGTGACGACATCCAAATACGCGTGCCGGTAAGCGTGTGGGAAGCCGGGCTGGGCGCCAAGATCGAAGTGCCCACGATCGACGGGCGCACCCTGCTGAAAATCCCGCAGGGCACCCAAAACGGGCAGAAGCTCCGCCTGCGGGAGAAAGGCGTGTTCAACGCGCGCACCAACCAGCGCGGCGACCAGATTGTGGAAGTGGCCATCCAGGCGCCGAAAGTCCAGGACGAACGCACCAAGGAGATCCTGCGCGAGATGGCCGCGCTGCATCCGGAAGATCCACGCGCCGATCTCTGGGAGAAACTGTAGGGACGATATGGCCAAGCGGAAGTCGAAAGGCGCGTACATGATCTCGTCGGTGGCGGAGCAGTATGCCATCCATCCGCAGACGTTGCGCCTGTACGAGAGAGAGGGATTGCTCAAGCCCTCCCGCAGCGAAGGCAACACGCGGCTGTACACCGACGACGACCTGGAGCGCCTGGAAGTGATCCTGCACCTGACGCGCGAGCTGGGCGTGAACCTGGCGGGCGTGGAGATCGTCCTGAATATGCGGGAGAAGATGGCCGAAATGCAAACGCAGATCGAAGAGTTCGTGGCCACTCTGAATCGCGAGTTGGTGGCGCGCCGCCGGGCTCCCGACCCGGAGGGCACGCATTCGCTGATTCGGGTAATCAATTATTCGCCCGGCGAAGCGGCGGCGGCTGGGCGGAAGAACCGGAACCAGGGGTAGGGCAGTTAGCTCGTCTGCGCGGTCGACCAGGAACCTGGTACGAACTGCGTATCCGGCTGTCCCGATTTCAACCCAGCTTGTTCCAGTTGCTGTAGGGTATAAAAGCGACCAGGCTGGATTCCCGTTACCGTGCCGCTGTAGCCCGGCACTGTAAAAGTGTCTGGTCCTCTCTGATTGGCATCTGAAATGAATATCGGCTCAGGTCCGGAAGACTGTCCCGGGCCGGCATAGCCGAGCTGCGCCGAAGTGAAGGTTTTTCCCTGTATGGTGAATGATCCCGGATCGGACCAGTACGCGGCCGTATCGATGGGTTCCCCGGCCAGAAGCCGCTGCGCATTGCTGTAGGCCAACTGCTGATCGAAGGCCTGCTGCGCCTGCTGGCTGGGAATGCCGGGAAGCTGGGCGGCGACGTTGGGCAATCCGGTCGATGCGGCGAAGTTGTTGGCCGACTGGTTGGCCAGCGCCTGCGCGTAGATGGCATCCGGACCATACAAGCCTTCGTCCAAAGCGCTGGGGGCGGCTCCCGCGGGCGGCTCATAGGGAGTGGAAGCCGAAAGAACGCCAATGCCTCCAGAGCTTGCGTCGACCTGGGCATAGTAACTGTTGAGGTAAGCCTGCACGTTGGGACTCCCCAGGCCGGCCGGCTCGTCGAGCGTTGCGGGCGACGATTGCGGCTCCGGACTCGTGGGACCGGCGGTCTTCGCAGGCACGCTCGTTTCGCTGGCAGCGGGCTTTGTTTCCGATCGGAACAGCCCCGCAAATTGGCTGATGGGCTCGGATTCCGATCCCTTTTGGCCGAGCTGTCTCTGAAGCAATTCGAGAATCGGTTCGAAGTACTGATTACCGATGGCTTGCATCATAAAGTCTCCTGGCGCGACTGAGATTCAGCAGCGCCGCTTTCGGAAGTTGCACCTAATGCACCAAAGCCAGTGCGGGCCCTATCGCGCAGGAAACAAGCAGAAGCGCGCCTATCGACGGCGGAAGCCACGGACCGCGGGCGACGCGATTTCGACGGCAGGATGGACGGCGTCATAAAGTTGTCGCGCGATCTTCCGGCTAAAATGGTATAGATGCTGAAATTCTGTCTTTCCCTGTTTCTAGCCGCGGCGAGCTTCGCCCAGAATTCGCCGCAAGCCTCCGAGAACGCTCCGGCGGAAGTGGACGCAGCCTTGCGGGCGCGCGTCAGCCAGTTCTTCCAGTTTCAATTAGACGGAAAATTCCACCAGGCGGAGCAACTGGTGGCAGAGGATACCAAGGATCTCTTCGTGGGATCGAACAAGCCCGTGTATACGAGTTTTGAGATCAAAGCCATCAGGTACGACGACCATTTCACGAAAGCGGTCGTTTCGGTGATGGTGAACCTCATGGTGGCGGCCGAGGGATTCCTGGGGCGCCCCGTCCCCAGTCTGGTTCCCATCCGTTGGAGCCGTTGGAAATTGGAGAACGGCCAGTGGTGCTGGTATCTGGACCCGGCGGACCCACACGACTCTCCCTTCGCGAACGCCCCGCTCCGGCCTCCCTCATTCGGAAAAACGGCGCCCCCGCCTGCTATGCCAACCCCGGCAATGCCAACTCCGTCCATGCCAGTTCCGGCCGCCGGGGTGACGATACCCACGGCGCCGGCGCCCCCATCACGGCTCCCGGTCATGCCGAATATGGGGGCTGCGCTTGCGGTGAAAGCGGACAAGCCGGCGGTAGAACTCAAAACCGGCGTCCCCTCTTCGGAACAGGTCACCATCGTGAACCCGCAGCCCAGAGTGTTCACGCTTTCGCTCGTTAGCCCAAAGACCCCGGGGCTTAGCGTGAAACTGGATCGCCCGGACCTGATACCCGGCGGAAAGGTGGTCGTCAGTATTGAGTCGAGCGGCGGCCCCGAGACTCCGCGGCAACCGGTCACAATTAGCGTCCGGATCCAGCAGACGAGTCAGATCATCCCGATCAAAGTTTCCTTTGCCCCGTCCCCGAATTAGCAGAATGGGGTAGGCCCGCAGACTGCTTGGATCTGGGGGAACGGAACACGGCACGCCACTGGAGTTTCTACGTTGCTGGCCCGGGGGCGGCAGATGTGCGCGTGGTGGGGCAGGCGGTTTCGCCTGCCAACCCGCACGCAATGGTCAACAGAATGGCCGGCCCGTTTGCCCCAGCCACTGCTCGGCGCGGGGCAGAATCGCCAAATGCGCGTGAATGGGCATGAACACTTAAGCGCAGCGTTCATAGAGCCGCCTCTCCTGGCATGTCGCGGAGTGAGTATAGGAGGAACGGCGGATGGGCAGCAGGGAGCGCCACAGCCGCGAAGTCGGGAACAGGTAGCGTCGTTACGGAGTGGGCAATCGCCGTCGGTATTGGAGCATTGAAAATGAGTTCGTAGGGCGAAACTGCCCCACCCCACTGCTCAACAGTGCCACCCAGGCACTAGGAAAATGTAGGGGCGGGCCGGAGACCCGCCCCACCGGATCACTAAGGTTGAAGCGGGACCGTCGTAGCGTTCCCGTACACCACCTTGTCGCATTGGGTGTCCTGGCACTGGAAGATTTCAAACGGGACGTCATTGCCGGTCGGAGCTTGAGCCGGCATCTGGAACGTCAGTTCGTAGACTCCCACCATCCCGTAGGCGTATTGCGCCGACAGGAGCACGAGTCCGGAATTGTTTACGCCGACCACAACCTGGAGGTTGACACTCAGGATTTGCGGTATCAGGTCTCCGGTCGTAGGATCGGGCACCAGCGGCACAAACTGGTCTGTGCTCAGCGCTGGTGTCGTCTGGCCGAGGCCCGTAACGTACATACGGGTGGTCTCACCCAGCCGGGCGGGATTCTCGATCGAGACGACGGAACCATCGGGTCTTAGCATCACCGGGTGAACGAGGCCATCGGACATGACGATCTGGAAGACGCCTGGACTGAGCGCATCCACGTTGACGGATGTGGTGGTGGAACCACCGTTCACGGTGACCACGAGAGGCACCGCTGGTCCCGGGACGACGTCGCAGGGCACCTGCACGGAGACGGACTCCTGGCCGCCCTGGTTCACTACGTTCAGAATCGGCGCGGAGGCGCCGGCGAAGGTGACAGTCACGCCGGCCATTTGCATTGGCGGCACCAGGAAGTAGGATACGTACCCCTGAATTCCGGTGGCCAACCCGGTGCCGGATATGGTTGCGAGACTGCAGGGCGAAATATAATTGGCCTGGAATCCCGCAGCGTTGGCGATGCCGGTGATCTTCGGCCCAACTTGCAAGGCATTCAGGTTGAAGGTCTGGACGATTGCTCCGATTCCGGAACCAACCGTAGCCGTTATGGCAATCGTCCCTATAGTCGCGCCGGCAGTAGCGGTGACGGACGCCTGGCCGTTTGAGCCGGTGACGACGCTGGCCGCGCTCAACGTAGCAGTCCCACTGACGACCTTAAAACTCACGGTTGCGCCGGATACTGCCGTTGTCCCGTCGTTCACCTGGACGACAAGCGGATCCGGGAACGGTTGGTCGATCTGCACGGACTGGTTATTGCCTGAGACGATATCGAGGGCCGTAAAGACTACGTTCACGGTGAGTGAGAAAGCGACTTTCACGGCGGAGTTGCTGACCAGCGATACCGTCACCGTGGCCAGCCCACCGGCAGAGCCGCCGGTAGCGTTGGCGGAGACTTGACCATTTGCGCCGGAACTAGTGACCAGATTGCTGAGAGTGAAACTGCCCGCCGGCGACACGGTCCAGGCGACTTGCGCGCCATCGGATGGGTTTCCTCCAAGGTCCGTTACCTCGGCGACCAGCGCCGCGGGAACCTTGCCGCCCGGATTGACGGACTGGTTGTTACCGCTGACGATCTTGATAATTGCCGGTGGTCCGGCAGTGACGGTCAGCGGTGCGGGCGAGAACGAGGCGTAGGTTCCGCCGATCGTAACGGTGTAGAATCCCGTTCCGATCAGGCCAAAGACCGGATTGCAGGTTGCCCCACCGGTGGTATTCGTCAAGACTGTGCCCGCCTCTTGGCCCGCACCCGTCATGCAGGATACGGTCGCCGTGCCCTGCGCTCCGCCGGATGTAAGTTGCACGGCAACGTTCGGTACTCCTACGCCAGTCAACAAGTAAACCTGCACTTGAATCACTGTGGCGGAGGGCTGCCCAGCCGCTCCGCTTAGGGGCGGCGGCAGATCGATCGGCGAGAGATTAATGAGTACAGGGGAGGCGCCTTCGGAAGTCGCCCCTAAAGAGGTCGACACGAATCCGACGCTAGCCTTGACGGCCGTGGCAGTGGCGGTAATGGTGACCGGAAGAACACTTTCTCCGAAGGTAGGCTCTATGATCGGTTGCGTATAACTGGCTTGGCCGTTCGTGCCCGTGGTTGTGTTCGCGGTGAATGGTGCGATGCCCGCGGCGCTGACGGACCAGGTAACCGGGGTGTCGGCAAGCGGGCTGCCATTGGCACCGTTCACCTGCACTATCATGGGCGCAAGGACCTGCCTGGTGCCAACGGCTACGATACAACCCGGGCAGATCATTTGTCCATTGCCGGAAACGATTGAGATGGATTGAGCCGAGCAGAGGGCCGGGAAAAGAAACAAAACGGCTGCGAAGGCGCCCGAGGGCAGCCTGTGTCTGAGCATTACACGTCCTCCTTTTGCTTATACAAGGAAAATGAATGGTGGACGCGGAAGACCAGTCTAGCACCATTCCGCCTCAAATCCAAAAAAAAAGGGGAGAGCTGAAAGCTCCCCCCTTCTATTCGCTGCTATCCGTGAAGGTTAGTGAACGAGCTGCTCGCCCGGCTCTCCAGCGGCGCTCGTAGTGAATGGCGTGGCCGTACGCGGCGCATCCGGAATGATCAGCGCCAGGTAAGCGGTCGCAAAGCGGTTGATTCCATAGTCGCTCACAAACGCGTAACCGTGAGCGTACTGGAAGTCGCATACAGCGATCGCGTAGCCCGTGAACCCTAGGTAACCCGTTTGTCCGTGCGTCGAATCGATGCCGGACACCGAGAAGGTCCAAGTTTGGCCAGGCGCGATCTGCCCCGTCGCACTCCCAAAATTATTGGTTCTGGGATCGGTCGAGGACAGGACATTGCTGCCTGCCACAGTCCCGAGGTTTGTCGAGGTATTGGTGAACGTTGTGTTGGTGCCGTAGCCACCGTAGAACGTGACCGTGCACGCTCCGGTCTGGTTCAAGGCCGAGGAGGCACCACCCGATCCGAGGTTATCCTCGGAAGTGTTGGAGATCGCGACACCGGTATCGAAGTCGCCAAAATCCGTTACATACGGGAACAACAGTATGGTCTGGCAAGGCGAGACCGTAAAGAGCGTTGTGGGCGACGTTGCGCCGAGCGTGAAGGTCGGGATCCCGATCCCCACAGGCGACCCGGTGCTAGTATTTGGAGCCCAGCCGAGGACTACCGTGGGCGCCACCGTCAATGGCGTGGTTCCCGGCGTTCCCGTGAACTCGACGTAGATGTTGAAGTTGAAAGTGTCAAGGGCCACGGGATTTTCGCTAATCACTTCCCAATAGACCGTTACACTGCCATTGGCGACGCTGGAGGTAACATCCGTTTGAGCAATGGTCCCAGGGTTCGGGTCGACAGCCAATCCATAAGGACCCGGGTCGGCCACCGTTGCGCTGGAGACCAACACCGCGCGGCCTGTGCCGCTGGTGGAATTGGATGCGTCATCGACCTCTATGTCGACGCCCGCAGGGATATTGCTAATGGTCGCGTAAAACCTCGAGCCCCAATCGGCGAGTCCGGCGCCGCCGGCCAGCCCAACCAACTGGTTGGCCGTGCTGCTCGCAGCCAGAACCAAGCCGCTTTCTGTGTTATAGATCGCTCCCGGCGTATACTGCAGACCTGGCCCCGGAGCGGTGTCTAGCGGCGATCCTTGGGCGACGCGGTACTTGAAGGCTGTAGCAAAGTTCTCCGCGAAGCTTACGGTTCCGACATTCACAAACCCGGTGGTCGTCTCGCACTGTAGGAACGGCGTACCTGTACCCGTGGCGCTGGCGTTCAAGCCCTTTTCGACGAAAGCAACGATCGGGGCCGGATTGTTAATCGGGACCGATGTGCTGCTGCTGGCGGAGATGAACGCGTAAATCGGAGTTATGGCGTTGCTGATCAAGCCCGGAGAAATGCGGATATTCGTCATACGATATACCCGCGTTAGCGCGGTACCCGGAGGATCAATCGGCACGCCCAAGAACGTAACGGTGCTCGGGCTTCCCGAAAGCATCGTGCCCTGATAAACGTTATAATCGCCATTGGTGGCAAACGATGCGCCCGGGGGAGTCGATCCGACTTCGGCGCAACCAGTCCCGGAAGCTTGCGTGCCGATCGGATTCGTTGGGTCCGGACAAACGTCTTGAATCTGCCCCACGGCGGGATTAGGTTCGTCGACCAGCAGCAATGCCTCGGTCAAGTTAATAGTACCCACTGTAGCGAGTACGCGGCTTGTGATCGTCTGAGCAAACGAGACCGTGATGTTCGCCTGCGGTATTGGTGTTCCGGTAGGTGTGGGAATGCCGCCGGTGCAATTCAATACGATATCGCCAACCAGCTCGGTAAGACCTTCCTGCCGAATTGTGGGTGGCACTGCGGCGTTCGCGGTGCACTGAAACGCCGTTCCGGTTTGTGCGCTCGCCGGCGCTACAGCTCCCAGTACCAGGACGAGCAAGGCGAACGCCAAAATCCATCTGCGAAAATCTGCCATTTCCTTCTCCTTGTGAATTGCGAAATTGAATCGGTCGAAGTTCTCTCTCAACCTGAACCTCTCTCAATACCTTTACCAACTAGGGAACTTCTCCGTGCGGGCGGAGATTTCTAAGATTTTTGCCGGCGACCCCTACTTCTCTGGCACCGGATACTGCCGAACTGCGCCCTGCGATGGGGCTGTGCGTCTCTTTTCTTTGTCCTTCGCCGGCTCGCAGGATTGCCCGAAAATTGCAACGACCTCAGACGCGGTAAAGATAATTCATACCGTATCGCTGCGCCCGTGTCAAGAGAAATTGTTTACCATCAACAGAAAACCACTGCCTTCCGAGACCTTAAGCACAGAACGGTCGACACGGACGGATTAGACCACGCGATTGGCCCGCAAGTCAATGGTTTCACACCGAATCGTCTCATTTTAACAATTTTTAATATAAGGGTGCCAAGGACGCTCGTTCCGGGCCTGGCACCGGCAGCACAAGGGGACACCCTCCAACGCGTGCAATATACCTATATTATCAAGTACTTGTGCGCCATGGAATGGATCGGTCAAGGGACGTAGATCATTAATGTGTGATGCAAAATACGCCGCCCTGAACCGGGTGCCGCGACCCCGTCCGAGTTCTGACCGCTACCGCGCGCCTGCAACGCATTTTATGTCGGGAATCGCACGCAGCGGAGACGGGGATCCCGCTCGGCCTAGCCCTCGCCCCGGCGATTTTCCCGCAGGGCCTTCCTGATCGTCCGGGCTTCCGTGTCTGGCAGTTCAGGCTCGGGCCCGCGCACCTACTGTCCGTAGTATCGTCGGTCGTATCACGCCGACGCGTAGAGTTGTGAGGGATCGCACCGTGTCCACGCCATCTTTGGAAACCGCCGCGTCCTGGTTGCGTTTGTATGAAGAGGATCGATGTCCGGGCGGCGCCCGGAACCGAATACTGGAGACCGGCGGCGGCGATCGCGCAGGCTCGGCGCTGGTGAGACTCCGCTAAACACGCGCTGCTGGGCGGCTTCAGACTCCAAATAATGAAATGAGGTTGTCTCGAGTTTTTTCGTATTCGCAAGAAGTAGCTCAGGATCGGAAGCATTTTAGGAAGTCCTCGCACGGAGGCGGCTGGGTGTATGATCGAGGCTGGCCAGGAAGTCAAGAGAGAATACTGGCTAGTTAATGTTAAGTCGTGGCACAGAGCACCGTTCAGAAAGTTAGTGTCCGAACCAGTCGCCCTGACGTCCAGGGTGAGCCAATTCCGATTGGCCGATTGGCGGCCGTCGTCACTTTTGTCGCTTTTGCAGTAGGACTGGATCTCTACTCTCCGGCGCTGCACGCGCCGTTTGTCTTCGACGACTTCTTCTTGCCGTATCAGCGTGAGTTTCCGCAGGACTTGTTGGCATGGGTATCCGGAGTACGGCCTTTCCTGATGTTGACCTATTGGTTGAACGCCAGGATGTCGGGTGACTCGCCGCTGGGTTATCACTTATTGAATCTTATTATTCATGCGGTCAATACAGGCCTGGTGTTTCTCGTACTCAGCCGATTGCTTGCCCTATCCGGCGGTATTAGTGCGCGGGCTATCAAGGTTGCGTCGATGATCGGAGCCGCGGTCTTTCTGGTCCATCCGCTGCAGACTGAATCGGTCAGTTATATCGCGGGCCGGTCGGAGAGCCTGGCGGCGATGTTTGTCCTGCTGGCGTATGTAGTGTTTCTGTACAGGCGCCGAGAGGCCATTTCGTGGATGGAGACCGCGGTAGTGCTGGCGCTTTTCGCATTCGGTGTGAGTACCAAGGAGAACGGGGTCAGCCTGGCGGGAGTACTCGTTCTGACGGACTTATACTGGCCCCGAGCTTTCTCGACGCGAGGCTTACGAAACAATTGGAAGCTTTATGCCGCAATGACGCCGGGCGCGATACTGGCCGTCTGGCACATCTTTCGAACACTCGCGGGGGCGCCAACCGCGGGCTTTTCACTTCGGGACGTCACCTGGTACCAGTATGGGTTCACGCAGGCTCGAGCGTTTTTTACTTACGTGCGGCTGGCGGTGTTTCCGGCCGGCCAATCGATCGATCACGACTATTCGGTTTCGCATAATATCCTGGAACACGGGGCCATCTTCTATCTGGCCGCATTGGCGGGCGCGATCGCAGTCTGCTATGTGTGGCGAAGACGATATCCGCTGGTGTGTTTTGGCCTGTTTCTGACTCTGATCCTGCTGGCGCCGACCTCATCGATCGTGCCTATCCGCGATGCGCTTGTGGAGCGCCGGATGTACCTGCCGCTAGTAGGGTTGATTCTGATCGGATGCGAAATCGCCAGGCATATCAGGGTGGAGCGCTTCACGGGTTATGCACTATGCGGCGCCATGCTGGTTATATTCTCCGTGTTGTGCTACCAGCGCAACCTGTTATGGGCCGCGCCGTCTCAACTTTGGGCGGAGGCCGCTTTGGAATCCACAAGCAAAGGCCGGCCCTACGCGAACCTGGTGGACCAACTGGTGGAGGAGCGGCGCTGCGGCGTGGCGATTCCATATCTGAAGCACGCCGAGCAAGTCCTACCGAACGACTACTATGTGGAGTTAGCGTGGGGCCGCACTCTGGAGTGCGTCGGGCAGAAAGACCAGGCGCTCGGGAAGTTGCTGCGGGCTGCGGAGATCCGGCAGACCGCCGAGGTGTACAGGCTGATCGGTTTGCTGTACGGCGAAATGGGACGGCCGGTGGAAGCCGGCGAGGCCTTGCGCAAAGCAGTGGCTCTCGACCCGCAGTCGCAGCAGGCTGGCGACGCTCTGGCACTTTGGAACGATTGGATGAACGACCGAGCAGCCAAGACAAAGACGCACGGAGCGAACCCCGTTTTTGCTCCGCGTGGCGGGGCGGCACCGGGAGTGCAGCCGGCGCCTAAAGCGCAGTGACTCAACGGATGATCCGCAGGTGGGACCGTAACTATTTGAGGCTTGCAGAATACGGTGACAGTTTGGTCACAACCAAGTGTGGGGCTGGTCCCGGCGACCCGCGCCGAGATCCCTGGCTCGGCTGTCGGACCGGGGGTCCGACGCGGGCGAGGGTGCCCGCCCCACCTTCTGATCGTCACTGTATTACGCGAGCCTGAATAAGTGCACGAGGGAATCTCAAATCCTGAGCAAGTGGCCGGTCGCCTCGCGCCCAGTGAGCTTGGAGAGCGCATACAGGTACCACTGCAACTGGCGCTCGTAACGGGTGGAATCGACCGCGTCGCTCTTGAAGTCCACCACCACCCAGCGATCCTGTTCCAGAAATGCCAGATCGATCACGCCTTCCAGCAGCCGCTCATCTTGTAGATGCAAGTGGACGGGCAACTCGCGGTGGCAGCGCTGGGCAGTGCGGGCGCGCTCGATTAGCGGGTGCAGCCACGCCGCCTCGACCGCCGCGGCAGCCGCCTCGGCTTCTTGGCGCGACGCATCCAGAAGGCGGGCGTGCACCTTGGCGAGCGCGGCGATTTGATCGGGCGTGCCTCTAAGGTCGAGGTCGCGCAGAATCGCATGAACAAGGATCCCGAAGCGGCGGCCGCCGGGGCGTTCTACGGGCGGCACGACAGACTCCACGTGAATTGTGCGCCGCTCCGGTGGATCTTCGATGCCTTCGGTCGGCGAGACAATCCGGAACGCCGGTGCTTGGGCGCTTTCGATGGCTCGCCGTCGTCCCGTCTTCCATTGCCTATACCGGGCGATTCCCTCGGTGGCGCGAGCGGCGGGCTCCGGCGCGAGAATATCTTCCTGGCGCAAGCCGAAGCCGGAAGAGACCTCGAGGCGCAGCGCGATGGGGTCCCACCAGACCACTTGATGATCTCCGGTTTGTGGGGTGTGCAGTCCGGGCCGGACGGAATTCTCAGGCTGGGCGAAGTAATCGCTGGGGCGCTGGAGCACGGTACGGTCGCCCGCGAATTGCGGGCACCCGTTCGCGGCGGCCTTCGCGCGGCGCTTGTCGATCGGCGGATGGATGGCTTTGTTCAACGGGCCCAGCCAGCCCTCGCGTTCCTCATCGCCGACCGCCGGCACCACCAGCAGATCGCGCGCGCGAGTGGCGGCCACGTAGGCTACACGCACGCCCTCGGCGAGTTCGCGGTCGTGCTCATGCTGTTCGTTCTCCAGCAACTCCCAAGGCGCCGCGCTCAACAAACGGGTGGCGCACAAGCTGCCATCGACGAAACGTTCGGCTTCGCGCGCCGCCAGGTTGGCGGTCATATCGGCCAGGATCACCACCGGAAACTCCAGGCCCTTGGCGGAGTGCACGGTCATCAGGCGGATGCCGTCGCTGGCTTCTTCGAGCACCGGGGCTTCGGTGGATTCGGACTTCTCCGCCTGCACCGCAAGCTCCTCGATGAAGCCGCGGAAGGAAAGGCCGCCGGTCAATTCGAAGGTGCGCGCCAGGTCGCATATGCGGTTCACGTTGGCCAGCGCCTGGGAGCCGGCGCGCCGCAGCATGAACCCGGCATGCGCGCGGGTGGCCTCCAGCAACGCGTTGATGGTGTCCGCGACGGGGCACGCGTTGCGGTGGCGGTGCAGGTCCGCCAGGATGGCGAGGGCTTCGGAAATCGGCGCGAAGGCGGGCGGAGAATTCTCGGCCATTGTGCGGAACGGATGCAGCCGGCCTACTTCGAAGCGGAAGCGCAGCAGCAGATTGTCCGGGATGGCGAACAGCGCTCCGCGCAGCGTGCCGAAGACGGAAAGCTCGTCATCCGGCCATTCGATGGCGGCCAGCGCCACACGCACGGTCTCGACTTCTTCGCGGTGATAGAAGGATTTCGATCCGACCAGCAGGTGCGGGATGCCACGGGCTTCGAGCGCGCGCGTGTAGTCGCGCGATAGATCCACGCCGAAATTGGTCATGCGGCGGAACAGCACGCAAATGTGGCGAGCCTCCAGCCGCACGCGCGCGTTATCCCGCGGATCGCGCACCTGCCATGCGCTCTCTCGCAGCCAATCGATGTAGGCCGCGATGGTGTCCGGCAGGCAAGCGTTGATGCTCTCTTTTTTGACACGCTGCGCGCCGTAGGGGAAGGGCGCCGGCAGAACCACGATGGCGGGCTGTCGATCGTAAGCCGGCGTGTACTCTTCGAGGGGCGCATAGCGCGCCTGTCCGGAGTGGCGATCACCGGTCATTTCCGGCGCGAAGGCCGCGTTCACCATTTGCTGGATCGGGGGCACGGCGCGGTAACTCGTGGTGAGACAGATGCGGGCCACCCCGCGCGATTCGAGCGCTTCGCAGACGTTCTCATACAAAACGACATCGGCGCGGCGGAACTTGTAGATCGACTGCTTGGGATCGCCCACCACGAATAGCTTGCCCGGAACTGGAGTCACATTGAGCCAGTCGCTCTCGGCGGGATCATCGGCGGCGAACAGGATCAGGATTTCGGCCTGCAGCGGATCGGTATCCTGGAATTCGTCCACGAAGATGCGATCGAAGCGGCTTTGGAGGTAGTTCCGGACTTCTTGATTTTCGCGCACCAGGTTGCGGACCAGCACCAGCAGATCGAGAAAGTCCAGCTTGCCCGCGCGGATCTTGCGCTCGGTGTAGGCCGTCACCAGGTCCTGCATCTCACTATTCAAGGCGGCCGCGAAATCGGCTCCGGCTTCCACGCGGAAGACTTCGAGGTCTTTGAGCAGTCTGTCGCGGCTGTCGAGAACTTCCTGCCGCGAGATGCCGGGCGCAAAGTTTCCCGAGCCTTTCTTGAAGTCGCGTTTCAGGTCGCGCTCCAGCTTCAGCAGGCGGGCTTCGAGCGTGTCGTAATCAGTCGGGCCGGCGCCTTGCGCGCGCGCCAGCCAACTCATCAGGTCGGTGAGCGGACGCAGGCTGCGCACCAGGTTGTCTGACGTGCGCGTGCACTGGGCGGCGGCGGAGGCCAGCGTGGCGCACCCCCCGAGCAGGGCGTCGATGCGGGCTTCGCGTTCAAACGGTTTCTTGCGCCAGGGCGCGGCGTGATCTCGCCATTCCACCAGGTTCCGGCCCGCGTGTTTCAGCGACTCGATCGGCGGATCGGAATACCAGGAATCGCGCCACGCCAGCCGCGCCAGGGCACGCCGGAGAGCATCGGCGCCGGACTCCAGTTTCTGCTGGAACCACAAGTCGAAGGCACGGCCGTAGATGCGCGCGGCTTCGTGCTCGGTGAGTTCTTCAAAGCCAGGATCGATCTTGGCTTCCACGGGCCGCTCGCGCAGGATCTGCGCGCAGAAGCCGTGTATGGTGCCGATGGCGGCTTCCTCCAGACGTTCCAGGGCGTCTTCCAGATGGGCGCGCTCGTGGGCATCGGCGCATGCTGTGCGCGCCTTGTCGAGCTCTTGGCGCAGCCGGATTTTCAGTTCGCCCGCGGCTTTGTGGGTGAAGGTGACGGCTACGATTTTCTCGACCGGCGTTCCAGTGGCCAGCACGCGCACGATGCGCCGGATCAACTCCGAGGTCTTGCCCGTGCCGGCCGAAGCTTCCACGATGAGGCTCTCGCCCAGCGAATTGCGTATGCGCTCGCGGGCGGCATCGTCGTTGGTCTGAACGGCCGGAATCACGGGATATTCCTCAGGTCCTGCAGGGCGGATAGTGCGTCCTGTTTCTTCCGCGCAGTGCGCCGCTCCTCGTTGGGGCCGCAGACCGCCAGGTAGTCGCACATCCCGCAAGAGCCTTGTTGCGGCGCGGCGGGCAGGAAGCCTCGATCGATTTCGCCATCGATGATCTGCATGACGTGGCCGAACCAGGTCCGGCTCTGCGGCGTGATGGGGAACGGGATCTCCTGATAGCCGCCGCGCTGCGTGCAATAGGAAAGCCGGCTGACTTCCACGGCGGCGCCGAGCACGGTCTCGGCCGCCATGCCATAGGCTAACGGCTGCAGCAACGCGCCGCCTGCCACGTACTTCGGAAGCTCCTGCGGAGGTTTGCCGGTCTTGTGGTCCGTGATGCGCAGCGTGCCACGAGTGGGATGCTTTTCGATCAGGTCGATCGCTCCACGCAGACGCACTCCGGAGTCGAGAACGGCCTGGGACCTGGTGCTCTCGGGATCGCGCGGAACGTCCGCTTCGCTGCCGGCGCCGAGGCCGAAGCTGAATTCGAAATGCACCGGCAGCCAGCCATCGTCCGCGGCGGCTACGTGGTCGATCCATCCCCGCAGATCCGTCCGCAGATCCTCGATCTCGCTGCGCCACACGCGGGGAATGGCGGGCGCCAGATTCTCTTCATTCGTCGCCGCCACGCGATCTAGCACACCGTCGGCAATCTCCAGGATGCGCTTCTTGTTCTGCGGGCGAATGGGCAGCAGTTGCGCGGTCTGCAATTCACGGAACAACTCGAACTGCGTTTCGTGGAAGAGCGCGCCGCGCGTGAGCGGGTCCATCTGCTCGAGCGCGACCTTCTCCTCACGCGGCCGAAGCTGATGGATGGCGTGCAGCAGGAAGCGGTAGGGGCATGCCGCGAAGTGCTGCAAGGAGGAGGGCGAATAGGCGCGCGCGGCGAGGCGCTGCGTGGCCAGCACCGCGCGCGTGGCGGCGTCCGGCTCGAACAAGCCGTCGGCATACGACCATGCCGTGCGTGCCCGCCGGGCGTAGGCGTGCAGCGAGCGGACCAAATGCGGGTTGGCTTCGATCAGGTAGCGCCCGCTGGCCTTGGCTTGTTCCGGATCGAGCGCGAAGGTGCGGCCCAGGGCCGCTATATCGAACTCGGCATCGTCGATGGCTTCCAGCGGATCTTGCGGCGCGGGCCAATCCAGCCGCGACGGCGCGGCGTGGCTGGCGGTTTCTTCGAACGTGCGCAGATCGGGCAACCGCCCATATGCCGCGCGGACGATTTCGAGCGCGTAGAACGAAGGCACACGCGGGCGCGACTCGACCACATCCATGCGCGGGTACGAAAAGACCAGGCGGGAGCGCGCTGCCGCACAAGCGATGTGCAAGCGGCGTCGTTCGGCGGCTGCGCGATCGTGCTGGACGCGCAAGCCGGCGTTCAGCATGGCGCGATACACATCCAGCAGAATGGGATCCTCGTGCGCACGGCTGGGAAACATGCCTTCGCATAATCCCGGCAGGAACACGATGTCGAACACGCGCCCGCGCACCTCATCGATGCTGCCGACGAAAACACGGCCATAGCGGCGCAGGGGAGGCTCGCGGCGCAGGAAGCGCAGGCGATCGGAGAGCACGCCGGCGACTTCATCGAGCGCGACCGGCCCGACCTCGGCCATCGCCTGCAATTCGCCGAGGACCGACAGCACCGATTCGGGGCGGCGCAACGCCGCGGTGGCCAGGACTTCCAGACACTCGATCCATTCGCCCCAGGTGGCCTGCCGCGGCAACGCGCCGAGCATGTCGATCAAGGGCAGGGCGAAACGCTCCAGGTTCTTGAGGCGGGCGATTTCGCGGAGCAGGTGCTCGCGGCGGCCTTCCTCCTTCTGACCCAGCTCGGCGAGCCGCACGCGGAATTCCGCTTCCAGACCGCGCAGGCGTCGCGCCCAGCGATCGCGCCCGCCGATCACGGCAGCATCCACCAGCAGCTTTTCCCAAGCTGCCGGCGACTGCAAGGTGCCGCTGATCACGGCGGCGTCCTCGCCTTCGGGCGGCTCCGGCTCGCGCGCCGGTTCCGCGGCCTCGACGCGCTCGTACAAGCGCTGGAGAATCTCATCCTCGGGCGGCAGTGCTTCGTCGGCTGTTTTCGGTGGACGATCGAGCGGCGGCGCCTGGCCGAGCGAGAGATAGTCGGCGAAACGCGTCGCGGAGCAGCGCTCGCCGGCACACGCCAGCAGGGCGAGGAACGCGCGTCCGGCGGGATCGGGCCGTGCGACGCCACGGCTGAAGTACGCCGGGATGCCGGCCCGCCGCAGGGCTTCCTCGACGAGCGTCTGGTAACGATCCGGAGAGCGCAGCAGGATGGCGATGTGGTCGAACGCGCTGCCCTGCTCCGCCAGTTTGCGAATGCGGCGCGCGATTTCCACGCACTCGAGCGCTTCGCCTGCTGCCGAGAAGTATTCCAGGCTCGAATCTGGCTCGCCGTTTGGGGAGACGGTTTCGGCAAACAGGGATTCGCGGATGCGGTCTAGGGTGAGACCATTCCTGTCAGGGGGCTTGGCAGGCGAAAGCGCCTGCCCCACCTCGGTGCCAGATTTTGGGATGATTTCCAGCATCCGTTCCAAGACCTTGATGTTCTTCTCATCGCCGGCGAGGCATGCGGCGAAGACTGCTGGCGCACGCCTGAGAACGGCCTCGGCGAGTTGGCGCCGCAATGCCGATTCCAGGTCCACATCCAAGAGGACGACCGGCAATCCAAGCAAGCGGTGCTTTCCATCGTGGGCCACGGCGATCGCCTGCCGCAGCAACATCGCAAAATCGGCGGCAGATGCGTTTCGCAGCTCTTGCTCGAACATCGCGGCCATCTGCGCGAAGTCGCGCCCGGGCGGCCCGGTCGCCGCCACCTGCTCCGGCCGCACGCCTTCCAGGCGCAGTTCGGCGATCGACGCGGCCACGGCGCGCGCCAGGCCGGGCGTATCGGCCACCGGACGGAAATACGGGATGGAATCGGGCTTCAGTTTATGGATGATGCGGGCGACCATGGCCTCCGCGCTCAGGCCGCTCAACGGGGAAAGTCCGGCGCGGGCCAGCGGCGCTTGGGCGAGATCCACCGCCAGGCCGGTGAGCGTCATGCGGTGGACGCCCAGCAAGCCGGCCTCGCACGCCGAGCGTGCGAAATCGTCGGCGGCGCCGCGGCTCTGCGCCATAATCAGGATTTCGGGATACTCCTTGAGGGACTCCAGGAACAGGAACTCGGCCGCGGCTTCGAGCAAAACGGCGTAGGAGGCGGACTGTACGAGGCGGTGCGGGCCCACTAGTCGCAGTGTATCAGGGCGCTCACTTCGGGGACTTCGCGAACGAGCCGACTAAGCGTTCGCCAGCCGACAGGAGCAATACGGCGGCGGTTAGAATGGCGCCTCTCATTTACTATTACAATAACCTCAACCCGAGGTCCCGATGCTGGTACGCGAACTGCGGCAGCCGCCGCTACAATGGTCCACATTCACCGCGAACAGTTCGATGTGGCTGATGCCTTTCCACGCATTGGAGTGGAGCCTGCAATGGGCCGCGTATTACCTGAGCAGATGGGCGCTGCTGGAGGTGCTGGAGTACTTGAGCGTTCTTTCGGTGCTGTTCGCGGTGATCTTCTATTTCGCCGAGTCCGGCGACCGGAAAAAGCAGAAACACTATCAAGCGTGGCAGGTCATCAACACGGCACAAGGCAAAGGCGGCAGCGGCGGCAGGATTGAAGCTCTGCAGGAGCTGAACCTGGACCATGTTCCCCTGGTGGGCGTGAACGCGGCCGGCGCCTTTCTGCAAGGCGTCCAGTTGCGGGGCGCGAACCTGCTCCGATCCAATCTGGAGGCTGCCGATATGCGGGACAGCAATCTGGAAGCGTGCGATCTGGAATACGCCAACCTCAGGTCGGCGAATTTGCGGCAAAGCAATCTGCGCAATGCGAAGCTCGAAAGCGTGGAACTGCAGGGTGCGGACCTGGTTAACGCCGACCTGAGCGGCGCGGACCTGAGCGGCGCCAACCTCGAAGACGCCGACCTGCGCAACGTGAATCTCCAGGGCGCCCAGTGGAAGAATATCAAGGCCATCGACAAGGCCAACATTCACGGGGTACGCAATGCTCCAGAGGGTTTCGTGGAGTGGGCGCTCCAGCAGAAAGCTGTCTCAGTACCGGGGGAAAACGAATAGGGCGATCAATCGCGCCGCTTCAACGTGGGGCGGTCGGCATCGCCATTCGAAGCACTATCCTGATCCACTTTGGCCGACGGCCGCGTGCGCAGGACCGGACGGCCCGGGTCGTCTGTCGGCCTGCGGCGGTTCTGCATCGAAGCCAGCCGCATCCGGACGTCGTGGAATTCCGAAGTGTCGAGGAGATATTCGGGCCTGGACTTCAGGTTCTGCTCAATCTCTTTCTGCGCGGCGCGGATGCGATCGCCGGTCATGGGGTGCGTCGAAAAGAGTCTCGACACGGCGCCCGGCTTTCTTTTTTCGAGAGACTCGATCTTTTCGAAGAAATTGACGAACTCAACCGGATCGTAGCCGGCTTTGTACATGTACTGCAGGCCGAGCAGATCGGCTTCCGCCTCCATACCGCGGGAGAACTTCAGAAAGCCCATCGGAATGGCCAGCGTGACGGCTTGGCGAACAGCGTATCCGGCCCATCCACCCAGGAAGATCAGCGGAATCGAGCCATAGTTGACAAGCTGGCCGCGGGTGGCCTGGCGGGTGCCGTGGCGTGCCGCCACATGCCCGATTTCATGCGCCATCACACCGGCCAACTCGGCCTCGTTCTCAGCCCTGAAAATCATTCCGGAGGTGACGAACATGAAACCGCCAGGGAGCGCGAAGGCATTGATTTCATCCGAATCGACGACCTTGACGTTGAACGGAAACTTGGCATCGGAGTTGCGCACCAAGTTCTGCGCCACGCGGTTGATGTACTCCGAAACGGGCGCATCGTCCACCAGCTTGGCTTCCTTTTCCACTTCGTGCGCCATCTCCTTGCCCAGGCCGATTTCTTTTTCGACCGAGTAGAAGTTGACGCCCTTGCCGACGTCGCGGGTCCCGATCTGGTCGGGATCGTGTTTCGGGTCGTTGTCGTTTGCGATTGCACAAGGCACGGCTAGCAGCAAGGCCAGCGATAGCAGTCCCGTCCGATGAATGCGCTCCATTTCCCCTCCCTAGAACGCGGATAGGGGAATTATACTCCATCGTGCGCCGGGGCGCTATTTGCCGATATTGCGCACTTATTTTGAGGTTATTGACGCGCTAAAAGGAAATCGCTGATCTATCGCACTGGGTGTTATGCTGGCTAGACGGCGGTGCCCGAGATATTTCTTGTGGAGGCCAGTGCGCATATTCAAAAGCAAGGCGTTCATGCGCTTTGCGAAGAAGGCCAACGTCGGCGACGCCGCGCTCTGTCGATCAATCCGTGACGCCGAGCGCGGTCTGATCGCGACCGATCTTGGAGGCGGCGTAATCAAACAGCGGATCGCGCGGCCTGGCCAGGGCAAATCGAGCGGGTTTCGGGCACAGATTGTATTCAGCGCAGGCGCGCAAGCCGTTTTCGTTCACGGCTTCGCAAAGAATGAAAAGGACAATATACGGAGTGACGAGTTGTTTGCGCTTCGAAAGCTCGCAACCGAGTTGCTTGCCTATGACGATGAGGCCATGGCGCGGGCGGTTGCGTCCGGAACACTGACGGAGGTAATGTGCGATGCGTAAGCAATACCTTAGTCCCTTAATGGGATCGATCCACGAGACGGCCGAAGGTCTGCATGCCGTGGGCGTGATGGGCAAGCGCACGATGCGTGAATTCGATGAGCTGTGCCTTACGCCGGTGCAGCCCTTGAAGCCCAAAGAAATCCGCGCGCTCCGTCTGCGGGAGGGCGCCAGCCAGGCCGTTTTCGCCCGCTATCTCAACGTGACCACGGGCCTGGTGAGCCAATGGGAGCGCGGTGAAAAGCATCCACAAGGAGCTTCGCTAAAGCTGCTCGTGCTGGTCGCTAAGAATGGGCTTGCCGCTGTCGCATGATCGCTGGAAACGGGGTTGGCAGGCGGAAGCGTCTGCCCCACCCTATTTGCCAATGTTACGGACCTCAACTAGCGCGTTCTCGCGGACTGCGTCGGAGGGATTGGCCACCACCACTTCGCCCGCCGACAGGCCGGAGACAACCTCGATCTCGGAACCCGAATCCTGGCCGATGCGGATCTGACGCAGGTGGATGCGATGGTCCGGCCCGACGACCGCGACGCGGGGGCCCTGGCGGCCCAGGATCAGCGTGTCACCCGGGACGATGACGGCCGCTTCGGCGCGTCCGGTCGAAAACCGGACTTGCGCATACATGCCGGGCATCAGCACGCCGCGCGGATTGGGCACTTCGAGCACCGTCAGCATGGCGCGCGAGGTGGCGTCCAGCGCGTTCGCGATATGCGTGACCTTCGCGGAGAAGACCTGGCCGGGCAACTCCTGCACGCGTAGTTCGGCGGTTTCGCCGGGGTGCATCGATGCGACATTGGTCTGTGGCACGTTGACGAAAATGCGCAAGACCTGAATTTGCGCGATGTGGAAAAGCTCGCGGGCCGTGCCGCCATTGCCGGAATTGATGAGCGTGCCGATATCCACGTTACGCGCGGTGATCACACCAGTGAACGGCGCGGTGATACGAGCAAACGCTTTCATCTCGTCCAGGCGATGCAGATTGGCCTCGTTGGCGCGGACAGTCTCCTGGGTGGTGGCGATGCTGGCCTGGGCTCTGGCGACTTGCGCTTCGGTCACGGCGAAGTCGGCCTCTTTCTGATCGGCTTCCTGACGGGCCACCACGCCGCCTTTGGCCAATCGCCGCCAGCGCTCGACGGTGAGGCGCGCCATGTTCTGATTTGCCTTGGAAAGGTCCAGGTCGGCCTTCATCTCATTGAGAGCGGACTGCGACTGCGAAACGGCGGCGCGCGCCTGGCGGATCTGCTGGTCGAGCTCGGGCGTATCGATTTCCGCCAGAAGCTGGCCGGCCTTGACGCGATCGCCGTAGTCGACCAGACGCGTGCGGAGATAGCCATCCACGCGGGCGAAGACCGGCGAATCGACGAGCGCCTGCATGTCGCCTGGTAGATCGAGCGTGGAGCGCGCGGGCGCCGGGCGGGCGGTGGCAACTTCCACAATGGGACGCTGCTCCGTTTGAGTTTCCGCGGCAGCCAGTAGTGCCTTCTGACGAGTGAGGCGGGGCAGGATGCCTCCGACGACCGCCGCGGCCACCAGCACGCCGATCAGTGCGAAAAACACGAGCAGGCCGCGGCGGCCAGTGCGCGGTTTGGGGCGGGCGGCAGTTTGGGGCACCGGATCAGCGATCATGTGCTTCCTCGATCGGGGCCGGCAGGACGCGGCGGGGGAACCGGGCGAGCAGACCTCGCCTGCGCTGGCAAGAGTGCCAGCGCGGCAGGCAGGAGTGCCTGCGCCACTCAGCGATCATATGCCTCCACTTCCGCTTCGTGTTCTAGATAGGTTGGCGGATTGCGCCGGAGGACGCTGTAGACAACTGGTACGAAAAAGAGCGTGGCCACCGTTGCGAGGAGCAGGCCACCGATTACGGCGCGGCCCAGCGGGGCGTTCTGCTCACCGCCTTCACCGATGCCCAGCGCCATCGGAAGCATGCCTACGACCATGGCCAGCGCAGTCATAATCACGGGGCGCAGGCGCGTATAGCCGGCCTCCAGCGCGGCGGTGATGGAGTCGGCGCCGGTGGCGCGCACGTCGTTAGCGAAGTTTACGAGCAGAATGCTGTTCGCAGTGGCCACACCGATGCTCATAATAGCGCCCATCAGCGATGGGACATTGATCGTCGTCTGGGTGACGAAGAGCATCAGCAAGATTCCCGACAACGCGCCGGGCAAGGCCATCAGAATGATGAACGGATCGAGCCAGGATTGGAAGTTGACCACCAGAACGAAATACACCAGCACGACCGCAAACACCAGCCCAACGCCCAGGCCAATGAACGAAGTGCGCATGGTCTCGACCTGGCCGCGAGTCTCGAAAAAGCTGCCCTTCGGCAGCTTGGCGCGGAAATCGTCCAACACGCGATGCACTTCGGCGGCCACGCTGCCGAGATCGCGATCCTGCACGTTGGCGTAGACATCGTAGAGCGGCTGCACGTTGTAGTGATTGACGACGGAAGCCGTCGAGCCGCGATCGAGGCGCGCCACGTTGGTGAGCAATTGGTTGGCGGCGTGCGCGCCGCCGGCATGCACGGGCGTGCCCAACAAGTCGGCGGTAGAGGCCATGCGGTATTCGGGCGCCTGCACGATGATGGGATAGTCCACGCCGTTTTGCGGATTGATCCAGTAGTTTGGCGCGAGTTGCAAGTTGCCGCTCAGAGAGATGAGCAGGCTGTTGGCCACGTCCTGCTGGGTGAGGCCCAACTGATCGGCGCGGGTGCGGTCCACATTGAAGCGCAGCTCGGGTGCGTCGACGACCTGGTGCAGGTGCACGTCCACTGCGCCCGGTATGCGTGCGAGCCGCGCGGAAATCTGCTGGGCCAGCACATAGTTGGCCGGCGCGTTGCCCAGCGGCCCGATCACCTGCACGTCGATGGGCGCGGGCAGTCCGAAATTGAGGATCTGGCCCACGATATCGGCCGGCTGGAAGAAGAAGGTCAGATCGGGGAATTGGCGATTCAGGCGATGACGCAGATCGCGGATGTAATTCCAGGTGGATGCGTGGTCCGGCTTCAGCGAAATGAGCACTTCGCCGTCGAACGAGCCGATGGTGGCGGTATCGCTCAAGGCAATGTTGTAGCCGCTGTAGGGTAAGCCGATATTATCGAGAATATCCGATAGCTCCGCAGGCGGGACGACCTGGCGGATGGTGTCCTCAACCTGCTTGAAATACGCCTCGGTCTCTTCCACGCGGGTACCTGCCGGCGCGCGCACGTGCAGGCGGATTTGGCCGGCATCCACCTGGGGGAAGAAATCCGTACCGATGAACGGGATCAGTGCGGCGCAGGCGGCCACGATCAACCCGAAGCACGCGGCCACCAGCTTGCGATGCGCCAGGGCGGAGCCCAGCAGGCGGCGGTAAGCGTTGCGCATGCGCTCGAAGCGCGTCTGAAAGCCGTGATGGATGCCGGCGAAAAACCCGTGCCCCGCATGTTCCATTTCGCCGGACTCATTCTGATAGCGGCTGGCTTCGCCGCGCAGCAGATACTTGACCATGGTGGGGACGAGGGTGCGCGAGAGGATGTATGACGCCATGATGGCGAGCACTACCGCCAGCGCCAGGGGCGTGAACAAGTAGCGGGCGGCGCCGCTCAAGAAAATGACCGGGACGAACACGATGCAAATGCACAGTGTGGAGACGAAGGCGGGGACGGCGATCTGGCTCGCGCCATCCAGAATGGCTTTGATGATGGGCTTGCGCTGCCCCATGTTGCGATGGATGTTCTCGATTTCGACGGTAGCGTCGTCCACCAGGATGCCTACCGCCAATGCCAGGCCTCCCAGCGTCATGACGTTGATGGTTTCGCCCAGCAGGTTCATTACGGCGAGCGACGTGAGAATGGAAAGCGGGATCGAGATGCAGACGATGATGGTGCTTCGCCAGCTTCCCAGGAACAGCAGGATCATGAGCGCGGTGAGGAGGGCGGCGATGGTGGCCTCTTTGAGCACGCCGTTGATGGCTGCGCGGACGAAGATGGATTGATCGAACAACAGTTTGAGATTCAGGCCGGCAGGCAGAGTGGAGCGGATGCGCGGCAGAATCTCCTTGATCTTGGCGACAATGCTAAGGGTTGAGGAGCCACCGTTCTTCAGCACCGTCAACAGCGTGGCGCGGTTGCCGTTATAGCGCACGATGTTCGATTGGATGGCGTAGCCGTCGCGCACGTGGCCCACATCGCGTATGTAGACGGTGGTGCCGTTGGTCTGCTTGATGGGAAGACTGTTGAAGGCTTCGGCCGAGGGCGGCAGGCTGTTGAGGCGCACGACGAATTCGTTGGGGCCGATTTTGGCGATGCCGGAGGGGATGATGAGGCTTTGCGCGTTGACGGCGTTGACCACGTCGTTGGCGGAGAGCCCTTGCGCGTAGAGCGACTTCAAGTCGATATCCACCATGATCTGGCGGGGGCGTCCGCCATAGGGCAGGGGAAAACTGGCGCCTTGCACGGTCGCCATCTGGGTGCGGATGAAGTTGTAGCCGTAATCGTAGAGCGACGACTCGCTCATGGTGTCGCTCGAGATGCTCATCTGCAGGATGGGAACGCTGGAGGCGTTATAGCGCAGGATGGAGGGCGGCGTCATGCCGGTGGGCAGCGAGTGCAGCACGGCTTGGGAGGCGGCGGCCAGTTGCGCGACGGCGGCTTCGACTTTGGCGTTGGGATGGAAGAATATCTTGATGATGGAGAGTCCGGGGAGTGATTGCGACTCCATGTGCTCGATGTCGTTGACGGAGGTGGTGAAGGAGCGCTCGCAGCGGATGGTGACCACTTCCGCCATTTCTTCGGGGGAGATGCCGCCGTAGGACCAGATGACGCTGACTACGGGAATATTGATTTCCGGGAAGATGTCGGTGGGCATGCGGAAGATCGCCAGGATGCCCAGAATGACGATCACCATAGACATGACGACGAAGGTGTAGGGGCGCCGAAGCGCGAGGCGGACAATCCACATGGGGCAATCGCCGGGAGAAGCTCTTTCTGATATTTTAATCCGATTTGGGTTGGGAAGGCGCGAGCTTCGCTTGCCTCACGGGGCTGGGGTCGAGGAGCGCGCTGGCGATGGTCAGGATGAACGGCGGAATCAACTCGCGAGCTTCTTTTCTTCGGCGTCCAAGGCTTCATGCAAGAGCATCTTGAGGTACGTTTGATAGCGGAGCCCGCGCTTGGCGGCCAGCGTGCGCGCGCGCGCCAGTTCCTCCGGCGGAATGCGTATGGTGACGGTTTCAGACGCTCCGGGCAGGGTAGTTTGGCTCAGGCGCCGCGCCTTTCCCTGTTGTCTGGCTGTCTGGAATCGCTCGGCGAGGACTTCGGGGTGTGCATCCCACCACGAAGCTTCGTCTTCCTCGCTGGCAGATTTGGGAATCGGTTGGTGGCTCATGGAATTAGCCCTCCTCGTAGCTTTCCTGCTGTTCTGGAGTCATAGGGTAGGCAGTGACGAATCGCACGCGGGCGCCGCGAACGGTAAAGACGAAAGCGAGGCGGCGGCCGGCGCCGGTTTCGCCCAAGGCGAGGTAACGGAGTTCTCCATCGATGAATCGCTCTTCGACGATGAGGGGATCATTGCGATAGGACTGCTCGGCTTCTTGAGGCGAGACGCATGGCGAGCAAGGTGGCGACGGTTGGCATCATCCCAATCGAAAAGCGCTGCTGGCGGATGGTCCAGACGCGTGCACCTGCATTGTATTTGCCATTATCTATGATCGGAAGTCAAAGCAGCAACGCGACCCGCGCTTGACACAGACCGCCTCTGTCCTTACCCTTGAGGGCATGGAAGTGAATCTTAACCCCGACCTGCAAGCCAAGCTTATCCGGCTGGCGGCCGACCACGGTAGTGACACGGGCACGCTTGTGCAAGAGGCTATCGAGCGCTTCGTGGAATACGACAAGTGGTTTCTCGGGGAAGTCGATAAAGGCGTTGCTGCCGCCGACCGTGGCGAACTTGTCGACCATGAAGACATCGGCAAGCTGATCCACAGCCGGTATCGCGGCTGATGCGTATTCGATGGACGGAACCGGCCGCCCGCGACCTCACAAATATTTGCAATTACACGGAACTGCATGACGGCCCGGAGGGCCGCCAGCCGTGTTGCGCTTCGATTCTATGAAAGCGTGAGCACTCTCACGCAGTTTCCACGCCGTGGCCGGCCGGGCCGCAAGCCAGGTACCCGCGAGTGGGTGTTCACCGGCCTTCCCTTTCTGGCCGTCTATCGGGTCGGCGAAGAAGTTGTCGAAATCGACCGTATCCTTCACGGCGCGCAGAAGTGGCCCTAAACGAATGCGTTTGGGTTTGCCGAGAGGCCTTGCGCGTAGAGCGATTTCAGGTCGACATCCACCATGATCTGGCGGGGCCGGCCGCCATAAGGCAAGGGGAAGCTGGCGCCTTGCACGGTGGTCATCTGGGTGCGGATGAAGTTGTAACCGTAATCGTAGAGCGACGACTCGCTCATCATGTCTCTCGATATGCTCATCCGCAGGATGGGAACGCTGGAGGCGTTATAGCGGGAGGATGGCGGGGCGCGTCATGCCAGTGGGCAGGGAGTGCAGCACGGCTTGGGATGCGGCGGTCAGTTGCGCGACGGCGGCATCGACCTTGGCGCCGGCATGGAAGAAGACCTTGATGATAGAGAGTCCGGGGAGTGATTGCAACTCCATGTGCTCGATGTCGTTGACGGAGGTGGTGAAGGAGCGCTCACCGCGGATGGTGACGACTTCGGCCATTTCTTCGGGGGAGATACCTAGCTGCGGGATCTGACCCGCCGGCGGAAGAAGCTGAGGTGATGTGTGCCGCTTCTTTCAAACCGGCTAGGCTGTCCGGAAACGGCGATCAACGCCCATGTCATCAGGCCCACGAGATGAGGGCGCGCAGGTGAGCGGGCGGCGCGGCGATCCGTCTTCGGCCCGGCCAATTAGAGTGCGGCAGATGGCCGGGTTCCGAGCATCGTTAAGGGATGGTGAGCCGCGTCCCGAACAAGAGGCTGTGCGGAATTCTGTCGCCGCTGGGCCAGCAGCACACTTGTAGCGCCGCGCGTGCCGACCTCTAAAGACATTCTATAGAAAAACATTGACAAGTGTGGTAGTATTTTGCAATCAGCTATGGATATCCTACAGGGAACCCTGGATCTCCTCGTCCTGCGGGCGCTGGAACTCGCGCCCATGCATGGCGTCGGCATCGCTGATCGCATTCACCAGGTAACCCGCGGTGCGTTCGTGGTTAAGCCCGGGTCGTTGTTTCCCGCGCTCCGACGTCTGGAACAGAAAGGATGGGTCGAAGGCGAATGGGCGCCCTCGGAAAACAACCGCCGTGCGCGCTACTACAAGCTCACCCGCATGGGCCGCGCGCAGCTTGCCGAAGAGAAGCGCAACTGGCGCCGCATGACTTCGGCCATGAACTGGATGCTGGAATCGGAAGGATAGGCGACCATATCATGTTCCGCCGCTTCACTCACCTGTTCGACTACCTCTTCCGGCGCCGCCGCCTGGAAGACGATCTGGACGAAGAACTTCGATCGAGTTTTGAGACGATCGTCGATCGGTTCGCCGCACGCGGCATGCCCCCAGCCGAGGCGCGCCGCGCCGCGCGGCTGGAGTTCGAGGGTTTCGAACAGGTCAAAGAAAACGTGCGGGACGGCCTGGTGGGATCCGGCCTCGAAGCGTTCCTCCAGGACACGCGCTACGCCTTGCGCGGGCTGCGCCGGCGTCCGTCGTTCACCGTGATCGCGCTGATCACGCTGGCCCTGGGAATCGGCGTTAACACCGCGGTCTTCAGCGTGTTCTACGGGGTCCTGCTGCACCCGCTGCCCTATAATCGCCCCGAACAACTAGCGCTTATCTGGAGCAGTTTCCGGACCGCCGGGCACGCGCGCGCTCC
>Ga0187855_10000612_pt1 | contig 30590 bp, 28 predicted proteins | sample June2016WEW_8_10_2_FD_132969 | JGI IMG/M metagenome (GOLD analysis project Ga0187855, IMG submission 132969) | Peatland microbial communities from SPRUCE experiment site at the Marcell Experimental Forest, Minnesota, USA - June2016WEW_8_10 | ecosystem: Environmental > Terrestrial > Soil >...
ACCATGTTCAGCCAATTGACCGGACCGCGCGCCCCCATGTAGTAGCCCGCCGCGGTCGTCATCAACACCAGGAAGGAGACGTCCGGCTTGGTCAGCGCAACATACGCGTTTGCTCGGGACCCGAGCGCCATCTCGGTAGTGCGAACGGTGCTCACTGGGCGGCAACCTGGCGTGGCGCCGTAGCCGCAACTTCCCCACGCCGCGGAACGATGCGATGGCAAATCAAAACGATGAACACCGAAAACGCGAACAAAATCGCGCCCACCACCGTATGCACTACGGTCAGCCATACCATGACGGGCATGGGCTGCGCCGCACCCACGGTCGTCAGCCGCGACCAGTACGCGCCGAGACCCAGCAGAAACTGGATGCCGAAAATTGCGTGAAGTAGAACGCGCGCCTTGGAGAGTTCCGGCGATGCCCCGAATCGCTTGCGAAGCACAATCGCGGTCCAAATGACCGTGCCCAAAACCACAAACGCCCCGGCAATGTGCGGCCACACCGGAATCTCTAGGTGCCGAAAACCCGCACCCAGCACCACCTGGAAGAAGATGACTTCCGCATTCACGATGGTGACCGCATGAATCGAAGGTGTCCCGCTATCGGCGAGTTGCGGACGCTCCGACACCCACCATTGGCTGGTAAAGACCGCGATGGCCAACAGCGCCCCAAAAACAATTTGCGCGAAACACGCATGGATTACCGGCAACCAGTAGTGCAGCAATTGCCGCACGACTTCGCCCCCCAATACAGCCTGCACCGCGATGCCCGCGACCGCGACCACCCCGAACCAGCGCAGCCAGCGCCGGCTGTCCTTGACCCAAATCAAAGTCGCCAGCCCCAAGGTAAAAATACCAAGGCAGCCCGCGATCACCCGGTGCGAGTGCTCAAAAAACGCGCCACCCGCCAACATCCGCAGGGAGGGAAACCACGTACCAAACGATTTCGGCCAATCTGGCACGGACAACGCGGCGTCATTCGAGGTAACCAGCGCCCCTGCGACAAACAGCAACACCGTCCACCCAACCACGAAGACGGCGAAGCGATGCACACCTCGATTGTAGGTCGACGTCATAGCCCTAGCCCCGGCTGCGAATTATACCTCAGCGAGACTTCCATACGCGTGCTGGTGCCAAATCTTGAGCACGCCGGTCAAATCCTAATGAATTCCCGCGGACGCTTGCGCCACGGGCGCAATAGATTCAACCCCGACCGCGTCTAAAACCAGCTCTTTCAGCGCCCTAATGAACAAAGGCGAGTCACCCAGCGCCGGCATCATGCGAAATCTCTCAATTCCCACTTTCTTGGCTTCGTCGCGCGCCTCGATATTGATCTCGTGCAATGTCTCGATGTGCTCCGTAACAAAAGAGATCGGCACAACGAGCATCTCCTTCACGCCTTCGTGGCCCAATCGTTCAATCGTTCCCGTAAGCGGCGGCTGCAGCCATTTCGCGGGGCCTACGCGGCTCTGATAACACAGTAGATGCGTGCGCGGCCACGAGGGATACTGTTTCTCGCCTGCTTCGCAGACCAATCGCACGGTTTCCTCGATCTGCTTGGGGTACGGATCGCCCTTCTCGACAAGGCTCATCGGCAACCCGTGGGCGCTGAACACCAGATGGATGCGCAAACTATCCGGAAACTGCCGCAGAATCGACCCGATCCGCTGTACCACAGCCTGAACGTATTGCGGGTGGTTGTAGAACTGCCCAACGGTGCACACCTTAGGTCCGCCATTTGACTGGCTGCCTTTTGTTTGACCATAGACGCGCCGCCACTCTTTTAAACTGCTGAGCGTCGTCGCATACGAAAAGTGCGGATACAGGGGCAAGAGCACGATCTCGTCCAGCGGCCCAGCCTTCCGCAACGTATCCACGGCTTCTGAGGTCAGCGGATGCCAATAGCGCATGGCCGTAACCACCACCGGATCGATATACGGGGAAACCGCCGCGACCAATCGTACCCGCTGCCGTTCGGTCAGCAGTCCGATTGGCGAGCGTCGCCCGATTTCCGCATACTTCCCCGCCACAGGGATCGACCGTCGCGACGAAATCAGCTTTGCCAGCGGCCGGCGCAGAAAACCCAGCGGCCCCATGGGAATGATGTCCGGATCGAGAAACAAGTTCAGCAGAAAAGGCTCCACCGCCTGGAGTGAATCCGGCCCACCCAGCTGAAACAGCACGATCCCGACGCGTTTCTTTGCAGCCACCTAGCTGCCTTTCTTCATGGATTGCTTCAAGCGATCCAGTTCTTCTCGCAGCAACGCGGTGCGTCTTGCTACGGTCAGATAAAACGCAAAAAACACCGCCCAGCCCACAAGGTAGGCCGCGAACACGCTGCCCAGATTCTTCATACCGCCTCCGCCTCGCGGCGCACGATTTCCAGCTCCACGCGCAATTTCTCCAGACCGTAGCGTTCGACGATCAGGAATGCCATCAACGCGTGCAGCGCAAATACGCTGAAAAAAAAGACCGCGCGCATTGTAGGTTCAAGCCCCGAACCAGGACCTCCCATAATCACCGGAGCGGGATGCTGCGTTCTCCACCAGCGAATCGCGCCGAACACCAGCGGCACGTCGAGAAACGCGAAGATCCCAAACAGCGCGCTGAGCAGCGCCCGGCGATCCGGTTCCTCAATCAACGTGCGCAGCAGCAGATAGGAAATATAGAGCAGCCAGAGCACGAACGTGGAAGTGAGGCGCGCATCCCAAGTCCAATAGATTCCCCAAACCGGCTTGGCCCAGATCGGCCCGGTGATCAGCACGATGGTGATAAACGCAAGACCCACTTCCGCGGCGGACACGCCCAGCGAATCCCACTTCGGCTGCCTGCGCCATACATACAGCAGATTCGCGACAAAACATACGGAGAAAGCCGTCATCCCGGCCCAAGCGCTGGCCGCGTGAAAATAGAAAATTCGTTGGATTAACCCCATGGTGCGCTCGGTTGGAGCAATGAAGAAGGAAGCGTACGCCGATGCCGCCACAAGCGACAGGACGGCTGCACCAACAAATCCCCGTTTCCACATGACGCTTCACTCCTCCAGAAGATATTCGCCGAAAAGCCACAACGCCGTCAAAAACACGACATCGAACGCCACCAGGAATCCCACGCCCTTCCATTGCACGTATGGTGAACGGTCCAGCAATGCCGACGTCACCTCGGTGCTGGCGATCAGGATGGGAGTCAGCAATGGCAGCAGCAGCAGTGGCAAAAGCAGCTCACGCATTCGCGCCTGCGCGGAAATCGCCGACAGCGCGGTGCCGGCAATCGAGACGCCGAGGCTGCCCAGAAAAAACACCAGGGCGATCCAGTGCAGCACCGGCAACACACGCACGTTGTACATGACCGCAAAAATGGGCAGCAGCAGCAATTCGGTAAGCAGGAGAAAAAGTGTATTCGCTGCCAGTTTCGCTAGGAAGATCGCGAATGGGTCCGATACCGATAGCCGCAGGGCGCTCAACGTATCGTTGGTCTGCTCCCGAAGAAAGCAAGGTTGCAGCATCAGCGACGCAGCAAACAGAAACGCGAGCCACAGCAGGCCAGCGCCAAACCGCCGGGCCTCATCCGAAAGCGGGTCGAACGTGAAGCTGAACAACACCAGCACGATCAGGATGAAAACAATCGTTGTCGTCAACAACTCGCGTGAGCGGAACTCCGTCCGCAGTTCCTTGCCGAGCAAAACCGTGGTGTTTGCGAAGAGGCTCATCGGTGTGGTCGTCTACGCGTCGGCGAATGCCAGGATCGAGCGAAGGTCAGCGCCCGATCGCGTATCGGCGACGACCGCCCCGGCATCCAGCCGAATGGCACGCGTCGCCAAGGCCGAAATCTCCGATTCACCGTGCAGGCTCATTACGATCGTGCAACCTGCGTCGCCCATACGCCGCAGTGTCTCCGCCAACCAAGCAGTTCCCTGCGGATCCAGCCCGGTCGCGGGCTCGTCTAGCAGCAAAATCCCCGGCGCATTCAGCAACGCCCTTGCGATCGCCACGCGTTGCCGCATCCCTCGCGAAAACGTCCGCACCAGCGAACCGCGCCGATCGAAGAGGCCTACATCGCGCAGGAGTTCTTCGACTCGCTGCACCGGCTGCGCAATTCCTTGCAGCCGCGCGAAGAGCAGCAGATTTTCCTCGGCGGTCAGATCGTCGTACACCATCGTCGCATGTGCCACGAATCCTATGCTCTTCGCGACGGTGCTCTCATCGCTTCCCTGGGCTGAGAAGCTCAACTTCCCTGCCGACGGCCTCACCAACCGTGCAGCAATCCTCAACAGCGTGGTCTTGCCGGAACCATTCCGTCCGGCGAGCACAATACATTCCCCCGCGGCTACTTCCAGGGACACCCGCCGCAGGGCGTACAGCCCACCATACCTCTTGTCGATATCTTCAAAGCGAATGCTGGTAGAACGAACCGCTGGTGGCGTCAAAGAAGACTCTCGCGCTCAAACAATCTCCGTAGGGGCACAGCATCGCTGTGCCCGTCTTCGCACTGAGTCCAGCGAATCAACACGCGCACCGCTCAGCCCCGCACGAGATCGCGGAGCACTTTTTCCGTCCGCGCGCGCTCCTGCGCATACTCTTCTTCGGAGATCGTGCCGGCCTGCCGCCGCAATTCCAGCCGAAAGATATGATCCTTCAGCGAATCGAGACTCGTGCTGACGGCGGCATCGACTTCGGCCATATTCGCGGAAGGTGCCGCATCTGCAGCCGCTTTTGAAGCGCTGACTTTCTTCGATTTCGCTGGCGATCCACTCGCAGCGTCATACGGCGCGCCACCGGCTACCGCCACCACCGGCTTCCGCGCCAGCAGAATTGCTCCCAGCGCAAACAGCCCCACAAATCCGGCGACCAGCGGCCATTTCAACACGTCGAGCCGCCCCGGAATCTGTTGCACGGTCACCGGGCTCGCGACCACTCCGCCACCCTGCTGATCTTGCGACTGTGAACCGGGATCGGAATCGCCACGCGCATTCGGCGGTGGCGCCGTACCGGAAACATTCAACGTGAAAACAGCATTCGTCGACAAGCTTTCGCGGCCGTACACGGTCATTCCCTGCTCTTGGCCGCCCGGCTCCAATCCTTCGCCGCTGACTTGCACGCTGGGCGCTGCAAGAACCAGCAGTTTCGCGCCTGGATACAACGTGGGAAGTTTCACCGTAGCCGTGTTGCCGGCATACGGCAGCTCATAGGAATACCGCACGCCGCTCTCGCCCGGACGAAACGCAAACGCAACGGCATAATGATTCTTAGGCTTGTCGATGGTTGCCTGCACCACCGGCATGCCGGACGGTCCCCACGCCGCAGTCTGTTGCAGTTGCGCTTTCTCCGGCAGCGCAAACTCAAAATTGCCGTCCGCTCGAAAATAAGCCTGTTTAGGATTGGAATTGTTCTGTACCGAATATTCTTCACCAACGATTAGCGTTGACCCGTTCGGCTGCAGGATCACGATGTGCGAGGGAATCGTAACCGTCTTGGGGTCCTGCGTTGGATCGAAAACTTCGACTTCAACTTCAGTCTTTCCGGGAGGCACCGCCTGGTGAAAGTTCACACCGTGAAAGACCGCGCGAATCAGCATAGGCTGCGCGCCCAGAGCAGGATTGTCGAAGGTGAACTGGCCCTGCGCATCCGCTTTGGAATTGGCAACCGGCTGCATCCCGCCTTGCAGCTGAATCAGAATCACTTCCACGCCGGCGCCCGGCTTGCCAGTCGTGCCGTTTTTGACGGTGCCGTGAACGGTTCCCGCCTGCGCGAATCCAACGGGCGCGAGAACAAGCGCCACGAGCAGTCCGAAAAGTCTGAATTTTCGCATTATCGTGCGCCACGCCCGGCGTCCACCGGGCGCGCCCCGCGAGGACGGCGTACCTGCGCTTCTGTCACCTGATCGATCTGCGCGAGAACTAACGCTGCGTCTTTTTCAAGCCCGGCTTTCATCGCCTCGAAATCGCCTTCGGAGTATTTGCCGGAGCGAAATTCAAATCTCAGGTCGCGGAGGTTGTCGTAAATCGTATCTCGCTGCTCCATCAGTTGATCCAATTTCGTCCGATGTGGCGCCAGGTCCGAAGCGTCCGGCTGAATGTAAAATATGAACAGCAACGTCGCCATCGCCAGCGCCAGGCACGCCCCCAGCACCGCACCGTCGGCGGAAGTAATTACAAATAGCAAAGAAATCGGAAGCAGGCCGCTGATCATCAATCCTCTGTCTCGCGCGCCACGCGTCGCCGCGCCCGCTCCAACTCTTCCGCCGAAATCCCAGAAGGGCCGCCGCTCGCAGCCGCGGTCTCGAGATGGATTCGCGAACGCCATCGCGAAATAATGAAAACAACGAGCAATGTCCCGCCCAAAAGGTAGACACTCGGCAATACCCAGGCAACCAGGCTAAGGCCCGACTTAGGCGGCTCGGCATAGACCTTAGTGCCGAATTCCTGGACAAACGCCTGCGTGATAACGTCTTCGGAATCCCCGCGCGCTAGCGACTGGTCCAACTCTTTCAGCATCGCCGTCGAAGTTGTGCATCCGACGTGGTTGCACTGGGTCAAAACCTGGTTGCAGCTGCACATGCACATGAACTTGCCGCCAATTTGCTTGGCCCGGTCCTGAGCTGTAGCTGAGACGCCGAGCGCCAAAGTGCAAACGCTCGCGATAAAAAAGAGCAAGGTCTTCCGTCGTCGCATTCTAGTCATGGCCTTCCCGCAAGGTAACCGAAGGCGCCAGTGAGGGTGACATTGGGCGTGCAGCGGTAGGCTCCTGCACAGCGGCGAAAGCCAGGACGCTCCGGCGGTTGGGTAGCAACGTCACAATCGTACCCATCACTACGATGGCGCCACCCAGCCAGATCCACTTGACCAACGGATTCAGGTAAGCGTGAATGACGGGCGTCTGCGTCTCGGGACTTTGTCCCGCATATACGACGTACAAGTCGTCCCGCAGCGTCGAATAAATCGCCACCATGGTGCCGGATTCCTGGTTCGTCTGGAAGAATCGCCGCTCCGGATAGAGCATCATCAGAGGCTTGTTATTCTGCATCACCTCGACGACCATCCGCTCCGACGTGTAATTTCGCTCCGGCTTGGAGTCGAAGCTCTGCAGCAGCAGGTTATACCGGCCGATCTGCAGCGTGGAACCGATCTGCATGTCCTTCTGTACGTCCTTGTTGAATGCGGCGCCCGCCAAGCCCACAAAGATCAAAACCATCCCCATGTGTACGATGTAGCCGCCGTAGCGGCGCGTGTTGCGCAGCGTCAAATCGACAGCAGAAGCCGCGAACGAAGCGCCGGACCGCGCTCGAACGACCCGAGCGCCGCGATAGAACTCCATGACAATCGTGGAGGCTACGAAAACGCACAAAATCAGACAGACTAGTGAATAGAACTCATGAAGCCCGAGCGCAAATATCACGGCGCCCACTGCCAAGCTGAATAGCGACGGCCAGCCGAAATTGCGTTTCAAACTGTCGACCGAAGTCTTGCGCCAGGCCAGCAGAGGCCCAACCCCGGTCAGAAAAAGGAGTATCAATCCGAGTGGAATGTTCACCTTGTTGAAGAATGGCGCTCCGACGCTGATACGCGAGCCCGACAACCATTCTGAAAACACCGGAAACAAGGTCCCAGACAGAACTGCCACGCAGGACACCAGCAGAATCAAATTGTTGAAAAGGAAGCTGGATTCACGCGACACGATGGAGTCGAGCTGATTCTCGCTTTTCAAATAGTCGCGATTCTTCACATAGGCAACGAAGCACACCACAAGAATCAGCGCCAGGAAGCCCACGAACCAGTTGCCGATGCTCGATTGCGCGAAGGCGTGTACCGAACTGACGATTCCGCTGCGCGTAAGGGTCGTCCCCAGAATGCACAGCATGAACGTCAAGAAAACCAGCCAGACGTTCCACACTTTCATCATCCCGCGCTTTTCCTGCATCATCACCGAGTGCAGGAACGCGGTGCCCGTAAGCCACGGCAGCAGCGACGCGTTTTCGACCGGATCCCAACCCCAGTAACCACCCCAACCGAGCACCGCGTAAGCCCAGTGCGCTCCGAGCAGAACACCCGCGGTCTGGAAGCACCACGCAATCATCGTCCATTTGCGGGTCAGGTGAATCCACTTTTCGCCGGGATAGCGAGCCAGCAAAGCTCCAAGCGCAAACGCGAACGGAATTGTAAAGCCCGTGTAGCCCGAATAAAGATTCGGTGGATGGATCACCATCTCCGGATACTGCAGCAACGGCGTCAGGCCGTTGCCGTCCGCGCGCGTAAAGATTTCCAGCGCCCCATTTGCGCCCGGAGTCGCCAGAACCTTGAACGGGCTGGCCACGAAATTGTTCAGCGTCAAGAAAAAGATCTGCACGCCGGCGAGAACCACGCCGACGTACGGCATCAACTCCCCGTTTTTATTCCGATAGACGAACAAAGCGGAGAAAACGTAAATCGCCAGCAGAAAGCTCCAGAACAGCAGCGAGCCTTCCTGGCCGGACCAAAGCGCGGCAATCTTGTAAAAAGTGGAGAGATCGCGGTTGCTGTGCGCCACAACGTAAGAGACCCAGTAACTGTCGCTGAAGAAGAGATAAACCAGGCTGAACGTGGCGATGAAAATCAGCCCGCACGTCGCCATCCCTGCTTGCCTTGTACTCTTGACCAGGAGCGGATGCCGTGTACGAATCGCGAAGATGCCGCCTACAAATGCATATACGGCACAGACGAAAGCTAACAGGAGTGCAAATGATCCGAATACATCCACCTAAGACCCGCCTTCCCCCGGCAGCTTTGGGCGCGCTGCCCTTTTGCCTCGATCCCGATATCGTTACAGCGTACCGCCGCCGCGCGAGTTCGAATCTGCCCCGGTCTCAGCAGATTTTGCGGGTGGTCCAGCTGTCGGCGCCGCCTCATACTTGGACGCACACTTGGCCTGGACCTGCTCCGCCACAAAACTTCCATTCTTCGCCAGGCTTCCCTCTACCAGCGCCTGGGACTTGTCAACAAATGTGTCCGGCAGCGGATCGCTGCCCACGTAACTCACCGCCAGAGACTGCCCTTCTCCCTGCAGCACGAAATCAACCCGTCCCTGCAACCGGTGAATGCTTCCCGGTTCAACCGTTCCACCCACGCGCAGACGGTGGGCGCGAGCAGCGCCTTGCAAGGTCGGCAACTCAGCAATGGTGTGGTAGTAGGTCTTGCTCTCGCCGTAGCCAAGCCACGCCAGAAAGGCCATCGACACAACGATGACCCCGATACCAACCCCGAATTTTACTCGTCTTTGCACGGAAGGCGGTCCAACTCAGCGCAAACTCACGCTTCGCGCGATTCTATCATAGCTCTAATGTCGCAATAGCGCCCAGAAGGCCAAGTACCGCCCGTCCGGAGGTACAGGGTCATGCTGCTCACCTACTGGTTCGGGGCAACGGCCCGGGTTAGAACTTGATTCAGGCGTCCAATCGCCAGGTCCGGCGCGGCACCATCGAGAGCAAACGGTTTGCCACCGTCGAGCACAACGGAGCATCCCAACTCGCCTTCGCCTAGGGACTCCATCAGCGACTCAAGAGAACTCGAAATTGGAACAATTCGCTTCGGCCTCAACGATCGCCGCACCCGCGCCAATAAAGCGGGAAGCCGCGATCGAAGCAGCCCCTGAATTGCGGCCTTATCATTGAAGCCTGGATTCAGCGGACATTCCAGAACATACGTCAGCAGGAACCCGGCACGTTGAAACTCCGCAAGCGTGGCCTCCGATGATTTCCCGTTTTGCGAAACGCCGCTCGACGCCAAAACCTTCCCGGCCTCCCCAATAAAATCCCCGGTATTCGGGATCGCATACAGAAACGTCGCGGCGTCTTCCGGCGCAAATGCCCCCAACAGGACCGTCCCTATATGCACCGGCCGATAGCGCGTCGTCCATTCCAGTCTCTGCAACCGCTTAGCAATGTGCTCGGACGATGCCGGCTGGCCACATCCATCGCAAAGCAGGAGGTCGGTGTTCGTCATTTAGTGCTCGTGTGGAATCGTAATCGAGGCGGGTACGAAGCGCAAATAAGGGAAACGTAGACGGTCTGCGAGGCGGTTCAATTCAAGATCGGCTGGATTCAGAGTCGTCCCGCGCGAAGCGTAAACCATTTAGAATCAAATCTATACATCAAATCGCCATATCAGAGAGTCGACAGAAAAATATCAGTTGGGGGTGGCCAGTGTCGGAGGCGGTTGGGCGCCGGGGGGTAATAGGGGTGTTGACGTCGCACAACCGCCGCCACGCGATCCATACTGGTCGGTTCAAACACGCAGACAAAGCGAAAGTTGTGTGATAAATCGAACCATTTGGCCCTGAAAATACGAAATCTACTGGCTGACCGGCGCGTCTGAAGGCAGCTTGGCGCGCAGACACCACTTTAGCTCCTGGCTGAGTTCGGTGATTTCCATCCCAGCCATTACGATGAACTTGCAGCTGAGCATCTCCCGCGGCTCATCATCGTCTGGCAATTGACAGGATACTCGGCAATATTGGCATTCCTGGTTCCAGCAGAACCTGCCATACGGAATCGTTTCCGGGCTGATGAATTGGAAGCAACGCAGCAGGGAGTTCCGTTCCGGCACTTGGAACTTCTTGCCGTGGATGGTGATCTCCACGAGCTTTTCATACGGACGGAAAGGTTCCGACATGATGAGTGCTGTTCTCCCTGCGCCGGCCGTTGCTTCGCGGCAGTCTTCCCCTAACCCGGTGCACGTTGGATGATGGCTGCTCCAGAATAAACCCAGCATGGAGTGGCTACAACGATAGCGGCAGAGGACGTTGCGAATGTGCTACCGGGTGGAGGGAATGCCTGAACGACTCCTGGCGATTGGCAACGTGCTAGGACTCAAGCGCGCATAAGCCAGGAACGCCAATCTCCTGATTGGCGCTTTTCGATTTGCAGACTCTCGACAGCCTCAGCTTCCCAGGTCGAAAAACTGTCCCATCTTGCGGAACTTCTCGTAGCGCGCGTCTAACAGGTCTTTCGTAGTTTCATTCGTGAGAGCCACCAATTGCCGATCGAGGACCTCATCGAGCAACCGCGCCGCAGCTTCATAAGAAGTGTGCGCGCCACCTTCAGGCTCCGGGACGATCTCGTCGACAATTCCCAACTCTTTCAAATCGTTCGCGGTAATCTTCAGAGCCACCGCGGCAGTCTCTGCCTTAGAAGCATCGCGCCACATGATCGCGGCGCAACCCTCCGGCGAAATGACCGAATAAAAGCTGTTCTCCAGAATATTGACGCGGTCCCCGACCGCGATCGCCAGCGCCCCGCCGGATCCGCCTTCGCCCGTGACCGTCACGATGATCGGAACGGGCAGCCGCGCCATCTCCCGCAAATTCTTGGCGATCGCTTCGGCTTGGCCGCGTTCCTCGGCATCGATCCCGGGATAGGCCCCCTGCGTGTCGATAAACGTGAACACTGGCTTGCCGAACTTCGCCGCCAGCTCCATCACCCGCAGCGCCTTGCGATAGCCTTCAGGTTTCGGCTGGCCGAAGTTCCGCAGCAGCCGTTGCTTGGTGTCGCGCCCCTTCTGATGGCCGATGACCGCAATGGGGCGGCCGTGAAATTTCGCGAGGCCTGCAACGATCGCTTTGTCGTCTCCGTACGCGCGGTCGCCGTGCAGCTCCACAAAGTCTGTGAACAGCAGTCCGATAAGGTCGAGCGTATAAGGACGCTGCGGATGACGCGCGATTTGCGCGCGTTGCCAGGGGCCAAGGTGAGAATAAAACTCGTGGCGAAGTTCCGCGACCTGCTGCCGAATGCGTTCGAGCTCCGCTTCGGCCATGGGACTGTTGGCGAGCTGACGCAACTCTTCGACGTCCTTCTCGAGACGCTCGATCGCCAGTTCCCGGTCACCGGGCACCGTACTGGGCTGAACTTTGTTCTTGTGCGCCATCACATCACCAGATCGATCGACTGCCCGCCGCAAACTTCGCGAATCGCCGTCACCAGTTCCGCGGACAGCTGCACCCGGCGCTGCACTTCCATTTGCGCCACCGTGCCGTCGGGACTAAGCAGATCGAAGATTACCGGATTTCGACCGGGAAATGACGCGAATATATCCTGGAGACGATCCACGAGGTCCTCGGGGCAATTCTCCAGATTCATGCGAATCCGCACGCTCGACGCAGGTTGCGAGTCGGCCAACCCTTCCAGCGCACGAGCCTCTTGGAGCGACAGCCGCGTTCCCGACTCCTCGACTTGCACACGCACCTTCATCAACAGAGGTACCCGAGGCTTCAGCGTATTCTCCAATTTTCCAAATGCTTCTGGAAATGCGAGGAGTTCTTGTATTCCGGTCATGTCCTGAATCGTGTAAATGGCCCAGCGAGCGCCCTTCCGCGAACGCATCGGCCGCACGCCGACAATCAACACAGCCACTGTGATTTCCTTGCCGTTGCGCTGCCCTTCCACTTCGCCAAGCGACACGGTCTTCATTTCCATCAACCGCGACGCGTACTTTGCCAGCGGATGCCCGGAGACGTAGAAGCCCAGCATGGCGTACTCGCTGGCGAGCCGTTCTTCCTCGCTCCAGGGAGCCGCCTCGCGCATCTCGAACGCTACCGGCGCGGGCGCGGCCGCTGTTCCAAACAACCCATGTTGCCCGGATTCCCGAATACGCGTGGCTCGCTGCAGCGCCGCAACCGCATCATCCACCGATGCCAGCATGCTTTCACGTGGCCCAAGCGAATCCACGGCTCCGGACTTGATCAAGCTCTCGAACACCCGCTTGTTCAGAAAGCGGGACTCGATCCGCTCGCAAAAAGCATATAACGAACGGAATTCGCCCTGGCTCAGCCGCGACTCCCGAATCGCCTTGGCGGTGTTCTCGCCGACATTCTTGATGGCCGCCAATCCGAAACGGATCGCTTCCCCCACCGGCGTGAAATACAGATCGCTCTCATTCACGTCCGGCGGAAGGATCGAAATACCCATCCCGCGCGCCTCATTGATATATTTCACGGCTTTGTCCGCATTTCCCGTTTCCGAGGTAAGCAGTGCGGCCATGAATTCCACGGGATAATGCGTCTTTAGGTATGCCGTCTGATAGGCCAGCAAAGCATAAGCACACGAGTGCGATTTGTTGAATCCGTAGCCCGCGAACTCCTCCATCAGATTGAAGATTCGATCGGCCTTTTTCTCCGGAATCTTGTTTGTTGCGCAGCCGGCCATGAATTTCGCGCGCTGCGCCGCCATCTCTTCTTTTTTCTTCTTGCCCATCGCGCGGCGAAGAATGTCGGCTTCTCCGAGAGAAAAACTAGCCAGCCGGTTGGCGATCTGCATCACTTGTTCCTGATACAGGATCACGCCGTAGGTTTCTTCCAAAATGTCTTTCAGCTGCGACAGTTCGTAGCTGACCTTCGTCTTGCCGTGCTTGCGGTTGATGAAGTCGTCGATCATGCCGCCCTGAATCGGGCCAGGGCGGTAAAGCGCGTTCAGTGCGGTCAAATCCTCGATACGCGTCGGTTGATACCGGCGCAAAATGTCGCGCATGCCGTGCGATTCAAACTGGAAGATCGCCGTCGTGTCGCCGCGCGTGAACAGCTTGTACGTGTCGGCGTCATCCAGCAGCAAGTTGTCGAGATCGACTTTGACGCCGCGATTCTGTTCGATCATGCGCACCGTATCGTGTAACACCGTTAGCGTCGTCAGGCCAAGAAAATCCATCTTCAGCAGCCCGATGCGTTCCAGCGCGTTCATGTCGTACTGCGTAGTGATTTCGTCGCGTGGCCCCTTGTAGAGCGGGACCACATCCGTGAGCGGCCGTGGCGAAATAACCACGCCCGCCGCGTGGGTTGACGCGTGCCGCGAGAGCCCCTCCAAGCGCAACGCGACGGCCATCAAATCCTTCAATCGGTCGTCCGCATCGACGGCGGCCTTGAGTTGCGGCGCTTGCACCAGAGCGTCCTTTAACTCGATTCCCAGCGTCGTCGGAATCAGCTTCGCCAGCCGATCGACTTCTCCATACGGGATGTCCATCGCACGGCCCACGTCCTTGACCGCCGCCTTGGCCGCCATGGTTCCGAAAGTAATGATTTGCGCAACGTTTTCGCGCCCATATTTTTGCGTTACGTACTCGATCAGTTCGCCGCGTCGCCGCATGCAGAAATCGATGTCGATATCCGGCATCGAAACGCGTTCGGGATTCAGGAAGCGCTCAAAGAGCAGGTTGTATTGCAGGGGATCGACGTCGGTGATACGCAGCGCGTAGCTCACCAGGCTCCCGGCTGCCGACCCGCGTCCCGGACCGACCGGAACGTCCTGCGTTCGCGCATAGTGAATAAAGTCCCAGACGATCAGGAAGTATCCTTCGTAGCGCATCTGCTGGATCATCTTGATCTCGGAGGTCAACCGCCGCTCGTATTCCGAAAGCGGATTGTGCAGCATTCCTTGCTGGCTCAGGCGTTCGAGTGTCGGAACCCGGGACGCAAATCCCTCTCGGACGACTTTCTCGAAGTAACTTCCGGCCGTATGCCCTTCCGGCACTCGAAATTCCGGGAACGGATTCGGAATCCGGTCGATCTTCACGTTGCAGCGATGCGCGATGTCGACGGTCCGGCTGAGCGCGTCCGGTACTTCACGAAACACCCGCGCCATCTCTTCCGCGGTCTTGAAATAAAACTGGTCCGTCTGAAACTTCATGCGGTTCGTGTCGCTCATGGTCTTGCCGGTCTGAATACAGAGCAACACTTCCTGAGCGTGCGCGTCGTCATGGTGCAGATAGTGGCAATCGTTCGTGGCGATCAGCGGAATCCCGGTTTCCTTGGACAACCGCACGATTTCCGGATTCACGCGCTTGTCGATTTCCAGGTTCTGATCTTGAATCTCCAGGAAGAAATTGTTCTTACCAAAGACGTCGCGCAGGCGGTAGGCGTTCTCGCGCGCCAGATCGTGCTTCTCTTCAACAATCGCCTCGGTCACCGGGCCGCGCAAGCAAGCCGACAGTGCGATGAGGCCTTTGCTGTGCTTGGACAGCAAGTCATAGTCGATTCGGGGTTTGTAGTAGAAGCCTTCGAGAAAACCCGCCGAAACCAGCTTGATCAGATTGTGATAACCCTCCAGCGATTCGCACAGCAGCACGAGGTGATTGCTGCCGCGTCCGCCGGAAGGCTCCGCCTCGCTGCGATCCTGGCCGTTGCCGCCGCCATTTACTTTCTCGCCGCGCTCGTGCCGGCTGCCCCTCGCAACGTAGACTTCGCACCCGATGATCGGTTTTACGTCGCGCTTGCTTGCTTCGTAGTAGAAGTTCGCGGCGGCAAACAAATTGCCGTGGTCGGTGATGGCCACCGCAGGCATTTTCTGCCGCGACGCCTCGTCAAGAAGCTCCGTGGTTTCGCAAGCACCGTCGAGCAGGCTGTAATCGGTATGAACGTGAAGATGAACGAACTGCGGTTGACCCATGGAACTCGATTGTAAATCTCTCTCACGAGAATTGCGAACCACAATCTGACGTTTCCCACAGGGAACGAGGTCTCAGCGCACCACGGACTGCCCGCCGCTACTTACGGCCGCTGGTCTTTTTCGATCCGCCTGCGGCTTTTCCATGAGTCGCCGGCGGCGCGGCCTTGCCTGCCTGCTTGCCGGCTGCGACCCGATCCTTATGCTGTGCCTTGATCGCCGCTTTTCCAGCCGCGCTGCCATGCGCTTGTTTTGGAGCTTCAGCCGTTGCATGCGCCTTGTCGCCAGACTTTGTCGGCTTCTTCTCTTTTTCTTTTTTCTTCGGCGCTTCCTTGATTCCGGAAAGCTTCCGCAAGATCTTTTCGCGTTCCTCCGGCGTCTTGCCGCGCCCCGTCAGTTGGGCCGCGAACACCTGTTCCACGATATCGTCGAACTTCGCGCCGCGCGCCATGCCCAGAGCCTCAAGCTCATTCGCGACGCCCGGCAGCCCGATGCGGACCGGCCGCCACTTATTCAAATACGCTCGAATCTTGGACAACGCCGTCGAGTTCGAGGATTCCGCAAGCAAATAGGCAATCTGGTCCACCGGCATTTGCTCCAGAAAGCGGTAGGCATCGATCGGAGCATTCATCTTCTTCCCGATCAACTCCTTCTGAGCCTCCAGCGCTTCCTCGGCAAAGCCCAACGCCGCCTCGATTTCCGCCGATCGATATCCGGCCTTCGCCAGCACGGCGCCCTGCTCGCGATCCTTGAGCTTTCCCAGGACCGCCAGCAGCATCGGCGCGGCCAGTCGCGGACGGAAGCCCGCCGTGAACAGGTCTTCGCGAACTTTCATCAAGCGTGCGATTGCGTCGTAATCCGGATGCCGCTTCGCCAAGTTCGGATTCACGGCCTCCAGCAGATGGTGCTGTTCCCATGCCTTCAAAACCACTGCGGGACGTTCTTCGCGCGCCGCCGCTCGCAATTCGCCCCCGGCGTCCTCGGGCGTGATGGTGTGGTGGAGGTCGCGCTCAATCGCCAGGTCAAACCATTCCTGTGTGCGGGATTCCGGCTTGAAGCCCATGCGGGCCGAAAATCGCAACAAGCGAAGCAAGCGCACCGGCTGGTTTGTAAAACTGTGAATGGTCAACGCCCGGACTTCGCCGCGTTCGATATCGGACAAGCCGTTCGTCGGATCCAGGAGCAATCCACGCGACGCGGGATTCAGCGAGATAGCGATCGAGTTGAGGGAAAAATCGCGCCGCCGCAAGTCCTCCATGATGGTCGACCACCGAATCTCGGGTCGCGTTCCCGGCCGCACATAATGATCGTCTCGCGCCGCCGAAATGCTGCCCTCGACGTCGCCCGCAAACAGGACTTCGATGTGGCGCAGCTTCTCGTCTTCCAGGAGAATCTTGGCGCCACCCTTTTCCAGCTCGCGCGCGATCTTTGTGGGATTCCCCTCGACCGTGAAATCCAGGTCCCGCAGCGACGCCCCGGTGATGAGGTCGCGCACCGTGCCGCCCGTCAGATACAAATTGAAGCCCATGGCCGCCGCGAGTTCCTGTACCCGCAACATCACCGCGCGCTGTTCCGGCGACAGCCGGCTTTCCAACAGAAACATATAGTCTGGCATTGCGCTCCTTCACCTTCCGGGTATCCGTGCCGTTCCTCGCAAGCATGGATGGACGCGTCCGTCCATGCTTGCGCGACTGCCGCCGTGGTACCCGCTCTGCGTTCCCGGGGTCCAGCCCGCTACGCTCGCGGGTGGTGTGCTTTGTAAATCTGCTTCAACCGCTCCTCGACAACGTGTGTATAAATCTGTGTGGTGGAAATATCGGCGTGGCCCAGCATCAACTGCACCGATCTCAGGTCCGCGCCGCGCTCCAGCAAATGAGTTGCAAAACTGTGCCGCAGCATGTGCGGTGTCAAGGCCACCCGCAAGCCCGCTCGCCGGCCGTAGGCTGACAGGATCTTCCAGACGCCCACTCGGCTCAGGGCCACCCCGCGGCGATTCACAAACAGCGCCGTGGCGTTCGTCACCTTCGCCTGCCGGAGCAGTTCGGGACGCGCCTCGTGAAGGTACTTGTCGACCATGGCCAACGCTTTGCGGCCGACCGGGACGATGCGCTCTTTATCCCCCTTGCCGATGCAACGCACGCAACCAGCCTTGCTGTCCAGGTCGCCGACCCGCAAGCTCACCAGCTCCGAGACGCGCAGTCCGGTTGAATACAAGACTTCCAGCATGCCGCGATCGCGCAATCCGGTCGCCGTCTTCGAGTCCGGTTGATTCAGTAACCGCTCCACGTCCTCGAGTCGCAGGTACCCAGGCAAAGAACGCCGGATCTTCGGCGACTCCAGATTCACCGACGGGTCGGTGGTAATCAATTCCTCGATCTGGGCAAAGCGGAAGAAATTCCGCAGCGTCACCAGCTGCCGGGCAACCGTGCGGCTCTCGAGCTTGTCCCGGTATAAGCCCGCGAGAAAATCGACCAGGTCATCGCGGGTCACGCTCTCCAACACAAGTTTTCGCTTCTTGGCGAAGCTCTCGAATTTCACGAGGTCTCGCCGGTAAGCGCTGACCGTATTCGCGGAGAGTCCCTTCTCTACCTTCACGTGCGTCACAAACGAAGCTATGGTGGCCGAAATTTCCATCAGGCCTCCACGTACGCTTCGCCGCTTCGATTTTTCCGGGTCGCAATGCCGTAGATTTCTTCCATTTCGTGACACCGGAAGATCCATGCCAAACCCAGATATAGCGCCGTGGCGCCGCCTAACAGCCCGACGAACACCAGCAGTTGGATAAAAAATCGGGAGTGCATCGTGAATTGGGTGTACCGGGCCGCAAACCAGCACGCCACCGCCATAATTCCCGAGCACAAGAAAATTCGAGAGAAAGACGACAGGATCTCGCGCGTTCCCAGCACTCCATGCCGCAAGCGGAAAATGATAAACAGCGCGAAGAAATCGAAGTAGCAAGCCAGCCCCGTCGCCAGTGCCGGTCCGCCGTTCAGGACGCGAGCAAACAATGATGTATTCAGAAACAGGATATTCAGCAGGATGTTGATCACCATCGAGATCGCCGCCACAATCACCGGCGTCTTGGTGTCCTTTGTCGAATAAAAGGCCGGGACGATCAGTTTGACGGTCGCAAGACCCGGCAAGGCGACCGCGTAGTAGAGCAGAGCGCGGGCCGTCAATCGTGTGGACGCCGCCATAAATTGCCCGTGCTGGAATAGGACGCGAATGATCGGTTCCCGAAGGATCATCAGCCCCAGCATCGCCGGAATGGTGATGAACGCTACGATGCGCACCGAAAACGTCAGCGTTTTCTTCAACGCGACATAGTCCTTCGCAGCCGCCTGGTGCGACATCATCGGCAGGATCGCCGTCGCCACCGCAATCGCGTATCCGCCCAAAACCAGTTCCATAACGCGGTCCGCAAGGTACAGCGCGGCAAGACTGCCGCCGGGCATCTTGGCTGCCGTGGCGAACCGCGTGTCCACCAGAAGATTGATCTGCCCAATGCCGATCCCAAATAGCCGCGGAATCATCAGCCGTGCCACATTTTTGATGGCCGGATGCGAGAAAGAGATTCCGAACTTGAACGTCATCCCTTTGCGGACAAGGGCCGGCACCTGCATCAGAAATTGCAGCACGCCTCCAACCAGAACTCCAACCACGATCGACGTCGCCGGGTCCTTGAAATATCTCCAAACGGCTCCGATCGAGAAAGCGATGGTCGCGACGTTCAGCACCACCGGAGTCGCGGCAGGCAATCCAAAGATGTGGAAGCAATTCAGGATGCCCATCGCCAGAGCTGCCATGGCCACGAAGAACAGATACGGGAAGACGATGCGATTCAGCTGCACGGCCTGATCGCCGGCGGCGCTCTTTCCGGCGAACAGGTGCACCACGAAAGGCGAAAAAACCATGCCCAGAACGGTGATGATGGCGACCACCAGCGCCAACGTCCAGAATAGCTTGTTCGCAAAGTCCCAGACCTCTTCCTTGGTCCGTTCCCGCATGTACGTCGTAAAAACGGGAATGAACGAGGCCGTCATGGAGCCTTCGGCAACCAGCCGTCGAAACAAGTTGGGAATCCGATACGCCAAGACATAGGCATCGGCGGCAAAGGACGTCCCCAGGAGCAAAGCTATACGCTGGTCTCGAACGTAACCGAGAATACGGCTTGCGATGGTGACCAGCGAGATGATCGAGGCGGACTTGAGGATCTGCTTTTTTTCGGTCAACGGGCGGCGCTCCGGGGCCCTAACCCTAATGAAAACAATGAGTTGACAGGAAAATCGAGCTTAACATAACATAGTTTGTGACATTTCGCAAATAGTCACGTTTTGGGCGTACTGAATCCTTGAAAACTCGCTCCCCAGCCTCTACTCACAAGAAGGTGGTCGTCGCGCTCGTCGACCGGAAGACCCTGCGCGGCTACCTGAATCCCACCCATTTGGGCCGGTCCGACCCCATCGACCTCCTCACGCCCGATGGCGAGCACGAGCAGATCCCCCTGGCTAAGGTTCGCGCAATCTACTTCGTTCGCGAGTTCTCGAACGACTACGAGCCCGAGCGCAAAGCGTTTCTGAGTCGGCCGAAGCTGGACGGTCTGTGGGTTCGTCTGCGCTTCAACGACAGCGAAACTCTCGAGGGGGTAGTCCCGAACGACCTCTTGTCGCTGCTGGACAACGGCCTGCAGATCACACCGCCCGACCTGAACTCCACCACCGACCGCATCTTCGTGCCGCGCTCCGCTCTTTCTGAGGTCACCGTTTTGGGCGTCGTCGGCATCGCCCGCCGCAAGCCCGCCGCGGCGGCTACTGCGGCGCAACCCCGCTTGTTTTCGGAGTAGTTCCGCCCGCCTGTACTTCGCGCTTTCCGCTGTGCGAGACTCACACTCTGAGAAAACAGGAGCCTCACCATGAATCTTTCGGAAATTGCGCAGAAGCTCGGCTGCCGCCTCGAGGGCGGCGGACCTGAGGCAGAAATTCACGGCGTCGCTGGTATCGAGCAGGCGCAGGCTGGGCAAATCACTTTCCTTGCCAACAAGCGCTATTGCCCGCTGCTGCGAACCACACGGGCCTCAGCCGTCCTGATCGAAGACGGCGTCACCCTCGACCGTGAACCGGGCCTGCCGCCCATCGCCGCCCTGCGGACCGCCAACCCCTATCTCGCCTTCGCGCACGCCATCGAACTCTTCTACCAACCACCACGATACGAACCCGGTGTCCATCCCACCGCGGTCATTGCCAGGACCGCCCGCGTCCCCGAAGGCGCGCACATCGGCCCCTACTGCTTCGTCGATGAGGAAGTCGAGATCGGTAACAACGCCGTATTGCACAGCTTCGTGACCATCTACCAGGGTGCGAAGATCGGCGACGATTTTTTCGCCCACGCCCATGCGGTCGTTCGCGAGTATTGCCGGATCGGCGATCGCGTGATTTTACAGAATGGCGCAATCATCGGCGGAGATGGCCTCGGCTACGCCAAGCAGAAAGACGGATCGTGGTACAAGATGGCGCAGTCAGGCCCTGCGGTCCTCGAGGACGACGTGGAAGTGCAGTCGAATTCCTGCGTAGATCGCGCCACCGTTGGCGAGACCCGCATCGGCCGCGGCACAAAACTTGACGATCTGGTTCTGGTCGGGCACGCCTCCCAACTGGGCGCGAACAATATGATCTGCGGCCAGACCGGCCTGGCCGGCTCAACCAAAATCGGCGATAACTGCATTTTCGCCGGTCAATCGGCTTCCTCCGGCCACCTCACCGTCGGCGACCGCGTCATTGTCACCGCACAAAGTGGCCTTCCTCGTGACGTTCCCTCCGACTCCATCCGTTCCGGCTCGCCGGCGGTCGATAATCGCCTCTGGTTGAAATACACCGCGGCCCTCAATCGCCTTCCGGACCTCCAAAAACGCGTACGCGAACTGGAATCGGAAATCGAAAGACTGAGGCAACGTTGACGTACTGCGACGGTCCGGCGGGAAACTTTCAAGCCGCTCCTGGGAATCCCACAGGGCGCTGGTCTGGCGGAAGTGCAGCCGCCAGAACATCGTGCACCTTACGGTTCAAGTCGTCCCGCTGATCGAAGGTATACGCCGACGCATCGAGAGGATCGAGAAATTCCACCAAGATTTCTCCAGGATGGATTTTCAGCGAGCGTTTCACCATCACGCGATGCGCTCCCGAGCATGCCACCGGCACGATCGGCACGCCGGCCTTGATGGCCATCACCACGGCGCCTTTTTTGAAGTCCTGCAGCCGCCCATCCGGACTGCGCGTCCCTTCCGGATAAATCAGAAACGATTGCCCGTCCTTGAGAGACTGAATCGCTTTTTCCAAGCTCTCGAGCGCGGAGTCTCGCTCTTTGCGATTTACCGGAATAAATCGCGCCAAAAGAAATGCCTGTCCGACGATGGGATATCGGAACAAGGATTCTTTCAACAAGATCGCAATGCGCCGCGGAATCGCTCCAACAACTGCTGGCGCATCCGCGGAGCTGGTATGGTTGGCGGCGAACAAACACACGCCTGCGGGGATTCTCTCGGTGCCTGCAACCCGCACCCGCACTCCCACAGCCCGAACGAAAAACATCACGCCGTCGATTCCCGCCCAATACAACGGATCGGGATTGCGCGTGACGAAGGTGTACACCAGCAGCGGCGGCCCGACCAGCAGGATGTAGATCGACAGGAACACGCCGACGAATAAAGTTCGCAGCATGAATATGGAATCGGCTTTCTATGCTCTAGCCAAGTGCAGAGCAGCCGGATTCGTTCAGTGAATCGATGCCGTCACCGGTTGCGTCACGCCATGCAAAAGGCCGTCGCGGATATGCCTCGCCTTTTCGCTCGCGTAAGCGTCATCGGCCACCCGGTAAAATGTCTCCACGCTCTCGCCGAGTCGCAGTTGCAGGGTAATATTTTTGTCGTCCCGGCGTATGCCCAACTTCAGTAGATTCCCTTTTTTCTGGCTGTAGGCCCAACGTTCCGGACTTCGCGGGGGTTCCGCTCCATTCCAGCTGGTAATCACGTCGTCCACGCGCAGCCCGGCCTGCTCCGCACCGCCGTTGGGATCGATACTTCGCACGATTAGCGCGCCGGTTTCATCACGGCCGGCCGAAAAACCAATCGCCGGATGTCTCCGCTCCAATGTTTTCAGCTCCAGTCCTGCCAGGTTGAAGACCGGCCCGTATGGCAACGGTTCCGCACCGGCAACATATTTCTGGAAGAAATCCTCGAACGAGCCTCCCGCGACTTTCTCTGCCGTCAGCCGAACATCCAGACTGTCGCGATACGCCTTGTCCTGCTTGCCGAATTCCTGATTCATCGAACGTAACACATCGTCCAGACTCTTCTCATTCCCGGTCCGGTCGCGAATCAGAATATCGAGAAGTACTCCCAGTATCTGGCCCTTGGTGTAATACGAAACGCTGTTCTGCGGCCGGTTGTACAGCGGATATTTTTCCAGCCAGGCGTCCAGGCTGGACTGTTCCGCGCTCTGCCACTCGTTCGCAGGCCGTTCTTCCAGTTCACTGATTTGTTCGCCAAGGTCTTCGTAGAATTGCCCCGCACTCCAGAGCCCGGTCCGCACCAGCGTGTACGAAGCGTACGTGTTCGTAACCCCCTCGGCGAACCACAGCGCCCGCGTGTACTGCTCTTTCGTATAGTCCACGGGATCGAGCGTGGCAGGGCGAATCCTCTTCACATTCCACAAGTGAAAGAATTCATGCGCGGCCACGTTGGCAAAGTCTTCGTCCGAACGGACCGAAATCGCGGTGGAATTGGCGTGCTCCATCCCACCGCCCTCACCGGTTGCGGCCTTCCCGAAGTGAACGATAAAGGTGTACTGCGTATAGGGCGCGCCTTCCATCAGCTTCGTTTCGTAAGCGCAAATCCGCCGCAATTCGTCTTGCACGCGCTTCTTTTTCCAGTCATCACCGTGAACGATGGCGCGCACCGGAGGATCAAGTCCCGGAACGTCGAGTCGTTCGCCCTTTCCGGCTTCGATGGGTGCATCGACAAGCTGGTCGTAGCTCGCGGCTTCAAACAGAAATGTGCGTGCGCTGCTAATTGTCCCGCTCACCTCACGGGATGCGCCAACGGCCTGCCACTCGCTGGGCACATCGGCCATGCCAAGCAGCACTGGCTCCGATCGCCTTGTGGGCACATACATCAAAATCATCGCCGGATTAATAAAGGCATGATCGGCATTCAATTGTGTGGCGAAAGGTCCGCCTTCGTCCCAGTATGTCGCGTAGCGAATCGTAATCGTTCCGCTACCCTTGACGCGCCATGTCTGTTTATCGAGCTTTTCGACGGGAAATTTCTGGGCGCCGGTGAACGCTTCGACTCGCTGCACGTGCGCGCTGAAGTCGCGTATCTGGTACAGGGCATTCCACGCCGGCATCTGGACGATCACTTCGTCTTTCACGTCCGGGATTTGCATCGAGACGTGAAATACATGTTGTTCCGGAGCAACGAGCGAGACGTCGTACTCGATGGTGGCGTTCGCCGTGGCAACAACGCCCAACAAGGAAAAGCAGGCGGGAATCGTCGCCAGCAAGGCGCGGCGCCAGAACGAAGGACACTTCACCGACTCGTCGCCCCCGAAGGAACCTCGGTCCCCAGCTTCTTCATCAGTTTGTCGCACAGTCCATCGAAACTGCCGTTCGACATGACCAGCAAAAGATCACCCGCCCTGGTTTCGGCGGCAAGATAATCCGCAATCGCTTCCGCGCCTTCAAACGCGCGCGCGTCTTTGCCTAGTTCTCTCACGCTTTGCGCCACCGATTCCGGAGCAAGCCGGTTCTCGTCGCCCAATTGTTGCGCCCTGAACACGCCGCCGAGAACCACCCGGTCCGCGAGAGCCAGCGCCTTCGGCAGCGATTCTTGAAATACTTTGCGACGCATCGAATTTGACCGCGGCTCCAGAATCGCCCACAACCGGCGGTTCGGCCAGCGCCCGCGTGCCGCCTCAATCGTGGCGCGTACTGCCGTCGGGTGGTGCGCGAAATCATCCACCACCAGAATGCCTGCACGCTCGCCCTTCACGTCCATGCGCCTTTTTACGCTGCGGAATGTCGAGAGTGCCTTGGCCAGAGCGTCCGCACCGATTCCTCGTCCGTGCGCCACGGCGATCGCCGCGACCGCATTCAGTACGTTGTGGCGGCCGGTCGCCAGCAGGGCGAAATTTCCAAACGGTTCGCCACGATAGCTCACCCGGAACCTCGTCGTTTCCCCCTCTGCGGCAACCTCGCTCGCGACCCAGTCATTTTGCGCCGAGTATCCGTACGTCTCCACGGGACAAAAGGCCTTCGCAGTAGCGGCGCGCAATTCTGGTCCCGACTGCTCGGTATCTCCCCACACCACAACGCGCCCGCTTCGCGGCACCAGATTCACGAGCCGGCGAAAGGCCAGTTGATACACATCAAAATCCGCGTAGATGTCGGCGTGATCGTATTCCAGGGACGTGATAATCAAGTCGTCGGGATGATAGTGAAAGAATTTCGGCCCGCGATCCCAGAAGGCGGTCTCGTATTCGTCGCCCTCCAGAATAAATTCCGCGCCGCCCTCGAGCCCATAACTCTTTCCAAAATTCTCCGCGACGCCCCCGACAAGAAAGTTTGGCTTCTTGCCCGCCACGTGAAAAATCCACGCGAGCATCGCCGTCGTGGTGGTCTTGCCGTGCGTGCCACTCACCACGATCGAGTGCCTGCCGGCTAAAAATTCCTCTTCCAGCATTTCCGGCAACGACCTGTATGGAATCTTCCGGTCGAGCACTTCCTCCAATTCCGGATTGCCACGGGCAATGATATTTCCCACCACCACCAGGTCCGGCTTAGGGTCGAGGTGCGCCGCGTCGAATGTGTGATAAAAAGAGATCCCGAGACTTTCCAACAGCGTCGACGCAGGCGGATAAACACCAGAATCCGATCCGGTGACGCGAAAACCCTTCTCTCGCAACATTCCTGCCAGCGGCGCCATTGCCGACCCGCCAATACCAATCACGTGAATGTGCTTCGATTCGTTCATGCCGTCACCGCCGCCTCCAGGATATCCATCGAGCCCGACCCCGCAGCATGCAACCGCGCACGCACGCCCAGCGGAATCGTTAGCATCGCCCGCAGCGTGTGCCCGACCGGTGCCCCAAAAACAATGGGAATGCCCAAGGGCTTGAGAATTCGTTCACAGACATCCCGCACCGTGGGGCTGCCAGGGATCGGCGGCGCGCAGTCCGGAAAATCTCCCAGCACGATTGCGCGCACACCGACAAACTTGCCCGCTTGCTGCAAGTGAATCAGCGCACGGTCCACCTGCCACGGTTTCATCCCGCGATCTTCCAGCAGCAAAATGGAATCGCGCGTGTCCAATTCCCAAGGCGTTCCGAGAGTCGTCTCCAGCAGTGTCATGCAGCCGCCGAGCACCGTTCCTTCGACTTCCCCGGAAGCCAGAATTTCTCCTTGCAGCGTGACTTGCCAGCCGCCATTCGCATTCCGGATCGCAGCAAGAAACGATGCTTCGTCATATCCTTTTGCGGCGCCCGCCCCGGCTTCCAGGCCTGCTCCCAGCATCGGCCCGTAAATCGATGTCCATCCGCATCGTTGCCACAGGAAAATTTGCAACGAGGTGACGTCGCTGAAGCCGATCACGCATTTCGGCGAGCCCATTTCTGTCTTCAACCGTTCATCGAGCAAATAGTTCGAGCCATAACCGCCGCGCAGGGCGACTAATCCGTCGATTCGCGGGTCTTCCAGCTTCTGGAGGAATTCTGCGCGCCGCTTCGCAGCGTTGGCCGCAAAATAGCCTTCCGAAACTTGCTTCACTTCGCGATCCACTTTGAAACCCAGACGCACCAATTCTGCATACCCGCGATCTACTGCCGCTTCGTCTCCCGGCGATGCGGGGGCAAATGCTGCCAACCGCGAACCCACGCTCACCGCTTTCGGCTTCCGAACGGACACGCCCAACCATCCCTCCGAACTTGCCAGCGATGCACCGCTCATACTTGCCGTCTTTCCAACGGCAGCATCTCGAAGGTGACGCCGGGGCGCGTGATCGACTTGAAAATGCTCTGCTGCTGGTGATGGCTCACGTCCGCGTCAAACTGGATCAAGTGCTGTTGTCCGGCCATCGATACCTGGAAATTGTCCAGCGCGATGCCCAGCTTGGTGAAAATGCTGTGGACCTCCGGCACCAGGTCGTCGGCCTGGCTGGACGAAATCCGGAACAACATGTAGCGCGGCTTCAAGTCGAAGATATTTTCGATGTAGACGAACAATATGAGAGCGAAAAGAATCAGCACTGCAGCCGCGCCGGAGACCACGTAAAAGCCCCCGCCGGCTGCCATTCCGATGGCCGCGACCGAGAATATAGCCGCCGCCGTCGTCAGCCCGACGATGCTTCCGCCTTCGCGCAGGATGACCCCCGCGCCTAAAAACCCGATCCCTTGAACGATGTTGGAAGCAATGCGCGTGGTGCTGGTGTCACCCGTCGCGTGGGCGATTTCCACGGACATGATGGTAAAGAGCGCCGAAGCTATGGCCACGCACGCGCTCGTACGCATACCCGCCGGCCGCCGACGGATGCTGCGCTCGATGCCGATCACCGAGCCGAGCAGGGCGGCCCACAACAAGCGGTAGCAAATTGTAGTCAGAGTCAGTGGAAGCATTTCAGTTCAAACGCTCGCAAACGCCAACAATGACTCGATTCTACACACTACAACTTGAACTGCGTCAATTTCGCGAAATGGCGTGCCCTGGCGTGTATCTCGCTGCGCTTCAGCGTTTTCAAGCGGTCCAGGCCGAATTTCTCGACCGTAAAGCTGCCCATCACCGATCCGTACACCATAGCCCGGCGTAGGGAGGCGTCGCTCTTATCTCCCGCTCCGGCCAGATAGCCCATGAATCCGCCCGCGAAGCTGTCTCCCGCGCCGGTGGGATCGTGGGGTTCTTCCAGAGGAAAGGCGGGTACACAAAATACGCCGCGCTTGTCGACCATCATTGCGCCATACTCGCCGCGCTTGATGACCAGCGTGGACGGTCCCAGCTTGAAGATGCGTTTCGCTGCACGCAGCAGGTTGTGTTCGCTGGACAACTGCCGCGTCTCGGCGTCGTTGATCATGAGAATGTCCACGTGCCGAAGGGTTTCCATCAAATCCTCGTTGGTTCGCTCGATCCAGTAGTTCATGGTGTCGAGCGCAGCGATCTTCGGGCGTTTCTTGACCTGCTGCAGGACGTCGCGCTGCAGGTCGGGGGCAATGTTGGCCAGAAACACGTATTTCGAGCCGCGATAGCGCTCCGGGAGCTTCGGTTTGAAGTCAGCGAAGACGTTCAGTTCGGTCGTAAGCGTTACGCGCTCGTTGAGGTTCTCTGAATACTTGCCGGCCCAAAAAAATGATTTGCCTGCGGCTCGTTCGAGGCCTTCGCAATCGATGTTGCGCTGATGGAAGATCTTCGCGTCCAGATCGGTGAAGTCGTCTCCTACGATGGCGACCAGGTGCACCGGAGTGAAGAAACTGGCCGCGACCGAGAAATACGTCGCCGCGCCGCCCAAAGTTCTCTCTACTTTTCCGTACGGACTCTCCAGACCATCGAACGCCACCGAACCAACAACGAGTAAAGACACTATGTTCTCCTAAGAAAGATATTTTCCGATGATCGCAGCCAGTTTTTTCTTTGTCGGGGGCGGCACCAATTTCAAGTCGGTGATGAGCGCGTGCCGCAACGCCGCGCCACACTTGCAATTCCGCTCCACGGGCATCGCTCGAACCGCCTCACGCAACACGCGCTGGGCGTTCTCTGCGTTCTGGCTTAACGTCTCCATGATCTGCGCCCCGGTCACCGATTCGTGGTCCGGGTGCCAGCAATCGTAGTCCGTGATCATTGCAATCGCCGCGTAGCAAATCTCCGCCTCGCGCGCGAGCTTTGCCTCGGTCACGTTGGTCATGCCGATCACTTCAAATCGCAACTGCCGGTGCACGTGCGCTTCCGCCAGAGTCGAGAACTGCGGCCCTTCGATGCAAACGTAGGTGCCACGGCGATGCACTTTGACGCCGCAATGAACGCTCGCATCCGCCAGCACGGCCGACGCCTGCACGCATGTCGGCTTGTCGAACGCCACGTGCGCCACCAATCCCTCGCCGAAAAAAGTCGACACGCGGAGCTTCGTGCGGTCAAAAAACTGGTCCGGCACCAGAAACTCCCCCGGCCGCAGGTCTTCTTGCAACGAACCAACCGCGCTCACGGAAATGATCCGTTCCACGCCAAGTTGCTTCATCGCATAAATGTTCGCCCGGAAATTAATCTCGCTTGGCAAAATCCGGTGTCCCCGCCCGTGCCGCGCGAGAAACGCCACGCGCTTCCCTTCCAGCATGCCCAGCACGATCGCGTCCGAGGGATCGCCAAACGGCGTCTTCACGCGAATTTCGCGCACGTCGGTTAGCCCACTCATCGAGTACAGACCACTGCCGCCGATAATTCCAATGGACGCCATTGACGACGCCTTTGTGGAGGCTGTCGCCACTTTTTTCTTCTTCGACGCTGCCATTTGACCTTTCCGAAGCAACCCCAGTACTCGCGACAGGAAAAACTACTTGTAGGGGCGGACCTTGGTCCGCCCGGCCGCTCAAACTCCCAGCCCGCTCCGTTCCAGAATCTCGTTTACGGCAGAAAACGGATCCTTCTTTCGATCCGCTACCTCAGCCGCCAAGGCCGTAAGCCTCGCCTCCCCGCCCGCTCCCCCCAAAGCCCTTTCTAACAACCGCGACTCCATCAATTCGATCAAACGCGCCTTCCAATGCTCCACATGTTTCCGGCGCCGCTCGCCGCTCGATTCGAAATGCGCGCGAAATTTTCCGATCGTCGAGGCCAGCACATCGATTCCTTTGCCGTCGGTCGCCACGGTTCGCACCACCGGAGGATGCCACCCGTCCCTGGGCATCACCAGCGACAGCATCGCGTGCAACTCCTGCTCCAACCGGTCCGCGCCTTCACGGTCCGACTTGTTCAACACGAAAATATCGCCGATCTCCATCAAGCCAGCCTTCATGCTCTGGATGTCGTCCCCCAGGCCGGGCACCAGCACAACCACGACGCAATCCGCCAACCGCACGATATCAACTTCATCCTGGCCAACGCCAACCGTCTCGATTAGCACTTCATCCTTGCCCGCCGCATCGAGCAAGAGCGCGACCTCCGCCGTCGCCCGCGCCAGGCCACCCAGAAATCCGCGCGTCGCCATCGACCGGATAAACATCCCCGCGTCACCGGCATGCCCCTGCATGCGAATCCGATCACCCAGAATCGCCCCACCCGTGTAAGGGCTGGTCGGATCCACGGCAATCACGCCTACCGCTTCACTCTGGCGCCGGTAATGCGCCGCCAACCGGTCCACCAGCGTGCTTTTGCCCGTCCCGGGCGCGCCGGTAATTCCCGTCAAATACGCTTTACCCGTACGCGGAAACAGCACACGCAGCAACTCCTCCGCCTCCGGCTGATGATTCTCAATCGCGGTAATTGCCCGCGACACTGCCAGCACGTCTCCCGCGCACACCCGCTCCGCCCAATTCTCAATCGGCTGCGCCATAAGTTTCCTTAGGGGTGCGCGGCAACGCTGAAGGCATCGCCCTATTATTTCTTGCCCAGTAGCTGCCGGGCAATCACCAACTTCTGAATCTCGCTTGTTCCCTCGCCAATCGTACACAGCTTCACGTCGCGATAATACTTCTCCGCGGGATAGTCCTTGATAAATCCATACCCGCCATGAATCTGAACGCATTCATTCGCCACGCGCACGGCCACCTCGCTGGCAAACAACTTCGCCATGCTCGACTCTCGCGTAAAGCGGACATTCTTCTGGTCCGCCAGCCACGCGGCCTGATACACCAGCAGCCGCGCCGCTTCCACCTGCGTCGCCATATCCGCCAGCTTGAACTGGATCGCCTGAAACTCGCTGATCGCCTGCCCAAACTGTTTCCGCTGCTTCGCGTACTTCGTTGCCGCTTCGAGTGCTCCCTGCGCCATGCCCAACGCCAGCGCCGCAATCGAAATCCGCCCGCCATCCAGAATCTTCAAGCTGCCGACAAATCCTTCGCCCTCGGGTCCCAGCAAATTCTCAGCCGGCACCAGGCAGTCCGAAAAAATCACCTCCGACGTATCGCTGGCCCGCAGTCCCAGCTTGTTCTCTTTCTTCCCGGGCTTGAATCC
>Ga0187855_10000614_pt1 | contig 30562 bp, 35 predicted proteins | sample June2016WEW_8_10_2_FD_132969 | JGI IMG/M metagenome (GOLD analysis project Ga0187855, IMG submission 132969) | Peatland microbial communities from SPRUCE experiment site at the Marcell Experimental Forest, Minnesota, USA - June2016WEW_8_10 | ecosystem: Environmental > Terrestrial > Soil >...
CCCGCGTTCACAGCTTGAATCGCACTCTCGATTTCTTCGGGCGTTGCCTCGCGCGGAATCACTCCCCGAATCCCGGAGCGTAGCGCAGCGCCTACCAGCGCGGCATCCGAAGTGTCGAGCAGAAGCACCGCGGGCTGGAACGATGGCTCCGGCAGCGCGTGTCCGGCATCCATCAGCAGAACATCGGCTTCGAACTCGGCTGAATTGACGAGCAGCCAATCCAGGGAGCCGGCCAAATCGAGAGATGCACTGGACCGAACGACGCTTTCGAGCCCTGCCCGCACCACGCTCGATCGCGCCGCCACTACCACCCGAATCACGCCGCCCTCACCGCATCCACGGCCACTTGAGTTACTACTTTTCGAATCTGATCGTTGTCGCCCCGTCGAAATTCGATTTCCAATGGCTCGCCAGGGCTGGAATGGAGCGCGTTTTCCAGGTCATCCGCGGAACGGAACGGCCGGCCTGAGGCCCCCACCAGCAGGTCGCCCGGTAGCAGTGAGGCTCGGGCCGCAGGCGACCCGGGAGCGATCTCCAGAATCAGAAATCCAATGCGTCCGGCGTTGCGCGACAATGCCACCGGCCGTGCGGTGACGCCCAGGAACGCCTCGCCGCCAGCCGGTCTCGCCAAAAAATGTTCCACGGATCTGGAAGGAATCGCCAGCGCGAGACCACCGGCAATCATCGTATTCAAACCCACAAGCCGCCCTTGGGCATTGGCCAGCGGTCCACCCGAGTTGCCGGGCGCCAGCCGAACATCGCTCACCACCCACCGCCGCGCCGCGAGGCCCGCCAACGCGCCCACGCTGTGAACCACGCCAGTGCTCACCGCGCCGATGAATCCGTACGGGCTGCCTACCGCGATTACCAGCTCGCCGGGGCGCAAAGCGTCGGAGTTGCCCGGGACGGCACTGGCAAGGCCGTCAGCGTCCACCTGCAGTGACGCGAGATCGCGCCGCCGATCCGTCCTAAGAACGCGAGCGGTGAACTGGCGGCCATTCCAAAGCTCCACCTGGACGCGGTTTCCGTGCAGTACGTGCGCATTAGTTAGGATCTGCCCATCCTCGCGCCAAACTATCCCTGACCCGCGGTTCGCGGGGCCCGCCAGCACCTGCACCGTACTGCGCCGCAGCCGTTCCGTAACCTCGCCAAAGGCATCGCCCAACATTTATTTTCCCCTTCTCGGCCGCTCCGCCACACGTACTATGACTTCCTGAACGTTTCCGGCACGCAGCACACGAAAACTCAAGTTCTCACCGATGCCCGCCTTTTCCAGCAGCTCGGCCAAGGTCTCCGCGTCTGAAATGACGCTCGATCCGGCCTGCAGCAGTATGTCGCCCATGATCAGGCCAGCGCTAGCAGCCGGCCCATTGGGCTCCACTCCGAGCAGCATGATGGCGGTGTCCTGATCCAACTTCAGCTTCTCTTTCAAGTCGCGCGGGAGCGGCACGGGCTGCAGCGCGATACCCAAAAAGCCGCGGCCCACGTATCCATGCTCCAACAGCTTCTGTGCCACACGATCGACCGTTCGGCGCGTGATCGCCAGCACCGACGTGCGCGACAAGCCTGTCGAAACCAGACCGATGACGCTGCCGCGCGAATCCACCGCGGCGCCACCGGATGTTGTGGGATATACCGAAACATCCAAACGCACAAAGGGATCCAGCTTTCCGCTGCGCCAGGATTTCCATTCGCTGGATACTCCGCTGATGACTCCGAAGGACGCGATAGGGCCAGTAGCCGCTGTCCGTCCCACCGCCAGCACTAGTTGACCAGTCTTGAGGTGGTCGTCCGAGCCGAGCTCGACCGGCTGGATACCGCCAGTGTCGGTCTCTAGCAGGGCCAAGTCGGTGCCAGGATCGCTACCGCGCAGCCGGGCTTCGGTGCGCCGGCCATCGGGGAAAAGAATTTTGATGCCTTCTTCAAACCGGACGCCTTCACTCGACGTTAGGATCAGGTTCTCGCGCCAGACGATACCGCTGGAATTGATGCGCGGCCTGGCGTGGACAGCCACCACAACAGCGGCCGCGCGTTCCACGGCTCCGGCCAGTTCATTTGAAAGATTTACAAGATCAGTTGCCATGTACTCAGCATGCGGCACCGGCCGGCGGTCGCGCATCGGAAGAAAGGATGAGAAGGGATCAGCGGATCGAATGAGGACGCTATAGCTTGTGGGTTCCCGTGACTCTTCCTAAATTACGGTCAAAGGTCCCGAGCGGAAGGTGGCCGGCTTTCCGGGCAACGTGTAGCATGAGGCAATCGGAAAAGCCTAACGATGGCCGGGAGCGGAAAAGTTCAAGAGCGGACGCCACAGCATCGGAGTCCTGGAACACCAGTTCGTTGTGATTGAGCAGCATTTCAACCGCCGTGGCGAGTTCGGCGGAGCTTCGCTCGTACACTGTTGCCAGCACCCAAGCGGCTTCCGCGAGCGCAAGGATCGACACCCAAGCGCCGGGTTTGATGAAGGCGTCTGCAGTAGCGGCTTGGCGGGGATCGACTCGGGTGATCAGCCGGACCAAAACGTTGGTGTCAACGGCGCGCATAACGTTCGCGCACCCGGCTCCTTATCCCTTCCTTCATTTCCTCTACAGTCCGGGGTTTGGGTGCCTTGTTTGGGAACAATGCCTCATGAATCTCTTCGGATGTGAATCGCGCTGACCGCCGTACCACGATTTTGTCTCCCTCCTCGTCCCATTCCAGGATGGAGCCCGGGCCAACACCGAGCTTTCGGCGAACGCCGGCGGGAACCGAAATCTGCCCTTGCGACGTGACTTTGGAATGAGCGATTGCCATATGATTATATTACCAGGGTAATGCACTGAAGTTACGCTTGGCTTGGGCTACAGTGAGAATGTGCATTTCGAGCTGCAGGCTGAATGCCCCGACACGGGCGCGCGCGCGGGCTTGCTCCATACCGCTCACGGCGTGGTGGAAACACCAGTCTTCATGCCGGTCGGCACGCAGGCAACCGTCAAAGGCGTCCCACAGCGCGACTTGGCGGGCGACCTCGACGCCCACATCATCCTGGCCAACACCTATCACCTGTTCTTGCGTCCCGGCCACGAGCTGATCCGACGGTTAGGCGGTCTACACCAGTTCATGTCGTGGCCGCGCGCGATTCTGACGGACTCGGGCGGCTTTCAAGTATTCAGCTTAAGCGATCTTCGCAAAGTCACCGACGAGGGCGTGCTGTTCCGCTCGCATTTGGATGGCGACCAACACCTGTTCACCCCGGAATCGACTGTGGACGTGCAGTTGGCACTGGGAAGCGACATCATGATGGTGCTGGACGAATGCCTGGCTTATCCCGCCAGCCACGAAGCCGCCAATCAGGCCATGCGGCGGACGGTTGCGTGGGCGAACACAGCGTACCGGTACTATTTGCTCCGTACCGAGGAATCTGGATCCACGGCGGCGCTATTTCCTATCGTGCAAGGCTCCATGTTTCACGACCTGCGCAGTGCGTGCGCTGCGGAGCTCCTCGAACTGAATGCACCTGGATACGCGATCGGCGGCTTGTCAGTGGGAGAGCCGCGTCCGCTGAGCTTGGAAATCACCGAGGTCACCGCTCCGCTTCTCCCGCGCGACCGGCCACGCTATGTAATGGGCGTCGGAATGCCCGAGGAACTGGCCGAATACGTCGCCCGTGGCGTGGACATGATGGATTGCGTGCTGCCCTCCCGCAATGCCCGAAATGGCTGCCTATTTACTTCCGAAGGCCGCGTGATCATCAAGCAGGCGCGGTATCGCGACGACCCTACGCCAATCGACCCCAACTGCCAGTGCTACACCTGCCGAACCCACTCCCGAGCCTATTTACGCCACTTGTTCCAAGCTGGCGAGATCCTGTTTTCGACCCTCGCCACGCTCCACAATTTGAAGCACTACCTTGACAGGATGCGTCAAATCAGGCACGCTATACTGCTTGGGACATTTCGGGCGTATCTGGACAGTCTCCGGCGGCGAGCGGTAGAATAATTGTGTATCGGTCTCCTGCCGTACCCGTTGTTCCTCTCAACTTGAGCAGTCCAGGCGGTATCATAAATCGGAACGATCATCGGTGAAAATGACACTCTTTAGTCTGTTGCTGCAGCAGCCCAGCTCGAATCCCATCATCGGTTTCCTGCCTCTTCTGGTGATTGTGGCCATCTTTTATCTGCTGGTTTTCATGCCCATGCAGCGGCAGAAAAAGCAGCAGGCGCAGATGCTGAAGGACCTTCAGAACGGGAGCGTGGTAACGACTACGGGCGGGATTGTGGGGACGATTGTAAGTATCAATAATGATGATACTCTGATACTACGAGTAAAGCCGGACAACGTGAAGCTACAAGTCGCGCGGAGCGCTGTGTCGGGTCTGGTGACAGAAAAAACTTAAAAAACCGTTTCTGGTTTCTAGTTTCTGGTTGGCGTGGTTGAGTCCTCGAAACCAGAAACAAGAAACCAGGAACCAGAAACCTGAAACATGAAACGCAACATCAAAATTAAGGCCGGCGTCATCGTCGCGGTGATACTGATCTGTATCTACGGAATCGTAGGCGTTCCCAAGTCGAAGGACGAGCTGATCGCCAACTGGAAAAAGAATATACGCCTCGGTCTCGACTTGAGGGGCGGCACGCAGTTGGTTATGGAAGTCCAGCTCCAGGACGCCTTTAAAGCTTTTGCCGACAACACTGTTGAGCGGCTGAAGGACGAGTTGAAGAAGGACAATATCGATTACTCCGACATCACCCGGAATGAGCCCGCCACTCTGCAGGATGCCGACAAGATCGAAGTGGACGTCAAGGGCATTCCGCTCGCCAAAAGCAGCCCTCTCAGAAGCGCGATTAGCGAGGGGTTCGGCGAATGGAATCTGCTGGCCGTGAATTCGACGGACTACAAGCTGACCGTGAAACCCACCGAGGCCCTAAAGCTGAAGCACGACACCATGACGCAGACCATGGCGACTATCGAGCGTAAGATCAACGGACTGGGATTGGCGGAATCGTCGGTGCAGCCCACCGGGCGCAGCGATGCTGAGGCGGATCTGCTGATTCAACTCCCCGGCGTCGACGATTCGGCGCACGTCAAGCAGGTTTTGCAAACTCAGGCGGTCCTCGAATGGGATGAAGTAAAGGACGGCCCGTTCCAGAGCAAAGAGGAGGCGCTCTCGAAGCACGGCGGCATCATGCCGCTGAATACGAAACTGGTGCCCACGCTGGCCCGTGGAGGGCAGCAGGCCTGGTATTTGGTGGGACGGAGCCCCATAGTACGCGGGACCGATATTCGCGACGCGCACGCCTCTCAGGGCGAAGTGGGCCGCTGGGAAACTAACTTCGTGCTGACCCAGGACGCAGCCAAACGTTTCGCCCGCTACACCGAAGCCAATATTGGCAACCGGGCGGCCATCGTGGTGGACGGCCAGATAATCAGCGCACCCACCATCCAGAGCCGCATTTCGGATACCGGCCGCATCACTGGCGCCGCCACTCAGGAAGAAGCTTCCGACCTTGGATTGAACCTGAGGGCCGGTTCCCTGCCCGCCAGCCTGATGATCCTGGAAGAAAGGACGGTCGGGCCATCACTTGGCGCCGACTCCATTAAGGAAGGCTACCGGGCGGGTTTAGCCGGACTGATCGCCGTGATTGGCTTTATGCTCTTTTACTACCGCCGCTCTGGGATTAACGCCACCCTCGCACTGGTTCTGAACGCCGTCATTCTGATCGCGGCACTCAGCTACTTCGACGCTACCCTCACTTTGCCTGGCATCGCCGGCATCATTTTGACCATTGGTATGGCCGTGGATAGCAACGTCCTTATTTTCGAACGCATCCGCGAAGAGCTACGCGCCGGCAAGGCGGTGGTGGCGGCCGTGGACGCCGGATTCAGCAAGGCATTTTTAACCATTATCGACACGCACGTCACTACCGTGGTATCTTGTGCGTTTCTGTTTATCTTCGGGACCGGACCAGTGAAGGGCTTTGCAGTCACGCTGGTTATCGGTCTGATCGCCAACCTTTTCACGGCGGTCTTTGTGTCCAAGACGATTTTCGATTTTGAGCTGTCCGGAAAACAACAGGTGACGGCTTTGAGTATTTAAACGGTTCATCGGTTCTTCAGTTCATCGGTTCTTCCGTTCTTGCTTGGAACCGATGAACCGGAGAACTGAAGAACCGGTGAACTGAAACGGCGGGAACTCTAACCCGCCTGCCGGTGTCTAAACGACTTAATGCCGGCGCTACGATTGGCTACATGGAATTATTTGGCACGACAAATTACGACTTTTTGGGCAAGAAATGGCCCTTCATCATCCTCTCCCTCATTCTCACAGCGGCCGGCTTGGTGAGCTTGGGTTTTAGGGGTGGACCGCGCTATGGTATTGATTTTCGTGGGGGAGCACTGGTCACGGTAACATTCGCCCAGCGTCCGCCAGTGGATAAGGTACGCGCCGCGCTTGCCGGGAAACTGCCCGTGGAAGTGCAGGAAGAGTACGGCTATCCGAACGATATCATTGGCACCGATGTGCGCGACCAGAAGGCCTTGGACACCGCCCGGCAGACTATCATCGACAGCCTTACCGCGGCTTTTGGCCAGCCGGCGAATGGCAAGTACAACATCAATGGCGGTGGCGTTGACTCGCTGGCGGAAAATCTTCGCGACCCTCTACAGGCGGCCAGCGTGCCTACCACTGACCAATCTTTACATGATCTGGCCAAGAACATCACCGACTATCGCACCAGCCATTCCGGCCTGATTAAGAGCCTGGACGAGCTTTCGTCCGTCCCGGGAGTTACCCCGCAGGTTCTGAACGTCCTGAAGCAGGCGACCTACCCGGAACCGTTCGCGGTTATTAAGACCGAGGTGGTGGGACCCAAAATCGGCGCCGAGCTGCAGCGCAAAGCTATACTGGCAGTTCTATACGCACTAGGTGGGATGCTGGTCTACATCGCGTTTCGCTTTGAATGGATTTATGGTGCAGCGGCCGTGATCGCAGTGTTTCACGACACCATCATCACCATCGGCCTGTTCTCGCTGTTCAACAAAGAGATTTCGCTCACCGTGGTTGCGGCGCTGCTCACGTTGGTCGGGTATTCGATGAACGATACCATTGTTACCTTCGACCGCATTCGGGAAAATTTGAAAATCCTGCGGCGGGAATCGCTAGAGCCGCTGGTGAACCGCAGTGTTAACCAGACGCTGAGCCGGACCGTCCTGACGTCAGGTCTCACGCTGCTGACCGCCTTAGCCCTGTTTCTGTTCGGCGGCCAAGTACTAAGCGGCTTCTCTTTCGCGCTGGTCTGTGGCATTATCGTTGGTACTTATTCATCTGTGTTTGTAGCTAGCCCCATCCTGATCTTCTGGCATAATTTCCTGGAGGGGCGTAAAGGACCCGCAGCGGTGGCGCCCATAGCGCCGAAGCCCAGCGCGAGTAAGCCCAGCGCGCCGCAGGCGAGTGCACGGAGAGGGACGGCGAAGGTCAAATAAAAGACCCGCCGAAGGTAGTATGATGATTTCTGCGCCAGCGCGCGAGGCAGTGGAACTTTTGGGAAGAGGTGACACATGTTTGAGCAAACTTTCGTAGACGGTACCGCGAAGACACGCAAACCTTGGACGGTATTGCTTTCCTTCGTGAGCCAGTGTGCGCTGATCGGTCTGCTGGTTTTGATACCGCTGATCTTCACCGACACGTTGCCGCGCGCCGCGCTCACCAGCTTTCTGGTAGCTCCGCCGCCGCCCCCTCCGCCACCGCCTCCGCCGCCTCCGGCGCCGCCCAAGATCGTCAAGGTGATTCCGCGCCAGTTCGATGCCGGCAAATTGATGGCGCCCAAAAGCATTCCGAAAGAGATTGCGAATATTAAAGAAGAAGAGCTGCCGCCGCCCTCAACAGGCAGCGTGGTTGGAGGTGTTCCCGGTGGCGTCCCCGGTGGAACGCCCGGCGGTGTGATCGGCGGAATTATCGGCGCTGTGCCTACCGCTGCCCCGCCCCCTCCCGTACAGAAAAAGGAAGCCACGCCGCAGCGAATTCGAGTGGGCGGCAACGTTCAGCAGGCCAACCTGATCCGTAAGGTACAGCCGGTTTATCCGCCGCTAGCCAAGCAGGCCCGCATCCAGGGTACGGTTCGCTTTACCGCCATCATCGGCAAAGACGGCACCATCCAGAATTTACAGTTGCTTGCAGGCCATCCGTTGCTGGTGGAAGCAGCCCGGTCGGCCGTTTCGCAGTGGCAGTACAAGCCGACGCTTCTCAACGGCGAACCCGTGGAAGTGGTCACGCAGATTGATGTGAATTTTACGTTAAGCCAGTAGTAGTCTAAATTCAACTCGCAGGAGAACAGAATGTTTTTACAATCGCAGGTTTGGGCCTTCCTTCTACAGGACCAGCCCATGAGTTTTGACCCGATGAGTATGTGGAGCGTGATGGCGTGGCCGGCCAGAACTGTTGTGATCGTGCTATTCCTCATGTCCGCATGGTCCATCGGCGTCATGATCGACCGCTTGATCGCCTACAACGGCGCACGCAAGCAGTCCCGGCAGTTTGCTCCAGCCGTAGCCGGCGCATTGCGCGAAGGCAAGCTGGATGAGGCCATCAAGATCGCCGACCGCTACAGCAAGAGCCATCTGGCGAAGGTTGTCGTGGCAGGTCTCCAGGAATTCCGCGCCCACCAGTTGAGCTCGGATATTTCCGGTGAAGAGATTGAGGCGTCCAAGCGCGCTCTCGAACGCGCCGAGGCCATCGTCCACGCCGAATTGAAGCGCGGCGTAAGCAGCCTGGCAACCATTGGGTCTACCTCACCGTTCGTCGGTTTGTTCGGAACGGTGGTAGGCATCATCAACGCGTTCAAGGGCATCGCGACGCAAAAGTCCACCGGTCTGGGCGCGGTCGCCGGCGGTATTTCGGAAGCGCTGGTAACCACCGCCGTCGGTCTGTTTGTGGCCGTCCCGGCGGTGTGGATGTACAACTACTTCACCAACCGGATTGAAGCGTTCGACGTCGAGATGGGCAACTCGAGCTCGGAGTTGATCGACTATTTCTTGAAGCGCACGCAGAAGGCAGTCTCGAAGTAGATTTGAGTATCCGCGAGTTGAATTGTTGAGGGCGCGAGGCGGGTGACGCATCCCGCCCTCATCCCAAGAAGGAGTTCGATATGAAACAACAAAAAGCTCCGCCGCCGGTAGCCGACATCAATGTGACGCCCATGGTGGATGTCATGCTGGTGCTGCTGATCATTTTCATGGTCATCACGCCCATGCTCACCAAAGGCCAGCCGATTGACTTGGTGCGCACCCATAACCCGGTCACCATGCAGGCGGCTGACAAAGAGGATGCTGTGCTGATCTCAGTGACGCGCAACGGTGGCGTATTCTTAAGTCCCGGCAATCTCCGTATCACGCCCGATCAGTTACCCGAGAAAGTTAAGGATCTGTTGACCAATAAAGTGGACAAAACCGTCTTCATCAAAAGCGACGCGCGGGCCCGCTACGGCGTGGTGGAAGATGTAGTGGACAATGTGCGCGCTGCCGGTGTGGATCAGATTGGATTGATCACGGAGTTGATTCCGGTCAAGAACAAAGCTACAGCGACCCCGATCAACGCCGGAGGACAGTAACAAAACCGGTTCTTCAGTTCTTCGGTTCCTCAGTTCATCGGTTCAGAACTGAAGAACGGACGAACCGAAGAACTGAAGAACGAGTGACTGAGGAACGAGGGAACTAATTTATGTCAATGTCAGTTGGTGGGGACCAGACCGGACCCAAATCAGATATCAACATGACGCCGTTGATCGACGTGCTGCTGGTGCTGCTGATCATTTTCATGGTCATCACGCCTTTAACGCCGCATGGACTCGAAGCACTGGCGCCTCAACCCCCCGACAAGACGAAACCACCACCTCCCGATCAGGATCGAACGGTGGTGATCGTCATCGACAAGGATAAACGGATGCACCTCAATAATGAGGACACCGACCTAGACAGACTCGGGCCACGCTTGGAGCAGATCTTCAAGACCCGAGCCGAGCGGGTTGTTTTCGTCAAGGGTGATCCGGATCTCGAATACGAGACCGTGGCCAAGGCCATCGACATCGCCAAGGGTGCGGCCATCGATAGGATAGGTCTGATGACCCCCAAGATTGAGGCCGGTCAATAGCAGCCCCGCGCGTGAGCGAGGGGACGGAATGGAATGGGGTGCAATATCTAAACCTATGAAGAGCAAATTATTGGTACTGGGCATCATCGGGTTGGTGCTTCTCTCTACCACCGGGTGCAACAAGCTGAAGTCGCGCGATCGGCTCAACAAGGGCATTCAGTCCTATAAAAGTGCCAGGTACGCCGACGCTGTGGAGTTCTTCAAGGAGGCGGTCCAACTGGATCCCACCAACGTCAACGGCCGCTTATTTCTCGCCACGGCCTACATGAGCCAATACATCCCCGGCGCCGAGTCGCCGGACAACATGCAATTGGCCAAGGAAGCCAAGGAAGAATTTATCAAGGTTCTCGATAACCATCCCAACGACACAACCGCCTTGGCATCGCTGGCTTCCTTGAGTTATCAGCAGGCGCAGGGCATGCCGGATCTGGATCAGAAGCTAAAGAAGCTGGACGAATCCAAAGAGTGGTATTTGAAACTCATCTCGGCCGATCCGCAAAACAAGGAGGGCTTCTACAGCTTGGCCGTTATCGACTGGGTAAAGTGGTATGCCGCCTGGATGAAAGCTCGAGCGGATCTGGGCATGAAGCCCGAGGAACCGGGCCCGCTGAAGGATAAAAAGGTCAGAGCTGAGCTGAAGGACAAATACGCCGCGGTAGTCGACGATGGCATGAAGAATCTGGACAAGGCGCTCCAGATCGACAAGGACTACGACGACGCCATGGCGTACATGAACCTGCTGATCCGCGAGAAGGCCGATCTCGACGACACGCCCGAAGAGTACAAGGCGGATGTCGAGAAGGCCGATGTGTGGGTCCAAAAGGCTCTGGATACCAAGAAGATGAAGGCCGCCAAAGAAGCCGCCAAGGGCGCGGGCGGTATAACGACAGAATCGAAGTAAGTGGGGCAGGCGCTATCGCCTGCCAACCTGCTTACAACTCCCGCATAATCCGCTGGTATTCCGCCAGCGGATCTTTCGCCCTCGTGATCTGGCGTCCAATCACCAAATAATTCGCCCCAGCCGCCAACGCCTCCGCCGGAGTTGCCACTCGCTTCTGATCAGCCGACTCCGCGCTGAGTGAACGCACTCCCGGCGTAACCAGGATCGCCTCTGGACCCGCCAGCGCCCGCACCGCAGCCGCTTCCTTGGCAGAACAGACCACGCCGTCAATCCCTGCCACCATCGCGTTTTTTACTCGCAACGCCACCAGATCCTCAATACTGGCTGGATAACCGAGTTCGGCCAGATCTCGCTGGTCAAAGCTGGTCAACACCGTCACGGCCAGCAGTTTAAGGGCGGACTCGCCACGACCCTCCACAGCTCCGCGCATCACCGCGTTGCTGCCATGGACCGTCAGGAAGCGCGCGCTGGTCTTGGCCACTTGAGCCGTGGCGCGCTTCACAGTTTCCGGAATGTCGTATAGCTTGAGATCCAGGAAGACCTGCTTGTCCGCATCAATCAACTCCCGCACGAACGGCATGCCCTCTGCCGCGTACAATTCCATCCCGACTTTGTAGAAATCCACCGCGCTGCCGAGACGCGTGATTAGTGTTCGCGCCTGGGCTGCATCTTCGACGTCGAGAGCAACGATGATCGGGTTTATCACAGGATGCGGATCGGCTTCCGTGATTTCTCTATCACCCGCCCCATGCGATAAGCACTGGGGAACTGGCGCTCAAGCGCGGCCGCATCCTCTTCAGAGAGCGAAATCAACAGGCCGCCCGAAGTCTGCGGATCGTAGAACAAGTCGTCGAATTCGGACTGCCCTTCGACACAATAGGAAGCAAACTCACGATTGTTCTTCAAGCCGCCAGGAATCGCCCCTTGGCTGGCATATTCCATCGCGCCCGGAAGAAACTGAACCTGGCGCGATTCAATCTCGATGGTTACGTGACTGGCTAGCGCCATCTCGCGCGCATGCCCAATCAAACCGAAACCGGTCACGTCCGTGCAGCCGTGCACATCCAAGGACAGCATCGCCTCGCACGCAGCGCGGTTCAGCGTCAGCATGGATTTTTCGGCTCCTTCCACGTCGGCCTGCCTGGCCAGCCCACGCTTCAAAGCCGTTGAGATTACGCCGGTGCCAATGCGTTTCGTCAACATCAGCACATCGCCGGGCCGCGCACCCGCGTTGGTCTTGATGCGGTCCGGATGTATCATTCCTGTGACAGCGTACCCGAATTTGATCTCATTATCGGCGACGCTGTGGCCACCCAAAATCGTGCAGTCCGCCTCATGCACTTTCTCCGCCCCGCCCTTCACGATTTCCGCCAGCACCTCGATGTCACCGTTAGCGGGCCATGCCAGAATCGAAAGCGCCGAAATTGGGCGCCCACCCATAGCGTAAACATCGCTCAAAGCGTTGGCGGCTGCAATGGCCCCGAAAGTATGCGGATCGTCTACAACCGGGCTGAAGAAATCCACTGTCTGGACCAGCGCCAACTCCGGTGTCAGCTTGTACACGCCGGCATCATCGGCCGTATCGAATCCCACCAGAACATTTGGATCGGCCCGGCGCGGAATCCGAGCCAGCACCTGATCCAAGATCTTGGGACTCAGCTTGGAAGCGCATCCGCCGCCGGAAGTGGATGCGGTGAGTTTGGAAGTAGTCACCAACCTAGGATAACGAATTCATGAATCCAGGAATTCAAGAAGTCGAGGAAGAGAAGAAGGGCTCCTTTCTTCACCATAACTAGTGGTGCGTGAACCAGCCAAGACCTTTAGGGACCTTTTGGTGTGGCAGAAGGCCCATCAACTAACAATAGCGGTGTACCGTCTGACCGCTGGTTTTCCTAAGCAGGAAACGTTTGGACTATCGTGCCAAATGCAAAGAGCGGCGGTATCTGTACCGGCTAACATCGCAGAAGGATTCAAGCGTAGGGGACCCGCCGACAAGGCTCGCCTGCTAAACATCGCCCAAGGCTCACTTGAGGAGTCGCGCTACTACCTGTTCCTTGCCGAGGAGGTTATTTACGCCGATACAAAAGAGCAAATGATTGTTTTAGAAGAAGTAAGCCGCTTCCTGGAAGCCTACACACATCGGATTCTAGCTTCCTCGACTTCCTGAATTCCTTGAATCCCTTGAATTCGGGCTGAAGGCCGCGTAGGGCTAAAGCCCTAGAAGGCCTTCAGACCTCTTGACAGTATCCCGTAGTTGTGAAAGTATTTCATAGACCTTGAATTCTCGCTCAGGAAAGGCTTTGGGGACCCGTCATGAAAGCATTACTGCAACTCTGTTCGTTGTCCGTGCTTCTGTTATTTGGGTTGGTTTGGACCGGCTTGGCGCAAGCGCCGGTCGGTGATATCTCGGGAACAGTTTTCGACGAATCTGGCGCCGTCATTCCTAACGCTCAGGTTACGATCACGAACAAGGATACGGGCCTCATCCGTAACGTCATCACCGGCGCGGCCGGTCTCTTTAACGCCTCTGCTCTCCCGGCCGGCACGTATGAGGTCAAAGCTGAGGTCACCGGCTTCCGCACCTTGCTGCGCGACGCCACCGTAACAGTCGGCAGTCTGACCACGGTGGACATGCACCTGCAAGTCGGCGCTGCCAAAGACATCGTTACCGTGGAAGCCGTCACGCCGCAAATCGAGTATGAGAGCCACGCGATCGAAGGTACGGTGAACCGGCAACAGATCGAAAATCTTCCTTTGAATGGACGCAGTTTCCTCCAACTGGCGATGCTCGAACCGGGCGTTACGGTGTCGGCAAACAGCCAGGGCCAATATAATCGCGCTTTCGACGTTTCGATCCTGGGCGCCGACTCCGACCTCACTCGTATCACCGTGGATGGCGCCACGGTCCGCGATTCCGTGACGGGTGGAACCCAACAAAACTTTTCCCAGGAAATCGTTGAAGAGTTCCAGATATCCAGCGTGAACTTCGACCTTTCCACCAGTCTGGGTGCCGGCGGCGCGGTCAACGTAGTGACCCGGTCTGGAGGGAACGATTTCCACGGCAGCGCGTTCTTCTTCTTCCGCGATCACAATATGGCGGCCTACCCGAACCTCCAACGTAATCCTATTGATGAGAATCCCTTCTTCGCCCGGAGGCAATCCGGCGGATGGATCGGCGGCCCAGTCAAGAAAGATAAATTGTTCTTCTTTTCCAGCATCGAACACAATAATCAGAAGGGAGTCTACGCGCCGCTCCCCAACGACCCTTTGTTCCAGGCCTTCTCGACAGTCGCGACCAGTCCTTATGTCGCCACCACCGAAACCGAGCGCATCGACTATCGCATCAACAGCAAGAACAACGCATTTCTGCGCTACTCCCATGACGGGAACAACAGCTTCGCGCCGCGCTCCACGAATCAATTGCCGTCGGCGTGGGTGAGTAACATTAACTGGGCGGATTCCGGCGTCTTTTCTCTCATCAGCAGCTTCACTCCCGCCATCGTGAACGAGGCCCGCTTCTCGATGACTTACTGGAGCAACCGGAATAATCTCCCATCCGCCGCACAATGTCCCAACTGCATCGGATTGGATGGCCCCAACATCAATGTGGATGGAACCGGGCTCTCCTTCGGCAATCAAACCAATACCCCACAATCCCGAGTGCTGCGCCGCTACATCAGCGCCGATAACTTCACCTGGCAAAAAGGAAAGCATCGGATGAAGATGGGCGGTGAGTGGGAATATCAGAAGGGAACCGGTACGTATACCATTGATGAGCCGGCCGCGATGACGCTGTTCTCGCCGGAGGAAGTGGCCGCGCTTGCACCCCAACTGCTCCCTCTGCTTCCCAAGACGTACACCACCCTCTCCGACATCCTGAAGCTGCCCTTAATGAATTGGGATTTTAGCGTCGGCAACAATCAGCAGCCGCCGCCATTCCAGCAGGGCAACGCTGAAGGCGACAATACCTTCCACTTCTACTGGGAGGACTCCTGGAAAATAAAGCCCAACTTCACGATTAATTACGGATTGGGTTGGAACTTCGAAAGCAATGCACTCAATCACGATCTGGTTAAGCCTGCATGGCTCGCGCCGATTTTCGGTGCTAACGGCCTGGGCCACGAGCAGCATGATTACAAGCATTTCTCTCCCATGCTCGGGTTTGCCTGGTCGCCCTGGAAAGACAATAAGACCGTGTTCCGCGGTGGAGCGGGCGTATACTATGACACCATCGACATCGAGCTGCGCCTGATTGAACGTTCCTACTTGAGCCCTCTCGGCTCCGGTTACCTCAATCTCCCTGGCAGCGTCGTTCCCAATCCAATTCCTGGAATCCCCGGTGTCCCGGAGGGAACAACGCTCAATTTTACGAGCCCGACCCCGTTTAACGGTGCGCTCCTGGAATACATTCTTCCCGCCGTCCGCCAGGCTTTCATCCAACAACTCGGCGTCAACCCGAACAACACAAACCTGGCTGTAACCACCATCGGCTTGTTTAAGACGGGAACTGAGCTGATCAACCCGAACTACACGCCCGGCAAGGCCAACCATTTCAGCCTCGGCGTACAGCGGCAGTTGACCAAGGATTGGGCGGTCAGCGCGGATGCGGTGTATCGTCTATTCCTGCACCAAACCATCCGCGACGTGGATGAGAATTTCTTCTATCGTTATATCAACGGCGTCCAGACTCCGGTGATCCCCATTTGCTCATCCGCGCTGCAACTGGTCCCCAACGTTAACTGCTCAAATGGCGGCGTCGGCGAAACCTTCAGCGGCGGCCGGACCCACTATACAGCGCTGCTGGTGAAGGCGAATAAACGCTTCTCCCGGCGCGTCCAGACGCAGATTTCCTATGCTTTGCAGTCTCAGATCGGCATCAACGGTATTTACAACGATTACAATTGGTTCCAATACTACGGACCCCAGGCATCGCACAGCATTCTGAACGTAAGCGGCACCATCGATCTTCCCTGGAAGTTCCAGTTCTCGTTCATTTCGAGCTACACAAGCCGAGGTCCATTCCAGCCCGTCATTCCTGGCACAGATCTCACCGGCAGCGGTGTCAGCGGTTTCCCCCTACCCGGCATGGGCAGCAGCTTGTTCAACTTCGGACTCGGGCCGCAGGATCTGGTGAACCTGATTAACCAATACAATCAGACTTACGCAGGCAAGGTTGGGCCAAATCCAACTCAGACGTTTCCGCGCGTTGCCGTACCCACCGGCCCCTATCAGTTCGGTCACGACTTCAATTCGCAGGACATCCGCTTGACCAAAATCTTCAAGTACCGCGAGCGATACGAGCTGCAGATATTCGGGGAATGCTTCAACATCTTCAATTTCTCGAACCCCACCGGCTACGACACCAATCTGTTGGACACAGGCTTTGGACTCCCCAGCGGCCGCGCCGGCGGGACGTTCGGCACCGGTGGCCCCCGCGCCTTCCAAGTGGGATCGCGATTCTCGTTCTAAGTTTTTGGCCGCGAATGAACGCGCGGTTCTTAGGTTTATTTGCGTGCGTGTGCCTGGCAGGTGCCGCTGAGAATGGCCGGGTGCTCTATGAGAACTACTGCGTAGGCTGCCATTGGAAAGATGGCAGCCCCGCACACGGAGGTGCCGACTTACGGAAGCCTCTGAAATACGGCAGCGATCTAAACTCTGTGATGCGCGTGATCAAGTTCGGCGTGCCTGATTCCCAGATGCCCGGCTTCAACGATCTTTCCGAAGCGCAGTTGCGTGCGCTCGCCAAGCACGTCGTCGCACTCAACCAAAAAGCCCAGTCGAAACGGAAGTGAATTATTCCCGTTCATTCGCGGTTAAAATCGGAAAGGAGCCCCATGCCCAATCCGAAAACCGCGCCCTCTGGTGTTCCCTACCCCGAGCCTGAGAACGGCTGGGTACACAAATGCGATGTCGACGACCACCTGGACCGTCACCTGCCAATCCCCACCCAGGTAGTTTCGAACGAAGAGTACCTTCCGATGCCGCAGACGCGCAAGCAAGCGGCTGTGGAGCATCGGATGCTTCAGATGGCCGATGAGAACGCCAAGAAGCTCGGCCAGAAGCGTCGTGACTTCCTGCGTACCTCGTGCGGCATGGCCACCGCGTTTGCCGCCATGAACAGCGTGTTCGGCCCATACTTCCGCGTGGACGCCGCTGAAATGGTGGAACAGTCAGCGACGCCCGACAGCAAAGACGACTACTTCGTTTTCGATGTCCAGACGCATCACGTTGCAGCCGGACTCCAGATTCCTCCGCTCCTCAGCTACCGGCGCGCCGGCGCGGCGTGGAATCCAGATCTAAAAAAACGCCGTCCGCAAATGGACGACCTTTACATCGAGAACTACATCAAAGAAGTTTTCCTCGACAGCCAGACCGATATGGTGGTGATCAGCGGATTCCCTTCCCCCACCGACAACACCAACATTCTTCCGCCGGACAAAATGGTCAAGACGCGTTCCTGGATCAACGAGCTCACCAGTTCCCGCCGCGTAGTCAGTCACGGCTTGATGTCGCCCGACCTTGGCGCTCAGAATCTTGAGAAGATGCACGTCCAGGCTGAAAAATTGAAGATCGAGGCCTGGAAAGGATACCCGGGACAACCATTAGGTCCGCGCCACAACGGCTGGTGGCTGGACGATGAGAAGGAAGCTTATCCGGTCTTCGAATATTCCCGCAAGATCGGCATCAAGAACTTGTGCTTCCACAAAGGCCTGCCTCTCGCGGGTTTCAACGTCGAGCACTGCAACCCCAAGGATGTGATCAAAGCCTCACAGGATTTTCCGGACATGAACTTTCTCATCTACCACTCCGGATTCAAGGGACCTCAAGACGCTTTGCCGGTGGTGGAAGGCGATTTCAAAAAGACCACCTACGTTCCATGGGTCTCCGATCTTTGCGCAGCTCGCAAGAAGAATCCCAAGATGACCAACGTCTACATGGAACTGGGCAGCACCTTCGGATTGATGGTAATCTCGCAACCCAAGCTGTGCTGCTACGTGCTGGGAATGATCTTGGATGCCTATGGCGAAGACCGCGTCCTATGGGGCACGGATTCCATCTGGTGGGGCTCGCCGCAATGGCAGATCGAAGCCATGAAGCGCATTACCATGCCGCAGGAATTGATAGACCGTTTCGGCTACAAGCCGCTCACGCACGAGGTGAAAGCTAAGATTTTCGGCTTGAACGCAGCCAAAGTCTACAATGTGGATCCAAGCGCGAAGCGCAATCCTATCCCGACGGATTACATCGATCGTCTTCGCAAGATGTACCAAGCTGCAGGCCCCAAGCCCAGCAATACGCAATACGGCTGGATCGCCGCCGGCTAAAACTGGTACAGCATCAGATAAACCACGACACCCGTCACGCTGACGTACAACCAAATCGGAAACGTCCACCGCGCGATCCTTCGATGACGTTGGTAATCGCCCTTGAGCCCGCGCCGCAGCGTAATTATCGCCAGCACCGGAACTGTTGCAGCCAGCAGCGTATGCGTGATTAGAATCGTGTAGTAAACCACGCGAATCGGCCCGGTCTTCGGATAATGCACCGATCCCACCTGCGCGTGATAGATCACATAGCAAATCAGAAATGCGATCGACACTCCGAACGCCGTCAGCATCACGCGTTTGTGCGCCTGAATCTGTCTGCGACGGATCAACGTGTAGCCAGTAAGCAGCAGGATTGCCGCCGTCCCGTTGAGCGTGGCATTCACCGCTGGTAGGGTATGGATGTCCATCAGGAACTTTCCCGCGCGAGTTCGTAAATATTCTCGATCAACTTCGGAATGGCCCGTGATTCCGAAGTATCGTAGTATCCGCGAATCCGCGCTTGCCGGTCCACCAGAACGAAGCGCGTGCTGTGCTCGAGTGTCGGGCCGATATTCCCAAGCTTGAAAGTATCGCGATCCAGTTTCTGCAGCGTTGCTGGAGGGCCGGTGAGGAAATACCAGTGCTCAGCAGAAGCGCCATGCATCTTGGCGTACTCCGCGAGCACCTGCGGCGTGTCCCGCGCCGGATCCACTGTGAAAGACACAAGTTTGACGTCCGGCATCTTCAGAGTCGCCTTCTGCACTTCATGCATCTGCGATGTCATGCGCGGGCAAGGGCCCGGACAAGTTGTGTAAATGAAATCCGCAACCCAGATCTTACCGGCCAGCACTTTACTATCGAACGGTTGCCCATCCTGCGCGGTCAATTGAAATTCGGGAACGTCATAGAAGATCGCCAACGATGAACTCTTAGTGTGTGTACAAGCTGCCAGCATGAGAGTCAGCCCGAGGGTTACTACTAGCTTCATGCCGGACGACTAAAGAGCATCAAACCGTACAGAACCGGCAGGTAAATCACGGAGGCCAACAAGACATGCCGAGCCTGTTGCCGGGTTCGATCGAAACTCACGCGCACCCCCGCGTACAAAAACAACGCCCCGAGCGCCAGGGCGCCAACCACGTACAGATTCCCGGTCATAGCCAGAAACTTCGGGACCATGCTGATAGGAATGAGGATCAGCGAATACAGCAGAATCCGGCGCGCCGTGGATTCTCCGTCCGGCTCAACCACCGGAAGCATCCGGATTCCGGCGCGTTCGTAGTCCTCGCGATACATCCATGCAATCGCATAGAAATGCGGGAACTGCCAGATGAATAAAATCGCAAATAGAATCCAGGCGTCCCAAGTCAACGTGCCGCTTGCGGCAGCGTATCCGATCAGCGGCGGCATCGCGCCAGGAATCGCGCCGATAGTTGTGGAATGGGGTGAGCGCTGCTTGAGCGGCGTGTAGACGAACAGATAACTGAGCAGCGTGAAGAGTCCCAACCAACCAGTCAGCGCATTCACCGCGAGAAACAGTTCGATAAATCCTGCGACCGAAATCAGAATTGCGAAAATCAGTGCGTTGTGGGCGGATAGGCGTCCGGAAGGCAAAGGACGCGCCTGTGTGCGCTTCATTTTGGAATCAGCAACACGCTCATACCATTGGTTGAGCGCGGCCGTGCCGGAAGCGATGAGGCCAGTGCCGATGATGGTGTGCAGCAGCGTCAGCCAGTGCCAACCACCACGCGCGCCGAAGAAATATCCCACGCCCGTACTCATCAAAATGAGCCAGGTGATTCGCGGCTTAGTTAACGCGATGTAGTCCTTCACAGACTGCCTAGTCTCTAAAGATACCACAGTAATGTTGCCGCGTCACCGGAAAAATTCTTGCGAGGCGCTAATGACGCGCGTGCACGTGCTGTACAATTTAAGAAACGGTCCGTATGCCGAACCTCGATCGAATCAAGCGCAATCCCGAAGTCATGGGTGGCAAACCGTGCATTCGCGGCATGCGTGTTACGGTCGGGACGATTGTGGGCCTCATTGCGGCTGGGCATTCCAATGCGGAGATTCTCAGCGCGTATCCTTATCTCGAAAAAGAAGACATTCGTCAAGCGCTCGCATACGCTGCGTGGCGCGTCGAAGAGATTGAACTGCCTCTGCCGGTGACATGAAGATTCTGATCGACATGAATCTGAGCCCACTTTGGGTTCCGTTTCTTGTCGAGCACGGAATTGAGGCGATTCACTGGTCAACGATAGGCGATCCAACTGCGCCGGACTCTCAGATCCTCGATCACGCCGCTTCAAATGGACTAGTGGTCTTCACGCACGATCTCGATTTCGGGATGCTCCTCGCGGCCAGTAAATCGAAGGGCCCGAGCGTATTGCAGGTTCGAACACAAGACGTTCTTCCAGCCGCCATCGGCGTGCCGATTCTTCAGGCGATAGAGCGCGCGCGCGAGCACCTGGAGGCAGGCGCCATCGTCACTGTTGACCTTGCACAACACCGAATTCGACTTTTGCCAATCTGAGAGCGCATCCCCAGATCCGGCGCACCTGGGAGGCCGTTATTGTGTCGTGATTCTGCCGCCGAGATCTGACGGGTACGCAGCAACCTGGAACTTATCTTCGTAGCAAACGTTGCCCAGCCGAGGGCATTTGTGGACAAACAAGGGGCATCCGTGCGCGCGGAAAATGTGCACCAGCTCCCAAACCCGTTTGATTATATGGTCAGCCGTTGATTCGAACCAGAAGATGGCTCTCTCGCGAGAGAACTCGGGAGGGCTGGGCAGGTTCTTGTTGAACCAAATCAGGATCTCTCGGAGCCGCATCCGCTCGGTCGCGTCCAAGTCTTGCGCAGAGAGTAGCCAGAGCGCTGCCTGAAAGACGCCTTCAGGCCTATGAGAATCCTCATCTATGCGGGTGGTGGTAAAGCGCAGAAACATAGACTCTCACGCCGGAGTATGAGGGATGAGATGGATCAGTCTCGCGGGCATCGCCGGCGAATAATCCTTGGACGGCGTCCAGCGTGCCTTCAAGCCAGCGGCAAAGTAACTGGGACACGCAACTTTCTGCGCTACGGCCGATCCCGCTGCAATCCCTAAAACCACTGCATCGCGCCGTTTCATCAGGCCCATCTTAGCGCTACAAGTTCCCCATGCCGCGCGCTGTCGATGTATAGTGAAATGACTCTGGAGACTCCATGCCCGACATTGCGATTCTGATCCCCGTCCTGATCGTCCTGATCTACCTGTTCTCGTCCATCAAAATTCTGGCCGAATACGAACGCGGCGTGGTCTTCCGCCTGGGGCGCGTTCTGCCGCAACCCAAGGGACCAGGTGTGATCCTGATCTTCGCGCCCATCGACCGCATTGTACGAATTTCGCTGCGCATTGAGGCTATGGAAGTTCCACCGCAAGATGTTGTCACCCGCGATAACGTCACCGTCAAAGTGAATGCCGTGGTCTATTTCCGTGTCATGGATCCCACCAAGGCCGTTCTCGAAGTGACCAACTTCCTGTATGCCACCTCGCAGGTGGCGCAGACCACGCTACGCAGCGCGCTGGGAGAAGTTGAGCTGGACGAACTACTCAGCCAGCGCGAAAAGCTGAATCTCCGCCTGCAATCCGTGCTCGATCAACACACCGGGCCGTGGGGCGTGAAGGTCACGGTGGTAGAAGTGAAGCAGGTGGACCTACCCGACCAAATGATCCGCGCCATCGGCAAACAGGCCGAAGCCGAGCGCGAGCGCCGCGCTAAGATCATTCACGCCGAAGGTGAGTACATGGCCGCTGAGAAATTGGCGATGGCCGCCGAGCTGATCCAGAAGCAGCCCGCCGCCATTCAGCTCCGCTACCTGCAGACGTTAGTCGAAATCGGGTCCGAGAAAAACACCACGGTTGTGTTCCCGCTGCCGATCGATATATTCTCGTCTTTAGGGCGCGCCATCGATCATATCGCTGGCAAGAAGCAGGAAGGCTAAAGGATCTTGGCTAAGAGCGACGAAGGCGAATTTGAATTAATCCTAGGGAACCGGCAGCTCATCAGCGTCTTTCTGATCGTGGTGGTTCTCTTGGGTGTGTTTTTCTCTATGGGCTACATCGTGGGCCGCAACTCGGCCGCGCCCGCCGCCGAGGCCGCTCATAACGGGGGGAAGACCGTGGCCGTGGAATCTCCGCCTGCCGACACCGAGCCGCCCACTTCGAGCCCGGCAGCGCAGGAGCCTCCGGCTACGCCGCCAGAAACTAAACCAGCGCAAACGAAACACGCTGCATCCGAGCCGCCCACTACGCACCCCGAAAAGCCTTCTCCTGTTCCCGAGCCCGTCAAACCAGTGCCAGTTACGCCTGCGAAGTCGAAGCCCGCGGCCGTCGGACCGCCCGCCGCTGGGCTGGCATCCGTCACGAACGAGCCGGCGGCAGGCCAATACTGGCAGGTGGTGGCGACCTCACGCCCGGGCGCCGAGATTATAAGCGAGACCCTCAGCAAGAGAGGCTTCCATACGTTGCTGACACCTGCATCCAAGGAGGGGTTTTTCCGCGTGCTGGTGGGCCCGTTCCCGGATAGTGGCACGCAGGCGGAAGCGCGGACCAAACTGGAAGCGGCCGGGTTTAAGAATCCGATCACAAAAAGATACTGAATTGGCGCTCGACTCGTTCCCCCAACAGCTTGTCCAACTTGAGCCGCGGACACCCGCGCAGCCTCGTTTACCGGCGTGGCTCCGTAAGAGCGCCACGCACTTTCAAGCAGTCCACGCGCTGAAGATGGAAATCCGCGGCTTAAACTTACATACGGTCTGTGAGTCGGCGCGCTGCCCGAATCTGCACGAGTGCTTCAGCCGGGGCGCGGCCACTTTCATTATCCTCGGCAATCTCTGCACGCGCGGCTGCGGATTCTGTTCGGTGCCCAAAGGGTCGCCGCATAAACAGGCATTCACGCTCGATTCGAACGAACCGGCCAACGTCGCGCGCGCCGCAGCTAGCTGGAAGTTGCGCTACGTGGTGATTACTTCCGTCAACCGCGACGATCTTCCGGATGGCGGCTCGCGACATTTCGCGGAAACTGTCCGCGAGGTTCGCAAAGCGCTCCCGGACGCCCGCGTTGAAGTATTGACTCCCGATTTTTGCGGCGATCTGGGCGCTGTCGCTCGCGTGTTGGATGCCGGTCCCCACGTGTTCAATCACAATATGGAGACCATCGCTCGGCTCTACCGCCGCGTTCGCCCACAAGCTGATTATCAGCAGTCCCTGAATGTGCTTCGATTCGCGAAAAGCTACCGTCCGGATGTACTCACGAAATCCGGATTGATGGTTGGCCTCGGCGAGGAGCCGCAGGAAGTAGAGCAGCTTCTGCGCGATTTGCGTGCCGCGAACGTGGACGTTGCCACCATCGGCCAGTATCTGCAACCCACGCGCCGCAACCTGCCGGTGGCAACCTACGTCACGCCTGCGCAGTTCGAAAGTTATCGCGAGTACGGCCTCGGCATTGGATTCAAAATGGTGTTCAGCGGCCCGCTCGTCCGCAGCTCTTACATGGCCGATCTGGTGAATGAAGAAGCCACCCGAGTCACTGCTTAACTTTGCACTCGCGCTGCTTTCGGCCGCGCTGTTGGTTCTTACGTTTCCCAATCCCGCGCTCCAGAACCACAGCGTGCCGTGGCTCGCGCCACTGGCCCTAACACCGCTGCTGATCGCGCTGCATCGCGAAACGCGCCCACTGTGGCGATTCCTGCTCGGCGAGTTCACCGGATTCGTCTACTGGTTTTGCGTCTGTTACTGGATCCAATTCGTGCTCGAATACCACGGCGGGATGGGACGTTGGGGCGGATGGGGAACTTTTGTGTTGTTCTCAGTCGCCAAGGCGATTCACCTGGGCGTGTTCAGCTTGCTAGCCGCGGTGCTGATCAGAGCCCCATACGCGATTCCCGCAATCGCAGCGCTGTGGACCGGCATCGAACGCACGCACGCCACTTTTGGTTTCGCATGGCTGGATTTAGGAAATGCAGCTATCGACATGGCGCTGCCATTGCGTATCGCGCCATTTCTAGGCGTCTATGGAATCTCGTTCCTATTCGCGTTGATGGCCGCCACCGTCGCGGTGCTGATCCTGCACCGCAATCGCCGCGAATTGTACTGGCTAGCCGTAACTCCGGCTCTCCTGCTGTTGCCCGATCTTCCAGCGCCGGCCAGAGGCACGGAAACGGCAGTAGCGATCCAGCCTAACATGTCGGAAGACGAACAATGGACGCTAGCCTCCGCCAGCCACGAGCGGGATCACCTGATAACGATTTCGCGCGAGGCGGCGCTCCGCGAGCACGCGCCGCTGATCCTATGGCCGGAAGTTCCCGGCCCCATCTACTACTATCAGGACTTCGCGTTTCGCGAGGAAGCCGCTCGCCTGACACGCGACACGCATTCGTATTTCCTGTTTGGAACGGTCGGCGAAACGCCGCAAGGCGCGCCGCTGAATTCCGCGGTGCTGCTTCGGCCCTCGGGCGATCTGGAGGATCGTTACGACAAGATCAACCTGGTTCCATTTGGCGAGTACGTGCCTAGTTTCTTCAGCTTCGTGCATCGCATCACAAAGGAAGCAGGCGATTTCGCGCCCGGCACCCGCATCGTCGTTTTTCCTGCCGATGGACACAGCATGGGAGTCTTCATCTGCTACGAATCGGCCTTTCCGGCCGAGGTTCGGCAATTCGTCAAACGCGGCGCGAACCTGCTGATTAATGTTTCGAACGACGGCTATTTCGGAAAGAGCGCCGCGCGCGAACAGCATCTATTGTTGGCGCAGATGCGCGCAGTCGAGAATCGCCGCTGGCTGCTCAGAGCCACTAACGACGGCATCACAGCCGCGATCGATCCCGCCGGCCGCGTGGCCGAGCGTTGGCCGATGTACGAAGAAGCGATCGCGCGAATGAGTTTTGCGTACACCAGCGGCACGACGTTCTACACGGAGTACGGCGACTGGTTCGCGTGGGGTTGCTTGCTGGCCGCAGCCGTAGCGCTATTCTGTTCGCAACGCCCACACTACACGCCACGAAGACTCCACGAACGAGAAACCAGAAACGAGAAACCAGAAACGGTTTCCTAACCGTGCCGGATCACCAACACATCGCCATCCTTGACGATATATTCTTTGCCCTCCAGCCGGAGCAATCCTTTTTCACGAACACCGGGGTAACCGCCATGCTCGATCAGCGCCTGCCAGTTCACCACCTCGGCGCGAATGAACTTCTTTTCGAAGTCGCTGTGAATTGCGCCCGCGGCATTCTGTGCCCGGCTGTGCATGGGAATGGTCCACGCGCGCACTTCAGTTTCACCCGCCGTCAGGAACGACATCAGGCCCAATAGCGCATAAGTAGCTGCGATCAGCCGTTCGAGCCCCGATTCCTTGAGCCCGTAACTGGCCACGTACTCGCGCGCTTCCTCGGGCGAAAGTTCGGCCAGTTCCGCCTCGATCTTTCCGCAAATCGCGGTCACCGCGGTATGGCTGCGGCCCGCGAGCGGCCCCTTCCGGTATTCTTCCTCGATCTCATGCATTCGCCCGGCGTCTGCTTCGCCGATATTCAGCACGAACAGCATGGGCTTCTGCGAAAGGAATTGAAACCCTCGGATCAGTTTTTCTTCCTCGGGCGAGAGTTCCAGCGTTCGTAGCGCAATATTTTGATCGAGCGTAGCCTTGCATCGCTCGATCAATGCAATCTCCCGGTCCAGCTCCGGAGTCTTGGCCCTCTTGCGATCCTTCTCCAGCCGCTCCAGACGTTTTTCCACTACCACCAGATCGCTCAGGATCAATTCCATCTCTACGTCTTCGAGATCCCGGATCGGATCGACCGATCCCTTCTCATGCGGCACCGTGTCGCTCGGGAACAACCGCAACACGTGCGCCAGCGCATCCGCCACGCGCATGCTGGCCAGGTAGCTCGGATCGCGCAAGGCTTCTTTTGATATGGAAGGAAAATCCAGATACTCCACGGTGGCGTGCGTGATTTTGGGAGGGTCGAATATCTTCGCCAGCGCGTCCAGCCTTGGATCCGGCACCTTGGTCACGCCTACGCGCGCTTCCATCACCCCCACGCGCGCCGCTTCATGCACGCCGGTCAAAATTGTGAATAAAGATGTCTTGCCCACCATGGGCAAGCCTATAATCGCAGTTTTCATAAAGTCTTAACCGAAGAACTGAAGAACCGAGGAACGGAAGAACCTATAAGGGAACCTCAACCAATGTGAGGATTTCCTGTAGTATTCTTTCGCTCAGTTCCGAGCTGCGTTGCGCCAGTGAGGCGCGGGCGTTGATGGCTATCCGGTGCGCGAACACCGGGATTACCAGCCGCTTCACGTCGTCCGGAATTACGTAATCGCGGCCCTCCACCATGGCCAGCGCTTGCGTGGCGCGATACAATGCTTGTGCGCCGCGCGGGCTCACGCCCAGCGCCAAGGATTCATGCGTCCGCGTTTTCTCGACAATGGCCAGCATGTAGTCCACCAGCATTTCGTCCACGCCGATTTTGCTCGCACGATGCTGCAGATCCAGTAACTCTTCGGCGGAAAGCACCGCGGGCAAAGCTTCGCCATGCGCGCCGTCCGCGTTCCGCAGAATCTCGCGCTCGGCTTCCCGATCCGGATAGCCAATGCGTATGCGCATCAGGAACCGATCCAACTGGCTTTCAGGAAGCGGATAGGTGCCGTGATGTTCTACCGGATTTTGTGTCGCCATCACCATGAAGGGCTGTTCCAGCGGGTACGAGTGACTCTCGATGGTCACTTGCACTTCGTTCATCGCCTCGAGCAATGCCGATTGCGTCTTGGGAGTGGCTCTGTTAATTTCGTCCGCTAGCAAGAAATTGGTGAACACCGGACCTTGCTTGAACTCGAAGTCCTGCGTGTGCGCATTATATATGGTCACACCCAAAACGTCGCTCGGCAGCATGTCGCTGGTAAACTGCAGGCGGTGAAAACTACAATGCACTGCGCGCGCCAGGGCCTGCGCTAAGGTTGTTTTGCCTACGCCCGGAACATCTTCAATGAGCAGGTGGCCTCGTGCCAGCAGGCACACTACCGACAGACGCACAACCTCCGGCTTGCCTCGAATCGAAGTGTTGAGCGACACTTCCAATTCATTCAGCTTGGACAGCGCCTCCGGCGCAGCAACCATTACTGTCATTGTACTCTGTTGAAAGCTCGCTTCTCTTCATTAGACGATCAAAACAACGGTTTCGCCCATTCATCGTTTCCGGCCGGCAATCCATCTCACAGTGGGGGGCTAAGCGGATGAATCAAGAACTATCGAAACCGTTGCCAGGCTGTGGAAAACCCAAAATCGAAGCTCGAAACAACGGTTTGCTAACGGTTGTTTTGTTGCTAAGTTATTGATTTTGCTATTGGTTTTTCGAAAGATTGCCGATACCATGGGGTGACTTTTGAATCTAAGCCAAAAGGAGAATTACTCGTGAAAAAAGCACTGGCAGTGATGTTCGCAATCGGAATTAGCGTGGCTTATGCAGCTTCTACCTACCACGTCACCCTTTATAAACCCACCACCATCAATGGAACTCAACTGAAGGCGGGCGACGTAAAGCTCGAACTCCAGGGTGACAAGGTTGTCATCAAGCAAGGCAAGACCAGCGTCGAATCCACCGTGACCGTGGAAAACGCCGATCACAAATTTGATGCCTCTTCGGTCGGCTACGTAGGCGACAGCTCGAACAACCAGGTCCAGGAAATCCGGTTGGGCGGCACCACTACCAAATTGTTGTTTGATTCAGGCGCAAAGACGGCGACTGCTGGCGGCGGACACTAGCTCTCCGCTCTGTCACACTGAAAAACAGTGGACAAATGGGAGAGCATCGCCGATAGAAAGATCCGGGAAGCGATGGAGGCCGGCGCCTTCGAAAATCTGCCCTCCAAGGGCAAGCGGATTCCCCTCGATGAGAATCCGTTCGAAGAGCCAAGCCTCCGCATGGCGCATCATCTGTTGCGCGTGAACGGATTCGCGCCACCCTGGATCGAAGAAGCGTGCGAGATCGACCGCGCGTCCGACCGACTGCGGATTGATCTCGCGGACGCCCGTCAACGCCACGCTGTCACCTCCCCAAGCTGGCAGCGTGCGCTCGACGGATTCCGAGAGCAAGCGCGCGGGCTCAATTCGCGCATCCTCACCTACAATCTCAAAAGCCCCTCAGTGCAATTTCACAAGCTCCCGCTGGATATATAGAGGCGGAGATTGGTGCTATTTCGGAGCGCTGACGTCAGCGCGCGCGAGCAAAGCCTTGCCGTCCGGTCAAAAGCCGATCATTCGCGAGACGCCCGGCTTCGTCGGATTCGGCACGGTCCACGCCCTTAGCGGTGATGTGAAATCGCCCGTTATCGGAACGCACGATAAAAGCATTCTCCCGCAGATACCACAAGCTGAATTCCAGATGTTCGCGCGGGCAGCCCAGCAGATCTTCCAGCTCATGAATGGTCATCACCGGGTGCCCCGGTTGATTCATGCGGGCGGTGTACAACAGGTCCAATATCCCACGGCGCTTGGAAGCCTCCGCCCTTTTTCCGACAGCTGCATCATCCTGATCGAAAATCTTCCAGCGCACCTGGCGTTCTGAATGCAATCCGACGTCATAGGCGGCGCGCTTCTCAGGATCGCTCAGCACCTGATAGGCTTCCATGATGCCCCGGAACAATTCCGGATTTCCCGTGTCGCCGTTGTCGGGATGGAAGCGCTGCGCCATCAACCGGAATACCCGATGAATGGTCTCAGGATCGGCTTTCTGGTTTACCTGCAGAACCTCATAGTAGTCGACGATCGGCTCTGAATAGCCGGTTGGCTTTTCAGACTCCGGACCATCTTCATACATCAGCCCCGCGCTGAACGCGCCATTCGGAAGAGCAATACAGCGCACCACCCGCGCGCGCGCTTTGCCGTCGGAAGTAGGCCCGCCGGCATGGCCGTTCACCACGACATACGTATTCTCTTCGAGCGCCACAGATAGTTCAACACCGACGGCAATTTCGCTAGCGTCTATGATCTTGGCAATTACTTCGCTCGGAGTTCCTGGCAGACTCTCGAGCTTAACCCAGACCGCCTCGCTTTCCGAGACTGCCCGGCGCCGCGGTTTTCTGCGGCGATCTGACACTCGTGGCATGTTCGCTAGTCTGATCGGCAGTCTTAAGGCAGAATATTAGGTGACCCTATATCCACTAGGACTAATTCATCCCCAGCCGGAGCCCCGACCATGTCAAACCCTGAGATCCCCCGCGCCCAACTCGAGACGATCCAGCCCATTCTGGACCCATTGCTGGCGCGGCTTCGCGCCCAAGCCGACCAATTACCCCCCCAAGCGGATTCCGCACTGGTCTATCTGCTGGCGTATGAACAGCATGAGGGCGGCCGGTGACTATCCTGGAAGCTGGCCAGGCGCTCCGGTCGCGCACGGTCTCCTGCCTGGAGTTGACCGACCGGTGCCTTGACCATATCGCCAAACTTAACCCCCGGCTGAATGCCTTCATTACGGTAACCGCCGAAAGCGCCCGCGCACAGGCTCAGGCGCTGGACCGTGAGCTGGCTAACGGCCAGGACCGGGGACCGCTCCACGGCATTCCCATCGCTCACAAGGACCTGATTTCCACGAATGGCGTCCGCACTACATCCGGATCGAAGCTGTTCCGCGACCACATTCCTACCGCGGACGCCCCGATTGTCGAAAGGCTGACGGCCGGCGGCGCCGTGATGCTGGGCAAGACCGGTCTGCATGAGCTAGCCTACGGCATCACATCGGACAATCCGCATTTCGGGACCATTCGAAATCCGCGCGATCCCGCCCGCACGCCCGGGGGTTCGAGCGGCGGCTCCGGCGTGGCCGTTGCAACCGATATGGCGTTTCTCGCCACCGGCACGGATACCGGTGGATCCATCCGTATTCCGGCGTCATTTTGCGGCGTGGTGGGGCTCAAGCCGACCTATGGTCTGGTGGATCGCTCGGGCGTACAGCCGCTCGGATTGAGCCTGGATCACATCGGTCCAATCACACGGACGGTAGTGGACGCAGGCGTCGCTCTCTTAGCCATGCTGAACGGCGATGCGCGGCTTCGGCCAGCGCCCGCCAGTTGCCAGTACATCCGGATCGGTTTGCCGGAGAATTTTTATTTCACGCATGTATCGAGCGAGGTGCGCGATGCTGTGCAGAAGGCCGCTCAAGCCGCTGAACGAATAGGCGCGCGCGTTACAC
>Ga0187855_10000615_pt1 | contig 30552 bp, 26 predicted proteins | sample June2016WEW_8_10_2_FD_132969 | JGI IMG/M metagenome (GOLD analysis project Ga0187855, IMG submission 132969) | Peatland microbial communities from SPRUCE experiment site at the Marcell Experimental Forest, Minnesota, USA - June2016WEW_8_10 | ecosystem: Environmental > Terrestrial > Soil >...
AAAGCAATCCTGCTCCTCTCATCAAACGAAAAAACATATGCCAAAGACAGCCACACCCCCAACCACGAGCAACAGGCCCGTGCACTCAATTCGTCTCGGTGCAATCGAGGTAGCCATCTGGGCGAACCCGAACGACGCCGGCGTGATCTACTACAACGCAACGCTCTCCAGGAGCTACTGGAACGGCGAGGACATTAAGAATGCCGATTCATTCGGTCGCGATGACCTCCTCGTAGTCGCGAAGGTCGCGGACCTGGCCCACACCTGGATCTGCGAGCGGATCGCAGAGGACCGGGCTGACGGTTGAGCTATGCGCCCCGGCGGAAACGCCGGGGCTTTTTTGTGCCGTTCGTCAGGGTTCGGACCGCCCAAGAGAAGCCTGTCCCAACCGGACTCAAGCCCGCCGCAGGCGCCCAACCGGGATCGATTCGGCTTCGCCGTATTTTCAAGAGCGGCTGCCCTGCCGTGTTTTCCATTGTACCGGCGGTCAAGGTAGTACCGCTTCGCGCTCTCCACCACGCCCATACCCTCCGCTTCCCCCTCGTCGGGGCTAGCCCCTTCCTCGGCGCTCCGGACGGGCTTTGACTTCGCCGGTGGAAAAACGGCGTTCAATCGGGCGAGCCGATCCCTCTACACTTCGTAGATACGTGCTTTCTCGGGTGAATGCTCCTTCCATGCGCGTTTACGAAGCCTCGATCAAGTACCACCTGGTTAGCTCCCTGCCCGCCGCCCGCGCCTTAAGCACCCCTGCCCTCGTGGCTGAATACATGTGCGGCGCCTTCGATGAAAGCCCTGTCCAGGAGAGCGTTTGGGTGATTGCTGTGAATAGGCGCAACAGGCCCATCGCACGCTCGATGGTTTCCCTTGGCACAGGCACATGCTGCCTCGCGTCGCCCTCCGACTGCTTCCGATTCCTGATCCTCCAAGCAGCAACAGGCTTCATTATGGTCCACAACCATCCGAGCGGCGATCCCTCCCCAAGCGCGGCTGACATGCAACTGACGCGGATGATGCGCGAGGCCTCCAGCCTGATGCAAATCACGCTCCTTGATCATGTGATCATCGGCGAATCGTCCGACGATCCGCTCGGTATCGGTTTTTACTCGTTCCGCAATTCGGGGCTCCTTTGAAGCCCCTTGCCTTCGAGCGGTAGCGTAGGCTGCAGAACCGCTGGTCCTAAAAAGGCAAAAGGAAGTTCATTGCACGGGCCCAGTCCTTGTTGCTCTCGATCTTGCGGTGCGCGTCCTCCGAGACAGCCATCCAATACTCCTGATCAAGGAGATCGTCTCCGCGTCGCTTGTTCTTGTGGTGGATCTCGGTTGAAAGGGGTATCGAGACAGTCACACCGTTGAGAACCGCCCGGCCCTGCAGAAGAATCGCGTCTTCCTCTGGAATGTTATTTTCGGCAAGCCAGACCTGGCAGTAGGGATGTTTGAGGGGAAATTGTCGGCTCCGCCAGCGGTAGAGTTCGAGGTCGACCTCTTGATCGCTGAAATGCCGTCGGAGGGCCGTACGACGTTGGAGTGCTGTGCGGCGCACGCTTTCACTCGGTCTTTTGAGGAACCTCGGCGTCGGGCCCTTCCGTCGCCTGGGAAGCCGCGAAGTGCAATGACCGACAGACGGGTGGGCTAAGATTAGCCCCCATCCTAATAACGGCGCACGGGTAGATTTGCCACGGATTTGCCAGCAAGCATGTTTCTGGCTTGTTTTTGCCGCACGTTGCTGCACGTTCTTGCTCGTTCTATCTCACTACAAAACAACTTAAAGCACGATTAACGAAGCTTTTCTGTTGTTCGGGAAGATGCGGTTCGAATCCCCGTGGGGGCGCGAGATACCCGAGAACTCGTCGCTCATCCAAATTGCCTCGTTTCGTGAATTGCTGAGTGGTAACCGTAGGGCGATGACCGAACGCCCTGACGAAAGGCGCCGGATGGGATGGGAGATGTTCGGGCTGTCGTTCACAGCCCTGTTCCTCGAGATGATGGTGATCCGGTGGGTGCCGTCGACCGTCCATCTCGTTGCTTATTATGCCAATCTGATGCTGTTGAGCTCATTCTTGGGCCTGGGAGCGGGGGCGTTGGCCGCCGGAAGAAGGTGGAATGCATTTGGATGGTTTCCTGTCTTTCTGGCGGCGGACATAGGGATACTTCTCTTAAACCGGAATGCCGTCCTTGGTGCCTCCCCGTCCGAGGTTCACTTCAACGCACCCCCGGCGTTGTTGGTCCACTCGTTGGTCCTGATCGAAATATTCTCACTCAATGCCCTGCTTTTCGTTCCATTGGGGCAAAGGATGGGAACCCTGTTCAATTCCTTGCCGCGTCTGACGGCGTACGCGTGGGATCTCGCAGGAAGTCTGTGCGGGACCCTCACATTCGGGCTCTTCTCCCTCAGGCTGTTCTCGCCGGTTCTCGGGGTGGGGTTCGTCATGCTGATTTACCTGGTCCTCCAAGGACGGCGCCGGCTTTTCGTGAGCATCGCGGTGTTTGCCGCGGTCCTCGCGGGAATCGTGTGGAACAGCGATAGAAACGCGATCTGGTCCCCGTATTACTACATCACCGTGACTGATCTAAAGGCCCAGTCGGGCGCGGTGCCGGCGCCACCTGCGGACCTGCTAACCATGCGGGATCCGCCTGCATACTTCGTCAAAGTGAACCAGTTTGGCTACCACGTCGACGCGGCGCTCGATCCGGCTCGTTACACGCCTGGTACCTGGGGCGCTAAGGAGGCTGCATGGCTCCGCAAGCAGTACGATCTCACCTATGCGGTCGCCCATGGGCGGGACCGGATCCTAGTTGTGGGCGCGGGCGGTGGCTGTGACGTCGAGGCCGGCCTATCCAACGGGGCCAGACACATCGACGCGGTGGAAATAGATCCAGCCATCGTTGCGGTTTCTCAGCGGTTCAACGCGGGAGCTCCTTACTTGGATCCCCGTGTATCAGTTCACGTGGACGATGCTCGTTCCTACTTGGCCAAGGCAAGACCCGGCTATGACGTGGTCGCCTTCGGCTTTCTGGATTCACAGGCGCTGTTCAGCAACATGAACAACGTCCGATTAGACGGGTATGTCTACACGGTCGAAAGCATCCGCTCAGCCTACCATCTGCTAAACGAGCGCGGCGTACTCACTTTGTCGTTTTACCTGGGAAGACCGTGGCTTGGCCCGAAACTCTTTCAGCTTGTCGCGGAGGGCACAGGCCGGGTGCCGACCGCCTATTTCGCGGGAAACTCGATGATCCTGTGCGTCGCGAAGGACGCCGACGCCGTGCTGCCCGAGAGCTTCTACGAATTCACCAAGGGAGGGTATGCAAACATGCCCGTCATGGCCCTGCCTACCGACGACTGGCCTTTCCTCTACCTGATAAAGCGGACCATTCCGTCCGACTACCTGGTCGCCATCGGAAGCCTCCTGCTGCTTTCCATCGGCAGCATAGCCCTCCTTCGAGGCCGCTCATATGGCCGCAGCGACGCTCATTTCAGTCTGCTGGGCATGGGTTTTCTGCTGCTTGAGACCAAGAACATCAGCGATTGCACGCTGTATTTCGGCACCACATGGCTTGTGACGCTCGTCGTCGTCACGGGCATTCTTCTGATGGTGATGGCGGCTAACATGGTGGCGGAACGCATGAAGAGGTTCTCCGTCTGGATGTACGCACCTCTTCTCGCCAGCCTTGTTGTTCTGTTCGTGGTACCGAGGGAGTACATCCTTCAATTCGAGTATCAAACCAGGATGCTTTGGACCCTCTTTGTGGTGCCGCTTCCCATCTTCTTCGCGGGAATCATCTTCTCATCCACATTTCGGGACGCGGAGTCGCCCTCGGCGGCTTTTGGAGCCAACTTGATCGGAGCTATGGCCGGCGGTTTCTGCGAATACCTGTGCATGGCAATCGGCAATCACCGTCTTTCGATGCTCGTGTTCGCGGCCTATCTTGGAAGCATGCTCGTAACGGCGAGAGCAGGACGCACCCGTAGGCTCGCGTAGAATGAGAATGCCCTATCCCGTTCCGGATGTTGAATTGATTCGTGGCTAACCACAGGGCTCCCAACGGTTTCGCGGGCGTGTTGAATTCTCCTCACACATAGCGGGCACCCGAATGGGCTCCCTCATCCCCTCACCCACCGTGCAAGACCCGGCTCACCCGTCGAGCTCTGCCTGCCGAACTGCTGGGCCGCGGCGTCGCCGGCCAAACCCGTGTCCCGACAGCTTTCCGATCACCACCTCCGCCGCCCACAAAGGGGCAACCATGAATCGATTAAGGAAGGGGACATCAACATGACGAACCGCATCGCCGACCCATCGCCGCTCAATACTGCTCGAATTGCGGGATTCCTGAATCTCATCTTTATCGTGACATTTTTCTCCACGCGCAATCGGACGCGAGGGCATCTCGCGGTCCTCGACCCACCCGCCTAGTGCCATTCCAACTCGTCCCGCGTTGGCAGGGGCGGGAACTTCTGGTGCGGCTCGGTCTGATACCAGAACGCAACGGAGGCGATGTCGTCCTGCAGCGGCAGGTACCGGCCCCCTGATTGCCAGCCAAGGTCCTGGATAGTCACCCTCAACCCCTCTTTAAAGCGGATGGGGTCGGTGATGTGCCAACGATACAGGCTGAAGCGCTGTTGCGAGTCGTACACTCCGTCCGGCCTGATGATTTGCGGAACGCCGGTGTAGGGAGTGGTGAATTCGGTGTAACGCGTCTTGCCCCCGGGTCCGGTGCCCTCGAAGTCGTAGGAACCGCAGAAATAGTCCTCCGTGCCCGTGCCGCAGATTGTCGGGAACTCCTTGTCTCCATCGATGAAGAACTTGACCTCGCCCTCCCCCCACCAGCCTGTGTTATGCACGCCCCAGGCGAGATACGTGCCTACATACTGGCCCCTCCCCTTTATCCCGTCCACGATGGTGTAAAGCCCCTTGGCCTTGAGCGGGCTCTCGCGCCGGAACTGCGCATGAAAATACGCCGCGTCCGCGGGCACGTCGGCAAGCGCGTAGTTGACCTGATAGTAGAGCACCATGCTTTCATCTGCCAGGTTCTCCATAGTTATCCGGCACCGCTTGCGGAACGGCATCTGCCAATAGGAATTGAAGGCGCAACGCGGATTGACGCAGATCGGCAACGAGCTGATGAGGGCACACCGGTCCCATTTGCCCCAGCCGCTTGCGAAGAAATCCGCCACCGGAACCTCCACCGACGGATCGGCCTCGCCGTCCCAATAAAAGCGCAGGATCGCCAGGCGCCAGTTGCCGGTGGGGGTCATCCAGATCTGCTGGATGCAGCCGGGGCCCTCGACGTCGGCCACTGTGAACACCTGCCCGGCCTTGATGATCACGCTGGGGGAGACCTTCCAGCCCTGGCCCAGTTCGCGCGCGGCATGCTTGCCCGTTCCATCACTAGCGGAGCCGCCTGTCCCGGGCTCCCCTCCCGGGTTTTCAGCGCTTATCGAGCGGGTCTGCGCCGTCGAAGTCCGATAAAGGTTGCCGAGGTTGGTACCCAGTCCGCTAAACGATTCGTCGGCAGTCAGGGATTTGAGCGACAATAGGGCAAGCGCGCTGATTGCCACGCAGTACAGGTGTTTCTGCTTCATTTACAGGTCCGTTGAGCGGTCGTTTAGGGTGAGGGGAAAGGGCGGTCGATCGCCGCAGCCTCTTCGAGCGTCTGCTGGCACTAGTACCACGAAGGCATTCCGGCAATGTGTATTCAGTTCGCGACCGCGAGCCTCATTTTGGTGCCTGCCCACATGGGGAGCCTCGCTCGGAATCCGGCAAACGCGCGGCGGTCGACTAGTTCAATACGGCAAACGCGCGGATGTCCACGGTGCCGGAATTGCCCTTTGGGTCGTCGACGGTGTACGTGAGGCGGACCAGACCGCCGGGGTCCATCCCCTTCGCGGGTATATCGGCAACAGCCCACGAGAGTCCGCTCCAGATCTGGCGGTCGTAGGGGCGGCTGAACTCCAACTCCCGGCCGCCCTGCTCGGCCTTCAGGACAAGAAGCTTGCCCAGCGGCACCCCTGAGGGCGGCGCCCCGCCGCTGACGCGCCACGGGCGTCCATCCGTCCCGGACTGGCTGCACACGATCCTGAGCGCCCCGCTGCGCGGCGCGAAAACCGTCGCCGAGACGGACCGGGGACCGCGGACGACATCCGAAACCCGCAGTGGCTCGCAGGATTCTGGGATCACCACGTCATCCTGGATGCCGAAGTCCCACGCAGGGTCGGCATAGACCCCTGTTCCGACCACGGCCATTTGTCCGGGTCCGAGGCGGATGGACCCCCCGCTCAAGACCGGCGCTCGTCCCGCGTCGGCGAATAGAAGCCGGCTTCCCTCATTCGGGGGAAGGGAAAGGGCCAAGTCGGCGGCCGTGAGCCCCGGGTTGAGCGCCGTGCACACGGTGCCTCCAGGGCCGCGCGCAACGAATCCATATGGACTCCCGGCGCCTGGGTAACCGCCGAAGACGGCCGTGTCGCCCAGGGCCTGGAGCGGATAATACAGGCGCTGTACCTTGGCGAACCAAGAGCGATCCCCTTCATCGAGAAGGCTGAGGTCCCCGTAATAGGTGTTCACGCGTCCGCCCCGGGCCGCCGACAGGACCAGCATCCCCTTCCACGCAGCCTTGCCGCGGCGGTAGCATGTGCCTGTGTTTCCAATCATGAATCCGCTGCTGTCAACGCGTGAGAGCGGGATGCCGTTCGCCGAGTACTGGAACACCATGGCGTCGCTGTAGACGTCGAGCGAGCGCCAGAAGTTCGCGCAAGGCACGTCGGAGGGCTTCGGGTCGCCGCAATAGAGCGAATCGAAGACTTCGAGCCAGCGGCGGTCGACCGTCTTCGAAAACCCCGGGCTCGTGTCGGCCGTCTCGCCGCCGTAGCCGTTGTAGGCGATGAGGAGCACGTCGGGATTGCGCTCGCGGAACCCGCGGAGCGCGCCCCGCCAGGCTTCTGTGTTCAGGCGCTCGACCTCCTTTCGTCCGAGTCGGGCCAGCTCAGAGGGCGGCGCGGCGCCCAGGTTGGCAAAGTCAAACTTGAAGAGCCTAACCCCGCGGTCGTACCACTGCTGCATCGTCTCGATCTGGTAGGCAAGGAAGCCGCCCTCGTGGAGGCTCATCGCCAGGTCCAGGTAGCCGCCCCGCGAATCCCGCCATTCCGGCCGCGGCGTCAGCCAGGGATTTGCCGACCATCCGCAGACATTGGTCGAGAGCCACAGGCCCGGCTTGAGTCCCTGTTCGCGGCACGCCGCGAAAAAGCGGGCCGGGCCGCCCGGCCAGCTTCTCTCACGGAACGCCCGGAATCCTCCGTCCCTGTCGAACCAGAACATGTCGAGCAGGAAATAGTCGAACCGGGCCCCGTGCGCCTTGAGCCGCGCCACCGCGGCCAACTCGCGCATGGCGAGACCCTCGTCAAGCGCAACCGAATCGGAAAGTTCGTCATGCGCCGCCCACGTGATGTACACTGAAACCGGTGCGGCGGGAGCGGCGCCGGCGGCCGCAACCGGGAGGGCGAGCATGCGGGCGCCCGCGCATGCGGCGGCAATGCGGAGCGCCAACCGGCTTGATTGAGTCTTGGTCATCCAGATCCGCGAATATCTCAGAACCTCGCGCCACCGGCGCCGCAGCGGCCGGGTTTCCTCACGAAGTTCCTCCAGGGACCCCTTCGGCCGACCGCAGCGGGGCGTCCATTCGATTCCCGAAGTCGCGGAGGGATTTCGGCCCTTGAACTCCGGCGCGGAATCCCGGGTCGCGATGGCCGCAACAGGAAGAACGGCATTGGGAAAGCATTGGTCGACGGAGTGTTCAACCTCAGCAGTGCTCTTGACGGCCATCTTCTTAAGGAGGAAGGCTATGTCTGCTTCGCCTCTAGAACACCATGACACGCGAGCAGAAGCTACTTCATGCAGTCGACAAGTCGGCACGCGGTGTCGAGATCGGGCCCAGCCATAGTCCGGTTGCGCCCAAACGTAAGGGCTTTCGAGTCACGACAATCGACACCCTGTCGAAGGAGGGGTTGCTCGACAAGTACAAGAACCATGGCGTGGAGCTCGGGAACATTGAGGAGGTTGACTTCGTCTGGCGAGGTGAACGGTACCCAGAATTGCTTGGGGAGCGGAACTCATTTGAGTGGATCCTCGCCTCCCACGTAATCGAACACACCCCGGACATCATCGCATTCCTCAACGACTGCGAGGAGTTGCTGACCGATTCAGGCGTTCTGTCGCTGGCCGTGCCCGACAAACGGTATTGTTTCGACCATTTTCGCCCGATCTCGGGCCTCGCGCGGGTGTTGGACAGCCATCATTCGAAGCTCACCGGCCACACTGCGGGCAGCATTGTGGAGTACATGTTGAATGCAGTCTCGCTGGGCGGGCAGATCGCCTGGTCGTCATCGCAGGTCGGGGAATTCAAGTTCCTGTGCGAAATCCCATCCGTGCTCGCTCACTTGAAACTGGAACCGGAGGCGCGACATGCGATGGATGTCCACGCCTGGTGTTTCACTCCGGCGTCGTTCCGGCTACTCGTCCACGACCTGAACCTGCTTGGCCTCACCACATTACAAGCGTTCCAGTCCTTTCCAACCGAGGGGCATGAGTTCTTCATGACCCTCAGGAAGGGGGGGAAGGCCCCGGTACAGAGCCGCCTAGGGCTCCTTCAGGAGGTGGCCGAGGAATCGGGCAGCGGGTAAAGCCTCCGTTGACCCCAGGGCTGATGGCGTCCGTGGGGACGTCAAAGGCCGAGGACGCGGGCCGAGAGACCGAACTGCTGGTCTAGCGGCCCCCATTCCTTTCGCGCGCTTCCTGGGTGACTGATACCACCGAGTCAGCGATCCGGGGCGCCGATCCAACGCTGCGAGAGAAGGGCCCCCAGGAATTGCTTCTCGGTCGGCCCGCCTTTGTCGTTTCTTCCAACAACGGCCTCTTCCAGGCGCGCGGGATAAAGGTCCGAGTCAACGCGAAGCACCTCCTTTCCGTCCATCCTCACCAGTATGGTTCCCCGCGCCGGTTGGCGGGACCCGCGATAAAGGGAGAAGACGGGCGTGATTATCTCGATGTCGTGGAGGGTGTCGCTTTCCACGGAGCCGACGATCGGCCCCTCCTGATTGAGCACCCCCCAGTGATCCAGAAGGAATCGGCCGAGCCCGCCGCCGTAGTGCACGACGCAGATGCCATCGCAGGCGCCGGGAACGCCGGTGAGCAGGAGGGGCTCCCTCAGGCCCCAGCGGGGTTGGGTGGGAAACACGACCCGCAGCAGAAGGTGGTCGGTTGGTTCCGCCGGCAGGAGGCGGGCCGGGGTCCCGACCCAACGAATCTCTCCGGGAAACGTCTTCTCGATTGAGGGTCCCGCCACCGCGTTCTCGCCTGTCAGGACCGCGCCGGGCGCACAAGGGTGATAGGGAACGTAGTCCATCCAGTTGATCCGGCCGTCCTTCTCGATCAACAGTGGGCGCAGCGGCCCCGGCATTCTGCCGGATGGATCCATCTGCTCCATCTGCACGGCGCATTCCAGCGAGGATCCAGGCGCCAGCCGGAACGGCGGGCCATAGCGCAAAGACGACCCCGTCGAGAAGTACCCAAAACGCGCGGTTTCCCCGCCGGCGGTTTCCATGAAAAGAAGGTCGCCGCCATCCGGAGAGCCGGCAGACACCAACGGCCAGCGCCCCGGCCTTGGTTGGCTGGGCACGGCGAGCCTGATGGTCCGGGGCGCAAAATCCGGCGTGATGTCCCGAATCGGGAACATGTCCCGCGCGACCGCCAAGACGCTGCCCGAGAACCAACCGGGACGGTTCCGGCCGTTCGCAACATGAATGTCCTTGCAATCGACCGGGTTCAGCGGGCGCAAGGCCTCAAGCACAGGATGGTCGTCAAGGACGGCGTAAACGGAGGAGCGGCTGATGGCGCTGGGAGCCCGCCTCAGGTAGTACGGATGTTCGGCGGTCGGATACAGCGAGCCGAACGACGCCGACAGCGTGCTGGCCCGGCCCCGGGCGACCCCGGCGCCTTCACCCCACAGCACGAAGTCGTCGCCGGCGCACTTCAGGCCCAGGCGGATCCGGCTATCGGGTTGATATTCCAGCAGCAGCGACGCGTTCGGAGTCTCCGCCAGTGTCTCCACCGTGTGCGGGGGCTTTGCCGGGAAAGCCATCTGCCAGGTGATCGGACCGTAGTGCCAGTCCCGCGCAACCTCATACCAGAAGGTTGGCACATTCAGGATCCGGGCCACCTTCTCAAAGTACGCACTTCCGCGATGCACCGTCAGGGTGCCCTCGAGGGGAATGCTGAGGATCGCGGCGACGGCCACGGACACTGCGGCGGCAGCGGCCCAGGCCGCCCGCACGGCATTCTTGGCCCATGGCGATGAAACGGCCTGGTCGAGCGCACAAGCCCCCAAAGTCGACACGAGGACGAGACTGGGAAGGAAGTCCACCGTGTACCGCAGCGCGGAATTCCCAAATAGAAGGACGCATAATCCGGGGCCGAGATAAGCCAGGCCAACCATTCCGAGCACCGCGCCGACGTGCCGGGGCCCCGAGCCGGACGGAGCCCTCAGGGCGACCGGGATCGCCAGGAGGAACCAGGCAATCGGGACGTATTTCAGAATCCCGTAGACATCGGCGCACCCGTAATAGTCCCGCGGCCAGGCTGGGTGGACGCCAATCGAGGCAAACGGGAAATGGCGCGACCACTCAAGGGCGCCCGCATAGTAGACCCTGAGGTTGAACCAGAAATACGAAGTGCCCCAGTGCCTCAGGGGTGCCGGCGGGTCCTGCAACAGGTAGTTGAAGCCGAAGTCAAGGGGGCTTCCGAAACGCAGATAATTGTAGAGAAGGAGCCCGGAGAAGATGGCCCCGAATCCAACAGCGAATCCTGTCGCCGCCCCCACCGGCGCCCCCGGATGCCTCCATGAACGTATCGGCGGCCGTTCCAGGCGAAGGAAGCTCCAGAGCACCCAGGCGGGCGCCAGGATCGCGAGCAGAAGCGTGGGGCGGCAGCCAACGGCAAGGCCCAGGAAAATGCCGGCGGCCGCCATCCACCCCGCCTTCCTCTGCGAGGAAAGCGCCGAATACAGGCTGTGGAGCATCAAGGTCGCGAAGAAGCATCCGCATGCGATGGCGAACTCATACATGAGCGGGCGCCTCGCAAGGGACAGCAGCCCTGTTGCCATGCCCAGCGCCATGACCGTTGCGAAAACGATCGCGCTGCCGGTGCGCGAGAAATAGTCCCGGCGGATCCTGAGCCACAGCCAGGCAAGCGCGAGGAAATCGAGGACGACGAGGCACTCCACGGCCGTCCCGAGCCACAGGTCCCCTCCCGTCAGCAGCCTGAACGGGAGCAGGAACACGAGCGCCGGGACCACTCCGTAATAGACGTAGTACTTTCCGTGGTAGAAGCTGGCGTCGAACATCCAGCCATGAGGAACCCACACGCGCGGGTCGTAGGGATTGGAGGCCGTGAGCATCGCCGGATCCACCGGGGCGTCGAGGTAGAGGTGCCCTTTCAGGATCCCATGGACGAGCAGGTTGTAAAAGTCGCTGTACGAACCCCTTCCCATCGGCCACGGGGGCAGGCCATCGCTCGTGGCGGCCGTCCAATAGTAGAATGAGATAACGACCAGGACCGACATGCCGAGGGCGACCCAGTCCCCCTTCGTCGCCAGCAGAGGAGCCCTCTCTTCTGGATGCCCGGTCGGAGTCATTGGATCGATTGGCCGGGCATCATGGCTATCCTCGTTGCGTGTTTGCGGAGAACCTGCAGGGACCGACTAGCTGGCTGCGGTCATCGGCCGCCCTTGATCTGTACGGGATCCCTTCATCGGGATGCCGTACCGCTTGTGAGCAGGTAAACCGCAAATGACGCGAGCCAGTGTTCGCCGACGTAGTCGCCGCTTGTGACCCGCGCCAGTCCGGCCCGCGCGTGGCGGTCTGCCGCCGCGCGCACCCTGTGGCCCAGGGGCATGACGGGCGCGATCCGGTGAAGCGCCCAAGCCCGGCTAAGGCAGAGGCCGTCAAGGTGCACCTGCTTGCCATCACGGCGGTCAAAGACCCGCGGCGGCTCCGTGATGGCGCAGGATTCGCCATCGGCAAGTCCCGGTAGGAACCGCACAATCCAGCGCCGGAAATCCGCGGCGGGAAGGACCCGGGACATGAGGTCGGCCTCGGTCAGCGAGGGCGACAGGAAATCCTCACCGCCGGGCTCCCAACCGACCGGGGCGTCGGCGTCGGCACCGTAGAATTCGCGGCTCCGGGAGACAATCGCCGCCTCCAGGCGGCGATGCCCCGCCGCCCTCGCGTAGTCCAGTGCCAGCGTCATGCCGAAGGCGGTGTTGGAATGCACACCCGTCCGGACTGGGTATGGCAGCCGCGGAAGGTAGCCGCAGAAGCCCTCCGCAATGAATCCCTCGAGCGGGCGGATCGCCCGCGACCACCGGCGGGTGCACGGGTTGCGTCCCGCGCGCAATTCGGCCGCGAGAGCGAGCAGCCATCCCCAGCCATACGGACGCTCAAACGATCCCCGCCCCAGCGCCCGAAAATACGCCAGCTCCCCGTCAACGTGGACCTTGGTCAGGCTTTCTTCGAGGGCCGCGCGGATGCGCGCGGCTGAAGGGAGCGCAGGGTAGAGCCTGAGGAGGCGCGCCAGCGCCCAATGGCCGTGCACCGAGGAATGCCAGTCAAAGCAGCCGAAGAATGCCGGGTGCAGCTCGCGAGGCGAGCGCACGTCCGCGGGGCGCTGGGCGAGGTGCTGGTAGGCGTGGGGCCACTCGCGCCCTATTCCGGCCAACGCCAGGCCGGCAAATTTCGACGCGAGAGGCGGTGTGAGCGAGCGGGGCAAGAGGTCAGAAACGGTAGACGCAAAATTCCATGAGGAGCAGATTAAACGCGAAGAGCGCCAAGGCGATCGGCGCCTGCGCCCTGATGACCGCGTTCTTGTCCTCCAGCTCAAGGAGCATGACCGGCACGAGGTTGAAGTTGGCGGCCATGGGGGTCAGGAGCGTCCCGCAAAAACCCGCCAGCATTCCAATGGCCGCCATTATCGCGGGGTTGCCTCCGTGCGCGTGGACGATGAGCGGCACGCCGATGCCTCCGGTGACGACGGCAAACGCGGCAAAGGCATTGCCCAAGCAGATCGTGAAGAGCACCATCCCAAGGCAGTAGGCCGCCACCGCGACGAACGAGAACTGCGTCGGCAGCGCCCGCTCAACCAGGCCGGCCACGACCGTGCCCACGCCGGCGCGGGCGAACAGGCCGCCCAGAGCGGCCAGCGCCTGCGGCAGAATGAGCGCCCAGCCCACGGTCTGGATGAGCCGGCTGCCCTCTCCCACCGCATCGCGCACGGGCGCCCGTGTCAGGCGAAGCCCGGCCGCAAGGGCCAGCACGGCGCCGATGCAGACCGAAGTGACTGACAGGTTGGCCGTGTCGACGAGCGCCAAGCCGCGCCAGCGGACTCGCCCCAGAAAAAGGCTGCCGACGACCGCCGTGGCAGGGATCAAGAGCGCGGGCCAGAAGAGCCTGTCCCCAAGGCGCTGCGCCGAAGCCAGCCTTTCCTCTCGCCCCGTGGAGCGCTCGCGGGACATCCCCACCCTCCCGCTCGCGGCCAGGATCGTCATCCCGAGGACAAGGTACCCTGCAACCGTCGGCGGCATCGACCCGCCCAAGGCAAAACAGGCGCCCAGAAGGCCCCAGAAAAGGGCAGTGCTCCATCGCCGCGCGTGGCCCTTGTCCATTGCGACGCGCACGGCCGTCGCCAGCACGAAGGCGCCCGCTAGGACGTAGAACGAATTCAGGCTGACCAAGCTCACGCGCCGGCAGCCTTCGCGGTCCCGGCCGCGCGAGCGGCCTCCCGGGCCAATTGCTGATCCAGAACGCGGGTCCTCCAAGCCATCAGGGCGAAGGCGGCCACAGCCGTGGGTATCCCCCAAAGCGCCATCGCCCATGCACTCACGTCGATCTTCAGTCCCTCGAAGAAGCCCTTCATGAGCAGGATCGAACCCACCGCGACGAATATGTCCTCGCCGAAGAAGTTCCCGACATTCTCAGCCGCGGCCGCGTTCGCACGAATCCGCTCCACCATAGCCTTCGACAGGCTTCCGTGGCACACGCGCGCGGCGCCCTCGGCGAGAGGGGCGAGCAGCGGGCGCACCGCGCCGGCGTGCCCGCCTACGTTGATTCCAAGGGCGATCGAAACCTGACGAACGCCCGTGTAAAGAAGCAGCACCCTGCCGGCGGTCGCCGCCGCGGACCGGCGGATCAGCGTCTCGGCCCGCTCCCGGAGGCCGTAGCGCTCCAGAAGGCCAACCACCGGAAGCATCATCACGACCGGCAGGGTCATGTACCGGTTCGTGAGAAACAGCCGGCCAAACTCCTCCATGATGGAGTTGAACGACATTCCGGAAACCAAGCCGGTGACGATTCCCGACACGAGGACCACCAGCAGCGTGTTGAGCCGCAGCGCAAAGCCGGCAGCAATGACTATGATGCCGATTAGTTTGATCACAGAGAGTACGGGGTCCTGAAGTATTCAGTTTCGGGGCGATCACGAGGTATTTTGGAGGATCGACGGGCCCCGGGGGGCCCCGGACGCGGCGAGGGCGGCGGTCCGGGAAAGTCGGGCTGCCTTCCCGCGCGGCGCCGCGGCGGGCGGGCCGACGCGGAGGAAGCCATCCCTGCTGCCGGCCTGCAGCGATGTCCCAAGGCGAACCGGGATTGGAGGCCCACGGGGCCTCCGGACCAGGACCGGAAACTAAGTCGGACGGTCTCGCCGCGCACGACGGCTGGACTAGCCCGGACGCAGGCTGTCGCTCAACTCAGCACACCCCGCCTGCACATTGACCGGGCGTAGAACAGCAGCAGCGCGCCAACCACGACGATGACGGCGCTGAATGCCAGCGCCTCGGCTCCTCCCATGATCTTCAGTCCGTTGGAAAGAGCGTAATTGTGGATGCTCGTGACGATCATGCAGATGAACGACGCAAGAAAGAGGTGAACCGCCAGGCGATTGCGGAGCAGCAGTAACAGCGATCCCAATACGCCGCCCCACACGGCGATCCCCCAGGCGGCCACAACCCAGAGGGGAAAGCCATAGTAGAACTCCAGCTGTGCGGGCGTGAAGCCGCTCATGTAGGCCTTGTTCTTGGTCTCGGTCATGACGAAATCCATCGCGCCCACTGAATTCCAGAGCAGCGAAACGACCCCCACCGCCCAGACGTGCCAGGGCCTCCTTGCGGGTTGGGTCGCTTCATCGGCCATGGCTCCAGCGAAAAAATCCTGGGGAACTAGTCAATCCGATTGACCGTGTTCCGGTTGGATGGCCAGCGAGGGTCCCGGGGATCGTTCGAATTGATGATCGCCAAAGGCCCCCGGTTCCGGAGAAAACTGGTCCGATGCGCCCGTCCAACCCGCCCCCGCCGTTTGCCGCGGCCGCCACGGTGCCGGATGTCATACAGGCCATGGTCGGCTTCGTCGCGTGGTGTGAGGCCAATGCAAGCCGGCTCGGGTATTTCGCCGCGCTCTATTTGCGGATCACCAAGGCGGTCGAGGCCGCACTCGGACAAGGCACGGTGTTCCAAGACAATGAGCGCATGGCGCAGCTGGACGCCACGTTCGCCAACCGCTACTTCACCGCGCTCAACGGCTATTTCCATCCGGAGCAGTTTCCCGGCATCTCGGGATGCTGGCTTGCAGCGTTCACCGGGACCGAGACCCCGGGCGACACCGCCGTTCAGTACATCCTGACCGGCGTCGCCTCCCACATCGGTCTCGATCTCGGCATCGCAACGCAGCAGGTGTGCGGGACACCGTCAGTCCTGCAGCAGTTCCAGGGCGATTTTGACCAGATCAACACGGTGTTGGCCCAGCAGGTGCAGACCGTGCTTGGTGAAATCGACTCGGTGTCCCCGCTGCTAGCGGATCTCTACGCGGCCCTCGGCAAACACGAGATGGCCCTGATCGACGACGGCCTAGGCGGCTCGCGCGCGGCCGCGTGGGCCGTCGCTAATGCCCTTGCGGTCCAGCAGCCAGCCCAGCAAGCGCTGACTATCGCGGCGCAGGACGCGCTCGTAGCCGGGTTGATCCCGATCGTTTCCAGCCCGCCCGAACCGCTCGGGGCCGTCGCGAAGATCATCGCGCAACACGAGAATCCGAACATCGTCCAGGTCATTGCCGACCTGGTCCCCTAGGCCGACGGGCGCGGCCCGTATTTCCGAATCCCTGGGTGTCGAACCGCGCACCTCACGGTTTTGCCGGTCGTTCGAATCGGAGATCCTCGGCCCTGCTCCCGTCGGCGTTCCTCAGACGGAAGTAGCAGCCGTAGTTAGCCTCGAGAAACGTCGAGCCGGCATCCTGCGCGGGCGCGTAGAGGATGCGGACGTCGTTGCCGCCCTTCCTGAGGTCCAACTCGTCTCCCTCGACCTTCCTGCCATTCAGGGAAAGGCGCCTCACGCTCTCGCGGCGGCAGACAACGCGAACGGCCTGATCCCTCGGCGAGACAATCCTGCCCAAAAGAAGGTAATGGGCGTTCTTGTGGGGGAAATAGATTGAGGGATCGAATGGGTAGTTGTCGGGTGTGTTTGCCTTGCCGGTGGTCGGAATGATGTCGGGGTCAAGGATTGCGGCCCTGGCTGCCGGAAGGACCTTCCAGGCAATGCTTCCAACCCATGGCACAGAGTAGCTGGTTTCGGGCCTCCGTCCGTCCATGAAGGGCGCTGAGAACGCGTAGGGGTCGAAGTTGGCCTTGTCTCCCGGCAGGGGACCCAGGACCCAGAATCCGTCGCGGGCGAAAAACGGGGCCGGCCCCTCCGCCGCCGATTCCCTGACGGCGTACAGCCTCGCGCGGCGGGAGCCCTTGAAGTCCACCTGGGCGACGTCGTATTCCGTGCCGTCGCTGTAGTCCGCGGCGTCCGGCCTCTCGGCAAGGTCCGCTTCGACCGCCACCGATGCCCCAGCGTCCAAGGTGCCCACCTCCCTCCTAACGACCCCTTCCTGCCAGCGCAGCGGCAGCCGGAACACGACCCGGATGCCGTGAAGGGGTTGAGGCCCACCGTTGTGCAGGAGGAGCGAGAGAATCCCCTCCTTCCTCTGCAAATGGGCCTCGAGGCCCTCGGCGCCGCCGGAGGGTCCCCGGGGCTGGCCGTATGAGGCGCCGGTCTCCGCATAGGTCTCCATCGGGCCCCTGTCGCGGTCGTGAAAAAGGTCGAAGGCAAAGGATTCCCCGAGCGTAAGCGCCCTCGTTTCCGCCATGGGGCTGCTCACGGAGACCGGGTCGACCTTGGAAACGCCATCCACCTTGAACGTGAGCGGGGTCCAGTCATTGAGGTCCAGCGGGCTGGGCCGCCTCAACGTGGCCCTCAGCGTGTTGCCCTCGACCACGGTCGCCAGGCGGGAGTGCAGCGCCTGGTATCGGTAGGCCGCATATTGGTTCTGGTTGCAGTACCACCAATCCTCCCGCTTGGACCACCTGCCATATATTGCGGCCAGCTTCGGGAATCCAGGAGCCCCCCATGCCCTCACCCAGGCATGCATGGTGACCAGGAACAGGGGCCGGTCCGCCTCGCAACGAGCCTGGGTGAGAACAGACTCGGAATACCGGCCGCCGCCGCTGTCGTTGTCGAGTGTGATGAAGATCCCGTCCTGGAAGCCGCTGTCCCAGTCCGTGTTGTACCGATGCTCAGCCAATTGGTAGAAGCCCGCGCGGCGGATCATCTCCTCGAGGTCCGCTCGGTCGGTTCCGTCGCGCAGGGCGGACTCAAAATCCACGAACGGGTACACAAATGAGTTCACCGGCGTTGCGACCCTTGTTTCGAGGGTCACGCGAATCCCCATGATCTCACGAAAGGCAGCGTTCTTGGACAACGCCGGGAGCATCTCATGGGCCAGTGTGTGCCCTCCAATCGAGTTTCCATCTGCGAGGAGGCGCCTGGGAATCACCTCGGACGGGTTGCTCGGCAGCACGATCCTCGTCTCCGGGCTGTCCTGGTACCAGCTCCTGGGATCATTCAGATAGAACGTCCCTTTCTGGCCGAATGAACCCATCACCTCGGCCGCGCGCAGGTCATTCAGGGTGCTGTCGTCCATCCGGGTGGAGAAGGCCGCGCGGAAATCATGGTATAGCGGCGCGATTTGAAGCCGCGCCCGCCGTGCGGCCTCCTCGGACTTGAACGTGACGAGAATGGTCTGCGGGTAGGACTCCATCGAGGCGGGCCCCAGGGCTTCGCCGGGCGGCGATGCCTCCGCGGCATGGACGGCCAGGAACGACACGGCCGCCAGCACCCGTGGGCATTTCATGAACCTGGCGGCCTCGGCATACACGGAAACGTTCGGATCCAGCGATCGGCGGGGCCTACCGGGCGCCTGCCCGGGGCTTGAGGACCACGGAAATCACCGTGATGTCCCGGTCCCGGTCCTTGCCCCTGAACAAGACGCCGCCGTCCTTGTCCGCCGCGACGCTCTGGCCACCGTAGACCTGTCCGCTCCATGGGCCATTCGTGATCTCCCCTACCAGGTCCGTTCCAACCACGGGGCAGCGCACGGCCTTCGCGACCGCCTGGACGATTTCCCTCAGAGAGTCTCCGTGGCCCGGCCACGCCTCCTCCGGCGCCGCCCAGCCGTAGGGAATGAGCACGAGGTCCGGCTCCTGGTCCGCCATGGCCTTCACGAGGTCCGTCCGGAACGTGTCGGCGCAGATGAGGAGGCCGATTCTCCCGAACCTCGTGTCCACCGCCCTGACCATTCCGTCGCCCTGCGAATAAGGCGGCGTCATCAGCTCCGGAAGCACGTTCACCTTCCGATGCTTCAGGAGTATGTTCCCGCCATCGTCGATAAGCAGGCAGGTGTCGTACAGATTCTCCCGCTCCTTCTCGTCCAGCCCCACGCTCAGGTACACCTTGTGCTTCCTGGCCAACCTACACAGCTCGTCGGAGTCGCCGCCAGGGATTGCGTATGCTCGCTGATGCGCGGCCGGGTTCTCCCAGCCCAGGATGGTCGATTCCGGCAAGGCGACAATTTCGGCGCCTTTCCCCTTCGCCTCGATGATTGCGCCCTCGATCCTGGCGAAATTCCCCGCCCGGTCGCCGTCGAGGCAGAAGATCTGAGCGATCGCAATTCTTACCTGCCGTTCCTGCGTGTCAGGGGTTTTCATTGAAGATGTGGCAAGGTCCTGGAGCGGGAGCATGGCGGCGGCGCAAAGGACGACCGTCGCAAGAACCGGGAGCTTCATCGGATCGGCAAGCCTATCAGGCTGCCAGAAAGGGCCTCTTAGACAAGACCCGGGTTCGCATCTCCGTCGTACCGCAGCGCCGCAATCCACTATTCCTCCGGCGCCTTGCAGCAAGCCCGCCTCGGCGGCACCAGCGCCACACCGGGCGCCGCATCTCCGCCATTTGACGGCGGCGTTAGATTACTATAAACGTAAACGATGAGCGTAAGAAGGCCCGCGGCGGCCGAGAAGGAGATCCTTCGCCCTCTCTGGAAGGTCCACATCCTGCACCATGCGGGCGAGGGCCCGGTCGTGGGCAACTGGCTGCTAGAGGAGCTACGGGAGCACGGCTATCGCGTCAGTCCGGGCACCCTTTATCCCCTTCTCGCGCGCATGGTGCGCCTCGGCTGGCTTGCGCAGGACAGGGGCGGAAGGTACCGCATCACCTCTGCCGGCCGCCGGGCGATGGCCGAGGTGCGCACCCGGCTCCTGGAGCTGCAGAGCGAGGTATTCGGCGGGCGCGGGGCGGCCCGGACTCGATGACCGCCAGGCACCGACCCCGCGCAGGCGGCCAGGCAGTGGCCGTTCGACGCCTCGCAGTGCTTCTTTCCGCACTTGGACTGGGTGCGGCGCTGAGGGCGGGGCCCCCATTCCTGACGGACGACCCGGAGCCCGTGGACCTCAACCACTGGGAATTCTACATCTTTGGGCAGGGCGACCATTCCGCGGAATACGACGCGATTTCGGGGCCTGCCGTCGAGTTCAACTACGGCATCGCCCCCAACACGCAGCTTCATCTGATCGCCCCGGTCGCCAGTTTCGCAAACGCGGGTTCCGGTTGGGCGACGGGATACGGCGATACCGAGATCGGCATTAAGTTCCGCTTTGTCGACGAGACGGAGACGCTCCCTCAGGTCGGGGTCTTCCCCCTGGCCGAGCTGGACACGGGAGATGCCGGCCGGGGCCTCGGCAACGGACGCACCTGGTACAGGCTTCCCTTGTGGCTCCAGAAGGGCTGGGGCCCGTGGACCTCCTACGGGGGAGGCGGCGTATCGCTCAACTCCGCGCCGGGAGAACGCAATTCCGGGTTCGCCGGATGGCTCGTCCAGCGCGACATGGGCAAGTACGTGACGCTGGGAGGGGAGCTCTACTGGCAGGGCACAGACGCGATCGGCGGGCCGGGCTCCCTTCTCGCCAACTTCGGGGGCTCGATCAATTTCACGGAGAGGTTCAACCTCCTGTTCTCGTTGGGCCACTCGATCTCAGGCGAGCGCGACACGGTCTGGTACCTAGCGCTTTACTGGACCGGCGGGCCGGAAAAGGCTGGAAAAAAATGACGGACGGCCCCCGATTGCGGACCTGAAGGACGAAGGAGAGGACAACAGCCATGCAAATGTCATTTCGCGAGCTCGTGACCGCCCTGCACGGCATGGGCTTCGGGGCGTTCTTCCTCCTCGCATTCTCAGGCGCCCTGTTCGAGCTCTACCGAGTCTGCGCATCGAACGGCTCCCCGGAGCTCCGCAGCCGCGGCCTGAAACCATTGCGGGCCTATCTGATCGCCATGTGCGCCCTGGGCTGGGCTGCGGTCCTCTCCGGCGCCTACGTCGTTTACCCCTGGTACCGCGCGCACCCACCCGTGGGATTCACCGATTACGCCGAGTACCCGCAAAGGAGGCTCTTATCGAGCCCGACAACTGCCGGCTGGCATGACTTTGGAATGGAGTGGAAGGAGTATGTTGCCTGGTTCGCGCCGATCGCCATGACGATGGTGGCGTATGTCTTCATCAAATACGGCCCCGACCTGGCGAGGCATCGGCGAGTGCGATACGCCGTATTCGTCTTTGCCGCCGCGGCCTTTGCCTCCGCGGGAGTCGCGGGGATCCTCGGGGCGCTGATAAACAAGAATGCGCCCGTCCAAGGCGGGGCAACGGTGATCCTCATGGAAAAGGCGAAGTGAACACCCCCAACATGAACGCCGGCCAGCCAGGGCCTGAAGACGCAAGCGGTGCGTCCATCCCTAACGGGGCCGCCGCGGCCGCCATCCTGTCGGCCGGCGCGGGATGCTTTTCGCTGGGCGTCTGCGCCTGGCTGGCGGATGCCTTCAAGTCCTCCGCGCACTTCTTCATTTTCTATGGGCCCACCGGGCCGCTCTCGGGCGTCACGACGACCGGCATTCTTATCTGGCTGGTTTCATGGGGCGTCCTTTCACGAGCCTGGAGAGGAAAATCGGTCCCAATGGGTATCATCAACACGATCGCCATCCTGCTGCTGGCCACGGGTTTGCTCCTGACCTTTCCTCCGTTTGGGGACCTCTTGCAAGGAAGGTAGCCGAATTCTCCTGACAGAACCCTGAAGGCCTGCCCGGCACCCACCCCGCTTGCCTTCCTCCAGCAGGGAGTGAATCCTGCCTTCAGGTACGGTCGTTCATTATGACTACAGCTTCGCTTCGCGCCGCGGTGGCCGTTGCCGTCTGCGCAGTCGGGCTAGCGGCAGGATGCAGGCGCGGCGCGAGGGTCGACGCCGGAAATCGGGAGGGCGTGCTCCAAATAGCAAACACACTGGAGCCCTCGGATCTGGATCCTCACACCAACATAGACAGCGAGACCGACAAGATCCTGAACGCGCTTTTTGAAGGGCTGGTGGAGCTGTCGGGCGACGGTCACACCGTGCTTCCAGGCGTGGCGGATCGCTGGGATGTCTCGGCGGACGGACTCGTCTACACCTTTCACCTTAGGCCCGACGCGCGCTGGTCGAACGGCGAGGCGCTCACGTCCGACGATTTCCTGTTCTCCTTCCGGCGCGTCTTTGACCCCTTGGTCGCATGTGAGGCGTCAAGCTTTGGCTTCGCGATAAAGGGGTCCGAGGACTACGCCCGGGGCCGGACAAAGGATATCTCGACCCTGGGCCTGGATGCTCCCTCCCCTCGGACGTTCGTGATCCGGCTCGCACACCCGGCCCCCTATTTTCTGGGCGTCCTCGGCGTGGGTTCCCCGTTCATGCCCGTTTACCGGCCCTCGCTCGAAAAATTCGGGGGCGTTCACCAGCGCGGCAGCCCGTGGACGCGCCAGGGCAATCTGGTCTGCAACGGCCCTTTCATCCTTAGGCGCTGGACCCAGAACCAGCTCATCGAGGTCCGCAAGAATCCGCTCTATTGGGACGCGGCCCGCGTCAGGCTGGCCGGCGTAGACTTCTACCCCGTCGAGAGCGCGGCGGTGCAGGAGCGCGGTTTCAGGGCCGGGGAGTACCATGTCACGACGCTCCTTCCCGCTCAAAAGGAGGCCGCGTACGAGAATGCGCGCCCGCTGGTCCTGCATATATCGCCGCTGCTACGATCGAGCTTCATCACGTTCAACGTTTCGCGTGCGCCATTTTCGGACCCCCGGGTCCGCCGGGCCCTTTCGATGGCGATCGACCGAAAAAGGCTTTGCTTGGCCGTGTTCCACTCCCTGGCCGAACCGGCATTCACGCAGGTGCGACCCGGGGCCGGAGGCTACGCGCCGCCCTCATCCGGCGCATATGAGCTCCATCCCGACGCCGCGCGCAGTCTCCTGGCGGAGGCGGGCTATCCCGGCGGCCGCGGCTTCCCCTCCATCGAGCTCATGGTCGTGGGCAACAGTTCCGAGACCCTGGCGGTGGGCGAGGTGATCCAGGCTGCATGGAGGGAGGTTCTCGGGGTTTCGGCCAACCCCGCGCCAACGGAAGAGAAAGTGTACCTCGATGCGGAGCGCACCAAGCACTACGAGGTCATGGTCGACACTTGGGGATGCACATGGGACGATCCCACGGCCTATTACCAGACCGGGCAGACGGGGAATCCGAACAACGACTCAGGTTGGTCGGATGCCACGTTTGACCAAGCCTACCACGATGCGGAACTGAGCCCGGACCCCCGGGCTCGCGCGCGGGCATTCGACATCCAGGAGGCGCGCATGGCGGCGGAGGTGCCGTACGCCCCGCTCTATTACTGGAACAAGGGCGTGCTCGTGCTTCCGACCGTGCGCGGCTGGCCGGACAATTCCCTTAACCATATCAATTGGAAGGAAATCTCCCTGGTGCCGTGACGTGGCTCCAGCCGCGCGCGATCGACCCAGTTTGCAGCGCTGCGCCGCCCCGGCGAAATCCGCCGCGAACCGGGCCGGACGGTGGAGTTCCCTGTTTGTACTTTGGCGTCCTCTCGGGCAGCATCTGCCCGCATGGCTACCCCAACCTCGACTCGCGGAGCCGCCCCGGCCTTTTCCCCGACAAAGTACGTGTACGGGACCACGCGCCTCGGCGATGCAAGATTCCCGGCCGCGGACCGGGTAAAGATGGCCCGGGCGGCGATGGAGTCGGGCGTGTGGTTTCACACGAGCCGCCAGTACGGCGACGCCCTTGAGATCCTGAGCCGCGCCTTCGACGAGGACCGCACCCGGGTGCCGCGGATGATCATCAAGATCGGGAACAACGACCTGGCGCAGTTACGCGCGAACATCCGGGAGAACATCGAGCCCATGGGAGTCGACCATGTCGACGTCGGCCAACTCTGCCTCGGCGGGCGCTATGCCGAGGAGTTTCGCGGGGGCGGGCGTTGCTTTGACGATTTCAGGCTCCTTCGGGAGGAGGGCCTGGTCCGCAACTACGTCATGGAGGTGTTCCCTTGGACCTCCGGGACATCATTCGGCGCGCTCCGGGCCGGATACACCGAGGGCGTGGTTGATGCGTTCATCTTCTATCTCAACCCGCTGCAGCGGTTCGCGTCCAATGCGCTCTGGGACCTCATTCGGGAGAAGGGCGCCCCGATAGTCGCCATGAGGACGGTCTGTGGGGCGCCCGTGCACCAGCTGCGCGACGTGGCGGGCACGGCGTGGAGGCCGTACCTGCAGGAGAGGGCGGTGGAGGTGGCTCCGGTCTTCGAGAGGTCGGGCGTCGCCGACTGGGCCGAGTTCTGCGTGCGCTTCGCGTTCAGCTTTCCCGGGGTGCGGGCGACGGTGGGGTCCACGATCCGGAAGGCCAACCTCGACGCCTTCGTGCGCATCGCCGGCGCCGGGACGATCGAACCCCTGCCGAGCGAAACGGTCGGGGAGCTCGAGCGGCTGCAGAGGCGCTGGTCCGACTCGGTCGACATACGCGCCGAGCCCTGGACAATGTAGGCGCCGGTCGGCTCAGCCGGCGTCCGCCGCGCCGGGATTGCCGGCCAGGAGGTGCTCGATCTCCTCGAGCGATATCCCCTTGGTCTCGGGCACCATCAGCCGCACCCACACGAGCTGCAGCACCATCATGCCGCAGAAGAACAGGAACACGTAGCCGGCGGGGAAGGCCGTCACCATGCTCGGGAAGAAGGTGGTAAGCAGGGCCGCGAAGACCCAGTGCGTCAGGCTTCCCAGGGACTGGCCCGTCGCGCGATGCCGGTTGGGGAAGATCTCGGAGATGAAAACCCAGATCACGGCCCCCTGCCCGATCGCGTGCGCCGCGATGAAGGCGAAGATGCAGGCGGGCACGATGGCGAAGTGGCCGGTGAAGAACGCCCAGGAGGTCAGCCCGAGCGAGAGGATGTAGCCGAACGAGCCGACGTAGAGCAGGGTCCGGCGCCCGATCCGGTCAATAAGCCGGAGCCCGGCGAAGGTGAACAGGAGGTTCGTGATCCCGATTCCCACGGACTGCAGGAGCGCGGCCTTGGCCCCGAGGCCCGTCAGCTCGAAAATCCGCGGGGCGAAGTAGAGGACGGCGTTGATGCCGGACAGCTGGTTGAAGAACGCAATCAGGACCGCCAGCAGTATGGGCCGACGAAGCTGGCGCGTCCAAAACGGCCCAACCTCCACCTGCTCGCGGGAGGCCGCAAGGATCTCGTCGGCCGCCTTGCCGGCCCTGTCCGGCGGCTCGTCCGCCATGATGATCCGCAGGACCCGCAGGCCCGCCTCGCGGTCGCCCCTGCGGCCGATCAACCAGCGCGGGCTCTCGGGCAGGCCGAGGCACGAGACCGTGTAGATCAGGGAGGGGAACGCCGCGACGCCGAGCATCCAGCGCCAGGCGTTCACGCCGACGTCCTTGAGCAGGTAGTTGGAGAGGAACGCGACAATGATGCCGAAGACGATGTTGAACTGAAACATCCCGGCCAGGCGCCCCCGATAGGCCGGAGGCGAGATCTCGGAGATGTAAAGCGGCGCCGCCACGGTCGAGACGCCGATTCCGACGCCGCCAACGAAGCGCGCGAGGATGAAGGAATAGACATTCCACGAGTACGCGCAGCCGACGGCGGAAACGACATAGAGGATCCCGACGGCCGTGAGGGTGGCCTTGCGCCCGAACCGGTCCGTCGGCCAGCCGCCGGCAAATGCGCCCAGAACGGTGCCGTACAGGGCCGAGCCGATCGCGAATCCGTGCATCGCGGCGCTGAGGTGCCACAGGGCCTGGATCGTCTGCTCCGCCCCGGAGATGACGACGGTATCAAATCCGAAAAGGAATCCCGCGAGAGCCGACGTCAAGGACCACAGGTAGATGCGAGCCTTCATGCGCCGTCGTGCTAACAGAAAACGGCCCGGCAGCGGAGCGTTATCGGGCGGCCGACGACCGGGGTCAGGCCGGGAGCCGGACGCCGAAGGCCGCGGCCGGGGCGTCAGACCAGAGCCTCAGGGCCTCCCCACCGGAAAGTCCGAGGTAGGCGGCCACGCGACGCACCCCCTCGTCAGGGGTCAGGGTGGACCCTGCGAGCCCACCGCCCCCGGGCATGCGCGCCGCGCCGTCCGCGCCAACGTCAATCTCCAGCTCCCCGAGGGTGTAGCGACCCGGGCCCGCACCGGCCGCGGACATGCAGTCGGTCGTGAACAGGACCCGGCCGGCAGGCTTGGCGCGCACGAAGTTGCGCAGCACGAAGGGGGGCAGGTGAATTCCGTCGGGGATGAAGCAAGCGGTCAGCTCGTCACGCGCGAGCAGCCGTTGAACCACGTTGTCGTGGCGGGGAAGCGTTTGCGGCACGCCGTTGCCCAGATGGGTCGCGAAACGCGCGCCCGCTCGGATGGCGGCATCGATCTCGGGTTCGCTCGCGTTGGTGTGCCCGAGCGAGGCGTGGACGCCCCGCCGGACCAGGTATGCGATGAATTCAGGCGAGCCGGGCCACTCCGGCGCGAGAGTGACCAGCCGGATGCGCCCTGAGGCGGCGTCCTGCAGGCGGTCGAATTCGGCAGCCGACGGCGCGTGCATGGGCCCAGGCGGATGGGCGCCGCGATAGCCCGCGTCGGGCGAGAGCCAGGGGCCCTCGAGATGATAGCCCGCCACTTGAGACCGGAGCAGGGAATCGCACGAGCATGCCCTCTCGCAGGCCTCCAGGCGCCGGCACAGCCGGTCGATCGCGGCTGTCACGAATGCGGCAAAGAACGCCCGGACCCCGTGGCTCCTCAGGGAGCCCGCGGCCCGCGCCCACTCCGCCGGGGAGAGGCCGTCCCTCTGGAAGTCGACCCCGCCGAAGCCGTTGACCTGGAAATCGAAGAGTAGCGGAGTATCCATGGATCAGGGGGCGATCTCGCGCACGCGGCCCAGGTCGGGGACCAGGACGCAGACGGCCGCCCACGCCGTCAGTGGAAGCGCCGCGCAAACGATGAAGATCATGTTGAAGGAGGACGCCGCGGTCGTCCAGCCGATGAGCAGCATGGCGGCCGCGCCCACCAGGGAGCCGACCGCGCCGCCAAATCCCGAAACCGAGCCCACCGCGTGCATGGGGAAGACCTCGGCCGGCAGCGTCATGTTGCCCCAGGCGGCGTGGCAGAACATCGCGACGCTGATCAGCGCCACCGCCAGGGAGGGGCTGAGGGAGCGCGTGATCAGGATGAAGCACGCGGGGATCACGCAGGACGCGGCGAGCATAACCGTCTTGCGCGCCCGGTCGACCGACCACCCCCCACGTACCAGCAGGGCGGGAAGGGCGCCGCCCGCGATGTTGCCGAGCGCCAGGGAGACATAGGGGATCCAGTAGTACCTTCCGATCGCGCGCAGGTCGAAGCCCCGCTCCTGCTGGAGGAACTTTGGCATCCAGAAGGCGAAGAAATACGAGATCGGGTCGGTGAGCATCCGCGCGACGATGCAGCCCCAGGCCTCGCGCCGGCGCAGGAGGCAGCCGATGGGCACGGGGCGCACCGTGGCCGGCCCCGCCCCGTCCTCGATCAGCGCCAGCTCCTCGGCGCCGAGCCATGGATGCCGGCGAGGCGCCCGGTAGAGCAGGAGCCACAGCGCCGTCCACGAGGCGCTCAGTGCGGCGCCGGCCAGGAACGTGTAGCGCCACCCGAAGCGCAGCGCGATCCAGGTCACCAGCGGGGCCGCGATGGCGGCCCCCACGGCGGTGCCCGAGTTGAAGATCCCGACCGCCAGCGCCCGCTGGCGCATCGGAAACCACTCGCTGACCGCCTTTACCCCGGCGGGGAAGTTGGCCGGCTCCACCGCGCCGAGGAGGAACCGGAGGAAGCCGAACTGAAGCGCCGTCCGGGCAAGGGCGTGGAGCGCGTCCACGGCCGACCATCCGGCGACGAATATCGCGAACCCCCGCCGGGTTCCGAGGCGATCGATCAGCCGCCCGCTGACCGCGTACATTATCGTGTAGCTCGAGAGGAACGCGGCCGTCATGTAGGCGTACTGCACCGTCGAGATCCCCAGGGCATCCTGGAGCGTGGCCGCAAGCAGGGCCAGGGTCTGGCGGTCGAAATAATTGAGGGCCGTGGCCAGGGCGATGAGGCCGACCATGTACCAGCGGAGGCCCCGAATCGTGAGTTTCATCCGCATCCTTGCCAGTGGCCGTCAGGGAGCAAAAGGGCACGTCCGAAGGCGGTCAACGTTGACCCGCTCCGGCGTCGCGGCCGGCCCCCGATCCCCTAGACAACGGGATTCCCGCCCCAGCGCGGCAATGGACCCGGCGCGCCCTCCGCGGCGCGCGGGGGCCGCGGCCGCCGGAAGGCGGTGAACCCTCCTTTATCCATGAGCATCGACCCCGCCCTGTATCCGACGCACCCGGCCCCGCTGCGCCGCTTCGCCGCCGACCGCCTAGCGGTCGAGGTGCACGGCGACCGCCGCTGCCTGGGGCGCGCGGCGGCGGGGGCCGCCGCCGCCTACCTGCGCGACGTCATCGCGTCCCGTGGCCTGGCCCGGGTGGTCTTTGCGTGCGCACCATCCCAGGACGAGTTCCTCGCGGCCCTCGTGGACCCGGCGTCGAGCGGGGCCGGCATAGACTGGGGCCGCGTGGTCGCGTTCCACATGGACGAGTACGTCGGCCTCGGGGCCGGCCATCCGCAGGGATTCCGCCGGTACCTGGGCAGCCATCTTCTGGCGCGCGTGCCGGTCGGCGCGGCCCATCTCATCCCCGCCGAGGACGCGGATCCCGATGCCGTCTGCCGGGCCTATGGCGAGCGCCTCGCCGAGGCCCCGATCGACCTGATCTGCCTCGGGGTCGGCGAGAACGGCCACATCGCCTTCAACGACCCTCCGGCCGCCGACCCCGGGGACCCGGCGCTGGTGAAGGTCGTCGATCTGGACGCCGCGTGCCGGCGCCAGCAGGTGAACGACGGGTGCTTCCCCTCGCTGGCACAGGTGCCGAGGCGCGCATACACCGTCACCGTGCCGGTCTTCATCCGGGCGCGCCGCCTGAGCATCCACGTGCCGGGGAGGCGCAAGGCCGCCGCGGTGCGCTCCATGCTTCGCGGCCCCATCAGCACCGCATGCCCCGCTTCGATCCTGCGCACCCATCCGAGCGCCGTGCTCTACCTCGATCCCGAGTCGTCGTCGGCCCTGTGAGGCGCCGCCGGGGCTAGCGGCGCAGCGATGCGCCGTTCACCCAAACGCTCTCGACCATCTCGATCCGAGGGCTGGCTGGAAACCCGAAATCCCGGTTTGCAATCCGGTCGACGAGCAGTTCCACGGCCCACCGTCCGATCAGGCGCTGGTTCTCCTCGAGGCCCGAGAAGCAGGTGCCGTCGAGGACCTGGCTGATCGCCGCGACCCCAAGGTCGGCGGGAACCCGGATCCGGCGCCGCCTCAGGAGCTCCCGGTGTGGGAGCCATGCCTAGCCGCCCGAGACGTCTTCGAGGCGCTGGCGCCCTGCGGTCACGAACGGCATCATCGCCCTGAGCTGGGCTCCGACGGTCTCGACAGGATGGGTCCCCCCGGCGTCGCGCAAGGCGTTGAATCTCGGCCGGCCCGCGCGGTCCTCCGCCACCCATTCCCTCGCGAACGTTCCGTCCTTGATCTCCGCCAGGATGCGGCGCATCTCGGCTCGCACGCGCTCGTCGATGATGCGTGGCCCCCTCGTGAGATCTCCGTACTCGGCTGTGTCCGACACGGAAAAGCGCATGCCGGCGATGCCCTGCTCGTACATGAGATCGACGATGAGCTTCAGCTCGTGCAGGCACTCGAAGTAGGCCGACTCGGGCTGGTAGCCCGCCTCGACCAGCGTCTCGAAACCCGCCATGACGAGCGCGGTGAGGCCGCCGCAGAGGACGACCTGCTCACCGAACAGGTCGGTCTCGGTCTCCTCCTCGAAGGTGGTGTCGAGCACCCCGGCCCGGGTGGCGCCGAGCGCGTAGGCGTAGGACAGCGCCAGGGCGTGCGCCTTGCCCGAGGCGTCCTGGGCCACGGCCACGAGCGAGGGCACCCCCCCGCCCTCGGTGTAGGTGCGGCGCACGAGGTGCCCCGGCCCCTTGGGCGCCACCATGGCCACGTCGACCCCCGCGGGCGGGACGATCTGCCCGAAGCGGATGTTGAACCCGTGGGCGAAGAACAGCGCGTCGCCCTGGCCCAACGTGGGTGCGATGTCGGACTCGTACACCGAGGCCTGCTCGGTGTCGGGCAGGAGCATCATCACGAGGTCGGCCTCGGCGGCCGCCTCGGCCACCGACAGGACCCGCAGCCCGGCCTCCTCGGCCTTGGCCTTGGACTTGGACCCCGGGCGCAGACCCACGCGCACGTCCACGCCCGACTCGGCCAGGTTGAGGGCGTGGGCGTGGCCCTGGGACCCGTAACCGATCACGGCCACCTTGCGGCCCTGGATCAGGCTCGCGTCGGCGTCGGATTCGTAGTACAGCTTGGCCATCTCAGCCTGCCTCTCCCTGGAGATCCCCGGTGACGCTGTGCAACGGGGGGGCGTCCCGCCCCCGGGCGGCGCCGGGCCCCAGCTTAGGCAGGGCCACCCGGCCCGTCCGCTGGAGCTCGGTGATGCCGAAGGGCCGGACGAGGTTCTCGAACTCGTCGATGCTGCCCGGGGTGCCCGCCAGCATCACGGTGGCGAGCCCTTCGCCCTCGTCGAGGACCGTGGCCCCGAAGGCCTCGGCGTGCGCGAGCACGTGGTGGCGCGCCGAGGGGGGGACCTCGACCGTGACGAGCAGCATCTCGCGCTCGACCGCCTCGTCGGGGGCGAGCTCGGTGATGCGCAC
>Ga0187855_10000616_pt1 | contig 30515 bp, 21 predicted proteins | sample June2016WEW_8_10_2_FD_132969 | JGI IMG/M metagenome (GOLD analysis project Ga0187855, IMG submission 132969) | Peatland microbial communities from SPRUCE experiment site at the Marcell Experimental Forest, Minnesota, USA - June2016WEW_8_10 | ecosystem: Environmental > Terrestrial > Soil >...
ATTGCGCGATCCGATGCGGAAGAAAAAATACATAGCCACGTTCGGGATATTGTGGTCTTCCTGAATCAGGATCTTCATGCCATTTACAAGTGTTACGGTTTGGACATCTGCGGGCTGCGCCAGCAGCGGCAGCGTCAAGCCCGTCAAGCCGATTACAAGGACGATGAGAAATCTCATGGGCTTACGATAACAAATGTGCGTGCTGAAACGGGTAACATGGAAGCCGCCGGGCGCGCCCCCTATTGCTGCCAGCGGCAGGGAGCCGTCCAGTATTAACCAAGAGTAAGTGGTGTTTGTCGACCGTATTTCCTGTTACACTCAAAATCGGCGCGGACACCGGGCCATTCCGATGCGAAGACGCTGGATTCCGATTGCTTTCTTAGGTATTGCGGCGGCCTGGGCACAGGACGGCGAAAAGTTGGCGCCGTACTATCCTACTCCGGAAACTGTGGTCGTGAAAATGTTGGAATTGGGAGGTCTGAAACCGAACGAAAAGATGTTCGATCTGGGCAGCGGCGACGGGCGCATCGTCATCCTGGCGGCCCAGAAGTTTCAAGCCAACGCTATCGGCGTGGAGCTGGACAAAGACCTCTATCGGCAGAGTATGGAGCGCATCCGCAAGCTCGGACTGGAAAAGAGCGCGAACATCGTCAATGGCGACATTCTGAGACAGGACTACAGCTCCGCCGATCTGATCACCGTATACCTGTTGCCGACCTCCAACGACAAAGTGCAGCCGTTGCTGGAGCGGCAGTTGAAGAAGGGAGCGCGTGTCGTCGCGCACGATTTCGAATTCCGGGGTTGGACCCCGGCGAAAGTGGAAGATATCGACGATGACGGTGAGGGCCGCAGCCACACATTATTTCTATACCGGCGTTAGCCGCATGATGGGTGTCCGTGCCAGGTGAGATGGTTTCGCCCCCGGCATGGAGGCGCTATCTTCCGTGGGCGCGGGTTCTGTTCGCCGCCGCTGCCTTGGCCAGCGGACTGCTGCTGGCTCCTCGCCCTACGCCGTGGGCACTGGCGGCCTCCGGCCTGTTCCTGGTATGCGGGCTGCTGATTCCTCTCCGCAAGCGCACTCACGATGGCGCTTTCGCCTTACTCGTTCTGTTTGGGGACGTGGTCTTCTTTCTTGTGCTCGTGAGCTCGGGGATCGGATCGCCTCTTTGGCTTCCCGTGATTTATTACCTCTACATGGCGGCGGAAGCGGTGGCCCTGTACAGCCCGCGGGAGGTGCTGGTGGTAGTCGGAGTAAGCGCGATCTTCTGCGCGGTCGTGCAATCGCCGTACGTAATCGGGCTCCGGCGCACGACGGCAGTCGCGGGCGCGCTGGCCTATGCGTTTGCGGTTTACAAGAGGCGGCTGGAATCCACGATCCGGGAGCAGGCGCTCCAGGCCAGCGAGGCCAAGGAGGAGGCGCGCCGCGCGACAGAGACCGAACGGCAGCGGATCGCCTCCGATTTCCATGACGGCCCCCTGCAAAGCTTCATCAGCCTGCAAATGCGGCTCGAGATCGTGCGCAAACTCCTGGAGCGGGATTTCGGAGCCGGCATGGACGACTTGCAGGACCTGCAGAGCCTGGCCCAGCAGCAGGTAAAGGAACTCCGAGCCTTTGTCCGCAGCATGCGCCCGCTGGAGCTGCAGGGCGCCAACCTGTACGCGTCAGGCCGCAGGGTTTGCGAGAACTTTCAGAAAGAGAGCGGCATCCCGGTGACGTTCGTGGGTGGAGAGGGCCCGTTGAAGCTCCCCGAGGAAACGGCTTCGATGGTGATCCAGATGCTCCGGGAAGCGCTGCATAATGTTTTGAAGCACGCGGCCGCCACGCGCGTGGCAGTTGCCGTCGAGCGGGCGGGCAAGCTGCTGGAAATCTCAGTCGACGACAACGGCCGCGGCTTTCATTTCAGCGGCGTTTATTCGCTGGACGAACTGGAGTTGTTGCGGCTGGGGCCGGCCAGCGTCAAGCGGCGGGCGCGCGAACTGAATGCCGAGATGACGCTGGAATCGCGGCCGGGGCGCGGCGCAGGGCTGAAGCTGCGCATCCCTATTCCATGAAGCACAACCGCCGGCGCAGTCCCCCCGCGCGCGCGGGACTGGTGTCGGTGTTCTGTCTCCTAGCGGTTGGGTGCGGCCGCTACGCCGATTTCCGGCTTCCCGAGCTGAACCCGGCCCAGCCTGAGATGAGCTACACCTGGGAACCACGCGACGCGCCGGTTTTGCGGCACGGCAGCCCAGGCGATTGGGACTCGCACGATGCCTTGAACCCCTCGCTGGTGCGTCACGCCGGCGTCTATTACAACTTCTATTCCGGTTTCGATGGGAGGGTGTGGCGCACCGGGCTGGCGACTTCCACAGACGGCCTGGTCTGGAAGAAGGAAGGCGCGGTCCTGGCTCCCGAGCCACACGCTGGAGAGGGAGACTATATCGCGGCCAACGGCGCCGCCCTGTTTCACGAAGGCGCGTTCTGGTATTGGTATCAGGCTGGACCGAAAGATACGCCGCGGCTGGGCCTGGCCCGCTCCACCGACGGCCGCGAATGGCGCAAGGCGCGCTTTCCGGTGATGGATTTCGGGCCACGCGGGAACTGGGACGAATGTGGTATCGCGGATCCGTACGTGCTCGAAGTGCGTCAATATTTGTACCTGTTCTACCTCGGGCAGGATCGCGCGCGGCGGCAGCGCCTGGGCGTTGCGCGGTCGCGGGATGGCGACCATTGGGAGAAGCTGCGAACCAACCCCATCCTGGAACTCGGCAAATACGGAACCTTCGACGAGATGGGGCTGGGCGAACCGGCCGTATGGATCGCGCACGGCTATTACTGGATGCTGTATACTGGCCGCGACGCGCAGCAGAACCGTCGTCTGGGGATGGCGCGGTCCACCGATGGCGTGCACTGGGAGAAACTGTCCGCGGTTTTCGAAGGCCGCCAGCTCTGGAACAGTAAAGTGATCTGCGACCCTGCCATCGAGTTGCTGGGCGGCCGTCTGGCGGTGTGGTTCGGAGGCGGCGATGCACCTTCGCCGGACGAGAACCTGAACGGGCAAATTGGCGTTGCGGTTCTGAAGGCGGTCGGCACGAGCACTGTCAAATGAACGAGCGCGAATCCACCAAAACTGTCGGGCTGCTTCGCCGCGCGCTGCCCTACCTGACCGTCGCCATCTTCGCTGCCGTCGTCTACGACGGCTGGATCTTTTACTCGCGCTGGAGCAGTGCGCGGGATATCGAGCGCGCGCGGGCGGAGAAGGAAGCTCAGGATGCCCGGAAAACCCTGGATATGCTTGGCGGCGGCAATCTCAAGATCCTCGATTTCTACGCCTCTCCCGGCGTGATCCGGCGCGGAGAGCACGCGAATCTCTGCTTTGGCGTAAACGGCGCCAAGAGTGTCCGCCTGGAGCCTGCCGTGGAAGATCTGCATCCTGCCCTGAGCTATTGCCTGCAGGTGGCACCGCGCCAGGACACGGAGTACAAGTTGATCGCCGAAGACGGCGCGGGGCATAGCGCCACCCAGAGCGCTCGGCTCAAGGTGGTTCCTTAGGCGATGTTGAAGAAACCGCTTGCTGACGCGCGCGGCTCCTATCGGAGCCATGACCGTCAGGGAGTGGTCCGTGCCGACAGCTTAGGACCATCCAGAGTGTAATCGAACCAGCCGATCATCATCTCTTCCCAGGTCTGCGGTCCCCAGCGCACTTCCTTCTTGGGATCGGGGTTCGCCGGATTGTTGGGTGAGTTATCGAAGTGCGCCACGCAATCCAGGCGCGCGCCCTTGGGCAGTAACAAGGGCTCCCTTAAGCGGTAGACCAATTGCCAGTTGAAGTTGTACTTGGGCACATGCAGCACGATCTCCGAACGCCCGTCCGGATAGACCGCGGTGTAGGTGAAATCCTTGCCGCGAAAATGCATGTGCGGCATCAAGTCCACGACCCGGACGTCCTGCGGCGCGGTCCACGTGGAGTGCACCTCGTAGTTGGGATCGCCGGGCGGTATGGCCAGCCTGAAATTCGTGGCGGTGCCACTGAGCGCCGTGTGCTCGACCGGGCTCCGCGCGAAGATCAGGCCGATGGAAGTCAGGTCGGTGGCCGGTTTGCCGTTGGGCGTATAGTGCAACTGGAAAATGAGCTTGGAGCCAGCCTTGAGCAGCTTGGCAGTCCCGGCCGGATAGATTTTGGGCTGTTCGCCCGGAGCGAAGCCGCACAGCTTGGCGCTCAACCAGTCGCGCCCGCGTTCCGATGTGCGCTCGCCGCCCGTGCTCTCGCCCGTGTGAGCGCCGCCGGCGCCGTCCATCGCGAACACAATTACATGATGCACCACCGCCCGGTTGCCAGGCCGAATCTCCGCCGCCTGCACCCACCGGTCCTCGGCGAAATTCGTGGGCACCGTGATGTAGCGGTATGGGACTACACCCGTGGCGGGGACCTCCACTGGCTGTTCCAGCGAGATCACCACATCTGGCTTGCCGATGGTCCAGCCCTGCTCGAACTTCGGCACGGGCGGCAGATCGTTATCGTCGCCGGCCGGCGCGCCCGCGTCCACCCAGGCCACGATGGTGTCGATCTCCTTCTGGGTGAGCCGGCGGTCGTTCGAAAAATGGCCGTAGGCCGGATCCGCCAGCCAGGGCGGCATGCTATGCTCCAGCACCTTCTCGCGGATGGCTTTGGCCCATGGGCGCACCTCTTTGTAGCTGAGCAGCGACATGGGGGCGGCCTCTCCGGGACGATGGCACTCCGCGCAACGCCGGAACATGATGGGCGCGACGTCTTTCGCGTACGTTGCCGGTGGGGCGCCAGCTTCCCCGGCCACGCAGACACCCGCGGCGCCTATGACCGACAGAACCATCCGCCACATCTTATTCATGGACCCTCCTCGGAGCAACCATCTGCATCATAATCGATTCAGGCGCACGGCGGCAATCGGGTGGGGCAGGCGCTTTCGCCTGCCCCCCCCGATTAACCTGACTGTTTCGGAGCCGCGACCGTCAGGGAGCCGGACACCTCTCAAATACCCAAAATGGTTAAGCACCCGCGGTCTCGAATGCCGGGCGGTGCGCCCTTACGGCTTTTTCAAATACCGATCGAACCACTGCAACTCCTCCCACAACACGTGTTCAACGGATTCGCGGCCGCCGTAGCCATGCGACTCCAGCGGCAGCATCACCAGGCGCACCGTTCCGCCGTTGCCGCGAATCGCCTGATACAGACGCTCGGATTGTATCGGGAAGGTGCCCGTGTTGTTGTCCGCCTCTCCGTGAATAAGCAGCAACGGTGTCTTGATTTTGTCGGCGATCATGAACGGCGACATCCGCAGATAGACGTCTTGCGCTTCCCAATACGTGCGGCGTTCGGTTTGAAACCCGAAAGGCGTGAGCGTGCGATTGTAGGCGCCGCTTTCCGCCGCGCCGGCATGAAACAAATCCGAGTGCGCCAGTAAATTGGCGGTCATGAACGCGCCGTAGCTATGTCCTCCCACGCCGACGCGGTCGCGGTCGATAACGCCCATCTCGACCGCTTTGTCTATAGCCGCTTTGGCGTCCATGACGATCTGTTGGACATACGTGTTGTTCACGGTTTCTGGATCGCCGATCACCGGCATAGCCGCATTGTCCAGAATCGCGTACCCGTGCAGCAGGAAAAGCAGGTGCAGATTCGGGCCGCCAAAAATAGTGAAGCGATCCGCCGATCCGCTGACCTGACCGGCCGTGTTCGCATCGTTGTATTCGAGCGGATACGCCCAGAGGAGCGCGGGCAAGCGCGTGCCTTCCCTGTAATCCGGCGGCAGATAGAGTGTGAAAGACAGGGGCACGCCATCCTCCCGGCTGTAAGTCACGATCTGTTTCCGTATGCCGCGCACCTGCGGAGTGGGATCCGCGATCTTCGTGAGCGGGGTAGGAGTTTCGCCCGCACGAATGTAATAGTTGGGAGGCTCCGTGGCGCTTTCGCGCCGCGTCAGCAGGCGCGTGCCGCTGTCGTTCAGAACGGCCACCACGGTTTCATAGCCGCCCCTCGCGGACTGAAACACGCGCTCAGATTTTTGCGTGGCGAGATTGTATCGGTCCAGAAACGGATGTTCGCCGGACGGGCTGGCGCCTTCCGCCGTCAGGTAGATATCGTCGCCGTTCTGCAGGATTACTTCGCGGCCGTTGGGCAGGCGTTCCATCACGGGACGGCCGGGGTCATGATACCGGTCCTGCACATTGCGGCTGAAGATCAGGCGGCCTTCTGCATTGGGCTTGTTCAAGTCGATCTCGATGGTGCGCGCCCAACGCTTGTCGCGCTCGTAATCGGTGACCAGCGCCTTGGCGTCCTTCGCCAGCGCCTGCACATCCCGAAAGCGCTCGACCGTTTCGAAGATCTCGCGAGGCTGCGCCTGGAACGGGGCGGCCAGTGTCAGAATGCGATCGCGATGCGGCGCTTTCTCCTTAGGGTTGCCTCCATCCAGCGCCTCCACCCACAGCAGCGTTGCCGGCTCATCGGCGCGCCACTCATACGCGCGCGGGCCGGTGCGCACACCTTCCGTCGGAATGCGGTCGGCAAGCGGCAGATCGGCCAGCTCGTACACCTTCTGCCCGGCGCGGTCCCACACTTCCACCACCTCCGGGAAGCGGAAAACAGGATGCAGGTACGAATAGGGCTTGTGGACGCGCGCGACCAACAGATGCCGGCCATCGGGCGAAGGCGTCACCGTTTCGAAGATGCCGGGTGTGCCCGACGGTGTCACCTTCCCGTTGGTGCTATCCAGGTACGCGAGTTGCTCCGTGCAGTAGTAATCGAACAGATCTTCGTCATGCGGAGTGCTCAGCATGTCTTCATACGTAACCACCGGACCAGACCGGCCGGAACTCTCCTGCACGTGCGGACCGGTGGGCACCATGGATTCGGCCGGCGGTGGGCCGCGGTGTTCGGGAACCAGGCGCAGCACCAGCGTGCGGCTGTCGGAAAGCCACGCGATGGGTTGACTGATCGCCGCATTCAGGCGCACGCCGGCGATGCGCCGCGTCTGGCCGCTGGCGGTGGTCCCGATCCACAGGTCGATGCCGTGGGCGGCGGTGTCCGTGAAGGCGAACTGCTTGCCATCGGGGCTCCATACTGGCGCGCCCAGCTTTGCATTGGCAGGCACCGACACACGAATATCGGAAGCATCCGCGAGCCGCTTGATCGCGTAAGAAACGCTGTAAGGCGGCAGATGCGGTCCGTTCGTATTGATGTCGATGCGCAGGCCCGCCAGACGCAGCATCGGCTGCGCGACTTCGGCGATCGGCGGATACCGCACCGGCTGCATCAGAATGGCGTAATCCCGCGATGGGTTCACGGAGATCAGCGGAGACGGAGGAGCATTCAGCACATCCAATATTTCCCGCGGCGGCTTCTGGTAGGTCAGTTCAGCGGAGACCGCCAGCGCGGCGGCTAGCAGAAAGAGCGGAGTCATGCGACGTGGCATATGCTGCCATTCTACGACGCTCCGATCGGGGCCACGACCGTGAGGGAGTGTATTTGGTAACCTTTTTCGCCCCCCACAGTATAACGTTCGATGGCAGCTCTCCCGCAAGATCTCCGTTACGCATTCCGGACTCTCCGGAAATCGCCTCTATTCAGCGCTGTGGCCGTGTTGTCCCTGGCTCTGGGGATCGGCGCCAATACCGCCATCTTCACGTTGATCCATCAGCTAATCCTGCAACCGCTGCCGGTGAAGAATCCCGAACAACTGGTGATGCTGGCCGGCCGGGGCCGTCACTACGGCGGCAACAATGGCCGCGACAAGCTCTCCTATCCGATGTATCAGGACATACGCGGCAAGAACCAAGTCTTCAGCGGCATGTTCTGCAGTCACGGCACCACCATGAGCCTTACGTTTGAGGGCCGAACCGAACTGGTGGCGGGCGAAGTGGTCTCCGGAAACTACTTCCCGGTCCTCGGAATCGGCGCCGCCATCGGCCGGGTTTTCAACGCTTCCGACGACCTCTACCAAGGCGGCCATCCGCTCGCAGTCCTCAGCCACGGATATTGGAGAGCACGATTTGGCGGCGACCTGAATATCGTCGGCAAGAAAATCATCGTCAACGGTTATCCGCTCACCATCATTGGCGTGAGCCAGGCAGGCTTCGACGGGGTCGAGCCGGGTTATGCGCCACAGATCCGCGTCCCCGTCACTATGGATGATATTCTGCCGCGCACATACTTCAGCCGGCTCAACGACCGCCGTTTCCGTTGGGTGGAGGTTTTCGGCCGCCTGAAGCCCGGCATCACTATCGAAAAAGCCCAGGCCGGTTTGCAGCCGTTGTTCCATCAGATCCTGGAAATGGAGGTGCAGCAGCAGCCGTTTGCCAAAGCCTCGCCTTTCGTGAAACGAGAATTTCTGAAGATGTGGATGCAGGTCATGCCCGGCTCGAAAGGCCGATCCAACCTGCGCGATACCTACGCCAAGCCGCTACTGGCGCTGATGGCCATCGTAGCCCTGGTGCTCCTCATCGCCTGTTCGAACCTCGCGAACCTGCTGATCGCGCGCGCCTCCGCCCGCCAGAAAGAGATCGCCGTGCGCCTCGCGCTGGGCGCCAGCCGCGGCCGCCTCGTGCGCCAGTTGCTGGTCGAAAGCCTGGTGCTCTCCGCGGCCGGAGGCGCGCTCGGCGTGGGTCTGGCCGTGCTTATCGATCGGGCACTGATCGGCTTTCTGCCCTCCGGCGGAACCCCGCTCTCGCTTTCCAGCACTCCCGATTTCGCCGTCCTCGGGTTCAGTTCGCTGGTCTCCGTGCTGGCGGGAGTGATCTTCGGACTCGTCCCTGCCCTGCAATCCACGCGCCCGCAGCTTGCCAACACCCTCAAGGATCAGGCCGCCGCCGTGCTGCCGGGCAGTTCCGTGGCGCTCCGTAAAAGCCTGGTAGTGTGCCAGGTGGCGCTGTCGCTGCTGCTGATGATCGGCGCCGGACTGTTCCTCCAGAGCCTGCAACACCTGAAAGGTTTGAACCCCGGCTTCGAGGTCAAAAACCTGCTCTCGTTCGGCGTCGAACCAACCCTGAGCCGTTACGATGTTCCCTGGACCGTGGACTATTACCGCCGCCTGACGGATCGTCTGAAAACCGTCCCGGGCGTCGAGTCCAGCGCTGTGGCTGTCGTCCCGGTGCTCCAGGACAACGAATGGGACAACTGGATCACCATCGAAGGCTACACGCCCAAACAAGGCGATCCGCCCGACCCGCACATGCAATACTGCTCACCGGATTTCCTTGCCACGCTTAAGATTCCGATTCTGTTGGGACGCGATTTCACCATCAAAGACGCGAAGGGAGCGCCCAAGGTCGGCATCGTCAACCAGAAGTTCGCAAGCCGCTACTTTGGCGGCGCCAACCCACTCGGCCGCCATCTGGGCATGGGGATCGATCCGGGGACCAAGATGGATGTCGAGATCGTCGGCGTGGCCGGCGACACCAGGTATGAGAGCATGCAGGACGAGGTTCCCGACGAGCTATATATCCCCTACACGCAATCGAACTTCGTGACCGGTATGACGGTGTACGTGCGCGCGCACGGCGACCCCACCGGCATCTTCAATACCATGCGCCAGGTGGTGCGCGAAGTCGATCCGGGCGTTCCCATGTACGACTTGCGCTCACTGGACGATCAAGTCGAAATCTCGCTTTTCGTGCAGCGTATGCTGGCTACCCTCTCCAGCGTTTTCGGCTCGCTGGCCACGCTGCTCGCCGCGCTCGGCCTTTACGGCGTAATAGCGTTCATGGTGGCGCGGCGCACCAGGGAGATCGGCATCCGCATGGCCCTCGGCGCGGATAGCGGACTGGTCGTCTGGATGGTGATGCGCGAAGTCCTTACGCTGGCGTTAATCGGCGTCGCCGTCGGCCTCAGCGCCGCCTGGGCTGCCACACGCTTGATCCAAGCCCAACTCTTCGGCATCCAACCGACCGATCTCCTGACCATGGCTGTCGCCGCACTGTGTATCGTGGCAGTGGCAGTCCTATCCGGCTATGTTCCCGCCCGCCGTGCGACTATGATCGATCCCGTACGGGCGCTGCGCTGGGAATAAGTACTGGGCGGCCCATAGGAGGGCGTAAAGGTATAACGGGCACGGGCTCGCGAGCTATGGCAGCATCCTCCTGAAGTATTGGGGCGTAGACATGCTAATCCGGGCATCTAAAGTCACAATGTTACAGCAGTACCACCTTCACAGCCCGTATTGAGCCACTCGCCTTGACTGCATTCTTGACACCCCCGCCGCCGCACGTGTATTCTTGGTACCAACGGAGGAGGGTCAATCTCCATGAAAATGCTAGAAAACCGCCCGTATTTCATCGCACTCATGGCCGTGCTATGCGCCCCGGCATATGCCACGGTCCAGATTACATCTGTTACGCCATCGATTAAATCGCCGCAAGTCCTCGGCACCCCAGTCACCTGGACGGTAACCGCGACAGACTCGAATCCCGGTCCGCTGACTTTCCAGTTTAACGTGGCCCTCTCTAGCGGGTCTTATGCCATGGCGCGGGACTTCAACATGGGCACGCTCCAATCCGGCACTTGGACTTCACAGGCATTCGTCTGGGTGCCGACCGGTATCGAAGGCGCATATCGGATCCAGGCCGTCATCAAGGATTTTACCTCGGGTGAGACAACCTCGAAAACCGTCTTGTATCAGGTTAATCCCCTAGTGACTGGCAGCACGCCCGTGGTCGTTGCGACCGCCAATCCGCTGGTGGCCTTGTTCAGCGCGCCTTCCTGCGCTACCGGCAGCACCATGGCGGTCCGCTTTCAACCCGTATCCCAGAGCGCGCCTGCGGTTACAACCAATTTTGTACAGTGCCATCCCCCCGCTACCATGACGTTCGAAATCGCCGGCATGTACCCCAGTACGGCGTACAAGATGGTTTCTCAGACAGATACCGGAGGCACCGTCACGAGCGGCACCCCCGTGAGATTCACGACCGGGGCTCTGCCGAGAACTATTCCTTTTCCGAGTTATACGGTGAATATTCCGGCCGGTGCACAGACTGACACTGCCGACTGGGTGATGCTTCAGAATGTGCTGCCGACTGTGTTGAGGGCTTACCCTGTCGTGGCGACTGACTTGTCGGGAAACATTATATGGTATTACAACCCGGGCCAGAGCATTTTTCTCACGCGTCCCCTGCAGAATGGAACCATGCTCACCCTGCAAAGCGGTCCCGCCTGGAATCCAGACACGACTGAATTCCAACTCCTGGAACAGATTGATTTGGCAGGCAACATCGTCAAGCAGACCAACATAGGCGTGCTCGAGCAGCAACTGCTCGCCATGGGAGCAACCGACGCTCAGGCGTGCAACACAATCGCGAGTCCAGCGCCGGTTGGGTCGGCCTGCATCGACATTTTTCATCATGATGCCATCCAGACTCTGCCAAATGGCGATACCGCGGTTCTAGTTGCCGTTGAAAAAATCTTCCCCCCTGGAACGCAGGGCGACACCACAGGTCTTCCGGTCGACGTCGTCGGCGATATGATTATCGTCCTGAACAGCAACTGGCAGGTGGTCTGGTATTTCGACACGTTCCAGCACGACAGCGGCGCGCCGCAACTCGATATCAACCGGCCGGCCGTCTTAGGGGAAACCTGCACTGCTCCTCTATTCACCGGCTGCCCGCAGCTATTCCTGTTATCCTCCGGCATTTCGCCTGTGGCGACGGACTGGTTGCACGCCAACAGCCTCTATTACTGGCCGCAGTCGGGAGATATCGTCTTCTCCTCGCGCAATCAGGACTGGGTCATGAAGATCGATTACAACAATGGCGTCCAAAGCGGCGGCTTGGGTACGGGGAATATCCTGTGGCGCATGGGTCCGTGCGGAGACTTCACCTTCAACGGTAACGGGACTTGGCCGTGGTTCTCGCATCAGCACGATGTCGGCATGGAAAACAACGGCGCCGGGCCCCTGACAGTATTCGACAACGGCAATACGCGGTATTCCGAGCCGGGCGCCTCAACCGGATGTATCCAGGGTGTGGGCAGCGGCAACAGTCGCGGTATGTCCCTTACCGTCGATGAGAGCAGCATGACGGTTACACCGGTGCTGAGTGTGGATCTGGAAGTCCAGTCGCAAGGGGATGGAAGCGCCCAACTGCTGTCCGACGGCAACTACTCCTTCCTGGGGGCAGACGTGCCGCTTCGCAACTCGTCCAACCTCGTCAGCTACCCTATCGAAATCTACCCTACGCCCGGCACGACGACTGGCACGCAAGTCCTAAACATCCAGGCCCCCAAGACCTACCGCATCTGGCGGATGCCCAGCCTCTACCAACCGCCCACTACATAGGGGGCAGGCGCTTTCACTTGCCAACCCCGGCTGGGGTAGGCCTCAGGCCCTCATGGCGTGGGCCAGCCAAATGCGGTCTGTGGATTGCTTCCTTCCTCACACGCCGTGCTGGAGAACCTTATGCCGGCTCACTGTGTCGCCATCGGTGCTTTTCAATTTGCGAAAAACGATGGTCGACAAGATGGTTAATCCGCCCAGCACGAAGAAAGCCCGGTGGATTCCGCGAATCATTTCCGTCGCGCTCGAATGAAAGCGATCGGGAATGAAGAACGCGGCGGCCAGCGATGCCGTCGCGACGCCGAAACTGATCGACATCTGCTGCATGGTGCTGGCGATGGAACTTGCGCTGCTGGCTTGCTCCTCGGTGACGTCGGCATAGACGAGCGTGTTCATGCTTGTATATTGCAGGGAGCTGAAGAACCCGAAGCAGAACGCCAGCGCTACCATAAGCCAGACCGGCGTGCCCACCCCGATAGTGGCGAAAAGGGCAATGAGCAGGCCGAGGATCGCCGTGTTCGAAACCAAAACGGCACGGTAGCCAAAGCGGGCCAGAATCGCCGGCATGGCAGGCTTCAGGCTCATGGCGGCGATCGCTTGCGGCGTCATCAGCAATCCGGATTGTATCGGAGTGAACCCCAGGCCAACCTGGTAGAGCAGCGGCAGTATGAATGGGATTCCGCCGATGCCCAGGCGTGTGAAAAAACTGCCGCTTACTGCCGCGCGGAATGTGCGAATACGAAACAGGCTCAGGCGCAGCAATGGAAACGCGCTCCTCGTCGCATGCAATCCATAGGCTGCGAGCAGCAGGATCGAAATCGCCAGTAGCCCAAGGATTTCGCGCACGCTCAGCGTATGTTCGCCGAATACCTCCAGCACATACGACAGCAGCGCGATGCCGGAGCCAAAGAGGACGAGGCCCACAACATCGAGAGGATCGGACTTTTCGCGGTAGTCCGGCAGATGCAGATAGACCAAACACAAGCCTATGAGGCCGATCGGAAGGTTCACGAAAAAGATGACTCTCCAATGGAAATATCCGACGATCAGGCCGCCGGCAATCGGTCCGAGCATTGGGCCAATCAGACCTGGAATGGCGACGAAGCTCATGGCGCGGACCAGTTCGGATTTAGCGAACGTCCGTACCATGGTGAGCCGCCCCACCGGCACCATCATGGCTCCTCCGCAGCCTTGCAGTACGCGGCACGCCACCAACAAATGAATGTTGCTCGATATACCGCAGAGAAACGACCCCAATGTGAAGAGGCCTATCGCGGACGCGAACACCCGGCGCGTTCCAAATCGATCCGCCATCCAGCCGCTGATCGGAATGAAGACGGCCAGGCTCAAGGTGTAGCTGGATAGCACCGCCTTCATGCTAAGCGGGACAACATGGAGCGCCTTCGCGATGGCGGGTACGGCTGTGTTCAGAATCGTGGTGTCGAGCGATTCCATGAAGAACGCCACCGCCACAAGCCACGGCAATAGTCGCTTGCTATACACGCCAGCTTCCATCCAATCAGGCTAGCAGGCTCCGAGCCGATCGTCCGGGCCGGTACCCGCGCCGCTGCTGGATTCTTCCGCCGCTGGAGTTTCTACATTTGGGTATGGTGGGGCAGGCGCTTTCGCCTGCCAACCGGTGAACTTCAGTTTCGCAGTGGCGAGCAAAGCTCGCCGCAGGCGATTCTTCTGGAGGCTGGTGTCGCCGGCGACTCCACGGGGAGTCTGCTGGAAGATTATCGTCTGGCCATTCGAAAACTAAACGAATAGCCGATTCCGACAAAGTGATCAACCGCGGCCGCGGAAAGCCCGACTCCCACATGCAAATCGAGTTGCTGCTGCGGCCGGATCTTATACGCCGTTCCGAAGTGCAGAAGGTGGCGCGGTCCCCCAGCTTGCGGAAAATCGCCTGCGTATTCGGCGAACGCGTCCCAAGCTTTGGTCAACTGGCGATCCACAAGAAACGTGGACTCGCCGACAACCCTGTGGGAGCCGCCTATGGTCGGCACATAGATCGACAGCATGCCTGCCGCGGTCCAGTTTGCAGAGACCTTGCGCGACCAGGGCAGTTGGAAGGATGGATCGTAGCCATGGCTGGAGATGGCGGCCGCCCCCGTCGGGAAGCTCAGCGAGACGACCGCTGACACCTGGAAACCGTCCGGTCGATTGAAGAGTTGCTGTTTAATGCCGACCGCAAGATCGCCAAAACCCGATCGTGGTACGGCGGCATTCAACGAGTCCTGGTAATAGTCGGGAGCTGTGAGCCGCAGTTCCGTGCTCGGACCAATTCCAAACCGAATGAGAGTCTCGGGGAAATCGAGAGTACGCTGCCTTTGGTTGCCCGTGTCGAGTACGCCGTTTTCGGTCTGGAACACCCCGTTTGGAACAACTGCGCTGGAGTCTGTGACGGCCGGCCGATCAGTCGCAATCGCCGCCGCAGCGCTACTTGCATCGGGCGCCTGTGCCGAGGCGGCGGGAACGACGCCCGCACCAATGAGCAAAGCGGGCCAGACCACCACACCGCACCGGAGAGTCGTGATTCGCGTTCTGAAAAGCGACGGCCTCAGACGATCCATGTAAGCGCGAGAAGCAAGGCTGCGGCCTAACCCGCATTTCTCACGTGTGGCCAAATGACGTGGCGCCTGCACCCGTGCGCGCCGTGAGGAGACTCTTCCCGGCACCCCCGCAAGCGTGTGGACAGACCGTCGAGGGAGGGCGTCGGCAGGAGTGCCGACGCGGCACGCAAGAGTGCGTGCGCCACGCCCTGACCACGGAGGTCTGTGAGAAATGCGGGGCCAATGCATCTGGATGCACGACGGAGGCCCAGAGACTTGCCACTGTGGCTTCGTCGTGCCGATCGGCGCGCGGGGCGGTGGGAGCGCCTCTCTCTGCCGCTATCCTCAGTTACCGCTGTCGTCGCGGCGCTTCAGTGTGGGCCGCTCATCCTGGTCGGGCTTCTGACCGTCGCTGTCACCGACCGGGCCGGTGCCGCTGCCCGGAGCGCGACGCAAGGTCGGTTTGTTCGGGTCGTCCTTGCCGATCACCTTTTTGCGGTTGTGCAGCGAGTAAAGCCGCGCCTTCACGTCGTTGAACTCCGAGGTGTTGACCACGTACTCGGGCTTGGCCTTCAGGATCGTTTCGATTTCCTTCTGCGAGGCCTGAATCCGGTCGTCGGTCATGGGGTGGGTGGCGAACACTTTCGAGATCGTGCCGGGCTTGCGTTTCTCCATCGTCTGGATCTTCTCGAAGAAGTCCACGAACGAAGTGGGATCGTAACCCGACTTGTACATATACTGCAGGCCGAGGAAATCCGCTTCGCGCTCATTGGCTCGCGAGAAAGCCAGGAATCCCATGGGGATGGCCAGACTGGCACCTTGATAGATAGCGTATCCGGCCCAGCCGCCGCTCATCACCATCACCGGAATCATGGCGATTTGAGCCAGTTGGCCGCGGGTAGCGTTCCGGGTGCCGTGGCGCGCGGCCACATGGGCGATCTCATGCGCCATCACGCCCGCCAGTTCGGACTCGCTGTCCGCCTTCAGGATCAGGCCGGAGTTCACGAAGAAGAACCCGCCGGGCAAAGCGAAGGCGTTCACCTCTTCGGAATCCAGCACCTTGATGGTGAACGGAACTTTGGCGTCGGAGTTGCGGACCAGGTTTTGGCCGACCCGGTTTACGTATTCGGCGATAACCGGGTCATCCACAATTTTGGCTTGGCGCTCGACTTCCTGCGCCAGTTGCTTGCCTATGGCGATCTCTTTCTCCAAAGAGTAGAAATTTACACCTTTGCCCACGTCGCGATTGCCGATTTCGTCGGGATCGTTCTTCTTGTCGTCGGCAAAGGAACGAGTTGGCAGCAGGGTGAGTGCTGCCGCCAGGAAGGCCACGGATACCGCAGAGAACAGCTTCATTTGTGGATTTCTCCTGCTACCTTTCACTATACGCCCAAAAGGGTGTACCTGTAGCGCTAATTTGCATACGTATGGTAGCGGCGGCAGGTTACTCTAATAAATCGCGCCTCTTGATGGTCGGGCGGTCGTCGCCTGGGTCGTCGCCGGGTGGCTCTCCGGCGCCGGGCTTGCGGCGCAGCACGGGCTTTTGGGCGTCTTTGTCGGTTGATCGCAGCTTGCGCTGGTTCTCCAGGGCCAGCAGGCGTCCCCGCACCTCAACGTATTCCGAGGTATTGACCACGTATTCCGGCTTCTGGGGCAGGATCTTCTCGATTTCCGCCTGAGCCTTTTGCAGCCGGTCGTCGTTCATGGGGTGGGTGGAGAAGACCTTGGCGATGGTGCCGGGTTTCCGCTTCTCGAGCGACATCATCTTCTCGAACATGTCGAGCGCGGCAGTAGGGTCGTAGCCGGCCGCATAGAGATATTGCAGTCCCAGGTAATCCGCTTCGGCCTCGAAGCCGCGCGAAAAGGTCAGGAACGTCATGGGGATGGCCAGACCCGCGCCTTGGCGTATGGCGTAGCCGCCCCAGCCGCCTAGGAAGACCAGCGGGAGAGTGGCGATGTTGGCGATCTGCGCCCGGCAGGCCTGCCGCGTCATGTGCCTAGCGGCCACGTGGGCGATCTCGTGCGCCATGGCGCTGGCCATCTCCGCTTCGGTTTCCGCGGCATGCATGAGGCCGGTGTTGACGAAGACGAATCCGCCGGGGAGGGCGAACGCGTTCAAAGTGCTATCGTCGATCACCTGGAAGCTAAAGGGCACCTTGGCGTCCGAGTTGCGCACCAGGTTCTGACCCACGCGGTTCACATATTCGGTGATGATCGGGTCATCGAGCAGCTTCGCCTGACGCTGGACTTCCGCCGCCAGTTGCTTGCCCATGGCGATTTCCTTCTCGATCGAATAGCAGTTGAGCCCTTTCCCCACGTCGCGGTTGCCGATCTGGTCCGGATCGTCTTTCTTGTTATCCGCAAACGCGACGGTTAGGGACAAGCTCAACGCCAGTAATCCGGCGCAGCCCGACCGCATGGTTCTGCCTCCTAGCAAAGTGGGGCAGGTTGTCAACCTGCGGGCCGATTGTCAATCGGCCCTCCCCTGACAATACCCTAAGCGCAAATAACGTATAGTCATCATAATGGGTTTCGAAGCAATTGCAAAATCGCAGGACGAATTGTGGTCCCGGTACGCTGACCAGTTCCCCGTCCGAAAGCGCCTGATCTATTTGAACCACGCCGCGGTCTCGCCGCTACCCAGGCGGGCAGCCGAGGCGATGCAGTGGCTGGCGGCGGACGCGCTCGAGTTCGGCAGCTTACACTACGGGCAATGGCTGGAGACGTACGAAGGGTTGCGGTCGGCGGCGGCCCGCCTGATAGGCGCCGAGCGAAGTGAAATCGCCCTCGTCAAGAACACCTCCGAAGGCATCTCCACGGTGGCTATCGGGCTCGACTGGCGGCCCGGCGACAAGATGGTCGCGTTTCGCGAGGAGTTCCCGTCCAACTACTACCCCTGGAAAAAGCTGGAAGAGACCGGTGTGCGCGTCGAGTGGCTCTCCTACCTGGACCCGCTGGAACGCATCGAGCAAGCCTGCCGCGGAGCCAAGCTGCTTGCGATCAGTTTCGTACAATATTTGAGCGGATACCGCGCGGACCTTGAAGCGATAGGTGAGATTTGCCATCGTAGCGGATGCATTTTTCTAGTGGATGCCATACAGGGGATGGGTGCTTTTCCGTTAAATGTGCGGAAAGCGCGAATACACGCCTTGGCGGCCGACGGCCACAAGTGGATGCTGGGGCCGGAAGGCTGCGGTATCTTATTCATTTCCCAAGAGGTTCAGGACCTCGTGCGGCCTATCGAATTTGGTTGGACCAATGTGGCTGGCTACAAGGACTACGCCAGCCGCGACATGACCTTGAGGCGGGAGGCGGGCCGGTACGAGTGCGGCACATTAAATACTATTGGCTGCTATGGATTGCGAGCATCGATTGAATTTTTACTTGAAATAGGGCTAGGAGTTATAAGTCCGGTTGTCCAAAATCTAGGGGATAGGGTGGCCGAAGGTGTTCAAACTAAAGGATATGAGGTCCTCGGAAACCGGACTGCGGCTAACGGAGCAGGTATTGTGAGTTTTCGCAAGGTTGGAATGGAAAGCGCCCTCGTCGTCGAAAAGCTGAAAGCTGCCGGAGTGGTTGCCGCGGCGCGTCAAGGATGGGTGCGCGTCTCGCCGCACTTCTACATCAGCCCCGAAGAGATCGGCCGGATGGTGGAGGCGCTGCCGTGAGCGGGCGGCTTCGCGGCCCCCTCACGACTGGGGCGGGGGTCAGGGAGCGGGGACCGGGGTTTTGTCTTCTACATCAGCCCCGAGGAGATCGGCCGGATGCTGGAGGCGTTGCCGTGATCGGGCGGCTTCGCGGCCCCCTCACGACGGGGGCGAGGGTAAGGAGGCTGGGGCCGGGGTTTTGTTTTCTCTTCATCGTCTCCAGTGCGCTGACTGCCGCCGTCCCTTCACCTGAGAGTCATTTCGGCCAGCGTATGGGGGCCGACCATCTGGTCCTCGATTGGGACCGGGTAGTCTCCTACTTCCTAGCCCTGGAGAAGAACAGCGACCGGATTCGCCTGGCGGAGCTCGGCAAGACCACAGAAGGGCGGCCTTTCATTGCAGCCACGATTGCCGCGCCGGATACATTGCGATCGCTCGATCATTATCGGGAGATTCAGCGCCGCCTGGCCGATCCGCGCCTCACGTCGGAAAGCGAAGCCGAAAAACTGGCCGCCGAGGGGAAGACGGTGGTCCTGATCACCTGCTCGATTCACTCGACGGAGCTGGCCTCTACCGAGACCGCCGTCGAGTTCGCATATCGCCTGCTGACCGAAGACACGTGGCGCTTCCGTGCCATCCTAGAAAACACAATCTTCTTGCTCGTGCCGTCGCTCAATCCGGATGGCGTCGATATCGTCACGCGCTGGTATCGGCGCACCCTCGGCACGCCTTACGAAGGCTCCGGGCCACCCGAGCTTTACCAGAAGTATACGGGCCACGACAACAATCGCGACTGGTACATGTTTACGCAGAAGGAAACGCAACTGACCATTGCGAAGCTGCAGAACGTCTGGCATCCGCAGATTGTGTACGATGTGCACCAGCAGGGTCCTAACGCGGCGCGCATTTTCGTGCCACCGTGGATGGACCCGATCGAACCGAACATCGATGCCATCCTGATGCAGGAATCCAACATGATCGGGACGGCTATGGCCTCCGACCTGACCGCCGCCGGACGTAAGGGTGTCGCTATCCACGCCACGTACGACTTCTGGACGCCGTCGCGGCACTACCAGGCATTCCATGGCGGCATGCGTATCCTGACCGAGTCAGCCAGCGCGAAGCTGGCCAGCCCGATCACCGTGAAGCCCGAGCAGCTCGAGCAGAATCCGCTAGGCTACGACGCCCGGGAGCCGAGCTGGAATTTCCTGGAGCCGTGGCCGGGCGGCGTGTGGCGCTTGCGCGACATCGTGGATGACCAGTTGATTGCGATGGAATCGTGCCTTTACCAGGCAGCAGTGCATCGCGAAGAACTGCTACGCAACTTCTACAAGATCGGGCAGCGGCAGGTGGCCCGAAAATCGCCGTGGGGGTTCGTGATTCCGGCAGCGCAGCGCGACCCGAGCGCGGCGCGGAAACTGGTGGAGACGCTGGCCTTTGGGCAGGTGGAGATCGAGCATACCGAAACCGGCGACAACGTCATCCGCATGACGCAGCCCTACAGCGGATGGGCCAAGGCGCTCCTCGAACGCCAGCATTACCCGGATATGCGCCTCTACCCCGGCGGTCCGCCGCAGCGCCCTTATGATGTGACCGCGCACACTCTACCGCTGCTGATGGGCGTGCGGGTGGAAGCGGTGGATTCGCCGGTGGCGACCTCTCCGGGCGGCGTCTCGGGGATTTCCCGCGGCCTGCCTGCTTCCGACAGCCAGACGTGGAAGATTGTCAATGGACTTTGGGCCACGGGGGACAACGTATGGCGGAATACCGCCACCGGCGATTTCGCCCTGGCGAACGAGGGCGCTGGATTCAAGCACGTCGAGCGACCGCGCATCGGCTTGTACCGCAGCTTCATGCCCAACAGCGACGAAGGCTGGACCCGCTGGTTGCTCGAGCAGTTCGGGTTTGCCTACGACTCCCTGCTCAACAAGGATATACAGGCCGGCGGACTGCGGAAACATTACGACGTCATCGTGTTTCCGGACGCTACCGCCGACTCCATGGAAGACGGCTACCAACAAGGGAAGCTGCCCGCGGAATTCACGGGCGGTCTGGCGGCGAGCGGCGTGGATGCGCTGCGCGAGTTCGCCTCCATGGGCGGCACGCTGATCTTCCTGAACCGCGCGTCCGAATATGCCACGCGCCACCTCGGCGTGGCGGCCCGCAACGTAGTACAGCGTGTCTCCAACAGCGAATATTATTCGCCCGGCTCGCTGCTGAACGCCCGGATCGATCCGCACCATCCGCTGGCCCTGGGCTTGCCGCAAGACATCGCCATCTGGTCCGAGCAGAGCCCCGCCTGGGAGACTAAAGAGAGCGCTCCCGTTCGGTACCCGGACGCGAACCTGCTGGCATCCGGCTGGCTGCTAGGCGAGAAATACCTGGCCCGCAAGGCCGCCCTGGTAGATGCGAAGCTGGGCGCCGGCCGCGTGATCCTGTTCGGCATGCGGCCCCAGTATCGCGCGCAAAGCTACCAGACGTTCAAGATTTTTTTCAACGCGCTGCTCGTGCGATAAGTGCGGCCGGCGAGTGGGCAGGCGGGTGGGGCCGGCGCTTTCGCCTGCCAACTCCGCACACAGCACTTGCTTTTGCCCGCCCATTCAGGCAAGCTGGAAGGTTTTCTACAACTTCATGCTGGTACGCATTCTTTACCACGATCATTGTTTCGACGGCGCCGCTTCCGCCGCATACTTCACGCGCTTCATGCAAGGGGCGTTTTACCCCGAAGCGGAGTTTGCCTATACCGGAATGGCCCACAAAGCCACCCAGCTCTTTGAACCGAGCCTGTTCGACGGCGACGTGAACGCCATCGTCGACTTCAAGTACTCCAACGACCCCCGTCTGACCTGGTGGTTCGACCATCATCAGAGCGCCTTCCTGACGCCCGAAGACGCCGCGCACTACCGCCAGGACCACAGCGGCCGCAAGCTCTACGACCCCACTTTCAAGTCGTGCACCTCGTTTATCTGCACCATCGCCAAGGAGCGCTTCGGCTTCTTCGCAGCGGACATGGCACAGCTTGTGGAGTGGGCCAACATTATCGATGGCGCGCAATATCCGAACGCCCAAACAGCCGTGGAACTGGGTGCGCCGGCCATGAAACTGACGCTGGTGATCGAGGGGGCGAAGGGCTCCGGGATCGTACAGAAGATCATCGGCTGGATGCAGCATCGCAAGCTGGAGGAGATCGCCGCGGAGCCGGAGGTGCAGGCATTATTCGAACCGCTCTACAAGCGCCACCTCGATTCCGTGGGCATGATCCGCGGGCGCGCCACCGAGGACCATGGCGTCGTCTACTTCGACCTCACCGGCTACGACCTGGAAGGCTACAACAAGTTCATCCCCTACTACCTGTTTCCGGACTCGATATACACGGTTTCGGTGAGCCCCTCCAGCTTCCGAACGAAGGTTTCGGTGGGATCGAACCCGTGGGCGCCGGAGATCCCCAAGCACAACCTGGCGACTATCTGCGAGCGTTACGGCGGAGGCGGCCATGCGCGCGTGGGCGCCATAAGCTTCGAGCCCGGCGCGCTGGAGAAGGCGCGGGCCGTAGCGGCGGAAATTGTGGCGGAGCTGAAGCAGTAGCCCGTGGCGCAGGCACTTTTGCCTGCCGCGTCGGCACTCTTGCCGGCGCAAGGCCGCGCAGCGCACGCTATCATAAGAGAAACGTGCCAGGCGTATACGTTTCCTATCCTTTCTGCGCGCAGAAGTGCACATACTGCAATTTCGCCTCCGGTGTCTATGCGCTCACCCTGGAAGCCGGCTACCGGGAGGCCTTACGCGGTGAGATCGAACGGCACCAGTGGGCGTGGCGGCCGGAAACGATTTATGTCGGCGGCGGCACGCCTAGCGCGATGGACCCGGACGCGGTCGCATCGCTGCTCTCCCTGATCCCGGGACGACCGTGGCAGGAAGCGACGCTGGAAGCCGCGCCCGGAACGATCACGCCCGACAAGGCCCGCGCTTGGGCGCGAGCCGGCATCGACCGCGTGAGCCTGGGGGTGCAATCCTTCGTGCAGCCGGAGATCGCCCGCACGGGACGCAAGCACACCGCCCAGATCGTCTCCGCCGAAGTGGCCATCCTCCGGGAATGTGGTATCCGTAAGATCAACATCGACCTGATCGCCGGGCTTCCCGGGCAAACCGCTGCAAGCTGGCGCGAATCGATCGAGTGGATCGCGCGCCTGCAGCCCGATCACGTTTCCGTTTACATGCTCGAGGTGGATGAAGACAGCCGCCTCGGCCGCGAAATTCTGGCGGGTGGCACGCGTTATGGCGCCGCCGGGCGGCCCTCCGAAGACCTGACCGCCGACCTTTACGAAACGGCCGTCGAGAGCTTGGCCGTCCTGGGGCGGCGCCGCTATGAGATCTCCAATTTCGCCGTGCCGGGCTACGAGTCGCGTCACAACTTGAAATACTGGAATCTCGAACGTTACGCGGGCTTCGGCGCCGACGCCCATTCGTTCGACGGCCGGCGCCGCTGGCAGAATCCGGAATCCGTGACGGAATATCTGGGCGCGTGGCATCCGGTGTGCGTCGAAACAAACCCGTTAGAGGAGCGCTTTTTCGTAGGCCTGCGGCTGACTCAGGGAATCCGTCCGGAGCCCCGTGAATGGCAGTATTTTCGCGAGCCCATACTGCGCTTCCTCGATCAAGGCTTGCTCGAAACCGACGGCGGAATGCTGCGCTTGACCAGCCGCGGCGTGATGCTGTCCAACGAAGTCTTTCAGGAGTTCCTGACATGATCGATCTGCGCAGCGACACGGTCACCAAGCCCACCCCGGAGATGCGCCGGGCCATGATGGAAGCCGAAGTGGGCGACGATGTTTATGGCGAAGACCCCACGGTCAACCTGCTGGAGCGGCGGGCGGCCGAGATCGCCGGCAAAGAGGCCGCGCTGTTCGTGCCCACCGGCACCATGGGCAACACCATCGCGGTGAAGCTGCACACGCGGCACGGCGAAGAAGTGATCTGCGATTCGCGCGCGCACGTGCTCGAGTACGAGCTAGCCATGCTGGCCTGGTTTTCCGGCTGCGTGGGGCGGCCCATTCAGACCAGCGACGGCATTATGAAGTGGGACCAGATTGCGCGCGAAATCCGTCCGCTGGGGCCGCACCGCGCGCGCACTGCTTTGATCGAAATCGAAAACACGAACAATATAGCGGGCGGCACGATCTACCCGCTGCAGCTCATTCACGAGATTTGCGACAAAGCGCACGAAGGCGGCCTGAAAGTCCACATGGATGGCGCGCGCGTGTTCAACGCCGCGGAGGCCTCCGGCAAGCCGGTGCGCGAGATCGTGGCCAAGGTGGACACGGTGATGTTCTGCCTCTCGAAGGCGCTGGGCGCGCCGGTGGGGTCGATGCTGGCCGGTACCGCGGAGGCGATCGCGCAAGGGCGGCTCTACCGCAAGCGCCTGGGCGGCGGCATGCGCCAGGCAGGCGTGCTGGCGGCGGCGGGGCTGATCGCGCTGGAACAAAGCCCGCGCCACCTGGCCGAAGACCACCGCAATGCTCGCATCATGGCGCAAGGCCTGGCGCGCATCCCGGGCATACAGGTCGATCCCGCCAAGGTACAGACCAATATCGTGATCTTCGATGTGAGCGACACAGGCCTGGCGGCGCAGGAAGTGAGCGCGCGGCTGAAGGAGCGCGGCGTGCTGATCAATGCTGTGAATGCGAGCCTGATGCGGCTGGTGACGCATTACGACGTGGACCGCGAGGGGTGTGAGCTCGCGCTGGCGGCGCTGGCGGAGGTAGCCGCGGGGGTAGGCGCGGTGGTTTGAGAGGTGACGGGGCGGAAGCAAGAAGGGGATGGCCGCAGCACATGAATTAAATGAATCGTGTGCCGCTTGCCAGCTTACCTTTTCCTTGGTCTCATAGGTCCGCCCTTTGAGGGCTTGAAGCTCGGCCCTGCGGGGTTGCCGACCACGCGTCCGCTTGTGGCCCTCATACACACAGTCCGAGGTTGCGATCAACTGAGGCCTGATCTCGCAAAATGAAAATCTGCATGGAGCACAATGGAGCACCTAATTCGGCAACAGCTTGAAAAATGGTCTGATGATCTGTCACGATTGCGGCAGAATAGGGTGCTTGGCGAGAGCGCTTTTATCACCTTCGTAGAGGACCGCGGAATCCCGGTATTCGGAGTTGTTGAGGGCGATCCGGGAAACTTCTATAGGCGCGGGTGGCTAAGGGCCGACGGCAGTGATCACGAAGGGAAGCCACTGTTCCATCCGTTTCGAATGTATCCGATTCACCGCATCCTTCAAATGTGTGAACTCGGGATCGCGCTTGCCTCTTCGCTAAGGCCGGAGGGCATGTTAGAGCTCACGGAATGCCTTCTGACGGACCGTAATCGAATCGAACAAATTGAGGATTGTGTAGAGCGTTGGAATGAAATCGTCGATCTTGCGCTACTTTTGGAGCCCCTGTATTGGCCCCACATCGTTGGTAAGACGGTGATGCCTGGCGGAGTATCACCGGCGGTTTTTCGCCAACACCTAAGCGCGTATAGAGAGAACGCCCTACAATTCGTTCGGGAACTCGACCCAGCCGTGTGGGAACTCACTCATAAGTCCTTGCGGCTCGAAGCTTCAGACCTCGATGGAAACACAGAGCTGTATTTACTCCTTCGCGTAGCGAATTGGGATAAGAGGGAGGCCTTGACGGGGGCCCTATCTGGAGCTCTTTGGATTCGCCAGATCGCTGAATTGATCCGCAGAGCATTTGAAGAGGCACATCATCAACGGTGGCCGGAAGAAGACCAGGACGTCCAGTGGTACCCAGATGCCAGAAAAAGGCTCCTCGGCGCCGAGCGGCCACTCGATAATATTCTGCTCAGCGGACCCCATTTGGCGTTCAACTTCGGCCTATTGACTGGCAGCGCAGTCCGCTGGTACGTGGAAGGTGAGACTGAGTATTTTGCGGTCCTCCAGATACTAGTCGAGCGCGCTTCTGTCGGCATCGAACTGGTAAAGACCGAGAGGGATAATGCGGCTCTGAAGCTGCAAGATTGGCTCGCAGAGGATCGAGCATTTCGGCGCTTCAGCATGATCTCGTTTGACCGCGACGTCCAGCAGAACGTTAAGGCCGTTCGACGCCAAATGGAACAAGGACATGTGGTCGGACTGATTACTGCCCACGACCCAGATTTCGAGTTCGCAAACTTCGCGGTGGAGGAACTTGTTGAGGTTGCAGCCAGAATTGACGAGGGAGATGGCTATTCGGGCGACGCTGTTCGCCGGGCCAATTGGACTAATGTATCAAACGGTCGGACGTTCGAGAAGCAATATACGGCCGTGTCAGCGCGAAGGGCCGGCAGGCTGAAGGGAGAGGATTGGGGCCGCGCCCTGGCAGAACTTGCTGTAGAGCGCCCGGCGAGGCCCGACATCAATGTTGAACGGCCCCTGTGGAGCCAGATTCGGGGGGCAGTCCTCGCTCGCACCTCGCATTACGATTTTCAAGCTGAGCATTTCACGTTCGATCCATCGACATTCGGGCTAGTTACAAGGCCCAAGCCGCAGCCTTGACAAATGTGCCGAGGCTAAGCACAAGAGGACGCAGTTCCCTCCCTCAAGCCCGCCATGCGACAATGACTGCATGCAGACCACAGTCGAACTTCCGGAAGCTGTCGTCCGGCAACTCGACGCGCTTGCCAAGCGAGAGGGTGCCACGCCAGCCGATGTGATCCGGGGGCTTGTCGAGGCTCATATCGCCCGCGGCAACCCGCCCGCTCAGCGCACTCTGGAAGTGCATCTGCCGCTTATCCCAGCATCCGCAACAGGACCGATCCAGCCCGTTACGGGTGAGGATGTGGACGAAGTACTCTCGCGTGACGATCTCACTGCCTGACGTCAACCTGTGGATTGCCCTCGCGGCCGAGGGCCATGTTCACCATGCAGTTGCGCGCGGCTGGTTCGCGACGCAACCCGAGGCTTCGGTTGCCTTCTGCCGGATAACACAGATGGGCCTGCTTCGTCTATTGACGAACCCCAGCGTCATGCGGCGCGGTCCCAGGACAATCGCACAAGCCTGGGAAATATTCGCGCGGTTGCGGGCTGATGGGCGGCTCGTGTTCGCGGTCGAGCCCGATGGTGTGGAACCCGCTTGGCGCCAGTTCATGACGCACCCTGGCGTCGGGCCGTCTTCCTGGACCGATGCCTACTTGGCGGCCTTTGCACAAACGCATTCGTACTCGCTGGTTACCTTTGACGCCGCGTTTGGTCGGTGGTCCGCGATAAGGCTGACGCTCCTCTCCGTACGCGCGAACTCCCCACGTAAATGAGTCGGCGGCGGGCGCCGGTGCGCGCTTGGGTTTGACGAATGAGCCCGCACCACCCTCCCAGTGGCATAATAGATCGGATCGAAGACTATGCAAGAACTCGTACAATACGCCATCCAGGACGATGTCGCGATCGTCACCATAAACAATCCGCCGGTGAACGCCCTCAGCCCCGGCGTCCCCGAGGGGATCGATGCCGGTGTGGCGCGGGCTGCCGCCGACCCGGCCGCCAAAGCCCTCGTCCTGATCGGCTCGGGCAACACGTTCATCGCCGGCGCCGACATCAAGGTATTCGGCACCATCCCCAACCGCGACGTTTCCATCGATCGCTCGCATCGCGTCCATGCATTGCTGCGGCGCATCGAAGGTTGTCCCAAGCCGGTGGTCTGCGCCATACATGGCACCGCGCTCGGCGGCGGGCTGGAATTTGCCATGGCCTGCCACTATCGCGTGGCCGTTCCCAGCGCGAAGGTGGGGCAGCCGGAAGTGCTGCTGGGTATCATTCCGGGCGCCGGCGGAACGCAGCGCCTGCCGCGCCTCTGCGGAGTCGCGACTGCCGTGGAAATGTGCACGTTGGGCCAGCACGTAAGCGCCAAGCGCGCCCTGGCGGAAGGCATCGTCGACCGGATCGTGGAAGGCGAACTCCTCGCAGGCGCCATCGCCTTCGCCCTGGAAAAAGCCGCGGCGCGGGAGACCCGCAAAGTCCGCGAGCAGAGCGCCAAGATCGCCGACAAGACCGCGGCAGCCGCAACCTTCGAAGCCGCCCGTGCAGGTCTGAAGAAGACGGCCCGCGGCGCACGCGCGCCTTATGCGGCGATAGAAGCGATTGAAGCCGGCGTGTTCGACGGCTTTGACGCCGGCTCCGAGCGCGAAATCCAACTGTTTGCGGATTGCGTGCTTTCGGCGGAATCCCGCAACCTGATCCGCCTGTTCTTTGCCGAGCGCGAGGCGGCAAAGGTCCCCGGTGTGCCGAAAGAGACCCCTACCGCCGAGATCCGCTCCGCCGCAGTTGTAGGCGCCGGAACGATGGGCGGCGGTATCGCCATGTCGTATGTCAACGCCGGTATTCCGGTACTGCTCAAGGAATCCGACCAGGCGGCGCTCGACCGCGGTCTCGCCACCATACGCAAGAATTACGAGATCTCGGCCTCCAAGGGCAAGATGACGCAAGAGCAAGTCGAGCGTGTCATGTCCCTGATCCGCCCCACCCTCACTTACGACGGTTTCGACAAGGTCGATATCGTGGTCGAAGCCGTCTTCGAAAACCTCGACCTGAAGAAGTCGGTATTCGCCGACCTGGGGCGCGTCACGCGGCCCGATTGCGTGCTGGCGTCCAACACCTCGACGCTCGATATCGACCAGTTCGCGCAATCCAGCGGTCGTCCGGCGAGCGTGATCGGCACCCACTTCTTCAGTCCCGCGAACGTGATGAAGCTGCTCGAAATCGTGCGCGGCAAAGCCACCAGCAACGAAATCATCGCCACTTCGCTGAAGCTCTCAAAAAAGCTGAATAAGGTGGGAGTGGTGGTGGGCAACTGTTTCGGATTTGTGGCAAACCGCATGCTCGGCTATTACATGCGGGAAGGTTATCTATTGCTCGAGGAAGGCGCCAGCGTTGCGCAGATCGACAAGGTGATGACCGATTTCGGCATGCCGGTGGGGCCCTATGGCATGCAGGATATCGCGGGCATCGATGTGGGCGCGCGCATACGCCAGTATTTGCGCTCAGTCGGCAAGATCCGCCTAGAAGGGCCCGAGTCGCCCGTGCCGGATTGGCTTTACGAGATGGGCCGCTATGGCCAGAAGACCGGCGCCGGTTGGTATCGCTATGAAGCCGGCAGCCGCACGCCGATCCCCGATCCGCTCATCGAAGAGCTTGCCGAGAAGGCGGCCAAGGAGCGCGGCATCGCGCGTCGCCAGATTGCCAACGAGGAGATCCTGTCGCGCATCATGGTCGCGCTCGCGAACGAAGGCGCCAATGTACTCGAGGAGCACATGGCTACGCGCCCCGGTGATATCGACGTGATCTACGCGTATGGCTTCGGCTTTCCGCGGCATCATGGCGGCCCCATGGCCTACGCCGATTCGCTGGGCCTCGATCAGGTGCTGGCCAAGGTGAACGAATATCGCGGGCGCTTGGGCGATCACTGGAAGCCTGCGCCGCTGCTGGAGCGTCTGGCGGGCGCCGGCAAAGGCTTCTACGACGCAGCAGCCATGGCGGCCGGTTAATGTTGCCGTGACGTTCGAGTTCTGGCGGCTGCGTTTCCGCTTCCACGCCGAACAATCGCTGTATTTTCCGCCCGGCAAAGCGGCCAACACGCTGCGCGGCGCGTTTGGCATGATGCTGCGCGAAACCGCCAGCCCTGCCGAGTACGCGCGCATCTTCGCACCCGTAGCATCCGGCGAGGGGCCCAGCGGGCTCGCCGACCGGCCCCGCCCCTTCGTATTCCGCGCCGCGCACCTGGATGGCAAGACCATTCCCGCCGGCGCCGGCTTCCATTTCGATATGCACCTGTTCGACGTTAAACACCCCGCCAGCCCGGCCTTGCAGGAGGCGTATGCGCGGCTGGCCAAAGCCGGACTCGGTCCCGGCCGTGGACGCGCCACCCTGGTCGCCGTTGACAAGGAACACTTCGCCATTCCCCTGGACGGTCCAAGGGAGCCTGCCGCCCGCGTGCGCGTGACCTTCCTCACGCCAACGGAGTTGAAGAGCCGTGACCGTCAGAAACTAGGGAAGAATCGGTTGGCAGGCGAAAGCGCCTGCCCCACTTGCCTGGAAAGTCTTCCGCAGCGGGGTGGGACAGGCGCTTTCGCCTGTCAACCTGAATTCCCCATCCTCTTCGCCCGCCTCCGTGACCGCATCAGCACCCTGCGCGCGTTGTACGGCCCCGGGCCGCTGGATCTCGATTTCCGCGCCATAGGCGAGCGCGCGCAAAGCGTCCGCCTCGAGCGTTGCGACGTACGCTGGATAGGGGTCGAGCGCCGCTCCAGCCGCACCGGCCAAACTCATCCCCTCGGCGGATTCACCGGCGAAGTCGAGTATGATGGCGATCTGGGCGAGTTCCTCCCCTACCTGCGCGCCGGCCAGTGGACCGGCGTGGGCCGCCAGACCGTCTGGGGCAAAGGAGAAATATGTTTCCAGGTCTGTTCCTAGCCGCCGCAAAGACGTACACCCTCCCGCCGGACAAGCTCGCGAAAGCCATCGAATATGCAACCGCCCGCAACCGCCTGCATTTCATCGCGGCCGCTTACGGCATACTCCTGCTGATCGGAGTACTGGCCACCAAGATCGCGCCGCGCTTTCGCGACTGGGCGGAAGCCGCCTCGCGCCGCCGCATCTTGCAAGCGTACATTTTCGCGCCGCTGCTGCTGGTCGCAATAGACGCGGCATCGCTGCCGATCTCCCTCTACGGCCATCATCTCTCGCTGAAATACGAGCAATCCATCCAGGCGTGGGGTTCCTGGTTCTGGGACTGGACCAAGGGCGAACTGCTCACATTTGCGCTGGCCGGAGTCCTGATCTGGGTATTGTACGGCGTGATGCGCCGCAGCCCGCGCCGCTGGTGGTTCTATTTCTGGCTGGCCGCCATCCCCATCCTGGTATTTCTGATGTTCATCGAGCCGCTGGCGATCGAGCCGCTGTTCTTCAAGTTTGAGCCGCTGGCGGCCAAGCAGCCCGCGCTGGTGGCGGCCATCGAGAAAGTGGTGGCGCGCGGCGGCCTCGAGATCCCGCCGGATCGCATGTTCGAAATGA
>Ga0187855_10000617_pt1 | contig 30487 bp, 29 predicted proteins | sample June2016WEW_8_10_2_FD_132969 | JGI IMG/M metagenome (GOLD analysis project Ga0187855, IMG submission 132969) | Peatland microbial communities from SPRUCE experiment site at the Marcell Experimental Forest, Minnesota, USA - June2016WEW_8_10 | ecosystem: Environmental > Terrestrial > Soil >...
TGCCCTCGATCTACATCAAGAACGACGACGAATCTCCAGCCGGACCACCACCCGGCGAAACCGACTCTGCTCAACCGTCCAACCCTAGCCTTGATGCTCCTCGCTCCCACCCGCAGAGTCCCGAGCAGCCCGAGCAAGCCACCGCTCCGTTTGAGCGCTATCGCATTGTGCGTCTGAAGGTAAAAAGTGGCAAACGCATCGTCGGCGACCTCAAACGCACCACTACCGGCAAAACCAGTCCAGATCAAAATTCGGTCAAGACCACCATCGACCGCATCGCCGGACGCTGGCTCAAACTAACCCCCACCGAAGACCTCGCCCCTGGCGAATACGCCATTGTCGCGATGCACGGATCCGAAGCCATGAACCTCTACCTCTGGCCCTTTAGCGTCAACCCTAACGCTCCCGCTAATGCCAATCCCTGGATGCCAGACGTAAAAGATAAGGCTGCCGACCTGCAAAAGTCGAAATGAATTTTGTAATTGGCCAACCGGCAAGTCGACCATTCAAGGACTGGAACGAACGGCAGTTAAATTTTCAATCACCAAATGACCCGATGACTCGATCACCCGATTTACTTCATCACTCCCCGCTGCGCAATCCCAATATTGTCCCGGGTCGTGTTCTTCACCAGATACATCATCTCGTCGGCCTGCCGGATGATGTCATGCGCGTCGCGCGCATCGTGCGGATAAGTAGCCAGTCCAATCGAAGCCCGTACATTCAGATTCAGCCCTTCGTCGCGGCAAAACATGCTGGCCCGCAGCGCATCCCGCAACCTCTTTGCCACCACCAAGGCCTGATCTTTCCCGGTCTGGGGCAGCAACACTACGAATTCATCTCCGCCATATCGAAACGCAAAATCAATCAAGCGCAGCTGCGCCTTCACCAGATACCCAATCTCCGCCAGCAGCTTGCTGCCAATCAGATGTCCGTGGGTGTCGTTGACCGACTTGAAGTGATCCAGATCGATAAACAGCACGCTGAACTCATATCCAAACCGCGACGACCGGTAAACTTCCGTCTCCAGCGTCTTGTAAAGATGCCGCGCATTGTAAAGCCCGGTGCAGTCGTCGGTGATCGTCAGTTCCTGAATCTTCTCCACCCAGCGTGCATTCTCAATCGCAATCGCCGCGTAGTCGCACAGCGCCTGCAGAAAGAAAACTTCTTGCTCGTTGAACTGTGCCCGGTCCACATTCACCAGTTGGATCACGCCCAGCACCCGCAGTCTCGACTTCAGCGGTACGGCAATAATCGACCGCGTCTCCCATTGCGTGGCTTCGTCAACCCGCCTCGCAAACCGCGGGTCTCCCTCCACATCGTTCAAAATCACCTGCTCGCCGTGCTTGGCGACCCATCCAGCAATTCCCTCGCCCACTTTCAGCCGGACATTCTTCAGCGCTTCCGCCTTATCGCCTACCGCAATCGCGAAATACAGCTCATCCTTCTGCTCGTCCACCATCAGCAATGACCACGTATCCGGACGGAAGTATTCCGCCATTTTCTCCATGATGGTTTGCAGAATTGAATCGAGGTCCAGTGACGATGTCAGCGCCTTGGCCACATCGTGGAAAATATTGAGCTCCTGGCTCTGGCGGGTTAGCTGTGTGCCGACGGCCTCGGACATGCGGGCTTCCTTCATCTCCCGTGTGGCGCGGGCGCTTGAGCCCGCGAGCCTTCTACCTGACCCTTGGTCTTCGAATCCCTGGTCTTCAGAATCGTGATCTTCGAATCGTCACCCCAGTTTCGAATCGACGATTCGTGGCATGGACGAGTGACAGTTCAAAAAATTATAGATTCCCGTCCCCACCGCGGCAATGAACGTTGGTAACCAGAACCCTTAATGCCAATGGGCTCCTGGCGGTAGTGGCTGCCCGATCCCGTTTGACCCCTCGACCACTCCTTGGCGTACTCTAATAATGTATGGTTACCGCCCCCCGACACTTCCTCGCTCTCGCCCTTGCCTTCGCTCTGCTGGTTTTCGCACTTTCAAGTTCGCTCGCCCAAACCACCCATCCTGCAGACGCGAAAGTGGACCCGAAAACCGTCACCGAAGTCGACGCCGGCCTGGGCGCTTGCACCGCCGATTTCATCATTACCGACGAAGACGGCAAGCCAGTGTACGCCGCCAACATTCGCGTCCACATCGCTTACGGATTCATGAACCTGCACAAGTTCGACCTTGAGGTCGGAACCAATGCCGAGGGTAAGGCCCGTTTCATCGGGCTCCCCGAAAATCCCAAGCAAGGACTCTTCTTCCGTGCCTCCGAATCCGAGCGCCAAGGCACTGCCTTCGACAACCCATCCAAGACCTGCAAAGCTCAATTCACCGTCGTCCTGCGGACGAAACCTCAGGAATAACGGCTCGCTCGGGACCGCCCAAAGGTCGCAACAATAGAGGACTTTAGACTCCTCCCCAACCTTAACTCTGGCGTCCACGCCCGCCTTCGCCTATGATAATGGCCGTCTCGATGCGGGCTTTCACCGTTGCTCCGCCCGCCGGAGTCCGCTGTGGGTGCATTCGGAGAAAAACTTCGCAGACAGCGCGAGCTGCGTGGCCTCTCGCTCGAGGCCATCTCGACTACCACCAAGATCGGCACTCGCATGCTCCGTGCCATCGAGGACGAGCATTTCGACCAACTCCCCGGCGGTGTCTTCAACAAAGGTTTTGTCCGCGCCTACGCCCGCCAGGTTGGTCTTGACGAGGACGAAGCCGTCACTGACTATCTGACTGCCCTCCGCGAAAGCCAGATTCAGTCTCAGACTCTGCTCCCCAACTTCCGCAATGGCAAGTCGACGATCGAAGCCGATCCTCGCAACCCCGAGCGTGACAACCATCCTCGCGGAAACGATCTCCAAGGTCGCCAGGCCGTCAGCACTCTGCCCAAGGACGCCCTCGATGAGAATGACCCGCCCGCAGATCCGCCTACTGCAGACCGCCGCATCAGCAACCGTCGTAAAGAAACGCGCCGCCGGGATGACCGTGAAGTACATGCTCATGAAGTCCCTTCTGAGGAAGTTCGTCCCGGCGAAGTTGCCTCCAGTGAACCCATTCCCAATGACGATCACGACGATGAAGTCCTCAGCCACGTGGCCTCCTCGTTACCGCTTTCTTTCCTGAATCTCAGTTCCGAGCCATCGTCATCGCAACTTCCGGCGCAGGAGCAAATCGAAGCGGCAGCGCCCGTGCTTGCCGAGCCTCCTCCTCAGCGTATTCCCTGGGAAAAGCTGGCCGTCCCTTTTGTGGTGATGGCGCTGGTCCTCGCCTCCTGGACCCTGCACCGCCGCAGTCAGTCTGCAGCGGCATCGCAGCCGCAGCCAACGCTCTCGAGTGTCTCCACCAGGCCCGTTCTCGCCCTCGCCGCCGCCACCGAACGCGCCGTGTCTGCCAATCCCGTTCCGCTCGCGCACCCGGCCGCAACGGCGTCAGCCCTAGCCCCAGTCGCAACTCCAGCTCAGCCCGCTTCCACTCCAACTGAGGCAGATGAGAATCTCCCAGTCGCCAAGCCTCATTCTCGCCTTGTCACCACCCAAGCGCCGCCAACTTTCACGGTGCTCATCCGCGCCACTCAAACATCCTGGGTTTCGATCATCGCCGACGGCGCGCCGGTCGCCAAAGAAACTCTCATCGCGCCCGCCCATACGGCCGTTCGTGCCACCCATGAGATCATCGTTCAAGCCGCCAACTCCGCGGGCATCAGCTTCCTGTTTAACAACAAAGAAATTCCACCCAGTGGCGGTCCCGGAGAAATGCGCACCTACACCTTCGATTCCACTGGAATGCGAGGTTCCGCTACGTTGCCCACGTCGAACGCTTCCCGTTGAGCCCGCCGCGCCAATCTAGTCCCCCGAGTCGTCGAGAGAGACTTAGACGGAGACTCCCCGGAACTGGGAGTGGATGGCCAAGCGCACCGCCCCGACTTATGGTCTGCTCCAGTCGTATGTCTTAGAAAGCTCTGATAGGCCGACGCCCCCTCCAAAGTCTGCCGATGATCTTTCTGACAGCGCTGATTCCCAATCGCTGTTTGTGGATTTCCGTGAGGCCGGGTTGCGAAAGGCCAAGATGATCAACATTCTCCTCGTCGATGAAGCTTTGCGCCTCGCGACGCGAGCAAATCACCGACCTGATTTTGCTCGACCTGTTGTTACCCAAAACCAGCGGGCGCGACGTTCTCAGAGCGCTGAAGCAGGATTCCGTAACCAAGACCATCCCGGTGGTTGTGATGAGAGGAATGTACCCAAGAAATGCAGCCCGGCTGGGGCCTGACGGCGCGGTTGGCTTCCTGGAAAATCTGACCGCGAACTGGATAAGGGAGGCGCAAAACTACTGACTGCCCTTCAGGGGATCCTCAAGAATCTTCCTTGCGGAAAAGCGCGAACCACAACCGCCTAAATTCGGAGCCAGCTGGGCTCTGGGCTAGTAAGAATGTCCCGCCTCTTTCCCGTTAAGAGGGCGTATTGGAGGGTCTAACACCGCGCTCGCCCACTTCCGTAACTTCACGGGTTACCTTTGTGAACACAAACACCTAAGGGCGGGAACTTGGAATGGGCACGCGGAGTCTATGCCTGTTGAGCGTTTACCAATCGGCTGGCCGAAGATTTTTCGGTTCAGGATAGGTGGAAAATCCCTATAATCAGAGGACGCCTTCATTATGGCGGGAGCAACCACCTTGGGAGATTTGGCAAGCGCGATCGGAATTCGCGATGAAGAGGCGGCCATTGTCGCCGACCTCAAAGCCGGTTCGGAAACGGCTTATGCCTGGCTGATTGGCGAATTTCAGCGTCCTGTTTATGGGCTCGTTTATCGCATGGTAAGCGACCCTTCCGATGCCGCCGATACCACGCAGGACGTATTCCTGAAGGTTTTTCGTGGCATGAAGCATTTTCACGGCGAATCCAGCCTGAAGACGTGGATTTACCGCATCGCCTTGCACGAGGCTGCGAACCGCAAACGTTGGTGGTTCCGGCACAAGGCGCATGAGACTTCCATTGAGCCGGCGGAATCGGAAGGCATGGCAAACACGGATGAAGCCATGCTCACGGCTCTCACCGATCACCACGAGTCGCCCTTCGACAACGTGGTGCAGCGCGAATTGCGGCAGCGGGTGGATGCGGAATTACGCCGGGTCGCGGAACCTTATCGCACCACGCTGATTCTGCGCGACCTGGAAGAAATGTCGTATGAAGAGATCGCGGAGATTTTGCAGATCTCTCTGGGAACAGTGAAATCGAGATTGACGCGCGGACGGCAGGCCTTGAAAAAGCGGCTGGCGCCGTATGTCCGCGAGGTAGGGGATGAACTGGGGCTCACCCTGCCTGAGGAACGAGAAGAGGACGCCGCCGATTCGCGGCGACGGGTTGCTGGAGGGGGTAGAAGGGTCGAGGTGACGCCATGAAGTACATGGCTATGAAGTCCGGATCCATGACGTCCGGATCAACGAATTCAGGGTTGACGAACTCAATGTTGAGTTGCGACAAGGCGACCGAACTGTTCTCGCCCTATCTCGATGGTGCCGTTACCGGCACTGAGATGCGCGCTCTGCGCGAACATCTTGAGGCCTGCCCCGCCTGCTCGCGCGAATACACTTTGCTGCGCAAGACGCAGCAATTGCTCACCAGCAGCGGTCGTCCCGAGGTTCCCTCTGATCTGGGCCTGAAGTTGCGCCTCGCTATTTCGCGGGAAGCCGCCCAGACTCGCCGCGCTCGCTTTGAAGGATTGCGCGTGCGCCTGGAAAACAGCTTGGAAGCATTTATGGTGCCGGCGACTGCGGGACTGGCCTGCGCCATCCTCATCTTTGGCCTGGTTGCCGCTATCCTCGCGATCCCAGGACAGTTGCAGGCAAATAACGAAGATGTCCCGCTGGTCTTGAACACTGGTCCAGAACTCCAGCAGAGTTCCTTCGGTACCATGAGTTCCATCAACGCAGAGTCGCTCGTTATCGAAGCTTACGTCGACTCGCGCGGTCGGGTTGAAGATTACAAGATTCTCTCCGATCCTGGCGCCTCTCAGGAACTTTTGCCGCAAGTGAAACGGATGCTCATCTTCACCACGTTCCGTCCCGCTATGTCGATGGGACATCCCATCTCATCGCGCGCCGTGCTGTCGTTTTCAAGAATCAGCGTCCACGGATAAAAGTTGCCTCCTAGCCTGAGTCTCTGCCACTCAAACTTGAGGGCGCGCTCGGAAAACCTTTCCCGACATCGGGTTCCCGCTGTATAGCTAACTTTTGGCCGACGCGGCAGTTTGAATCCATCGGCGTCCGCTACGGTGAATTTTTCGCCTATGAAGGGAGAATCGTGGTTCGTATTTTCTTGGTCGATGACAACGCCATGATGCGCTCCCACCTTCGCGCCCTGCTCGAAAAGCAGCAGGAATGGGTGGTCGGGGGTGAGGCTGAAGATGGACGCCGCGCACTGGAAAAGTGGAATGAAAATGCCCCCCACCTTACCGTCATGGATTTCGTTATGCCTGAAATGGACGGCCTGGAAGCCTCCCGGCAGTTATCCGAGCAGCATCCGGGCGCACCTATTCTGATGGTCACCATCGATCCCTCGAAGCAACTTGAACAAGAGGCCAGGAAAGCCGGGGTTAAGGCCTGGTCGCCAAGGCCGACCTTCCCGCAATTTTCGCTGCGGCCCAGGCGCTGATCAATGGTGAGACTTACTTTCAGATGTTCCCGCCACCGCCTAGTCGCTGCGCAGAAGTATTCGTCCGAAGAAGCTCTTTGGGAGATCCCACAAACTGATTTGGAGGGTCGTAAGGACCTGCTATCGCCACTGAACGCCAGTATCGTTCCATCCAGCGTGCATATTCTTCTATTGAATTCATCACAAAGCAGTTAACGTAAAACCCATTGCGCGCTCGCAAAGCCTCTGGTAGCCTCTTGAAGGAATACTTTTTTGGTCATTCTTTTGTATCACCGTCGCGACCGCGCGCCTAGCCTGCCCTAAGCGAGCGAAGCTCGCCGAAGGGCCCGCGGCTCTCGCCACAAGTTAAGTCCGAAGCAGCTATCTAAGGAGAACAAAATCTTGGCCGCAACAAAGAACCCTATTCTATTTACGTCCGAATCCGTAACCGAAGGCCATCCCGATAAGATCGCCGACCAGATTTCCGATGCCATCCTCGACGCCTGCCTTACCGAAGATTCCGCCAGCCGCGTCGCCTGCGAAACTCTCACCGCGACCGGCCTCGTCGTGATCGCCGGAGAAATCACCACCAAAGCTTACGTCGACTTTCAACAAGTGGTTCGTGGCACCGTGCAAAGCATCGGCTACGACAATGCCCTCCACGGCTTCGACTGCAACACCTGCGCCGTCATCTCCAGCATCAACAAACAATCCGGCGATATCGCCATGGGCGTCGATACCGGTGGCGCCGGCGACCAGGGAATGATGTTTGGGTATGCGTGCAATGAGAACGAGGAGTTGATGCCGACTCCGATTTCACTGGCGCACAAGTTGACCATGCGATTGGCGCAGGTGCGGAAGAGTGGGACGTTGCCATTTCTTCGTCCGGATGGAAAATCGCAGGTGACGGTTGAGTACGATGCGAAGGGGAAAGTGCGGCGCGTCGACGCCGTGGTTATTTCCACGCAGCATGCGGAGACCGTGACCAACGATGAACTGCGCGCTGGAATTTTGAAGCATGTGATCCAGGCGGTAGTTCCGGCGCAACTGCTCGATGAAGACACGAAGTACCACATCAATCCCACGGGACGGTTTGTGATTGGCGGGCCGATGGGAGACACCGGACTGACGGGCCGGAAAATCATTGTGGACACCTACGGCGGCATGGGCCGACATGGTGGAGGCGCGTTCAGCGGGAAGGATCCGACGAAAGTGGACCGATCGGCGGCTTATATGGCGCGGTACATCGCCAAAAATATTGTAGCTGGGAAACTGGCGGACCGGTGCGAAGTGCAGCTCGCTTACGCCATTGGCGTGGCCGATCCGGTGAGTGTGCGAGTGGATATGTTTGGGACGGAGAAAGTGGATCCCGAGATTATTCCGGATCTGATTCGTGCGCATTTCAAGCTGACTCCGCGCGGGATTATCGAGTCATTGGATTTGCGTCGTCCGATTTATAAAAAGACGGCGGCGTACGGGCATTTTGGCCGTAATGATCCGGACTTCACTTGGGAAAAAACCGACAAGGCGGCGAAGTTGGCCAGCGAGGCAGGTGTGCGGGAGCCGGCTGGTGCGCGCAAATAGGTTGCCCTTCAGGGGCTAAAACCCTCAAATCACCGTAGGCATTGATTCGCAGCGCTGGAAGCGTTGCGCCACCCAAAATCGTTAGGCTAACCAAAAGTGTTAGGCTAACCAAAAGCATTGGGCTAACCAAAGTGCAACCGGGAAGGTAGGCCGAAAGGCTTACTCACTTAAGAGTATTTGGGCATGCCGAACTTGGTTCCGGATCGTGTATTCTGACACTGAACCGGGGCAATCAACGTTACTCTCCCAACGAATACGGACGCAACCAACATCAATTTCTCAGTATGAAGGCGCCACAGGAGGCGTATGTCAACAGCGGCACAGATTAATTACGACGTGAAAAGTTTGGAGCTGGCGGAACTGGGCAAGAAGCGCATTGAGTGGGCGAACCAGGCGATGAAGGTGCTGCAGATCATCCGCAAAGAATTCATCAAGAACCAGCCCCTGAAGGGGATTCGAATCTCGGCTTGCCTGCACGTGACGGCGGAGACGGCGAACCTGGCGATTTGTTTGCGCGATGGAGGAGCGGACGTGGTGCTGTGCGCGTCGAATCCGCTCTCGACCCAGGACGACGTTTCGGCGAGCCTGGTGCGCGATCAGGGCATTCCGGTTTACGCGATCAAGGGCGAGGACAATGACACGTACTACAACCACATCCTGGCCGCGATCGATCACAAGCCGCACATCACGATGGACGACGGCGCGGACCTGGTGACGATTCTGCATACCAAGCGCACGGACAATCTGGACGGCGTGCTCGGCGGGACGGAAGAGACCACGACGGGCGTGATCCGGCTACGGGCAATGGCGAAGGAAGGCGTGCTGAAGTTTCCTATCGTCGCGGTGAATGATGCCGATACCAAGCATCTGTTCGACAACCGTTACGGCACCGGGCAGTCGACGATCGACGGAATTATTCGGGCGACGAACTTCTTGCTGGCGGGATCGAAATTTGTGGTGGCCGGCTACGGCTGGTGCGGGCGCGGACTGGCAAGCCGCGCGCGCGGCGCCGGGGCGGAAGTGATCGTCACGGAAGTCGATCCAACGAAGGCGCTGGAGGCGGTGATGGACGGCTTCCGTGTGATGTCGATGACGGAAGCGGCGAAGCTGGGCGACGTGTTCTGCACGGTCACGGGCAACAAGAGCGTGCTGACCAAGGAGCATTTCGACTTGATGAAAGATAGCGCGATCATTTCGAATTCCGGACACTTCAACGTGGAGATCGACATTCCGGCGCTCGAGAAGATGTCATCGTCGAAGCGGACGACGCGGACGTTTGTCGACGAGTACTCGTTGAAAGACGGGCGCAAGATCAATCTGCTGGGCGAAGGACGGCTGATCAATCTGGCCGCGGCAGAGGGCCATCCCGCGTCGGTGATGGACATGAGCTTTGCCGATCAGGCGCTCTCGGTCGAGTACATGGTAAAGAATTACAAGTCGCTGGAGAAAAAGGTCTACAAGGTCCCCGACGAACTCGACAAGCGCGTGGCGAAGTTGAAGCTGGAATCGATGGGGATCAAGATCGATCGGCTGACGCCCGACCAGGAAGAGTATTTGGCGGGGTGGAGCGAGGGCACGTAGTTCTCAGTTTCTTCGTTTTCAGTTGGCCGGCGGCGCAAGCCGCCCCGGTAGCTTCCTTTGGCATCAACAACCATCCTGCGCATACGCGCACTCCGCTCTAAAAGCCGCCCGCAAACGCGCGAATGACGCCGATTATCTGAGCGACCACGAGCGTTTGTGGTGACCTTGCTCGGCGCAATTAAAGTTTTGCATATCTATCACTTACGAGTCTCTTTATGCAAAGGCGAGCCTGTATCGCCCTTTGTACCGGCGAGCGGATATGGCGGAGTCCCGAGGGAGCGCGCACTCGGGAGACCTTAAGAGGGGGGAGCCACGAACTACGATCTTATCCCGGCCAAGGCCCGCAAAGCACGCGGCCGAGATCAAGCGTGAACCGCTGCGGGATCAAATTTGCAAACGAGATCTACGACAGAAACGGATTCAGTACGGTTCCTCAGAACAATCGGGCTCATCCTGACGCTTTTGGAACAGCTCGCGGCAAAGGGCAAGAATGTGTCCCGCGTTTACTCCGAGCTTTGGTTCCGTACCACCGATTGCAAAGCTGATTGAGATCGACGACGAAGCTGATGTGGCATACGCGTCCGGCTTAACGTCCGCGCTGGTGGGCGGATGGTGCGGGTGCAAGTGAAGTCGACGATCTTCCAGGAGGAGACGGGATATCGTGCGCGCTGAAAGAGAGCAAGGGGCCGTACAAGAAGAATAAGTTTGATTTTGTGGCGGCGTATGTGATTCCGGAGGATGTGTGTTTCATCCTGCCGGAGAAGAAAGTGCGGGGGTTATGAGCGTGGGGCTGTATCCGAAGCTGGAGAGTTCGAAATATCACGAGTACAACGAAGCCTGGCATCTGCTGCGTGGAGAAGCGCCGGGCTTAGTGGCGCGGATTGCGGCTTGCGCGGAAGAATACATTCCGGCGAGGTGAAGCTGTGCCGTTGCAAGGTGCCGCCTATCCCAGCGGCTGAAGCCGGGTTCGTATCGAGGACTTCACGCGGCGCTGAAGCGCCGCTGGTCCACGGTTTGTCGTCGTTTGCGATTCTGTCGGCGGTTTTTTGGACGGCTCTCGGAGTACAGGTTCCACTGTATTGTCGGCATCGATCGCCGGGAATAAGCTTCTAGTCGAACTTCGCGGGGCAGATCGGGCCCCAAAGGCGGTCATGGGTTAGTGTCCGGAGACGGACGTTTGGACCCTCACGACCGCCTTTTGTTTTGCGTTGAGCCGAACCCGACTGCCGGTTGCTCTGGCGGTGTTTCCTCATCCTGTAGTTTGGCTTGCGGGTTCCCGTTTGACCCTACCGGGGCGAAGTCCTTACACTTGAAAGTGTTCTCCGCCTAGGCAGCGCGTATTTCCTTCGGAGGGTTTCCTGAGTTTGCGATTTCGACTTGCAAGGTTCGTGGCCTGCATCGGGCTGCTGGGGTCATTATGCGCGGGGCAGGACGCGACTCCGCAGAGTCAGCCTTCGCAGAATCAAGCTCCGCCGGACCAGTCGTCTTCGCGGGACCAAACGCAGGACCAATCTGCACAGAGCCCGCCTCCGCAGAATCAGGAGGTAAAGAAGCCAACTGCACCGAAGCCGACTGCGCCGAACCCGTATTTGCAGGAGCGGTCTCCGATTTCGCTGGATTCGAGCGAGACGCTTTTTTCCGTGCTGACCGCGCTTAACTCCTGTGGGTACGACCAGGACTTGACCATCTCGGATGCGACGCGGAGCAACGTGCGGGCCGAAGTGCAGCGGGTTTTGGCGGAATCGGAGGAAGCCGAGGCGGCGCGGACGGCGCTGTGCGACTTCTATTTGACTCATACGGAGGAGAGAAACACGAATCACAGCTTGTCACCTTATATCTCACTGGCACTGTACATGGATGGGCCTCCGCATTTTGTGCCGCGGATGAAGGAAGAAGAGTTGCCGCCGGATGCAGCGGGTGTGGCGGCGTTCGGGACCTTCCTGGAACGCTTCTATGAAAAGGCGGGGCTGCACACGATTTGGGAGCGGCACCGTAGGGACTACACGGCGGCCATGAACCGTTATCACGAGCCGCTGGCCAAGATGGTGTTTGATACCGAGATCTATTTGAAGCAGCCATCGTCGCAGTATTTGGGGCGGAGGTTCACGATTTATCTGGATTTCATGGGTTCGCCGAATGAGACGGATGCGCGGAACTATGGAGCGGATTATTACGTGATTGTGTTTCCGGCGCCGAACACTCCTTCGGGAGCTACGCCAAAAGCGGCGCTGAAGATGGACCAGATTCGGCATACGTTTCTGCACTATGAACTGGATCCGCTAGCGGACAAGCACTTCACGGCGATCAAGCAGCTGGAGCCGCTGCTGCAATCGGTGAAGCGGGCGCCGCTGGAAGAGAGCTTTAAGACGGACATTTCGCTACTGGTAACGGAATGCCTGGTGCGCGCGATCGAGATCCGAACCACCGGAACCAAGCAGGCGGCGGATGAGGCGCTTCGCGCTCAGGCGGTAGATGACGCGGTGAAACAGGGCTACGTTCTGACGCGGACCTTCTACGACGAAGTGGCGGCGTTTGAAAAGGATCCGGCGGGCATTCGCAATGCGTACGCCGATCTTCTCAGAAGTGTTGATGTAAAGAAGGAAGAAAAAGCGGCGGCAGAAGTTCAGTTTGCGAGCAAGACGTCGCCGGAACTGGTGCAACTGTCGCGTCCGGAGGAGCGGCGGATGCTGCTGTCGGCAGAAAAACGGCTGGCGGCGGGCGATCCCAAGGGAGCGCAGGAACTGGCGCAACAGGCGCTGGATAAGAAGATTGGAGACCAGGGACGGGCGCTCTTCATTCTGGCGGAAATAGCCGTAGCCAATAAGAACCGGGACGGAGCGCAGGATAATTTTCAGAAGGCGATCGAAGCGACGAAGGATCCCAAGGTGGTGGGATGGTCGCATGTGTATTTGGGGCGGATTCTGGATATGAAAGAGGAGCGCGGGGCAGCGGTGCAGCAGTATCAGGCGGCATTGAACTCGGCCGGGCAGTTGCCCGAAGTCAAGGCCGCTGCAGAACGAGGGCTGGCGGAGCCGTATGAGCCTCCCGCCAAGCCGCAGTAGCATCAGAATCACATCCTGAGGGTGGACTCGGCAGTTACAATGCGAGGGTTGCTAGAATCAGGAACGGATTGCAGCTTTTGAGTCTGAAAGAAGGACGACGGTTCCAAGGAGAAGGCATGAAACGAACAGCAATCATCACAGTTATTGCAGTGCTGGGAATCTCGACGTGGAGTTTTGGTCAGAGTAAGCCCGCTACTTCGAGCACAACCTCAGGGCAAACGGCAGGGCAAACGGCAGGGCAAACGGCAGGGCAAACGGCAGGGCAAACGGCAGGACAAACCGCGGCGCCGGCGGGAAAGCGGCCACCGCAAGCCAAGACGCAACCGGAGTTTGACGCATATAAGGCAGCGGCGGTGATCACCGATCCTGCTGCGCAGGAAAAAGCGGCGGACGATTTCGCGACGAAGTTTCCGGACAGCGAGTTGCGGGCTCTGCTCTACAAGCAGGTAATGCACGGCTATCAGGCAGTCAACAATGCCGACAAGATGCTGGCCCTGTCGCGAAAGGTGTTGACATTCGATCCGGACGATCCGGAAGCACTGCTGGGCGTGGCGCAGGTGCTGGCGGAGCGCACGCGCGACACCGACCTGGATAAGGATCAGCGGTTGGCGGAAGCGAGAAAAGATGCCGAGCGCGCGCTGGTCACGATCGATACGGACATCCCGACGGCGGGGCAAACGCAGGACAAAATCGATGCCTACAAGGGCTTTCTAAAATCCGAGGCTTACGCGATTTTGGGGACGCTGGATTTCAATGCAAAAGCCTGGGTGGCGGCAGAACAGAATTTGAAGAAGTCGATCGATGCATTTCCGCAGCAGCCGGATCCGATCGCAATATTCCGTCTGTCGGTGGCGCTGGATATGCAGAACAAGTATCCGGACGCACTGAAGTATGCAGATCAGGCGGTGGATTTGACGAAGGCAGGGACAGGGGCTGGCGATGCCGCCCGCAAGGAGAAGGATCGTCTGGTGCAGTTGATAGGAGGCATCAGCGAACCGCCCGCGAAATAACGCGGGGAGCGTTAAAAATCTCGGTCGCTTCACGCGTTGCGGACATCCGGTGGAAACATAAACCCTCAGGGGCTAAAGCCGACGCTTGTTGTTGGCTCTGACCGACGCCCTTCGGCTTCGCTCAGGGCAGGCTGCTTCGATTTCGTTCAAGGGCAGGCTGGTGAAGGCGTGCCCTTGCCAGGTCAGTGGGGCAAGAGATCTCGAAGTAATTTCATCATGAAAGAACGAGAGATTACCGCGCTGGAAACGGCGTTAGGCTACCATTTCCGTCGCCGTGGCGTGATCGAGCAGGCGATTACTCACAGCTCGCAGGCGCGCGAGCAGGAATCGCAGCAGGCAGGCGATCATAAATATAGCGTCAACGATAACGAGCAGTTGGAGTTTCTGGGCGATGCGATTCTGGCGCTGGTTACCAGCGAAGCGTTGTTTCAGCGCTTTCCGCAGTTTCGCGAGGGCGAACTCTCCAAGTTGCGCGCCCATGTTGTGAGTGAGCGGCATCTGATCCGGGTGGCCCAACAACTTGAGCTAGGACACTATCTCCGGCTGGGGAAAGGCGAAGAGAAGAGTGGAGGGCGGAGCAAGACGGCTCTGTTGGTCGACGCGCTGGAAGCCATCCTGGCGGCAATCTATCTGGATGGCGGAATGGATCCGGCCCGAGAATTTATTTTGCGGGAGATTCTGTCGCCCGAATTGGAGCAGATGGAACGCGAAGGCGGCGCTCTGCCGATGACCGATTTTAAGTCGGCCCTGCAGGAGACTCTGCAAGGATTAGGCATGGCCCAGCCTTCTTATGTGCTGGTAGAAGAGGCGGGACCGGAACACAGAAAGACGTTCACCGTGGAAGTCCGTCTGGACGGGAAAAAGAGTGAGGGCCGGGCGGAATTTGTGGGACGCGCGCAGGGTTCCACGAAAAAGGCGGCCGAGCAGGACGCGGCGCGGCAGTTGCTATCTCACCTGGCATCGCGGCCGCAAGCTGCGGGGAACAGGTCAGAGCGAACATCACGCTCTCCGGATAGGTAGAGTGGTGGGGCAAGCGGAGTAAATGAATTCTTCAGACGAACATTCTTTGGATGATCGTCTTTCAGACGATCAGGTTCCCAATGAGCGCATCCCAGAGCAGCATTTCGCAGAAGCTCGCAGAACTGCGGGGACGATGGGCGGTGGGGTGACCGGAGCGGTGCAGTCGCTGCTGGGAACAGTGGTGATCGCAGTATTCGTGATCACGTTTATTGTGCAGGCGTTTCAGATTCCATCTCCATCGATGGAGAATACGCTGCTGGTGGGCGATTACCTGCTGGTCAACAAGCTGTGCTACGGAGGAGGCGGGCTGGGAGACTATGTGATGCCCTACCGCCGGATCCGAAGGGGAGACGTTGTGGTGTTTCATTATCCGGTGAATCCGGCGCAGCATTTTGTGAAGCGCGTGATTGGAATACCGGGCGACCGAGTGCGGCTGATCAACAAGCAGGTATTTGTGAACGGGGTAGCGTTGAAAGAACCTTACGCAAACTTCACACGGTCCGCGAACGACCTGTTCCGGGATAGTTTTCCGCGGCTGGATGTGGCGCCGGGGGAGACGCCGGAGTGGTGGATACAGCTGCGCAAACTGGTTGACGATGGACAACTGATTGTTCCCCAGGGACATTACTTTGTGATGGGAGACAATCGGGACGATAGCTACGACAGCCGTTACTGGGGGTTCGTGCCCCAAGCGAACGTTATCGGCCGGCCGCTGCTGATTTACTGGTCTGTACAAGAGGGAGATGGCGACGTTACGGCGCCGAGTTCGGTGGTTGCCAAAATGGCGCACTTTGCTTATGCCGTGACGCACATTTTTCAGATCACGCGCTGGAACCGGACTCTGCGTCTGGTGAATTAAACTTTTCGCGGCTAAGATTGGCCGTGCAGCCTTGACTTCAGACAGGACGGATCGATCACTTTGGCAAAAAAAGATATCCCGTTAAAGAACGACGTGGAAGAAAAGCCGCGCGAAACTACGGTAGAGTTTCTTTCTTCGCTGGCCGCAGTGCTGGTGACGGGGCTTTTCATTATCACATTTGTGGTGCAGGCCTTTGAGATCCCGTCCAGCTCGATGGAGAACACGCTGTTGATCGGGGATCACGTGTTCGTGAACCGCATTCAGTTTGCCCCGAAGACTTCGTGGGTAGGCCCTCTGCTTCCCTACCGGCAGGTGCGCCGGGGTGACATCGTAGTATTTCTCGCGCCGTGCGAGCCAGGATTGTATGTGGTTAAGCGGATCATCGGTGTGCCGGGCGACCGTATTCACCTGCGCGATGGAGTTGTGTACCGGAATGGCGAAGCGTTGGAAGAACCTTACGCGATTCACACGCAGGATCCGGCGACGTATCCGAACCCCTACCGCGACAATTTTCCCGCGGTGCCGCCGTCGGACAGCGCTAATGTCTATCCTTGCTGGGAGCCGGAATTGCCGATGCACATTCAGGGCGACGATCTGGTAGTGCCGCCGGGTCGTTACTTCGGCATGGGCGACAATCGCGACGTGAGCCTGGACAGCCGCTACTGGGGATTCATTCCGCAGGAAAATATCATTGGGCGGCCGATGTTCATCTACTGGTCGTTTGAGACGCCAGCGGACCAGTATCGCAAGACGGACATGGGAGATCGCATCGGTTTCCTGGCGCACGTAGTGTTGCACTTCTTTGATGAGACGCGATGGCGGCGAACGTTGCGAGTGGTGCGGTGAAGTCCTTACCTTCGAAGCGGCGGGTGGCGGCCGTTTCTGTAGTCATTCTACTGGTCTTGTTCCTGGTGCGGCCGGGCGTTTCGCGGCTGAAGACGCGCATTGCGAATTCCATTAGCCGAGCGGTGGAGCGACCCGTGGAGATCGGGTCTGTCCAGCTTCGGCTCTTGCCGCGGCCGGGATTCGATCTTGAAAATCTGGTCATCCACGAAGACCCGGCATTTGGTGCGGAGCCGATGCTGCGCGCGCCGGAGGTTACAGCGCTGGTGCGGCTGACATCGTTGGTGCGCGGAAGGCTGGATATTTCGCGTTTGGAGCTGACTGAACCCAGCTTGAATTTGGTGCGAAGAGAGGACGGACGCTGGAACTGGGAGGCTCTCCTGGAACGTACAGAGCGCTCGCCACTGGCGCCTACGGCAAAATCGAAGCGGGAATTGCGGCCGGGGTTTCCCTATATTGAGGCGAGTTCGGGGCGCATCAATTTCAAGACGGGCGCGGAAAAAAAACCATACGCTTTGCTGAATGCTGATTTTGCCTTGTGGCAGGAATCAGAAAATGAGTGGGGCGTCCGGTTGAAGGCGGAGCCGGTGCGCATCGATATGAGTTTGACCGACGCGGGCTTGTTGCGGATGAACGGAACATGGCAGCGGGCAGGCAGTCTGGGGGAAACGCCGTTGCAGTTCAGCTTGGAGTGGCAGCACGCACAACTGGGGCAGTTGAGCAAGCTGGTATCAGGTAACGACAAAGGCTGGCGAGGCGACCTTCGGGTGGAGGCCACATTGAGCGGAACTCCGGCAGCAATGCAGGTCGCGGCGGACGCATCGATCCGGGACTTCCACCGCTACGACATCCCGACCATCGGGGGGCTGACGCTCGCGGCGCACTGCGATGGCAAGTACAGTTCGGCGGGCGAATTGGTGCACGAAATTCTCTGCAGCGGGCCTGTGGGCAATGGCATGGTGACGCTGCACGGTAACGCGGGCGGACCAAGAATGAGCAAACTGGACTTGTCGCTGAACGTGGAGGACGTCCCTGTGAATGCGGTGGCGCAACTGGCTCGACGCGCCAAAAAAAATCTGCCGACAGATCTTATGGCGACGGGTAGTGTGCAAGGAAATTTCGGGGTGAAAGAGGATGAGGCCTCCGGGCTGGGACCGGAGTTTCACGGCCGTGGTGAGATCAGCAATCTTCGCTTGCAGTCGGCGAGCACGAATGTGGAATTGGCCGCAGAGAGTGTACCGTTTGGACTGCATTCGGATGGCAGTACTTTCATGAATTCAACGAGCGGCAAAGCCTTCCGTCGGGTGCACGCAGAGATTTTGCCGGCAAGCAACGAACTGCACATCGAGTTCGGACCCTTTCCGGTGGCGCTGGGACGGCCTGTGCCCGCGCAGGCACGAGGTTGGATCGGGCGATCAGGTTACGCCATGGTGGTGCGCGGAGATGGCGAAGTGTCGCACATGTTGCGAATGGCGACTCTGCTCGGACTACAGGCGGTGAAGGCAGGCGCAGAAGGTGCCGCTCAGATGGATCTGCAGATTGCCGGATCGTGGGCGGGAAACGCTCCGGGAAGTCCTTCGAGTTTCCTTTTGCCGAAAATTACCGGAACGGTGCAACTGCATAGCGTGCGTGCGACGGCGCGGGGGCTGAATGGACCGATTGAGATATCCTCGGCGGAACTAAAGCTTCTGCCGGATGAAGCGCAGGTGGAAAACCTAAGTGCGCGGGCCGCCGATGCGCACTGGACGGGGTCTTTGGCGCTGCCGCGCGGATGCGGGGTGCCGGGGGCGTGCCTTGTCCACTTCAATTTGAATACCGACCAGGTTGCAATGGGGGGTCTGTACGAGTGGCTGGGTCCGCATGTGAAGCAGCGCCGATGGTACCAGATGCTGAGTACGGCCGAATCCGCGACGCCAACGTTTTTGCAAAACTTGCGCGCATCGGGGACCGTGAATGCGGGGCACTTGCGAATTCACAATGTGCTTGCGGAGCGGGTTTCCGCGGCAATTGAACTGGAACATGGAAAGGTGAAGGTTTCCGATCTTCGCGCTGATTTACTGGGAGGAAAGCATCGCGGCGATTGGCAGGCGGACTTCACGGGCGCGTCGCCGGTCTACACCGGGTCTGGAATTCTGACGGGGATATCGCTGGAGCAGATGGCGAGCGCGATGCACGATCCGTGGATTTCTGGAACTGGTGGTGGAACGTATCAGTTCAGAGCGTCGGGAACGGATTCTGCCGCGTTTTGGGAATCTGCGGAGGGCGGGCTTCATTTCGATCTACGCGATGGAGTGCTGGCGCACATTTCGCTGACGAATGGGGAAGGGCCGCTACGAATCTCGCGCTGGCAGGGTCGGGCCGGGCTGAACAACGGGAACATCGATATTGAAAAAGGCGTGTTCGATTCGCCCACGGAAACGTATGCGATCAGCGGAACCGCGTCGTTGGGGCAGAAGTTGGACTTCAAAGTGGTGGCTGGCACGCAGGCGAAAGCGGCAGGGGCGATCGTGTACAGCATCACGGGCACGGTGGCGGAACCGCGCGTCACGGTGACTCCCACGCCGGAGACTCAGGCGCGATTGAAGCCGTAGGCAGCGCCCTATTTAACATATCCCGCACCACGTAGAACTTTTCCCGGCAAGGCTCCTGTCATCTTCGACTGATCGATGACGGGGACGCCATTCACCAAGACGTACTCCATTCCTTGGGAAAGCTGATTGGGATTGTCGAAGGTGGCGAGATCGCGCACGATGGCAGGATCGAAGATGACGACGTCGGCCCACATGCCGGCCTTGAGAACACCGCGATCGGTAAGACGCAGGCGCTGAGCCGGAAGCGCTGAGAATTTGCGGATGGCGTCTTCCAGCGTTAAATCTTTTTCCTCGCGGACATATTTTCGGAGGATGCGCGGGAAAGTTCCGTAGGCGCGCGGATGAGGATGCTCCTGGCCCAGGATACCTTCGGGGGAGGTACCGGAAGAATCGTTGTCGACGGCGACCCAGGGCTGCTGCAGCGCGAGGGTGACATCGGGTTGCGACATGCCGAAGACGGCAACGCCAGTGCTGGGATCTTCGATGAGGAAATCGAAGAGAGCATCCATGGGATCTTTGTTCCAGAGCTTGGCGATTTCGGCGAGACGCTTGCCTTGCAGAGGAAGCATTTTCGGATTCTGCACGACGCCGATCATGATGGCGTCAGGGCCGGGAATTTCCCGCCATTCGTTGTCCCAATCTTTGGAAGGCGTGAGCATGTCCTTGCGGATACGGTCGCGGGTGGCGGGATCTTTGAGGCGCTCGACGAGCTTTGCGGTTCCGCCATCGTGGGCCCAGGGTGGAATGAATGCGGAGAAATCGTTGAACCACGCGGTGTAGGCGTAGGTGTCAGCGGTGACGTCGGCGCCGGCGGCGCGGGCGGCGTTGATTTTGGCGACGACTTCGGGCATGCGTCCCCAGTTGTTTTTGCCGGCGACTTTGATGTGCCAGATTTCTACGGGGACGCGGGCCTCGCGTCCGATGCGGAGGGCTTCATCGATAGCTTCAAGCACGGAGTCGCTTTCGTTGCGCATGTGAGTGGAATAGATGCCGCCGAACCTGCCGCCCTCCGCAGCGAGCGCGATCAGTTCGTCGGTTTTGGCGTAGGGGGCGGGAGCGTATTCGAGCGCAGTGGAAACGCCAACGGTTCCGTCCTTCATGGCTTCGCGGACCAGAGCTTTCATCTGCTCCAGTTGTTCCGTGGTGGGCTGCTTGTTATCGTCGCCGAGGATCATCCGGCGGACTTGCGTGGCGCCGACGTAGCTGGCGAGATTGATGCCCATGCCTTGCTTTTCGAGGCGCGCGAAATACTGGCGGAAGGTGCGCCAATCGGGAGTGAGGTGGTAGTGCTCGTAGGTATCGCGATCGGCCTGAATGATGGCGTCGTTGAGCGGGGCGATGGAACCGCCTTCGCCGGTAATTTCCGTTGTAATGCCCTGATAGATTTTTGAAGGCAGGCGTGGGTCGACAAGTATGGAGAACTCGGACTGGCCGAGCATGTCGATGAAGCCGGGAGCGACCGCTTTGCCCGCGGCATCGATGGTACGTTTGCGGGGCGCGGCGGCGAGGTTGCCGATGGCCGCGACTTTTCCATCGCGGATGCCGAGGTCGCCGGAATACCAGGGGGAGCCGGTTCCGTCGATGATGTGGCCGTTGGTGATGACGATGTCGCAGGCGGGGGTGGATTGGGCGGGCGACAAGCACGCAGCAGTGAGGAGAATGAGCGTGAGAAAGAACTTCAGTTTGTGAAGCTTCATCGGCTTTCCTTTTTGTATCTTTACCTCAGCAGCTAGAGCTCGCTTGAAAGAGCAATCCTTATCGCAGCGCGGAAGCGCTGCGCCACCCAGGATCATGCTAAAACGCTGCTAAGCCAGAGGCGCTCGACGGTGCGCGATCCCGCCTAGTGCGATCCAAATCGCTAGGGCAAGCCATTCGTAAATTGTAAAATGGCCGGGGATCGCCGGGATTACTTTCATCAGCATCATCGCGATGGCCACGAGCAAGCCCGAGCCGGCAACGATCCATTCCGTCGCTGACAGTTCTGATTGGCCCGGCAAAGTTTTGGCGTGTCTCATGGAAACGTACGCGGCACAGGTCGCTGCCCAGCCTATCGCACAGGCAACCGAGCCTACTTCGGTTATGGGTACTAGGATTGCATCGCCCAGCAGCATACACACGGCGGTGGCTAGTCCGACGCATAGAACGGCGACGGAGGGCGTCTGGTGTTGAGAGTGGATTCGGCCGGCGCCGCCATCGATGAGGCCGCGGCGCCCCAAGGCGAAGACAAGGCGGCTGGCAGCCACGAAATTTCCATTGAAGCACTTGAACAACGACAGTAGCGCTGCAGCAAGAATGATGTTGACGATCCAGCGCGATCCGACCGCGCGCTGGAAAGCAACCGCGGTCATAAATTTCTCGCCGGTTAGATCGTGCCACGGAGCCACGAATGCGACCGCGGCGATGATGGTTATGTAAAAGAGAATGCCCACCAGGATGGCCATCCAGATGGCTTTGAGAAAGCTTTGACTGCGAAACTCGGAGGTGGATTCTTCCGCGGCCTTGCTTACTGATTCGAATCCAGTCATGAAATAGGGTACGATCTGAACCACGAGCAGGAACGAAACTAGCGGCGCATGGGTAAACAGCGGCGGGAAGTTGCGCGGCGATCCCTTGCTGGCGCCCAGAGCTACGAAAATAATAAACAGAGCGAGCGTACCGAAAGCGGTCCAATTTTGGAAAGTCGCGCTGAGGCGGATGCCGCGGTAGTTCAGCGCGGTAAGGAGCGCGGTGAGACCGAGACCGATGATGAGGTGCGGGAGATAAACCGGGCGGGCGGCGATGCGGTAGATCTCGAGGGAATCGAGCGACGGAAAAATGTAGCCGGCGATGCGGCCAACAGCGACGGCCTCCCAGGGACAGACGATGAAGTAGGCGAGCATCATCATCCATCCGGTGGAAAAGCTCATGGGGCGGGAAAAAGCTGCGGCCGTATAGGCGATTTCGCCGGCAGCGTCTGGCATGGCGGCGACGAGCCGGCCATAGACCCAGCCGATTGGGAAAAGCAGCGCGCCACCAATGGCGAAGCCCAGTAGCGCGCCTAGCGCGCCGCCGCGCAGCAGCCAATCGTCCATGACCACCAGCCAGCCGACGCCGACCATGGTGCCCCATGCAAGCGTGAAGAAATCGGTGAGGCGGAGTTTGCGGGCGAGATGTGACATGCGGACGAGTTCGATCCGGCGAGCGCAGTGGAGGGCGAATTATAAAGCATCGGCGGGGGCTGAAGCCGCTGTCATTTTCCATGGGATTTTTCCGGCGCGGCGCGAGAGCCGCGCCCTGCTTTCGACTTCATTCGCTTCATTCTCCTTAAATCCTGCGTTCTTGGAGAATCAACGATTATTGTCGCCAACTTACTGTGACCACCCTTTAATCCCTTTGCAATCAACGACTGAATAGCGTTCTGCTACCCGCTAGCGCCAGAGGGTAGGTTCCCAGTTGGGGAATCCAAATGTGCCAGGAACCGAACCTGTTTACTATCAGCCAGTTTTGCGAATCATTCCGGGGTAGAGTGGCATCAATGCCGACAGGAAAAGACGGTGTTAGATGGCTGCTCCAGTCAAAGTATCAATCGCACACAATGTTCAGAGGGTGGATGACAAATTGCAAGGGGGGGGACAGTGAGGGTAGCCGCGATACTGGCTGAATGCAAGACCTCGCTGATCGCAGATTGGTTGACACGAACAAAAAAGACACCTGAACTCAACCACCTTCGTCTTAGCGACGAGGAACGCACCGGACACCTTCCTAAGCTGGTGGAAGAGGTAATCGAACGTCTGGGCAAGACCGAATTGCCCAGCAAGGACAGTGACGCCTTCGTGTCCCTCGCCGCCCTCGCCCATGGCAAGCTCCGATGTCAGCAAGGCTATTCTGCCGGCATGCTGATCCATGAATCACGAATCCTTCAAGTGACCATCTTGGGGACATTGCACAAGCATCCGACCGCTCTGGATTTCAGCGCGCTCTTGCCTGATGTCATGACTATCGCAGATGAAGTGGATGCGCAGTTGACTCAGACAATGGATAGCCACATGAACGCGCGAAAGGCAGCGGCGGCGTAGCCGAATGGGCAAAGGAAGATCAGAAGTGTTCAAGAGTGAATATCCTCGCATCACAGTATTGAGCACTGAAATGTCTGGTGGAAAGCAGTCCTGTTGTTCCGGTCACTGTATGGAGTTTGCTTTGTGACGGTAGCCTTCTTAGACCGAAAACGCTCGTTGGCGGTATTTAACGTATAGCGCCAAATTCCGTAAACCCCGATTAACTGGCTCAACCAAATCACATTCCAGTTCGTGAATGCGATCTGCCTTAACCTCGTATTCAGCCCGCTCTGCGGGCGATTGTCCGATGAAGACCTCATCTTCTCGCATCTTACTTTGCTCCCTGAGGAGTCGAGCGAGTTCGTATTCAGGCGTTTCGTCGTTCATAGATGGACACGCAGGCAGTTAGGAAAAGCATCCCCATAGTGGGGGTGGCGCAGTGTTCCCGCCCAGCTGCGCCACCGAAAGGAATAGGTAGAGAAGACCCGGTGGTACCTGTTCCTGTGTCTTCTATCTCGGTCAACTTACGATACCGATTCATTGCTGTCTGTTCAGAATTGCTCAGTTTGAAAGAACTCCCGAAGCCTGTCTGGAGGCTCTAATGTGTGGGCGATACGGACTGATGGGCTGGTCTAGCGGAGCGCGGCGTCGGGATTGGTCAGGGCGAAAAGGATGGCTTTCAACAGCATCCTAATTCCTGCGGGCTATGCATCTCACAGTTTTTTCCAGTCGGTGAGGGCCACCAACTCATCTAAGATTTCCTGCAATCTTTGAAGCCTGCGTTCATGATCGCCTGCTGCGCCATGCCGCCTCTTCCCGCCTTTTAGATAAAGACTGTTCGCTTCGCTGATTTGCGCTATTTCATCTCGCAACGTTGCGATGCGTTCTTGGACGGGCTTCTGCATGACGATAGGCTAGCACCGCAAACCCGGTGGATCGCAGTCGCAAGGCTAAGTTTTCAATCATTGACCGGGGTCGCCAGTGCAAGCGCCGGTTGCGACATCTAAGAGTTCTGGACGCAAATGATGCCCAAGGAGTTCCGTATGTTCACCCGAATCTGGCATGGGGCGACCCCCGCGACCAAAAGTGACGAGTACTTAAACTTGATGCGAACCGTCGCCATACCCCGCTCGACCCACGGTAACTAGGGCGCTTACGCGACTCCGAAACGTAGACGGGAGCACCAGTAACTTCAGACTGCCAATTCAAGTTGCCGACGTGCTCTTGGTGGGCATGGGTCGCGATCACTTTTGTGATTTTCAGTTTCAACTGCCGAAGGTGACGGGCAAGCGACCGCCGCATCTTGGGGGAACCGGGGTCGATTGCGATCCCGTCATAAATGATCGCCGTGAACAGTTCCCCGAACAACAGCGGGACGGGCGTTGGGCAGCATCCCATTCAGAAACCGAATCGTGTGCTTGCCGTCCAGCAAGTCAACGCGGTTGTGGTACGTCCGGGCAAAAATAGTTGTTCTTTGTTCTTTGTATCGCAGCTTTGATGCCCGCCCACAGGACCAGCGGCAACCGAATGAAGAAACCCAGTGTGTAGCACGACCAAAATGTGCCTAAACGGGGTTGCCGTCGTACCGCTTCTGGCTTTGCAACGCGACATGCACCGCCGCGACACTTGCTGAGAGAATATCTATTCTTCGCAACGAAGCCGTAGAGCAACCGTCCTGCATTGCGGAAGGGGAACCGCTGTCCCAGAACACCGATCAGCCAACTAGCCGGGAACAAAACGCGCCAGACACGCGACGGCTCCCAGCCGACATGGATTTCACCTTCGGGAGTGACCACGTGCAACTGGCGCAGGCATTCATCCATCTGGAGCCGGGAATCGACCGTTGACAAGACCTCTGTGTCGATGGGCAGACAGATCGTCCTGTTCTCGCGGTCGAGAGAGCACAGCCATGACACACAGGACTGACAAATCTCGCACTGCCCGTCGTGTAGAGTACCCGGTAGGCCGCGTTGGCGCCGGGCTTCTCGATAGCCTTTTCAGCTATGTCCTCGACCGCCTGCTCACCCATGACGGGAATGGTAGGTCGGGCCCGAGGGAAAGGTCAATCACGAAGGACCCTCACGAAGGACCCTCGGAGCATCAGTCGTCGTATCCTTTCATCTATGCTCCCAGTTTCCTCCACCGACCGTCTCTTCATTCTCACCGGAGCGGGAGTGAGCGCGGAAAGCGGCATTCCCACGTTCCGGGGTGTGAAGGGCCTCTGGCGTAACTATCGGATCGAGGAGGTTGCTTCGCCTGAAGCTTGGCACCGCGACCCCCAGTTGGTGTGGGAGTTCTATTCCATGCGTCGGCGTGTCGCTTCGGCAGCCAAACCAAACCCTGCACACTTCGCCCTAGCGACCCTTGAAAACAGCCTGCAAGACCGCCTCTTCGTCTGCACTCAGAACGTGGATAATCTTCAGGAACAAGCCGGATCAAGAAATGTTGTCCACATGCACGGAGAACTCTTCAAAAGCCGCTGCGACACGTGCGGCTGCCGTCCTTTTGACGACACAAATCTCTACGAGCCACCCGCAGAGATTCCCCGGTGCGAATGCGGCGGTCGGATTCGCCCGCACATTTGCTGGTTTGGGGAAGTGCCATTCGAGTTAGATCGCATCTTCCTTGTGCTGGAGCGATGCACGATCTTCTTGGCTGTCGGAACATCGGGAGTTGTGGCGCCAGCGGCGAGCTTTGTCGCGCATGTGGCTGGTCGCGCCAGAACCATCTATGTGGGACCAGAGAGACCTGCGAACGCATCCGCGTTCACCGAATGCCATTTGGGGAAAGCCGGGGAGATGTTGCCTCATCTGCTTGGCTCATCTTGCGCATGACCGCTATTGCAGTTTTGCGTACTCGGCTTGGGCTTCCTTCAGGATGGGGATGTCGGGGTCGGCGTCTTGCCAGAGCGTCAGGGGATCTTTGTAGTTGGCGAGCGCCCGGACGCGGGCGGCATCGGCATCCGAACATCTGATGTATTCTCAAACTGTGCTGGCCGTCGAAGAATATAGACAGCGTCTCAAGGACCGCGAATCTCGTTTCGCTCATTACGAGAAACTTCACATTCGGCTCGGAAACATTCGCCTTGCGCTGGCAGCGGCAGCAGCATGGATGGCTTGGGAATCCATCGGGCGACATGCGTTCTCGTATTGGTGGATCGCTGTACCAGCTTTCGTGTTCGCGTCCGTTGTGGCTTATCATTCGCGTGTTTTGCGAGCCCGAGCCATGACACAACGCGGGGCTTTCTTCTATCGCATAGGGATCGCTCGAATCGAGGACCGCTGGGTAGGTACGGGGCAGACGGGTGACCGCTTCCACGATCCTCATCACGTGTATGCCGCCGATCTGGACTTGTTTGGTCGAGGAAGTTTGTTTGAACTTCTCTCAACTGCACGCACTCGTATGGGCGAGGAGACCCTCGCTAAATGGCTGCTCTCACCTTCAGAGGTTAACCAGATCGAGGAACGTCACGCTGCGATTGACGAACTGCGCGATCAACTCGATCTCCGCGAGGACTTGGCGATACTCGGGGAAGATGCCAGTGTGAGCGTTTATCCCGAAGCGTTGTTGGGCTGGGCTGAAGGTCCGAACCAGTTGAACCCTCCGTGGCTTCAATGGTTAGTGCCGATCCTCGTCCTTGCAGCGGTTGTGGGTGCCGTGGCTTGGGGGTATTTTGGAATCGCCACGCCGTTCCTCTTGATCGTCTTGATTGAGGCAATTATGGGCTATCGACTACGCAAGCCACGGGAAGAAGTCCTGCATGGTTCGGAGAAAGCATTTCGCCATTTAGACGTGCTTTCTGGCATCTTGGCACGAATCGAACAGCACACGTTCCGTGCCCCTCGCCTCCAATCACTGCAAGGTGAGCTTTCGTCATATCAACTCGAAGGTTCGCGTGCTATTGCAAGGCTAAGAACCATCGTTGATTTAATCGACTCACGCGACAACGTGATCGTCCGCATCTTGGATGTTCCTCTCATGTATTCGGTACATGTGGCGTTGGCCGCAGAACGCTGGAGACGGGCTCACGGCCATGCGGTGCGCTCGTGGTTAAGCGTAATTGGGGAAATCGAAGCACTGATTTGCTTGGCCACCTACAGCTATGAGCATCCCGACGATTCTTTCCCCGATTTCGTCCAAGGTTCCGCATGCTTCGAGGCTACAGGGATCGGGCATCCCCTAATCCCGGCAGCAATTTGTATTCGTAATGATGTCTGCCTATCTGATGGCAGGCGCGTGTTCTTGGTAAGTGGCTCGAACATGTCGGGCAAAAGCACGTTGCTGCGTTCGGTTGGAATCAATGCTGCGCTCGCCATGGCCGGGGCTCCTGTCCGAGCACAACGACTTCGTATGACTCCTTTGCACGTCGGCGCTAGCATCCGGGTAAACGACTCTTTGCAAGAGGGAAGCTCACGCTTTTATGCGGAGATCACACGACTCCGTAAGCTCTTTGATCTCGCGAGCGGAAATCCGTCGTTGCTCTTCCTGCTGGATGAATTGCTGCAAGGCACAAATTCAAATGATCGCCGTATCGGAGCCGAGGGCGTGGTCCGTGCTCTGCTTAATCGCGGTGCTATCGGATTGGTAAGTACCCACGATCTGGCGCTAGCCGACCTTGGTGGGTCACTGAACGGGCAACTGTACAACGTCCATTTCCAAGAGGAATTCGAGAACGGAAAGATGCTCTTCGATTACAAGCTGCGAGAAGGCATTGTTACGAAGAGTAATGGGTTGGCACTAATGAGGGCGATTGGGCTGGATGTTTGACTACTTCGCGCGGTCTTCATTTGTAGTCCGATCATGATGTTCTCGGTGTGCAAGTTCCGTCCAAAGTAGCCTCCGAATCCCCTAATCGCAAGAAAACCAATGTTGGCTCAAAAGGGCATAGATTTCGGGCTGCCCTGAAAGCCGCAAGTGCCAATCTTTCAACGTGGCCGTTACTGTGTAGTTAGAGGGCGAGGTCGCTGGCCCCCACATATACCCAATGAGACGCCGCGAGCGGGCGGTCATGACCGGGTTCTCAATTCGCGGCAAACAGTTCGCCAAACAGGCGTGCAAGCAACTGGTCGTATGCCACTGAGCCATGCTCCTGCTCGTAGCGTTGCGCAGCGGGGCGAATGGGATTTGTGTCTGCGTGCGCTTCCAGCCGAACGGTGGCGTGTGGCTGCGCGTTTTGGTCTCCCACCCGCTTCTTGATCTCTTCGGACGGCACAATTCCCTTTCTGAGGCGGTCACGCGCTCCGCGTAGGTTCTGAAATAAGGATTCAAGATCGTGAATCACGCGAATGGCGTCAAGGGCTCGGCAACCGTCAGCAACTCTGCCATCAGGCCCGAGCGCGAACACGTTTGGTATCGTCCAGATTGTTGGGTTTCCCCGTGCCCACATCAACTGGGCAAATGTAAACGACCCATCGCGCATGTCGTGGATTCCGGTGACTGAGGCAATCGCTTCGTCCGGCGCTCCGATCTCTTTCACGTATTGGTTCCAGACATCGACAATACGCTGCTCAGGAATAAGTGTTACCGGGTTGCGAACCGACTCATACTCAGCGTGGGCGACTCGCTGACGGATACTGCCGCTGGCCCAAGCCGAGGGCAGTTCTTTTGCGAAGAGACCCGCGATTTCAGACACGACAGCACTGGCGGAGGCTTCCGCTTGAATCCGCCCGGCAAGTTCGTTGATGCGAATGGCAGCTTGCTTGTGTTCGTTCGTACTCGTCGTGAGCTTGCTTCGTCGCCTGCGACTCAGTGGAACGGCTGTCCTGCTGGGGAGCCCCGATGATCAACGCGAAGACTAATCCGAGAATCATGGGCGATGCTCGCAGCCTGAAATTACTTAGCAGAGCTTCGGCGAAGGAGCGTCTTGATCTTATTCTCAAAGGCGTCTTTGTCCACCATGCCTGCGTGCGACTCGGCAATCCTCCCGTCGCGGTCGATAAGCAAGGTCATTAGGAAGAGAAGGGAGTCCACCGTATCGGGTGGTTAGGTCTTGGTTGGCGATCACGACTGGATAATTCAGCTTGTGCTCTTCGAGCAATGGCTTCACCGATTTCCAGCCGTCATCCATGGAAACGCCAATCGCCGCCAGTCCGTCCTTCCGGTACTTATCTTGGAACTCCACATACCAAGGAATCTCAACTTTGCAGCCGCCACACCACGTAGCCCAGAAGTCGAGCAGAACTACTTTCCCTTTATAAGCGGATAGTTTTATCGGGGAACCAGCGGAGTCGTTAAGAGTGAAGTCGGGAGCGGGTTGCCCGACTTGGGGAGCGGGTTGCGCAGGTTGAGGAGCGGTTCGCGAGGCAAGGAGCGGCACATTGCAACCAAGGCGACGGCGTAGGCGCGAAGTAACATCAGAGTGACCTCCTAAGCGAGACAAACCGTCAGTTCGGCACAAGGTACATCGGAATTACTTTGTCGCGCAAAACGGCACCGACCCGCACCCAATCCACGGCGGACTGAGATCGTGGATACTGGAGACGGAGCCCCGTCATGCTCAAAACTGCGAAAAGAATCGCCCTAGTCGTTGCCGCCTTCATAATGGTTGTATTCACCATTTTTCTGTTCAACCAGACCATGCAGATCGTCCAGTCGGCGCGGGCGGTCAACATCGGGTTTGGCGAAGGAGTGCTGTGGACTCTCATTTTCACCTACTGCATACTGATCGCGACTCCATTCGTGCTTTGGTTCCGATTGCCCAGACGGATGCTGCCGCCAGAAACAACCGAAGGTGAGGGTTATGACAGCTTTCTCGACTTCAAGAAACGGTTGTCCCGCCATCCTCGCCTCCGGGGGCTCGCTCTAAATTCCACGACGGACATCGAAACAGCCCTCCGGACACTCGATAAGCATGCTGACGATGTGGTCACCTCCACCGCGTCAGCAGTATTCCTCAGCACAGCGGTTTTGCAGAGTGGTCGATTGGATGTTCTGGTCGTATTCGCGGCCCAAACACGGCTTATTTGGCAGGTTGCCCACGTGTACCACCAGCGTCCGTCACTGCGAGACTTTGTGCAGTTATATGCAAACGTGGCTTCGACCGCCTTCATCGCGGCTGGCATCGAGGACATCGACGTTGATGTGCTGGTTGGAACGATTTTCGGCTCGACCGTTGCGGCAATTCCGGGTATGCACCTTCTCGCCAGTTCTGTCTTGTCCGGCTCAGCGAACGCCTTCCTGACTCTCCGAGTCGGAATGATCACTAAGGAATACTGTCGCTGTACGGTGCGGGTTGAGAAGACGGGTCTCCGGAGAGCCGCCACCGTGAAAGCTGCAA
>Ga0187855_10000622_pt1 | contig 30263 bp, 29 predicted proteins | sample June2016WEW_8_10_2_FD_132969 | JGI IMG/M metagenome (GOLD analysis project Ga0187855, IMG submission 132969) | Peatland microbial communities from SPRUCE experiment site at the Marcell Experimental Forest, Minnesota, USA - June2016WEW_8_10 | ecosystem: Environmental > Terrestrial > Soil >...
AAACGCGAAGGATCGCCGGGCCGGGGCCCCGGCCCGCGCCTAGCCGGCCTTGTCCCGGCGGACCGCCTTCGCCCTCAGGTCGCCCGAGGCGCACCCGCAGTCGCCGCCGCATCCGGGCCTCCTGCGCCTGGCGACCGCGCGCGCGACGAGCCAGGCCGCGGCGGCGGCCGCGGCCACGAGCGCGGAGACTGTCTGCAGTTGGTGCCCCATGGGAGGTCAGAAGCCGAGCGCGGTGCCCGACTGGAACACAATGAACGACAAAACCCAGGCGGCGCCAGTCATGTAGAGCGTCTGGAAGATGGGCCACCGCCAGGAGTTGGTCTCGCGGCGCACCACGGCGATCGTGCTCATGCACTGCATGGCGAAGACGTAGAAGATCATCAGGGTGAAGCAGACGAGCGGCGTGAAGAGCGCGCGGCCGTCGGGCCACCTCGCGGCGTTGAGCGCGTGGGTCAGCGGGGCGGAGTTCCCCCCCTCCGCCTCGGCGTTGAAGACGACCCCCATCGTGCTGACGAAGACCTCGCGCGCGGCGAACGAGCTGATGAGCCCGATCCCGATGTGCCAGTCGAACCCGATCGGCTTGATGACGGGTTCGATCGCGTGCCCGGCCCTGCCGGCCCAGCTCTGGGCGAGCTGCTCGGTCGCGGTCGCGCCGGCCGGCGCCTTGGGGTACGCCGCCAGGAACCAGAGCACGATGCTTATCGCCAGGATGACGGTCCCGGCGTTCTTGAGAAAGAGGCCGGCGCGCTCGACCATGTGGAGCAGGACGTCCTTCAGGCGCGGGAGGCGGTAGGGGGGCAGCTCCATGATCATCAGGGGTGGCTTGCCCCTGAGCAGCGTGCGCTTGAAGAGCCACGCGAAGCCGAAGGCCCCGAACGTGCCGAGCGCGTACATGAGCACCATGATGGAGACCTTGGCGGCGAGCGTGACGCGGGAGCCCGGCAGGAGGGCTGCGATCATAAGCAGGTAGACGGGAAGCCTGGCCGAGCAGCTCATCAGCGGCGCCACCATGATCGTGACGAGCCGGTCCTTCGGGTCCTCGATGGTGCGCGTGGCCATGATGCCCGGGATCGCGCAGGCGTAGGAGCTGAGCAGCGGGATGAACGACCTGCCGTTGAGCCCCACCCGGCTCATCAACCTGTCCATGATGAACGCGGCGCGGGCCATGTAGCCTGTGCTCTCGAGCAGGCCGATGAAGAAGAACAGGATGAGGATCTGCGGCAGGAACGTGACGATCGTGCCGACCCCTCCTATCACTCCGTCCGTGAGCAGGTTGCGCAGGTCGCCTTCGGGCATGAGGCGCCGGATGGAGCCGGCGAGCGCGGCGTTTGCGTCGGCGATCCAGTCCATCGGGGCCTGTGCAAACTGGAATATGCTCACGAAGAGAAGCGTCATTACTGCGCCCAGGACCACCCAACCCCACACCGGGTGGGTGACGACGGCGTCAATCCGGTCGCTCGGCGTCGGCGCCGACGCGCGGGTTGACAGGACGACCTCGGCGGCCAGGCGCCCTATCACGTCGTAGCGGGAGTTGACGAGCGTCCCGGCCCAGTCCATGCCCTCGGCCTCCCAGCGCCGCTGCCACGCCCTGAGGATCTCGTCGGTGCGCGGGTCGAGGGGCGTGGAGCCCGCGACCCGCACCGAATCCTGGTCGGTGAGGAGCAGGAGCGCCTCGGCGCGCGCAATCAGCGGGGCCTTTCCGGCGTTGGAGACGAGCGAGGCCTGCAGCTCGGCCACCGCGGACGCGATCGCCGCGGGGATATCCCAGGCGTGGCGCGGCAGGGGCAGGTCGTGCCGGCTCATAGCGAGCTTGAGCTCGATGATGCCCTTCGCGTTCGACGCCTCGCACGGGACGACCGGGATACCCAGGGTCTGCTCCAGCCGCGCGACGCGGATCGAGAGCCCGGCCCGGGCGACAAGGTCCATCATGTTGAGGATCAGGATGACGGGCCTGCCGAGGTCCAGCACCTGGTGCACCAGGTACAGGTTTCGCTCGAGGTTCGTCGCATCCACGATGCAGAGGATCCTGTCGGGCTGGGGCGTGTCGGCCCGGCGGCCGAGAAGGACGTCGCGCGTCACGGCCTCGTCCGGGGAGCGCGCGGCCAGCGAATAGGCCCCGGGCAGGTCTATGACGGTAATCGGCTGGCCGTGCTGCGAATAGAGCGTGCCCATCTTCTTCTCCACCGTGACCCCTGGGTAGTTCCCGACCCTCTGCTTCAGGCCGGTGAGCGCGTTGAAAAGCGTGCTCTTTCCGCAGTTCGGGTTCCCGACGATCGCGTAGACGGGCGACTTGGACGCGCCTGGGGGCTTCGCTGGCGGCGTCATGGCTCGTCCCTTTCGACGATGACGCGCGCCGCCTCGCTCTTCCTGAGGGAAAGGTGGTAGCCCCGGACCTTGATCTCGATGGGGTCGCCGAAGGGCGCGCAGCGCACAAAGGTCACCCGCGTGCCCGCAAGGAGGCCCATCTCCCGGAGCCTTACCATGCCGGACTTCGGCAGTTCCCTGACGATTGCGGACGCGCCGATCGGGAGGTCGGATAGTTTGACCGACTCCGCCATGGGGTGCCCCGGCCTCCTACCGGGAACCGATCCGCTCGACCAGTATCTGCCTTGCCGCCCCGTGGCTCAGGGCGATGCGTATTCCGTTGATCTGGCAGAGAATGGTGTGGCTGCCCGAGACCTTGGTCACGTAGGTGGACTCCCCGAAACCCATCTCCCGGATCCTCTGGCAGAAGTCGGAGTCTCCCGTCAGCTCACGAATTCGGCCGGTCGCCCGGGCCGGCAGCTGGCAGAGCGGGAAAGAGGGGGTCGAGGGCTTTGCGGGCATTGCGTTTGGAATGTAAGGGAACTGAGACTCAGTTTCAAGAATTTCTTGTGCCAGATTCCATCGCGGCTTCCCTGACGCAAGACTCTAATGGCTGAAATGCTCCAAATGGCCCGATTTTGCCAAAAACTGGGGCTATTATGGCAAAAAACGCCCAAAAACAGCCAAATCCGCCATTCCTGCAAAAGCCGTCCTCGTCCTTGCCCAACGTGGCGAAAATAAGCCGGGCACAGCCTACGGCCGCCGGCGCTTGACCCCGAGCTGCGCGACCGAGAAGCGGACCACGGCTTCCAGGCGTTCGACCTCCGCGGGCGCAAGCGCCCCCGAATTTATGGCCGCCTCCGCGCGCTTCATGGCCTCTGCCGCCGCGTTCTCATCGATCTTCTCCGCCTCGATCGCGCTGTCCGCCAGGATGGAGACCTTCTCGCCGCTCACCTGGGCGAATCCGCCGCCGACAACCAGGAGCTCGGTCGCCCCGGCCCTGGTGACCCGAAGCTCGCCCGCGCCCACCTGGGTGACGAGGGGTATGTGGCCGGGGAGGATCCCGACCTCCCCCTCCACGGTCGGGATGACGACGGTGTCGACCGTCTCGGAATAGACCCGGGCCTCGGGCGTGACGATCTCGAGGATCAGCGGCATGGCATTATTTCTTCACCGCGGAGACGACCTCGTCTATGCCGCCCTTCATGTAGAAGTCCCCCTCGGGCACGTCGTCGAGCTGGCCGTCGAGGATCATCTTGAAGCCGCGGATCGTCTCCTTGACAGGGACGTACTTGCCGGGCGTTCCCGTGAAGACCTCGGCCACGGAGAACGGCTGCGAAAGGAAGCGCTGGATCTTCCGGGCGCGATAGACCGTGAGCTTGTCCTCGGGCGAGAGCTCGTCGAGGCCGAGGATGGCGATGATGTCCTGCAGGTCCTTGTAGCGCTGGAGCACCCGCTGGAGCTCGCGGGTCACGTTGTAGTGCTCCTCCCCGACGATCGAGATCTCGAGGGCCTTCGACACCGAGGCCAGCGGATCGACGGCGGGGTAGATCCCGAGCTCGGCGATGGACCGCTCGAGGACGATGGTCGAGTCGAGGTGGGCGAACGTGTTCGCCGGCGCCGGGTCCGTGAGGTCGTCGGCCGGGACGTATATGGCCTGGACCGAGGTGATGGAGCCCTTGTTCGTCGACGTGATCCTCTCCTGGAGGACGCCCATCTCGTTCGCGAGCGTCGGCTGGTAGCCGACGGCCGACGGCGAGCGGCCCAGCAGCGCGGAGACCTCCGAGCCGGCCTGCGAGAACCTGAATATGTTGTCGATGAAGAGCAGCACGTCCTGGTTCTTCTCGTCCCGGAAATACTCCGTCATCGCCAGGGCCGAGAGTCCGACCCGCATGCGGGCCCCGGGGGGCTCGTTCATCTGGCCGTACACGAGGGCGACCTTCGACCTCGGGAGGTCCTTCTGGTTGATGACGCCGGCCTCGGACATCTCGTGGTAGAGGTCGTTGCCCTCGCGGGAGCGCTCGCCGACGCCCGCGAACACCGAGAACCCGCCGTGCGCCTTGGCGATGTTGTTGATCAGCTCCAGGATGACCACGGTCTTCCCCACCCCGGCGCCGCCGAAGGCCCCTGCCTTGCCTCCCTTTATGAACGGGCAGATGAGGTCGATGACCTTGATGCCCGTCTCGAGGATCTCGGCCTTTGTCTCCTGGTCGACGAGCGCGGGGGCCGGCCTGTGGATCGGATACCTCTTCTCGAAGCTCACGGGGCCGCGGCCGTCGACCGTGTCGCCCGTCACGTTGAAGATGCGGCCGAGGACGCCGTCCCCCACCGGGACCGTGATCGGGCCGCCCGTGTCCGTGACGGGCATACCGCGTTTGAGGCCCTCGACGGACGACATCGCGATGGCGCGCGCCCGTCCTGCGCCGAGGTGCTGCTGGATCTCGAGCGTGAGGACCTGGCTCTTGCCCGACACCGTGAACTCGATGGTGAGCGCCTGGTAAATCGGCGGGATCGCGTGCTCCGCGAATTGGACGTCGACCACGGGGCCGATCACTTGGACTATGGTGCCTGTGTTCATCGTGTCGTAAGGGGTGTGGATCTTGGGTAGGTGCTCCTAGGCCGCGCTGTACTGGGCCGCGGCTATCTCGAGGATCTCCTGGGTGATTCCCGCCTGGCGGGCCTTGTTGTACTCGAGCGTCAGGTCGCCCATGAGCTCGTTGGCGTTGTCCGTCGCGGTCTTCATCGCGACCATCCTGGCGCTGTGCTCGGATGCCTTCGCCGAGAGGGCGAGCTGGTGGATCTGGTGGTCCACGTAGAACGGGAGCAGGGCGTTGAGCACCGCCGCCGCGTCGGGCTCGAACAGCACCTCGCGCTCGTCGGCCTGCGGGACGCGCACGGTGCCCGTGTCGAGACCCAGCTGGTCGAGGAATTCCCTCAGGCTGCGCAGCGGCAGCACGGGGCGCACGATCGGCGTCTGGACCATCGTGTTCTTGAACCTGGAGTAGACCACCTCGATCGTGTCTATGGCCCCGCTTAGGTATTCCCTGATCATGAACTCCGCCGCCACCTTGACCTGCGCGAACGGGACGCGGTCGTGGACCTGGAAATCGGCGACCATGGCGCGGTTTGTCCTGGCGAGGAACTGGGTGCCCTTGCGGCCGATCGAGTAGAACCTCGCGGGGGTGCGGACCTCCTGGACGAGCTTGAACAGGTTGGCGTTCAGCGGCCCGCACAGGCCCCTGTCCGTCGATATGAGGAGAATCCCGCGGGTCCTCACCTCGCGCTCGACGAGGAAGGGATGGGCTGTCTCGTCGATCCGGTTCGCGAGGGCGGCCAGGACGTCCGAAAGGAGGTTCGCGTAGGGCCTGCCGGAAAGGGCCGCCTGCTGCGCCCTCTTCATCTTCGAGGCGGCGACGAGCTCCATCGCCTTCGTGATCTGGCGGGTGTTCTTCACCGACTTTATGCGTCGGCGGATGTCGCGGGTGCTGGCCATCGGGGGTTTTCTGCGGGGCTGGGTGGCGTCGTCTTATCCGGGGCGTTCAGGCCGAGTACGAGGACTTCCACTCCTCGCATGCCGCCTGCAGCTTGGCCTCGAGGTCCTTGTCGAGCGCCGCCTTGGTGCGGATCTCCGCGAGCAGCGGGTCCTTGCGGGTCGTGAAGAAGCTCTTCAGGGAGACCGACGCGTCGACGACCTTCTTGATGTCGACCGCCTCGAAGAAGCCCTTCTGCATCGCGAAGAGGACCGCGACCTGGAGCTCGATCGGCAGCGGGGAGAACGCCGGCTGCTTGAAGAGCTCGACGATGCGGTTTCCGCGGTCGAGCTGCGCCTTGGTCTTCGCGTCGAGGTCCGAGCCGAACTGCGCGAAGGCCGCCAGCTCGCGGAACTGGGCGAGCTCGCCCTTTAGCTTCCCGCCAACCTGCTTCGTCGCCTTGATCTGGGCGGCCGAGCCGACGCGCGAGACCGAGAGGCCGACCGATATCGCGGGCCTTATGCCCTGGTTGAAGAGGTCGGTCTCGAGGAAGATCTGCCCGTCCGTGATCGAGATCACGTTTGTCGAGATGTAGGCGGACACGTCTCCCGCGAGGGTCTCTATGATGGGAAGGGCCGTAAGCGAGCCCTTGCCCTCTAGGCGCGCGGCGCGCTCGAGGAGGCGGCTGTGGAGGTAGAACACGTCGCCCGGATACGCCTCGCGGCCCGAGGGGCGCTTGAGGATCAGCGAGATCTGGCGGTAGGCGACGGCGTGCTTGGAGAGGTCGTCGTAGACGATCAGGGCGTCCATGTCGTTTTCCATGTACCACTCCCCCATGGCGGCGCCGGAGTAGGGCGCGATGTAGAGGTTGGCCGGGTTGTCGGCGGCGGGGGCCGCGACGATCGTCGTGAACTCGAGCGCGCCGGCGGCCTCGAGCGCCGAGACCGTGCGCGCGATGTTCGAGTTCTTCTGGCCCACGGCGACGTAGATCGAGTAGACCGGCCGGAACTTCGGATCGCCCGAGGCGAGGCCCACCTTGTTGATCCTCGCCTGGTTGATGATCGTGTCGATCGTGATGGTCGTCTTGCCGGTCCCGCGGTCGCCGATGATCAGCTCGCGCTGCCCGCGCCCGATCGGGATCATCGAGTCGATCGCCATGATTCCCGTGAAGAGGGCCTGCGAGACCGACTTGCGGACCACGACCCCGGGGGCGATCCTCTCCACGGGATAGAACTCCTTGGCCTCGACCGGCCCCTTCCCGTCAACGGGATTGCCGAGCGCGTCGACCGTGCGCCCCAGGAGCCCCTTGCCGACAGGGACGGACAGGAGCCTCCCGGTGGTCGTGACCTCGTCTCCCTCCTTGAGGTTGGCGATGTCGCCCAGGATGACGCAGCCGACCTCGTCCTCCTCGAGATTGAGCGCGATCCCGATCGCGCCGCCGGGAAACTGCACCATCTCGTTGTACATCACGTCCGACAGCCCGTCGATCTTGGCGACGCCGTCGGCGATCGTGCGGATGTTGCCGGTGTTCTTCTTGACCCCCTTGTTGGATAACTTGGCGATCTGCAGTTCGATTTGTTCGAGGACGGTGCTCATGAGGCGATTCTTGGGTCGGGTTCCGTAAAGGTTCGGGGGCGCGGCGTCAGACGGCCGCTGCGAGCGCGGCGAGCTGGCCGGCGATTGACGACTCGTAGACGTCGTCGCCGACGCGCACGCGCAGCCCGGCGAGGAGGGCGGCGCTCGGCCTGGCGGTCGCGACGACGCGCCGGCCGTACTGCCTGGTCATCGCCGCGGCGATGGCGGAAAGCATCGCGTCGCTGACGGCTCCGGCATGCTCGACGACCGCCTCGCCCCTTGCGACCTCGGCGGACACGAGGCGATGATAGGCCCTCAGGACCATCACCGGGTTCGCGGGACGGTGCTTGTCCACGTACTCGAGGACGCCGGCCACCTGCGCGGCCGAGACGGAGCCGTCCACCACGCTCAGCTTGAAAAGCTGGCGGGCGAGCTGCTCGGCGATCTTTGCGTGGGTGGCCATGCTTCTTGCCGCGGGGCGTCCGTGCTAGACGTTCGTGAGTTCGCGGGCGGCGGACTCGTTGTAGCGGCTGCGCTCGGCCTCGGACAGGTCCTTTGCTAGGACCTGCTGGGTGATGGCGACGACGAGGCGGGCGATCTCGGTGCGGGCCTCTGCGAGCATCTTCTTCTTCTCGAGCTCGATGGCCTGCTGGGCCTTCGCGATGATCTCGCCGGCCCTAGCCGCGCCCTCCTGCGTCTGCCTGTCCAGGAACTCCTTCGCCGACTTGCGCGCCTCCTCGATGATTCGCGCGGCCTCGACCTGCGACCGCTTGGCGCTCGCCGCGCTCTCCTGCTGGGCGGCATCGAGCTTCGCCTTCATCTCCTCGGCGTACCTGAGGCCGTCGCTGATCTTCCTCTGGCGCTCATCGAGCATCGCGAGCACCGGCTTGAAGGCGAAGCGCCAGAGGATGAAGGCGACGAGCGAGAAGTTGATGATCTGGGCCAGCAGGAACGGCCAGCTGAGGCCGAATTGCTGGGTTATCTTCGTGATGCCGCTGGCGGCATCGCCCTGGGTGGCCGCCTCGGCGGCCGGGCCGGCGGCCTGGGCTATGATGAGCAGGTGGGAGAGCATGACGTGGGTGCGCGAGGGCGGCCGCGCCGGCGAAGGACGCCGGCGCGGCTCCGCCGCGGGGGCTTACTTGATGAAGAGCGCGTAGAACGCGACGGCCTCGGCGAGTGCCATGCCGAGGATGCCCTGCACGAGGATCTTCGTGGAGGCGCCGGGATTGCGGCCGACGGCCTCGGCGGCCTTGAAGCCGACGAGACCCACGCCAATGGCGGCGCCGAGGCAGCCGAGGCCGCCCTGGATGCTGCCTGTGATTTCAGCGATTACTGGGATCATGTTGTTTTGTGTTTTTCTGTTGGGTTGCCGCCGCCCGCGCGCTTGGCACGGTCCCGGCGGAAAAGGCTGTGCTCAATGCGGCGCTTTCTCGGGCTTCTCCGGATGGTCGTCGCCGTGGTTGCAGATGAGGCCGATGTAGACGCTCACGAGCAGCGTGAAGACAAAGGCCTGCACCAGGCCGATGAGCAGCTCGAGGACGTAGAACGGCGTCGGCAGGAGCCATTTCTGCATGCCGCTCATCGCGTGCATCAGGCTCTCGCCGCCGAAGACGTTGCCAAAGAGCCGGAGCGAGAGCGAAATCGGGCGGAATAGGATCGAGACGACCTCGATAATGCCGACGAGGAAGAAGATGACGAAGAGCGGGTAATAGAGCGCCGCAGGGACCTCGCTCTTGTCCGCCTTGTTGCCGAAGATGTCCTTCAGGACGAAGACGGGCCCGGCGTACCGCATGATGAAATAAAGCCAGCAGGCGATCGCCACCAGGGCCAGCGCGAGCGTGCTGTTAAGGTCCGCGTTTCCCGGGCGAATCAGCTCCATCCAGCGGCCCGTCTCGCGGTTGACCATGTAGATCGTGCCGACGCCCGGGAAGAGGCCGCTCCAGTTCTGGATCAGGATGAAGGTGAAGAGCCCGATCAGGAGCGGGAATGCAGGCTTGGCGACCTTGGGGCCCACGATGGGCGAGATCAGGTTGAGGATCCCCTCGACCACATCCTCCACCATGGACTGGGCCCGGGTCGGAATGAGCTTCGGCCGCCTGACCGCGATGCGTATGAGGATGATGAGCAGGCCGGCCACGACCCAGCTCGTGACCATGCTGTTTGTCACGGGCAGCGCCCCGATCCTGAACAGGGCCGTCGCCGCGGTCTCGACGCCGTCCGCCCCCTCCGCCGCCGCGGCCGTCGCGCTCGTCGAAAGGAGCGCGAGCGGGAGCGCCAGGAGGGTGACTGTTGAGGGAATTCGCACGGTCGGAAGCAACAAGTTAAACAGTTAGTCGTAGGCAATCGGCCCTTGCTCCGTCAATAGCCGAAACGCGCCGGGCCCGGCTCCCGACGCGCGCCCGCGCCCCGTCACGCGGCCCCTGTGCGCCTAGTCCTTCCTATCGTGATGATTGCCACTGCCCCGATGATCACGGCCGCGGCCAGGAGTATGCGCAGATTTATGGGCTCGCCGAGGATCGCCCAGCCCAGAAACATGGCCACGACCGGGTTCACGTAGGCGTACGTGGACACCTTGGCCGGAGTGCAGTGCTCGAGGAGCCAGACATAGGTAGGATAAGCCACGATCGAGCCGACGATCACGAGGTAGGTGAATGCCATCGCCGAGTGGGGGCTTACCCCCCCGAGATGGAGCCGGCTGCCCTCGCCTAGCATCCAGCCCACGGCCAGCATCGACGCGCTGCCGCTGAGCATCTGGATTGTGGCAGCCATCATCAGGGGCGTGCCGCTAACGGAGTGTTTGCTGTAAAGCGATCCGATCCACCAGCTTAGGCTGGCCAGGAACAGGGCGACGACGTCCGCTGCCGGAGGCCGATAGCCGGCGGGAATCGCGCCCGGGCCGAGAAGAAGGCAGATTCCGGCGATGCCGACGAGGACGCCGGCGGCAAGAGCCGCAGAGGGGGCCTTTCCGCCGGGCCGCACCCAGTCGAGGAGCACCACGATCAGCGGCGACGCCCCCAGGATCAGGGCGGTGAACCCCGACGGGGTGCGCTGCTCGGCCCACGACACGATCCCGTTTCCGCCGAGAAGGAGAAACACGCCGATGATCGAATGGTCCCTCCATTGCGCGGCCCTGGGCCAAGCGGCGCCGCGCAGGAGAAGGTAAGTGAACACGGCTACGCCGGCTATCGCGAAGCGCGCGCCGGCCATCAGGAACGGCGGAACGGTCTCCACCGCCACGCGGATCCCGAGGTAGGTGCTGCCCCAGATCAGGTAGATGGCCGCGAACGCAAGGACGACGGCGGTCCGGGACGGAGCGGCCCTAGGTTCTGCGCTCATACTCCATGTAGGCGGCCGTCTCCCGCGCCGCCGCCTCGCCCAGCACGCGCCCTACGAGGTGGAGCGCGCAGTCGATCCCAGCGGATATGCCGGCGGCCGTGAGCACGCCGCCGGTGTCGTGAAACCTGGCCCCCGGGTCGACGATGGCGTTGGGCGCGAGCTTGCGGAGGAGGTCGATGGCGTCGTGGTGGGTCGTCACCCGCCTGCCCTCGAGGATCCCCGCCTGGGCAAGGAGCAGCGCGCCCGTGCAGACGCTCATCGTGATCTCGGCGGCGCGGGACTTCTCTTGTATCCAATGTATAAGTACCTCGTTCCGGAGCAGCGCCCGCGTCCCGAATCCTCCCGGCACGACCAGGATGTCGGGCGGAGGGCAGTCCCCGATGGTGAATCCGGGCACAACCCCCAGGCCGTTCCGCGCCCGGATGGTGCCCGCGGCCGGGGCGACGGTGACGACGTTGAACACGGTGTGCGACCTGAGTTCATCGGTGACCGCGAATACCTCGAACGGCCCGGCGAAATCGAGCACCTCTACATCGTCGAAAACAAGGATGGCGACGTTCTTGCGCATGGCGATCTTGTAGCCTAGCGCCGCGTTGCAACGAGTGAAAAATAGCGATCCGCCAGCTTTTGGAACACGGTCGGCTCCTCGAAGGGCCACGCGGACGGGTCCGTCTCCTCCCAGTCCGCGTGTGCCCGGACCTCGGCGCAGGCCTCCTGGAAATACGGCTGGTAGTCGGTCCTGAAGTACAGGCGGGCCCCCTTCTGCGCGGCCGCGGCGGCTGCGGCGAGGAATTCGGGATTCATGACGCGCTTGCTGCTGTGGCGCCTCTTGGGCCACGGATCGGGAAAGAGGATGAAGATGGAGGTGAGGAGGGCGTTTTTTGGCATCACTGCTAGGAAATCGTCGGCATTAGCCCGGACAAAGTGAAGGTTCCGGAGCCGTGCGCGCTCGCGCTTGCGGTGGGCCCTCGCGATGCGGTTGGCCGCGACGTCGATTCCGACGCAGCTCTCATCGGGATGCGCGGACGCGTAGGCGGTCAGGAAATGGCCATGGCCGCAGCCGACCTCCCACACGAATCGGGACCCGGACGGAATGACCCCGGGCAGAGCAGTTCGGAGCGCCTCCCTCCGCTCGGCCATCCGAGAGGCATGCTCGAGCATCCGGGAAGGCCTCAAGCTGCTGAGTCCCCTTCCCTTCCGGCCTCTATCGCGATCATGAGCAGGCTGATATCCGTAGGATTGACCCCGCTCATTCGGCTGGCCTGCCCCAGCGTGAGGGGCTTTATCTGATCGAGCTTCAGCGCGCTCTCGCGGCGCAAACCGGGGATTGCCATGTAGTTGAATTCCAAAGGGATGCGAATCCTCTCGACGTCCTTCAGGCGTTCGACCTCGCGCTGTTCTCGCTCCAGATATCCATGATAGGTAATATTATACAACACTTCGCTTCGTACCTCGGGAGGCTCACGCGTGAATTCTTCAGGAAGTTCGCAGCCCTTCCCAGAACGGCGAATAAATGTCGCCCAAGTATCTCCATTATAACGGGTTGAATTCATGAAATTAACCCATTTCAGGATCCTGGACGCCTTCCCTCGAATTCGTGCTAACCGGCTGTTGCTTAATAGATTATGAGACGCTGAATGATGAGCCAGCCGCAGCTCCGCGCTCCCATGGTTGAGGAGAAGGCGATATTCAGCGCGGCTCGTGAACATGCGGTAGGGTTCGTCCGTTCCCTTCGTCACGAGGTCATCGATGAGCACACCGATATAGGACTCGTGGCGGCCGAGAATTATAGGCTCCACTCCCCTAGCCTTGTTGACGGCATTTATGCCTGCGATGATTCCCTGGCCGGCGGCCTCCTCATAGCCGGAAGTCCCGTTGATCTGGCCGGCAAGGAAGAGGTTTTCGATTCGCTTGGATTCGAGCGTCGGGAGTAACTGGGTGGGCGGGGCGAAATCGTATTCGACGGCATATGCTGGCCTGAGAAGAACGGCATGCTCCAGGCCGGGAATGCTGTGGACCATTTCGAGCTGCACCTCGAACGGCAGGGACGTCGACAGTCCGTTTACGTAGTACTCATTGGTCGTGCGACCCTCGGGCTCGAGAAAGAGGAGATGGCTCGGCTTGTCCGCAAACCGGACGAACTTGTCCTCTATGCTCGGGCAGTACCTGGGACCGATGCCCTTGATCTCGCCGCTGTACATCGCAGACCTGTGAAGATTGCTCCTGACGATCTGTGCCGTGGCCGCCGTGGTATGCGTCATCCAGCACGAGACCTGTTCTGAGCCCGGGGCCCAGCCGATCCTGGCTTCCCCCGATTGTTCCACGTGGAACAAATCCTCGGGATCACGCGTGTCGTGGAAGGCAAAGAAAGTCGGCTCGAGGTCGCCCTTCTGCTCCCGCATCCTTCCAAAATCCAGGCTCCGCCCGAGAAGGCGGGGAGGGGTGCCGGTCTTCAGGCGCCTGAGGTCTATGCCAATTTCCATCAGGCTAGCCGACAAGCTCTTAGAGCTGAAATCACCCAGGCGGCCGCCCTCGTTCTTGTTCTGGCCAATGTGCATCAGGCCCCGGAGGAAAGTCCCGGTTGTCACGACCACGCAGCGGCCGTGAAACTCAATGTCCAAGTTCGTGCGGCAACCGACGACCTTACCCTTGTCGTAGACGAGTCCCGTGACCGTTGCCTGGAACAGGCGGAGGTTGGGTTGGAGTTCGAGGGTGTGCTTGATCCGGAATTGATAGGCCTTCTTGTCGCATTGGGCCCGCGGCGACTGGACTGCCGGCCCCTTAGATTCGTTGAGGAGCCTGAACTGGATTCCCGTCACATCCGTATTGATGGCCATCTCGCCGCCCAAGGCGTCGATTTCGCGGACGATCTGTCCCTTGGCCTGGCCGCCGATCGCCGGATTGCAGCTCATCTGTGCGACCGTGTCGATGTTGCCGGTCAGCAGCAGGGTGGAGGCGCCCATCCGCGAGGCCGCAAGCGCGGCCTCGACGCCGGCATGGCCGGCGCCGCACACGATAACATCGAAGGTTTCTGTATTGATATACAACGACTTACGAAAACTGTCTCGTGCCTGGAAGCTGAGCGGCACGGCGTCCGAGCGACGGTCGCACCGTCATTTCCCAATGCAGAACGAAGCGAACAATTGATCGAGCATGCGCTCGTTGTCCACCTTGCCGGAGATCTCGCCGAATGCGGACAGAGCCCCGCGCAGGTCGCTCGCGAGAAGCTCGGCGGGTCCGCCGCCCGCGAGCTTCGCGAGCGCAGCTCGCAGGCAGCCCCGGGCTTCCGCCAGATAGTGGGCGTGCCGGACGTTGATCGCTATCTGCTCCTCGCCGACGGTCGTCTGGATGGCCTCGGCAAGGCGTGCCACCTCCGCGAGCAGCCGCTCGAGTCCGTCGCCGTTGAGGGCGCAGATGGCGACGGCCGGGAAGCCGGGCGGGGTCACGGCCGCCGGATGGTCGCGGTCCCTGAGGAGGTCGGCCTTGTTGAGCGCGATGATTGTATTTGATGGTTTGATACGCACGCGCAGCGCAGGGGGCAGCGGCGGGGTGGGGCGGGTTGCGTCGAGGACGAGAAGGAAGAGATCGGCGCCGGCCGCGCTCTCGAGGGCCTTCTCGACGCCGAGCATCTCGATCCCCGTGGCGCCTGGGTTGAGGCCCGCCGTGTCCACCAGGCGCAGCCCGTGCGGGCCGACATTGACGCGCTCCTCGATGAAATCCCGGGTGGTCCCGGCCTCGGGGCTGACGATCGCCCGCTCGGCACCGACGATCCGGTTGAGCAGCGAACTCTTCCCGGCGTTGGGTTCGCCCAGGATGACCGTCCTAATCCCCTCGCGCAGCAGGACGCCGGTCCGCTCCGTCGCCAGGAGGAGCTCCGTTCCCTTGAGGACCTCGGAGACGCGCCCCTCGAGTCTTCCGCGGTCCTCGGGGGGCAGGTCCTCGTCCGGGAAGTCGATGTAGGCCTCGACGGTGGCCAGGGCGCCCAGGAGGCCGTCGACGAGCACCGCCATGTGCCTGCCGAGCGCGCCGCGAAACACCTGTCGCGCGGCGGCAAGCGCCCGCTCACTGCGCGCGCTTATCAGGTCCATGACCGCCTCGGCCTGGCTCAGGTCCATGCGGCCGTTGAGAAACGCCCTCTGCGTGAATTCCCCGGGCCGAGCCGGCCGGCATCCGCGCGCGCAGAGGTCGGCGAGCACCTTCTGCGCGATGAAGGGGCTCCCATGGCAGGTGATCTCGAGCGAATCCTCGCCCGTGTAGGAGCTAGGGCCCTCGAAGAAGGTCGCCACGACGTCGTCCACGACCGAGCCGGCCCGGTCTGCGATGTCGCCATGGGTCGCGAGCCGGGCCTGCGGGGCGCGGCCCAGGATATCCGCGGCGAGGCGCCTCGAGTCCGGGCCGCTGATGCGGATGATCGCGAGCGCGGCGGTCCCCGAGGGAGTGGCTAAGGCGGCGATCGTGTCCGTGTTGCGCGCCATGGGGGCCCAACCAACCCCCGGCGGCCCGCGGACTCAAGCGCGGAGGGACGGCTAGCGCCTGGCCGAGTCGCAGCGCCAGATGGTGACGTCGTCGACGGATCCGACGAGGGCCCACGGGCCGGGAGCCACCTTGAGGACGCCGAGCTCGTGTGGGTACAGGACGGCAAAGAGGGGTTTTCCGTCCGAGCGGGCCGCGTCGCGGACCCGCTCGGACGTGGCCCTGTCCAGTTGGTCCGCGCGGACAATGGTGAATCCGGTGTAGTAGAACAGCGCCCCGCTCATCTCGTGGGCGATGACCGCGGAGTCGCGCGGGACGTTTGACGCGAGCCAGGCCGCGACGCGGCCGTACTTGCGCTCGCCGCCGCCGATGGACCACGCGCCTAGGGGGCCGATCCGGCCCACCTCGACGCCCACCGCGGCTAGGATCAGGACGGCGGCTGCTACGCGGACCCGCCCCAAGGGGAAGCGCTCCCGAAGAGCCTCGATGCAAACCCGCAGCACGGTCAGCCCCGCGACGATGAGCGGGGGCGCCGCGGGAAGGAGGAACCTGAGGAACCACCAGTCCTGGTGAGTCCAGCGATAGGGCGCGTAGAAGCCGGCGTACACGGCGGCCCATGCAGCAAGCACGAGGGAGATCCGGGGCCCGCGCCGGATGAGGACCAGGATGCCCGGCGATAGCACGACGATCGGGCTCAGCAGGACCGGCAGCCATTTTGCACAGTACACGAGGGTGCCGGGAACCAGGCTTGCGTGGAACTCGTTGAAAATGGCGCCGTAGCCGCTTTGGAAGTAATCCCCGTAGGCCGAGTGGTTGACGGCCATCCAGGCCGCGGCCCCGGGCAACGCCCCGAGGGCGACCAGGCCAAGGCTTCGCGGCGACAGCCCCGCCGCGAGAACGACGGGGACCATGATCAGGAAGTTGCTCGGCCTGAGAAGGAAGCCCACCGAAAAGCAGAGCCCGGACACCAGCGCCCAGCCCGGCCGGTCGCGTCCCCGAAGCGCCGAGATCACGGCCGCTGCGGCCCAGGCCGTCGCCGGAACGTCGCTCAATGCCCATAGGGACGTGAACAGGTAGAGAGGGCTTGCCGCCAGCACGACCGACCCGAGGAGGGCCCACGGGCGGGGCAGGCCGCACATCCGCCCGAGGGCGTACGTGAGCGCGATGCCCGCGAGCGAGTGGAGCAGCAGCAGGAGGTCGCCGGAGTGGCGCCACCCGACGGCCCGCGCCGTCACGGCGAGCAGGAGGGGAAGGCCGGGAGGGTAGGTTGGCACGATCCGCGCGGACCCGTCGGCGCAGGGCCTGAAGCCGAGGGGCACGTAAAGGTAGGGCGGCGCCTCCTTCGGGGGCACCCCGGGAAGGACGCGCTCGGCCGCGTGGATCTCAAGGCGCGAGAAGAGGCGGGCCTCGTTGAAATACCCTGAGGTGTCGGAGCCGCCCGGCACCGCCCCGATCAGGCAAATGAGCACCGCCCCGTAAGCCAGGAGCCCGGCGCAGAGGCCGATCTCGGTTCTTAGGGCGGCCGTGGTTGGCATTGGAATGGGGGGAGCCCTTCAGCGCTTCCCTGCGCTCACGGTCAGCTCCGAGATGAACTCCCTCTGGAGCGTCAGGAACAGCACGGCGATCGGGAAGATGGATATGAAGGTTCCGGCGAGGAACATACCGTACTCCTCCTGGAACTGCGAGACGTACTGGCTCAGGATGACGGGGACGGTGAGCTTGTAGTCGGACTGGATGAAGATCTGGGGGCCCAGAAACGTGTTCCACTGCCCCATGAACACGATGAGGCAGAACGCCGCGGTCATCGGCGTGATGAGCGGCATGACGATGCGCGAGTAGATGTGGAATTCCCCGGCCCCGTCCACGCGGGCCGCCTCGATCAGGCTGTTGGGCACGCTCAGCATCGCCTGCCGGAAAAGGAAGATCCCGAATGCGTTCGCGGCACTCGGCACAAGCAGGGCCGCATAGCTGTCGATCCACCCGATGTGCACCATCATGTCATAGGTCGGGGCGAGGAAGAGCATGCTTGGCAGCATCAGCGAGCCCGCCATGAACAGCATGAGGTCCCGGCGCCCCGTGAACCTGAACTTCGCGAGCGCGTAGCCGCCGAGCGAGCAGAAGAACACCTGGATCACCGTCGCCGCGCTCGAGAGGAAGAGCGAGTTGAGCAGGTACTGCCAGAAGACGATCGTGCCCTGGAGCGACGCCCGCGGCTCGAAGAGCTTGTGGAAGTTCCCGAGGTTGAGCATGCGCCCCCAGGCCGAGGGCGGCGGCAGGAACGTGTATTCCAGGAGGGCCCTGCGGTCCTTGAACGCCGCGCAGGTGATCCAGGCGAAGGGGGCGAGGAAGGCGGCCGCAAGGAAAACGAGGGCGACGAGCCTCGCGTACCGGCCGGCGAGCATCGGCCTGCGCCGGTCCGCGGCGTAGAGGAGGACGGCGACGGCCGCTGCGCAGAGGAGGGTGAGGTGGACGGGGTTCATGGCCGGGCCTCAGTCGTTCGCGGCCCCCGTCAGCTTGAGCTGTATCAGGGACACGGTCAGGATGATGAGCGCGAGGACCCAGCCCACGGCCGACGCGAGCCCGAGGTCCCCTATGCTGAAGGCCGCGTCGTAGAGGTACCCGACGATGAAGAGCGCCGAGTTGTCTGGCCCGTAGGGCGAGGTCGTGCTCCGCATGAGCGCGTAGGGGAGCTCGAAGAGCTGGAAGGACCCGATCGTGCTGATCAGCAGGACGAAGATGGCCACGGGCCTTATCGCGGGCAGGGTGACGTGCCGGAACACGCGCCAGGGGCCCGCCCCGTCCATGCGCGCCGCGTCGACCAGGTCCGGGTTCACGTTCTGGAGCGCGGCCAGGAAGTAGACCATGTTGAATCCCGCGTAGAGCCACAGGTTCGTCAGGACGATTGCCGGCATGACGGTCGCGGTGTTCTCGAGCCACCGGGTCTCGAGGCCCCTGCCGACCAGCGCCTGGAGGAACCGGTTGAGGAGCCCGTAGTCGGGCGCGAGGACCACGGCGAACAGGATCCCGACGAAGATCTGGCCCACCACGCTCGGCGAGAAGAAGCAGAGCCGGAAGAGGCCCCTTGCCCGGCCCCGCCCGGAGTTGAGGAGGAGCGCGAGCCCGAGCGACGTGGGGAGCATGATCGCGGTCCCGGCCACGGAGAACACGGCCGTGTTCTTCACCGCGGTCCTGAAGTCGGGGTCGGTCAGGATGTACCTGAAGTTCCCCAGCCCGACCCATACCCGGGAGTTCGGGCCCGCGGTCTGGTAGAACGCGAGCTCGATGGCGTGGGCGAACGGATAGGCGAAGAACACCAGGGTGAGCGCGACGTACGGCGCGACGAACAGGTACGGGGCCCACCGCGGGGTGGGCGAGCGGTGCCTGCTGGGGGCCGGGGGCTCAACGGCGGGCGTCACTGCTCCGTGATCCTGTTCCTGGCGATTACGGCGCGCACGGCGTCCGCCTGCCTCCTGAGCTCGGCGCGGACGAAGTCGAGGAACCCGTCCTCGCCGTGCAGCGAATAGTAGGCGGATGCGGCGGCAAACGCGTTGTCCCTCTTGCTCTGGGCCCTCGTGATGAACGGACTCGCGTAATCGGGAGGGACGTCTCCCGCGAGCCTCGAATAGAGCCGCAGGATCGGCTGGCCCCTGAAGTAGGGGTCGGGCGTGTCGAATATGGGAAGGCTCCACGCCGCCCGGACCGCGGGAAGGATGCGCAGCTCTGCCGAGGACCTCCCCCCGTCGGTCTGGTCCACGTAGAGGAACTCCATCAGCTTCTTGGCGAGCTCCGGGTTGCGGCCGCCCCTTGTCGCGGCGATTCCGGTCGCCCCCCACGTGCTCGTCCTGCGGCCCCCCGGGGCCCACGCGGGCAGGGGCATGAGCTTCATCTTGCCCGCGAGCGACGGGGCGTACTCCTCGATCGTGCGGGTCCTCCAGTCGGGCGTGAAGTAGAAGAGCACGAGGCCGTCCTGCATGCCCTCCCAGAGCGTCGGGCCGAACCCGAGGCTGTAGGCGATCCGGTTCGGCCCGCGCAGCTGGCGCACGGCCCAGGCGACGGTGTCGGCCGCGACATCGCTGTCAAAGGTGACGTCGCCCGCCGCGTCGAAGAGCCCGACGCCCCGCTGCAGGAGAAGCGCCTGGAGCAGGTAGCCACCGTCGTCCTGGAGCTCGAGGGCGTAGCGCGCGGGCCTCCCGTCGTCGCCGTAGCGGACGATCCTGCGTGCCATCGCGGCGAAGTCGTCCCACGTCTCGATCTTCGAGACGTCGATGCCCAGCTGGTCCTCGACGATGTCGGCGCGGTAGGCGAGCATGACCGGGTGGACATCGTGCGGAAGCGCGAAGATGACGCCCTTCCTCTGCCACATGCTGAAGCGCGCCGGCAGCATCCTCTCGTCGAGCCTGCGCGCCTTCACCCACCTGGTGATGTCGAGGAAACCTATGTCGCGGATCGGCCCGCGCAGGAAGAGCGCGGCGTCCTGGGGGATCTCGACCAGATCCGGCACCGGGGTGCCCGCGGCGAACGCCGCGAGGAGCCGCGTGCGCAGCGCCACCTCCTCGACCACCTGGACGTCGACCTTGACCCCGTACTTGCGCTCGAACTCCGGCAGCCTGGACAGGTAGACGTCGGCGTGCAGCTTGGCGTGCGTCATCAGGACCAGGTCAGGCCGCGGCTGCGCGTAGCGGCGGTGCGTGACCAGGACCCCTATGCCGGTCGCGACCGCGACGAGCAGGATGAAGAAGGGTGCCTTGCCATAGTTGAGGAGCATCGGGCCGGGATCCGAGGTCCCTAGTACGTGTCGGCGAGCGAGCGGTGGACGATGGATCTCCTCAGGGAGGCGGCCGTCGCCGGCCTGGCGAACCGCGCCTGGACCGTCCGCGTCTCGCCGGGGTAGAGGTCAAAGTAGTTGTCGCTGCAGGTGAAGCCCCGGCCCGGAAAGTCGAACGAAAAGCGGTGCTGGAAGACGGGAGAGGTGAACGCCATCTCGGCGCGGCGCGGCGACCTGAGCCTTATGGCGACCCTGGTCGCGGGCCTCGGCAGGTCCATGAAGCGCGGGGTCGTGAGCAGCACCGTGTCCTCGCTGACCCGCACTCCCGCCACGTCGAGCGCGATCCGCAGGTAGACCCGCTCGCGCCCGAACCGCGCGAGGGGCCCCGCCAGGTCCAGGCTTCTCTGGAGCCTGCTCTGCATCGGCCGCAGGACGACCCGCTTACTCCCGCCGAGCAGCCGGCGCCCGTCGAGGTGGAAGAGGTCCCAGCGCGCCACGCCCCTCGCGGGGCGGACGCCGTCGTAGCTCGTGTGGATCGAGACGCGGCGCACGGTCGAGATCCGGTAGTTGCCGATCCCGTGGACCTCGTCGCCCGGCACGTGCGCGCTCACGATGGCCGGGGCGAAGAAGCGCCGCGCGGCGTGCTGGAGCGCCTTCCAGCGGCCGGGGAATTCGATGGAGCTCCACGAGGCGACGGGCCAGCAGTCGTTCAGCTGCCAGAAGAGCGCCCCCATGCAGCGCGGCATGAGGCGCCGGTAGTGCTCGGCCCCAATCTGCATGCAATGCGCCTGGTTGAGCTGCGAGAGGTAGACGAGGGCGTCCTGGTCCCTGGGAAACCGGTACCTGCGGGACACGTAGTCGAGGATGATCATGTTGCCCTGCTTGTTCTTCTGGTGGTTCTCCATGACCGCCCCGAACACGTTGCCGGCACCGGCCGGGCAGAACGTCGCCTGCGTGGCTGGGGAGCTGTAGCTCTGCATCCCGAACTCGGACACGAACCTGAAGTTCCACCTCTCGTAGTCCTTCACGGGATTCCTCGCGTGCCAAACGTCCCAGTAGTGGGTGTCCCCGCGCGCCTCGCCGGCGGCGTGGTCGGCGGCCGTGTCGCCCCTCCACGGCGAGGAGGGCCAGTACGGCGTCGGGCCCCCGTGCGCCGCGACGACGGGCGGCAGCGCCCGGTGGAAGAGGCGCTCGTAGTCGGCCCGGAGGTGCGCCTTCTCCGGGTCGAGGAGCTCGTGGGAGTTGTTTCCCCACACCTCGTTGTTGCCGCACCAGAGCGCGAGGCAGGCGCGGTGCCTGAGGCGCCTGACCTGGTGCTCGGCCTCGGCCCGCGCGCTCGCCACGAAGGCCGGGTCGGCCGGGTAGAGCGTGCAGGCGAACATGAAATCCTGCCAGACGAGGAGGCCCAGCTCGTCGCAGAGGTCGTAGAAGTCCTCGCTCTCGTAGATCCCGCCGCCCCAGACCCGCACCATGTTCATGTTCGCCGCGGCCGCGGCGCCCAGGTCCCGCGCGTAGTCGGCGCGCGTCAGGCCGGCCACGAAGCTGCTGGCCGGGATCCAGTTGGCCCCCTTCGCGAACACCGGCCTGCCGTTGACGGCGAACTGGAACGACTCGCCCCATCGGTCCCCGCGGCGGTCGAGCGCGATCGTCCGGAGGCCGATCCGGCGCCCCCACCGCCCGATCGCGCGGCCGTCGGAGCCGACGACGTCGACCTCCAGCTCGTAGAGCGGCTGCCCGCCCTGGCCGCTCGGCCACCACAGCTCCGGCCTCGGGACGCGGACCCGGGCGCCGGCGCCGGAGGCGACGGGCCTGCCCCGCAGCGACAGGCGCCACAGGCACCGCGACCCGGGGTCGGGCCGCTCGAGCTCGGGCGCCAGCGCCAGCGTGACGCCCGCGCGGCCCCTGTGTCTCTGGGCGACCGCGACGCCGCGGAGCCGGTTGCCGCTCCACCCCTCCAGCCGGATGTCGCGCCAGACGCCCGCCGTCACGAGGCGCGGGCCCCAGTCCCAGCCGAACTGGCACTGCTGCTTGCGTATGACCGAGCACCGGCCGACGGGATCGCTGAACTCGCGCGGCCTGTGGCCGGTCCGGTGGGTCCGGATGTAGCGCAGGGCGCTGCCGAAGCGGATGCGGATCGAGTTGCGCCCCCGCCTCAGCAGGGGCTTCACGTTCCAGCGGTAGCCGATGAACATGTTCTGCGTGCGGGCGACCACGCGGCCGTTGATGAGCACCGTCGCCACCGTGTCCAGCCCGTCCGCGGCGAGGTCGACCACCTCCTCGCCGAGCAGGCCGGCGCCCGCATGGAACACCGCAGAGTACTCCCAGTCGCGCTCCTCGATCCACTGGAGGTCGGCCTCGTTCGTCCCCCAGAACGGGTCCGGGATCCTCCCCTCGCGGCGAAGGTCCGTGTGGACGCAGCCCGGGACGGTGGCCGGCAGCCACGCCCCGCCGGAGCAGTCCCTGAACCTCCAAGGGGCCGAGGCGAGCGGAAGGATCGTCATCGCTCGGGCCGGGGCTACTTGAGGCCGAGGAAGCCCGTGACCCAGCCGGATATCGCGTCGTACTGCTCGACCGTGTAGGAGTGGCCGAGCTCGAGGGTGACCCCGAGCGTCTTCGGGGCTGCGATCTCGTTGTAGACGGCGAAGGCCGCCGTCGGCGGGCAGGTCTCGTCGTTGTATCCCCAGTTGTAGTACCCGGGCACGCGCACGCGTCGCGCGAAGTTGGCGATGTCGTAGTAGGCGGCGGTGGCGATCTTCGCGGGCGTGGCCTGGGCCGACGGGGCGCCGTCCGGCCCCGGCATGAACGGGTGGGGCCAGCCCCCGGCGCGCCCGTGGAGCTCGCCGCTCACGTCGCAGAACGCGGGGTGGGTGGCCGACAGCCCGGTGACGCGCGGGTCGAGGGCGGCCGTCGCGATCGTCAGCTGGCCGCCCTGGCTCGCGCCCATCACGAGAAGGCGCTTGCCGTCCCAGTTCGGCCGGGAGGTGAGGAAGTCGTTCGCCCGGATGCAGCTCAGGTAGACCCGCCGGTAGTAGAACCGGTCGCGGTCGTCGAGGTTGTAGAACCAGTAGCCGTTGAGCGCCCCGGCGCCGAGCTCGTCGTAGACCTCCTTGGCCAGGTTGACCGGGATCCCGTGGATTCCTATCTCGAGCACGATCGCCCCCTTCGCAGCGAGCTCCGGGTCCCCGAAATACGGGCGCACCCCCGCCCCCGGCACCTTGAGGATCGCGGCGTAGCGGCCCGGCTCCCTCGGCTCGCACAGGATGCCGTAGATGCGGGCCGACACCGGCCCCTTCGGTCCGACCGTGCGGAAGCTGACGTGGTAGACGTCCACCGTGGACGTGCAGGCCTCGGGGACGAGGGTCATCCGGGCGTCGACCGGGACCTTCCCGAGGTCGGCCTTGCCCGCGGCCCAGAACGCGTCGAAGTCGGCAGGCTCGGTCTGCGTAGCCGCAATCCTCTCCGGGGAGAACGCGGCTGTCGCGAGGCCCCGGTAGCTGTGGCCGGCGACCTGCGTGGTGACGATGCATCGGAGGAACCCGGGCGCATCCATGGTCCCGCCGTCGACCGTCATGCCCTCGAGGGGCAGCGCGGCCGTCCTCGCCGCGCCGGGAAACATGTCGGGGCCGACGGTGTAGCTGACGGTGACCCCGTCGATAGGCTCGCTGTCCGCGGTGACCCTGACGGCGAACAGCGCGTGCTCCCCCGGCTTGTAGGTCCAGTCCCTGTGGTCGGGCGCGACGGTCACCCTTACCGTCGCGGCCCTGAGCGCCACGCCCGGCGGGACGGGGGCTATCGGCGCGGCCGCCGGGGCCGCGGCGTTCTCGGCGCGCGCGGGGCCGGTCGCGAAGCAGAGGGCGAGGCCGGCGATGCGAAGTATTCGTTTGATTTTCATTGGAGTGGGGGATGGGGCCCGGGCCCCGGGTTCGCTGCCGGGCGGGCCAGCCGCCCTCCCCGGGGGGAGGGCCGGCGTCCGCGAGGTTTTCCACGCCCCAGATTCTTTGGCAAGTTTTACCGGCCCGCAATTGACCGGCGCACCGGCCGGCCCACGATCCGGCCCGTGAAGATAGCCCCCGGCGCCCGGCTGCTTTTCATAGGCGACTCCGTGACCGACTGCGGCCGGCTGCGCCCGGTCGGCGCCGGGTCCCGCGCCGCGCTCGGCGACGGCTACGTGGCCGCGGTCGACGCCTCCCTGGCCCCGCTTCACCCCGCTCGCCCGGTCCGGGTCGCCAACATGGGCGTCAGCGGGGACACCGTCAGGGACATCGCCTCCCGTTGGGACGGCGACGTGCTGGCGCTCCGTCCGGAATGGCTGGCCATGATGGTCGGGATCAACGACGTCTGGAGGCAGTTCGACGGGGCCGACAGCGCGGCGGCCGTGATGCCGGGCGAGTTCAGGCGGACCTACGAGGGCCTGATCCTGCGCGCGCCGCCCCGCCTTGCGGGGCTCGTCCTGATGACCCCCTTCTACGTCCAGCACCTGCTAAGCGACCCGATGCGCAGGCGCACTGACGAATACGGCGCGATCGTCAGGGAGCTGGCGTCAAGGCACGGGGCGCTCCTCGTCGACACCCAGGCGGCCGTCGACCGCGCGCTGGCGCGGGAGGACTTCCGGTCGATCGCCGCAGACCGCGTGCATCCGACGCAGGCGGGCCACGGGATCATCGCGCGCGCATTCCTGCGCGCGATCGGGGTCACTCCGGGACCTCGCCGGTGACCACGGTCCCGCCGGTGACGCTGACCTTCTCGAGGATCGCCTTGGTGATCTTGTCGGCGAGCTCGGGCTTCTCCCTTATCGTCTGCTTGGCGGCGTCGCGGCCCTGGCCGACGAGCTCGCCCAGGTAGGTGATCCAGGCGCCCTTCTTCTCGAGGATCCTGTGCTCGAGGCCGAGGTCGAGGAGCGACCCGGAGGCCGAGATGCCCTCATTGTACATGATGTCGAACTCGACCTCCGTGAAGGGCGGGGCGACCTTGTTCTTCACCACCTTTATCTTCGTCCGGTTGCCGATGACCTTGCCCTCGGGCGTCTTGATCTGGTCCTTGCGGCGGATGTCTATGCGCACCGACGAGAAGAACTTCAGGGCGCGGCCGCCAGAGGTCGTCTCCGTGTTTCCGAACATGACGCCGATCTTCTCGCGGATCTGGTTTGTGAAGATGCACACGCACTTCGTCTTGCTCACGACCGCCGTCAGCCGGCGCATGGCCTGGGACATCAGCCGGGCCTGGCTGCCCATGGTCATGTCGCCCATCTGGCCGTCGAGCTCCGCCTTGGTCACCAGGGCGGCGACGGAGTCGAGGACGATGACGTCGATGCTGTTGGAGCGAATGAGCGTCTCCATGATGTTGAGCGCGTCCTCGCCGCTGTCGGGCTGGGAGACGAGCAGGTCGTCGAGCTTGACGCCGACCACACGAGCGTACTTCGGGTCCAGCGCGTGCTCGACGTCGATGAACGCGGCAAGCCCGCCCTTGCGCTGGCACTCCGCGATCACGCTGAGGCAGAAGGTCGTCTTTCCCGAGGCCTCGGGGCCGTAGACCTCGATGATGCGGCCGAGCGGCAGGCCGCCCACGCCGAGCGCGAGGTCTATCGCGAGGGACCCGGTCGAGATCGTCTCGACCTTCATCTTGGCGTTGCTGCCGAGGCGCATGATCGAGCCTTCCCCGAACTGCTTGGTGATCGAGGACAGCGCGAGTTCGATGTTCTTGTCGCGGGCGTGGGGGGCTTGGGCGGGCGCCGCGGGCTTCGTGTCGGCGGCTTTGGGGGGAGGGGCTTTGGACATGGCGGAAACGGAGGACCTTGTTGACGCACTCATTTTGAACTGGCGCGATTCAAAAATCCCGCATCCGTCCAGATTCTGGCGCCGCCCGGCGCGGGGCGCAGCAGCCGCAGGGCGGTGCAGGCGCCGCGGGCCAGCTCCCCCAGGACCGCCACCGTGGCCCCCCGGCGCCCCGACGGAGCCTTCCCCCCCGGGATCAGGGCAAGGGTCCTTTCGAACACGATGACCGGCCCGCCGCCGGCCCCGCGGCGCCCCGTCGGCCGCCTGGACCCGTTGGCGATGGCGTCGCACACGGCCCGTTCCGCGAGGCGGGGGTCCCCGGTGGCGCACTGCCTCGCGACAAGGCGCGTGAAGCGGATGACGCGGATGGCCGACCCGGGACTGTTTCGGCGGGGCATGGCTTCGGATGGGGCGCGAAAGCCATGCGGAGGCCCGGGCGCGAGTCAAGGCACTAATTGGACAAGTCTAATCACATTGTCCCTGTCGCGCGCCGCAATTGGCAGGCCGTGTTTGCGAATTGCGCGGATAAGCTTCAAGCTCCTCTCTCCATGACATTTGGGGAATGGCAGCAGCTGGCGCCCGAAGCCGCGGCACGCGAGGTCCGGCGGCGGGCGGAGGCCTGTCTCGCGCCCGCACAGCGCCGCGCCGCGCTGGCGGTGCTCGTGGACGAGGCGGTCCTCGCGGCCGGCTTCGCGGGCGCCCCGGCGAGCGGCGCGCTGCGCGGCGTCCCCTACCTGCTGAAGGACCTGTTCGACGCGGACGGGCTGCCGACGCTTGCCGGCTCATCGTTCCTTCCGGAGGTGCGGCAGGCCCCGGCCGGGGACTCCCTATGCGTGGGCGAGCTGCGCGCAGCGGGCGCGGTCCTCGCGGGCAAGACCCACCTCTTCGAGTTCGCCTGGGGCCTGACCGGCGAGAACGCCCACTACGGGGACTGCGAGCACCCCCGGTTTCCCGGCCGGACTTCCGGTGGATCGAGCAGCGGCTCGGCCGCGGCCGTGGCCGCCGGCATCGTTCCCCTGGCGATCGGCACCGACACCGGCGGCTCCATCCGCGTGCCGGCGGCCTTCTGCGGGCTATTCGGCTACCGGGGGGCGCCGGGCGGCCCATGGATCTCCGGGGCCTTCCCGCTCGCCCCGAGCTTCGACACGGCGGGCTGGTTCACCGGGACGGCACCGGACATGCTCGCGGCGCTAGCCGCGCTTGCCGGGATCCGGGGGGGCGGCGGCGCGCCCCGCGGCTGTTATCTCGGCATGCCGGGCCTGGATCCGGACGTCGCGGAGGCGTGCGCGGCGGCGGCGGCGGACCTGGCGCCTCCCGCGGACGCGGCGGCCCGCGGCGAGCTCCTGCAGAGGTTCGCCCCCGCGGCCGAGGTCTACGGCGTGCTCGCGGGAACGGAGAGCTGGAAGATCCACAGGAAGTGGGCCGACCGGCACCGCGAGCGCTACGGGCCGCTGCTCCGGGAGCGGCTCGACCGCGCGCGAGCGATCTCGCCCGCCCAGTTGGCGGCGGTGATGCCGAGCCAAGCCGCGCTCAAGCTCTCCTGGGAGAAGTTCTTCGAGGCCTACGACTTCCTGGTCATGGCGGCCGCGCCGTTCCCGGCCCTGGCCAAGCACGACTGCACGCCGGAGAGCAGGCTGCGCATGCTCAGCCTCACCGCGCCCGTCAGCCTCGCGGGCCTTCCCGCGCTCACGATACCGGTCGCGCTGCCCTCGGGGCTGTCCGCCGGCCTTCAGATTGTCGCGAGGGACCCGCAGAGCCCGGTGTTCGCATGGGCGCTGGGCCCCGCGCCGGTCACCCGTCGGACTGGTTCAGGAAGATGAGGCTGATGCCCATGACCGCGAAAAGCCGCAGCGCAGCCTCCTGGCCGTTCCAGGTCCCCGACTGCCACATCAGGAACCACTCGCCGCCGACGGTCATGAACATGAAGTACCACTGGAAGAGGCTGGCCGTGAGGCCAACCGACGCCAGGACCTTGGCCTCCTTCCAATCGGCGGCGGGCGCGCCCCGGGCCCTCCAGAGCCGCAGCGCGCCGGCGCCGATCAAGGCGCAGCAGAGGGCCTCCCATCCGATTATGCCCGCGAAGAACGCCTTGTGCAGGGCAGGGGAGCGGACCGCCCGGTACATCCCCGCGTTGCCCGCGAACGTGGTGTCCATGCTGAGCACGTGGCGCACGAACTGGTAGTTGGAGTTTGGATCGGTCGCGTTGTTGAACACGACGGCCAGCAGGAAGACGCACGACAGGGCGGTGACGGCTATCTTGCAGTGTCTTAGGTTCATGGTGGAAATCGATGGCCCTGCGCGGGGCGTGGGCCCTGCTAGCCCAGCTCGCCGTACCGCGGCGGGAGCACGTCCCGGATGCCCTCGCCCTCGACGAGCCTGCGCCCGGAGCCCGGCCGGCTCGGGAACTCGCCGAATGGGCGCGACGGGAGCACCATGGCGCCGCCGACGTCGGCAGCGCCGGAGGCCGGCGCGAGCGGGACGACCCGGGAGGGAAGAACGGCGGCGGGAATTGGGGCCCTCTGTGGAAAGTGCATGCCTGGTGGGGACGACTGCGGAAGCACGATATGCGCCCGGGGCCGCGGGGCGGCAAGACTCCATCCGGCCCGCCGCCGGCCCGAAAGCCGCGGCTTGCGGAGGAGTTCCCGATGGCAACACTCCTGCTTCTTGCGCACGATGGCTGCCCGCATTGACGAATTGAAGTCGGAGCTGCGCGCCGTGTCCGGCGCGGATAACGTCGTCGACTCGGGCGATGCGCTCGAGGCGCTCTCGAAGGACTTCTACTGGTACTCGCCGGTGCTGCGTCGCCAGCTCGACGGCAAGCTCGCGGACGTGGCCGTCCGACCGGCCACCATGGAGGAGCTGCGAAGGGTGGTCGCGGCGTGCTACCGCGCCGGCGTGCCGGTCGTGCCCCGCGGGGCGGGGACGGGCAACTACGGCCAGTGCGTCCCCCTCTACGGGGGCGCGGTCATCGATTTCTCGCGCCTGGACCGGATCATCTCCCTCGACGCTGGGGTGGCGCGCGTCGAGGCCGGGGCGCGGCTGGGGTCGATAGAAGCCGAGGCGCGGAAGGCCGGGTGGGAGCTGCGGTGCATGCCCTCGACCTGGGTGAAGAGCACGATGGGCGGGTTCCTGTGCGGCGGGTCGGGGGGGGTCGGCTCGATCACGTGGGGCGGGATCAACGCCCCGGGCAACGTGAAGTCGGTGACCATTCTGACGTGCGAGGAGGAGCCGCGCCTGGTCCGGCTTGAGGAGGCCGAGAGCCTCAAGACGCTGCACACCTACGGCACGACGGGGCTCATGGCGGAGGTGGAGATGAGGCTGGCCCCGAAGGTGGACTACGACCAGCTGATCCTCAGCGCCCCCGACTGGGACAGGCTGCTCGACTGGACCGACTCGGCCGCGCGCCGGACGGCGTGGCGCAAGCGGCTCGTCACGCAGTTCGAGTGGCCGATCCCGTCGTACTTCAAGCCGCTGGCGAAGCACCTGCGCGAGGGCGAGCCCATCTCGTTCCTCCTCATCGACCGCGCCCAGGCCGAGGAGGCGGTGGCGAGCGCGGCCGCAGCGGGCGTCGACTGCGTATACCGCCGGCCCCTCGCCGACCCGCCGAGGCCGCCGTTCATCACTGACTACACCTGGAACCACACGACGCTCTGGGCGATGAAGGCCGACCCGTCCATCACCTACGTCCAGTCGGCGTTCGGAAGCAATTTCCGCGAGCAGTTCGCGGAACTGCGCCGGCGATTCCCGGGCGAGATACTGCTGCATCTGGAGTGGACCGCGGGCAACGCGAAGATGATGAGGGGCAACGCGGCCGAGGGGAACCCCGACCCGATCGTGGTCGGCGGGATCCCCCTCGTCTTCTTCAGGTCGGAGGAGCGCCTGAACGAGATCGTCGCCCACTGCGAGGGGATCGGGGTCTTCATCGCGAATCCGCACACCGTTCTCCTCGAGGACGGGGCGCGCCACCCGAACATCGCGGACAAACGGGCGTTCAAGGCCGAGGTCGACCCCCGCGCGCTCCTGAACCCGGGCAAGATGAAGACCTACCCCGTGAACCCGTTCGCCTCGGAGCCGGCCGCCACATGAGCCTGGAGGGCCAGCCTCCCGTGGTCGAGCTGAGGGACGTCGACAAGCGGTTCGGCGACGGGCCCCCGATACTCGAGAAGGTGAGCTTTGCCGCGGAGCGGGGGGACTTCATCACCCTGATCGGGCCGAGCGGCTGCGGCAAGTCGACGATCCTGAAGCTCATCGCGGGTCTGATCCCGGTCTCGGCGGGGCGGATCGTCGTGGACGGCATGCCGCCGTCCGGCGCGCTCGAGAGGCTCGCCTTCGTCTTCCAGGAGCCGACCCTGCTCCCGTGGCTGAGCGTGGCCCGCAACGTCGAGGTCCCGCTGCGCCTCCAGGGGGCCGCGGCGGCAGGGCGCGCGCAGGTGGTCGGGCAGGCGCTCGCGCTCGTGCGCCTCGAGGACCGCCGGGACTACTACCCGCGCCAGCTCTCGGGGGGCCAGAAGATGCGCGTGTCCCTTGCGCGGGCGCTCAGCGTCGAGCCGAGGATACTCCTCCTGGACG
>Ga0187855_10000639_pt1 | contig 29850 bp, 16 predicted proteins | sample June2016WEW_8_10_2_FD_132969 | JGI IMG/M metagenome (GOLD analysis project Ga0187855, IMG submission 132969) | Peatland microbial communities from SPRUCE experiment site at the Marcell Experimental Forest, Minnesota, USA - June2016WEW_8_10 | ecosystem: Environmental > Terrestrial > Soil >...
CGCTCCCGGCTGAACGCTGGCGCAGTTGTTGGTTTGGTTGAATTCGCTGGCATTGGTTCCGCTAAACTTGACGCTCGAGAGCGTCAGAACGCCCTTGCCGATGTTGCTCACAGTGACACCAAGAGGAGAACTGCTGGTTCCGACCGGCTGCGATGGAAAACTCAGCGCCGAGGGAGAGACAGTTGCACCAGCCGCCGGCGGAGTCGTATTCAGCAGAATCTGGACGCCGACGAGGTCTTGGGGCGTGATCCCGAAAGCGAAATGGCCCCACGAGACCGCTAAATCGGGGCGGCCGTCTCCGTTGAAGTCTCCAGACAACCCAAATGTTGTCAGAAGGCCAGCTTCTCCTAGCACGATGGGGGATTGAAAGGTCCCATTTCCGTTCCCCAAGAATACGACCGCTATGCTACCTGTGGCCTCAAAGATGTCCGTGTTAAACAGGTCTACGTAGCCGTCGCCGTTGAGATCGACGGCGATGCCCCCAAAATAATACTCATTTACAGTTTCCGGCTGAAACCCTCCTTTGCCATTGCCTAAGCAAAGCCCGGGTCCGCCGAGCCCGTCCAGATTCCCGTCTCCGTTGAAGTCTGCAAGAGGGTTGCCAGGTGTACAGGTAGTCAGATAATTTACCCCCTGGAACGTACCATCCCCGTTGCCTAAGAAGATGGCCCCTTCGTTCCCGCCGGCAACAACCGCGTCGAGTATGCCATTGTTAGTGAAATCGCCGAGAACGACCGAGCTTGGTCCTGTGCCGTAAAAGTAGTTCACGGGAGAAGCAAAGGTTCCGTCGCCGTTCCCTAAGCAGATCGAAAGCGACTGACCACTGGGAAGCGCGAGATCAGATTTGTGATCGCCGTTCAGGTCTCCGATTGCGGGGACGGTGAGGGCTGACGGCGGGCATGCATTGGACTCCACCGGCGAACCGAAACTGCCGTCCCCGTTCCCCAATAGCACCGCCCACTCTGAATTGACCGTTGTGATGAGGTCAAGTTTGCCATCGCCGTTGAAATCCCCAGTCTCTAGAAATCCGCCCGGTACCGCATAGGTGTAAGCCAGAGAAAGCGTTCCTGTAGCATTTGCCAGGTAGATGTATAAGCTTCCGCTCAATGAAGTGGCAGCCAAATCTGATCTGCCGTCTCCGTTGAAATCACCGATCACCGCGGAAGTGATTTGGTCCCCGTTGGGCAACAAAACGGCCGGAGATGCCTGGAGGGTGCCGTCTCCGTTACCAAACAGGATTGACTGGGCAGCCGTTATGTCTGGTTTTCCGTCGTTGTTGAAATCACCCACAAATATGACGCCGCCCTGGAGGCTTACCGAGTTGTAGGAATAAGCTGGACCTGGGGTAAAAGTGCCATCTCCGTTGCCGAGGTAAACCTGCAGGAAGGGAAAGCCTTGAACCAGTAAATCCAATTTCCCATCACCATTGACGTCCGCCAAAGTAGGGCTGCTCGAAACTGTGGGGGTGAACTGGTTACTTGGCTGTTGGAACGTGCCGTCGCCGTTTCCGAACATCACTGATATTGGCGCTACATATGTATAAACTGACGAGCTCTCAAGTACGAGGTCGAGCTTCTGGTTTCCGGTCAAATCTCCGACTGTGACGACACCCCACCCGCCCGAATAAGTCGTGATCTTCGCCGCCTGAAAAGTACCGTCGCCATTGCCCGGCAGAACAAACACCCCGCCGCCTCCGTTTGCGAGAACGTCGGCTTTGCCATCGCCGGTAAAATCTCCCACAAAGAGCTGGCCAGCGTAGGGCGACGCGTAGTTCACGGGCGCGGCAAAGGTGCCGTCGCCTTTGCCCAAGAAAACCAGTACTCCCCCAGTCGGATTAGGTACCACAACATCAGCATCGTTATTACCGGTCACAAGGTCCGCAACCGCCAGGCCGGGGCTGTAGAGTGGAACTCCGGTATAGGTCTCCACCGGTGTCTGGAAGGTGCCGTCGCCTTTCCCAAGATAGACGAACAGATTGCCACTCTGAGTGAAGGCAAGCACATCAGGTATGCCATCGCCATTGAAGTCGGCAACGAACGATGGAACGTTGCTCAGCGTAGTGCCAGTGGTAAAAGTGCCGTTGCCGTTTCCTAGCAGGACCGTTCCGGCGCAGTTGATGACGTCCAGGTTACCGTCGCGATTGAAGTCCCCGATTACCGCTGCGGCGCAACCCGGAATTGTCGGTGTCCCGTAGAAGCTGATCTGGCTATGCGCGAACGGCGCTCCGAACACGGCTGTCAAGGAAAGAAGGGCGACTACATGAACGACGCGAGCGACCAAGAGCGACGAAGCCTTCATGGTGCGAACTCCTGGAAAGATGTAACTGCGAGGGCCCGGCCGCACCGGGAAAGTGGGTGCGGAATGGTGACGCCGATTTTAACCCCGGGGCAGAGGCTTAGTTGCGGAATTGTTGGAGAATAACGAAGGGCGATCAAATCCTCTCTAAAACGGGGTGCCGTCTGTCGAGGATCACAGACCCATTCAAGTTGCAACGAGTGTACAATGAGGTCCGTTTCTGAAGCCGAGATGGAGATTTCGGAACGAGGGGAACTCTAGATGGGCCTAAAATCGCTCTGCTTCTGCTCTGTTGCGTGCCTGATCGTTTGCACCGCTGGCTGTGGTAGTGGTCAAACGTCGCCTTTGGTTGGCAACGTGTCGGCGACGGCCAACCCACAAGTGGCGGTCTATTCCGTTTCGACGAGCGCGCCGGGAGATGTGTCTGTGCAGTTTGGGCTAGACACAAACTACGGCCTGACCACATCGACACAACCATCGACGCAGGGGGGGATGACCAACTTGCTGGTCGCAGGAATGAAGGCGAGCACTCTCTATCATATGAGGGCCGTCGTGCAATTCACCGACGGGACGCAGTTCTTTGATAACGACCATTCGTTTACAACGGGGGCTGTCGATCCCAAACAGACTCCGACGATAACTGCCACGACAACTCCCGGCATGACACCGCAGAGCGGCGTGGAGCTGTTGGATTTGATCGGTGGGAACTCGAGGCCGGCAATTGCGGATCTAGATGGCAACGTTCTATGGACCTACGATGGAGTACCTAACGGAACCATGCCTAATCCGATCAAGCTGATCCCGAACGGCCATTTCCTCATCAATTTCAGTGTGGGAACCGTTGACGGTCTTAACTCCGTGATACAGGAGGTGGACCTGAGCGGCACCTTGATTTGGCAAATGACGGCCGCTGACCTCAATACAGCGCTTGCAGCTGCGACCTGTACGGGTTGCAATATCACAGTTGTGGGGACACACCATGATTTTGCGCTGCTGCCCAACAGCCACTTAATCGTAATTGCCGCCATTCAGAAAGTCATCTCCGGCACCACGGTGACTGGAGATGTGATTATCGATCTGGACGAGAACCACAAACCCGTCTGGCTGTGGAACGAATTCGATCACCTGGATGTTAATCGACACCCAATGGACTTTCCTGACTGGACGCACACCAACGCGATTCTCTATTCTCCGGACGACGGCAACCTGATTGTCTCTATGCGGCACCAGAACTGGCTGGTAAAGGTGGACTACGCGAATGGAACTGGGGCGGGAGACATACTGTGGAAGCTGGGTTACCAGGGCGATTTTGAACTGGTCGGGGGGACTGATCCCACAGATTGGTTTTACGCGCAACACGGCCCGTCCTTTGCAACCGCAAACACTACGGGACAGTTCTCGCTGATGCTGTTTGACAATGGGGACGACCGAGTATTCCCCTCCGGAGTAACGTGTGGGACCTCGGAAGCGCCACCATGTCTTTACAGCACGGTGTCGCTCCTGCAACTCGACGAGACGACGAAGACAGCTACGCTTGCATTTAATCCGACGACCCCCACCTACTCGTTTTTCGGGGGGAACGCCGCCCTACTGAAAAACGGAAACGTGGAGTACTGCGAAGCGGCGGGAGGACCAGGTACGGCGGGAGTCATCTATGAAGTAACGCAGGACAGCAGTGCGCAAACGGTGTGGCAGATGCAGGTTACGGGACAGTACGTTTATAGGGGCCAGCGGATTTCAAGTCTCTATCCAGGAGTTCAATGGTAAGGCGAGAATGCCCAGTATATTCCAGAAAGTGCGAAGCTACACCTCCCCTGCAGCCGTAGCCCGCCGTTATTCCTGAATAGGCAATTTGCCCGTGGCATTGTTCCGCGCTCCTCGCAGAGCGACCTTATGGCCTGACTGGATGGTACACTGGGAGACCTAAAATTCAGCTGTAACCCTGAGGAGGATACGTTCATGACGAAAAAAAAACTGTTGATCAACGCGATTGTCATTGCAACATTGCTGTGCAGCGGCTTGATTCTGGCTCAAGCGCCGGTGCAAGACATTGACGGGAACCTTCACGCCAATCTGGCGGGAGCCCAAGCCCAGGTCGTTCAGGCCTACAACTTGATCTTGGCTGCGGAGAAACAAAACAGTAACGATATGCAGGGACACGCCCAAAAGGCGAGGCAGCATTTGATCGCGGCAAATCAGGAGTTGAAGCTCGCCGCTTTGGCAGCAAACGCTGCCCAAAAGAGGTAGATTTAACTCATGCAGAGTATGTGCTGCTCCATGCGTTGGGTGGCAGTCTCAGCAAAAAAGGACTCTAGGCTGCGGGAGCGAGCATCCTTCCGCAGCCGCGGATCAGCGACGCTCCAGGGCTACGGATCGCCGCTAGGGAATGAGTTCGTACCCGATCCCTTCGTGGGGAGCTAGCCAGGTTTCCCGCCTAGGCCATGGCTTGGTTGCATCCGCTTCGCGTTTGCCTGGAATTTCCTTTAAGGACTCCTGCAGCATCTCCTACTGCACGACTACCGTGGCGGTAGTGCTGTGGCTGAGGCTTCCCGACTTAGCGGTGAATGTAGCCGTGTACGTCCCTGCTGGAGTGCCCTGGGTTTTCGTGGACGATGACCCGCCGCCTCCGCAAGCCGCCAGACCGAACAACAGCACGGCGGTCATCGGGATCGCGAGAATTGGCATCCGTCGCCGGTAACCGAAGAACAACAAGCCAGAGGCGAGCAGAATAATCGTCCCACTGATCCCGGGCGGCAGCTTAGCCTGCGAAATCGACCCGGCGGTACCGGGCGGAGTCGTCGAGATCTTCGCCGTCACCGCCGCCGCTGTTCCCTCAGTTACGTTGACGGACGACGGCACCGTGCAAATCGGTGCTGGGGTCACTGCGGGTGTGATCGCGCAGCTTAGACTCACGGTTCCACTGAACGATCCAGCCGGCGTAACCGCAAGATCGAAGGACGCTGTTTGCCCTGCAGTGATCGTTGCAGAGTTCGAAGATCCCGAGGCCGGGCCTATCGCGAAGTCTGGCAACGCCGTACCTGTACCGGATAAATCGACAGCTTGCGGGCTGCCTTCAGCATTGTCGGTGATCCCAAGACTCGCCGTAGCGCTGGCCGCCACTGTTGGAGTGAAAACGACTTTGATGGTGCAATTGGATCCCGGCTCAACCATGGTGCAGTTGTTGGTCTGGCTGAATTGGCTGGCGTCGGCTCCAGTCACGGCGACGGACGACACAGTCAGAACAGCTTTGCTGCTGGTGTTGTTCAACGTCACGCTGGCTGGAGAGCTGCTGGTTCCCACTGCCTGTGCTGGAAAAGCTAGAGCCGAGGGTGTCACAGTAACAGTCGGCGCCGTGGCCGTGCCGGACAAGGCAACTGTTTGCGGACTGCCGACCACATTGTCGTTAATTGCCAGACTTGCCGTCGCGCTGCCGCCCGCAGTTGGCGTGAAGACGACGTTGATCGTGCAAGCCGCTCCCGGCTGAACGCTGGCGCAGTTGTTGGTTTGGTTGAATTCGCTGGCATTGGTTCCGCTGAACTTGACGCCCGAGACCGTCAGAACGCCCTTGCCGATGTTGCTGACAGTCACGCCGAGAGGAGAACTGGTGGTTCCCACCGGCTGTGAGGGAAAGGTCAACGCCGAGCGAGAGACACTTGCACCGGGCGCGGGCGGGGTCGTATTCGGCAGAATCTGAACGCCAACGAGGTCTTGGGGCGTAATCCCCTCCCTGAAGTAGCCCCAGGAGACCGCCAAATCCGGGCGACCGTCTCCGTTGAAGTCTCCAGACAGGCCAAATGTTGTGAGAAGGCCCGCCGTTTGGAACAGCAGGGGAGCCTGAAACGTTCCGTTTCCGTTCCCCAAAGATATGCTCGTCGCCGAGTTAGACCCATCTATGTACTCGCCGTCATACACCAGGTCAATGTAGCCGTTACCGTTGAGATCGACGGCAATCCCGCCAAAGGGGTATTGATTTACAGTTTCCGGCTGAAATCCTCCTTTGCCGTTGCCTAAGCAAAGCCCGGGTCCGCCGAGCCCGTCCAGATTTCCGTCTCCGTTGAAGTCAGCGAGTGGGTTGCCAGGCGTACAAGCAGTCAGGTAACTTACTCCCTGGAAGGTACCGTCCCCGTTGCCGAGGAAGATAGCGCCTTCGCTCCCCCCAGCAACAACCGCGTCGAGTATGCCATTGTTAGTAAAGTCACCGAGAACGACCGAGTTTGGCCCTGTGCCGTAAAAGTAGTTGACCGGAGAAGCAAAGGTTCCGTCGCCGTTTCCTAAGCAGATCGAAAGCGACTCACCACTGGGAAGCGCAAGATCAGATTTGTGATCGCCGTTCAGGTCCCCGATTGCGGGGACGGTGAGGGCTGGCGGCGGACATGCATCGGACTCAACTGGAGCGCCGAAACTGCCGTCCCCGTTCCCCAAAAGCACCGCCCAGAAAAGCGTTCCCCCTGAGTTGACCGTAGTGATTAAGTCAAGTTTGCCATCGCCGTTGAAATCCCCAGTCTGCAGGGATCCACCTGGAATGCTATAGGTATGGGCTAAGGAAAGGGTTCCCGTAGTACCGGCCAGATAAATGTAGAGGTTTCCGCTCGCGCCGGTGAGGGCCAGGTCCGACCTGCCGTCGCCGTTAAAATCACCGATTACCGCGCCCGAATAGACGATTTGGTCCCCGTTGGGCAACACCACAGCGGTAGATGCCTGGAAGGTACCGTCACCGTTGCCAAATAGGATTGACTGGGAAGCTGTTACGTCCGGTTTTCCGTCATTGTCGAAATCACCCACAAAGATGGGCCCCGGGGTAAGGCTTACCGAGTTATAGGAATACGCTTGAGCTGCAGTAAACACGCCGTTTCCATTTCCAAGATAGACCTGCAGGAATGGGAAGCTTTGAATTAGTAGATCCAAGTTCCCATCGCCGTTGACATCGGCCAGAACGGGGCTGCTCGACACGGTCGAGGTCGTGAACTGGTCGGTTGGCTGTTGGAATGTTCCGTCGCCATTGCCGAGCATCACAGCTGTTTCGGTCAGACTTGTCGAAAACGACGAAAAATCAACCACGAGGTCGAGCGTTGAGCCACCATTGAGAGCACCGACCGCGACAACACTCCATTGGCCCGAAAAAGTCGTGATCTTCGCGGCCTGGAAAGTACCGTCTCCGTTCCCCGGCAGAACAAACACCCCACCACTTTCAGCAGAGAGAATGTCGGCTTTGCCATCGCCGGTAAAATCCCCCACAAAGAACTGGCCAATAGCGTAAGGCGACGCGTAGTTCACGGGCGCGGCAAAGGTGCCGTCGCCTTTGCCCAAGAAAACCAGTATTCCCCCAGCCGGATTCGGTACCACAACATCAGCATCGTTATTGCCGGTTACAAGGTCCGCAACTGCCAAGCCGGGGGTATAGAGCGGAACCCCGGTATAGGTCTCCTTGGGAGCCTGGAATGTGCCGTCGCCGTTCCCGAGATAAACGAACAGATTCCCACTCTGAGAGAAGGCCAGCACGTCAGGTATGCCATCGCCATTGAAGTCGGCAACGAAAGATGGAACATTGCTGAGCGTAGTGCCGGTGGTAAACGTGCCGTTCCCGTTTCCTAGCAAAACCGTTCCGGCGCAGTTGATGATGTCCAGGTTGCCGTCCCGATTGAAGTCCCCGATTACCGCCGCGGCGCAACCAGCGATTGTCGGTGTCCCGTAGAAGCTGACCTGGCTATGCGCGAACGGCGCTCCGAACACGGCTGTCAAGGAAAGAAGGGCGACTACATGAACGACGCGAGCGACCAAGAGCGACGAAGTCTTCATGGCGCGAACTCCTGAAGGGACAGAGACTACCCGGGGCTCCGGCCGCACTAACGAAGAGGGCGCGAAAGTAATGCCGATTCTAACCCTGAGGGCGAGGCTTAGTTGCGGAATTATTTTCGGAGAATTCTGAAGGACAGGTGTAAATATTTTATCCAGGCTCGGCACGAGAGATTACTTCGCTCATCGTCGCTGTGTAACCTCGTCAGAAAGTGGCTGCGTTGATCGATCCGTAAGGTGACTCTCGATCGTCATTGGGGAACGTACTTCCGAGCGCCGTTCTTTCATTGAATACTTAAGCAAACACCACAGCGCACGCATGCCATCCTTCCAGCCGATTTTCTTGCCTTCCTCGTAGGTACGTCCCCAATAGCTGATACCGACCTCGTAAATTCTGAGTCGCCGCTTGGCGATCTTGACAGTGATTTCGGGCTCGAAGCCGAAACGGTCCTCCTCGATCGGAATCGACTGAATCACTTCTCTGCGGAACATCTTGTAGCAGGTCTCCATGTCCGTGAGATTGACATTGGTAAGAATATTTGAAAAAAGCGTAAGCAACCAATTGCCGACCGAATGCCAGAAGTACAAAACGCGATGCGCGTGGCCGCCTAGAAATCGCGAACCATATACGACGTCGGCCTTGTCCTGTATCAGTGGATCGAGCAGTATGGGATATTCGCCGGGATCGTATTCCAGATCAGCATCCTGGATGACGACGTATACACCCGTCGCTTCCTGAATCCCACGCCGGAGCGCGGCGCCCTTGCCCATGTTTCTTGGCTGGAGTGCTATCTTGATCTGCGGGTAGTGCCTCTGTAATTCCTTGAGTATTTCAACTGAGCCGTCTCGAGAGCCATCATCCACGCAGATCAACTCAATCTCAAGCGGAACTGCGAGCACCTTCTCCACTACCTTTTTCAGAGTAGCGCTCTCGTTATAGACCGGCATGACAACCGATAGCTTCATGTCTCAGATTTTCCTTCCGTGTGTATACTATCGAATCGGTGCCCCACTATTGAAATGGCCAGGGCTGCGCATCTGGAGCAATCATCATTTCGAAGAAAGTCATGATCAAACCGGAACGATCTCCGGATAAAAGTATTGAATTCCTCGATCGTCGCCCGTGGTTATCCATCGTCGTCCTCGTGTTACTGCCTTTCGCTATACATCTACCCCTTTGGCTGCTGGGCCGAAGTACTGATCCTATCTGGTTCTTTTCAGGATTAACTTCTGGCGCCCATCCACTGCGCTGGCCTTTTCTTGATCCCAACGTCGGATTCACGTCAGAGGCCCTTGGCCGTCTCGCTGCGGGGAACTGGTTGCACGGCATCGTGCCGTGGTGGAACGCTTATACCGGCATCGGGATGCCGCTGGCAGGCGAGCTACAGCCGGGTGCGTTCTTTCTGCCATTTAATTTACTCCTCCTGTTGCCTGAAGGCATCCTTTGGCAGCAAATCTCTATGCAAGTCATCGCTGGCCTTGCCACCTATGCCCTGCTATGCGAATTGGAATTAAGTCGGCTCGCAGCCTTGATGGGCGGAGCGCTGTTCGCGCTCAATGGAACCCTCGCATGGACACCAGGGCCTGCCAGTGTCTATTGCTCGTTGCCATTCCTACCTCTACTGTTGTTCGGCGTTGAGCGAGCCCGAAAACAACGACGAGCTGCCACCAGTATTTTGATAATTGGCGTTGCAACTGCTTGGTCAATCCTAGCTGGCTTTCCAGAACCTGCCTACATCAGCGGCCTTCTCGTGCTCGCCTGGGGGATATATCGATTTGCCTTCGATTCGAAGCGCTGGACGACGGCCCGGCGTGCAATTGCGGGCTGGCTGCTGGGCATGCTGATTGCCTCGCCCCTTCTGATCGCGTTCGTCGATTATGTGCGCCAATCAGATTCCTTCGGCATTCACAACCTAGGTGAAAAATCCCTCCCATTCGCAGCATTCTCAGCAACTCTTATGCCGTATGCGTATGGCTCGTTAGGAACGAGCTTGCACTCCATCCCGCTTTCTTATATTTGGGACAATATCGGAGGCTACACCAGCACCCTTGTTATTCTGATGGCCCTGGTTGCTCTGACCCATAGGTCTAGCGATCGCGGTTTGAAGTTGCTTCTACTGGCCTGGATTTTGTTGGCTTGGGCGAAGACCTTCGGCGTCCAGCCCCTCACAGGGTTAATGAATCACATTCCCCTAATGCGACAGGCCAACTTCTTTCGTTATGCACCTCCGTCCTGGAGCCTCGCGCTGATTATCCTTGCGGCTTTCGGGTTAGATGATTTCAGGAACAACACGCCCGGGAGGCGCAGTGCTTTCGGGATCACGATCGGTTTGTTGGTTATTGCTATCGCTCTGGCCTGGCCGCAGCGCGCATTCTGGGAACGGCCACGAGCGTTTGTCCCTCTCATGTTTCTGCTTCTGGGGCTTTCTCTGGCTTGGGCGCTTGCAGGCTTGCTGGCAGCTGCTCTGTCATGGAAACTGCTACACGGTGAGCGGCGCCGAATTGTGCTGGCCTGCCTCTTGGTAGTCGATGCCGCGATGATGTTCATAGTGCCACAATCGACTGCTATACGCGGCAACCAAATCGATCTTCCGGCTGTACAATTTTTAAGCGATCATCAAGGGCTTTCCCGCAGCTATACTCTGGGCCCGATGGAACCCAATTACGGGGCCTATTTCCGGGTAGCTAACATCGACCACAACGTTGTGCCTGTTCCCAAGCTCTGGGCGGATTATGTCGAACACAACCTTTTGCCCAGCTCATCGAGACTGGATTCAAGCTTGCCGTTTTATTCAAGCATGACATTTTGGCCAGGCGTTATGCCTGACGGCGACGCCCAGCAGGATTTAAGCGACAATTTGGATAATTATCTAAGTCTCGGGGTTCGTTACGTCATTGCCAAACCGGGCCAGAGCCCAACGCCAATCACATTCCTCCCCACGACGGATGTGAGCATTCAGTCAGGAGCCTCTGGAACACAATTCAACACACCCAGGCTGGGAATGTTACTCGCTGCCTTAGAACGGTGCCGTTCCATTGCCAACGATCCGACAAAGCCCGCTGCAGAGCGCCTCCTCGCTAAGTTAATGCTAAGGGTGGGCCATTCTATTGCCGGAGGCCCGACCCAAGAGAGTATTCACACCAATGCAGAAAGCGTAGCGCCGTTGGACACGGAATACATCACTCTGCAGCGCGGTCAGTCGGTCGAAGTAGGTGTGTCCGCGCCGTCCCCGGTCCGCGCCGACTCGGCGATCACTTCGGTTGGAGCGATGGTCAGCAACTCCGGTGGCGCGGTTGATGGCGATTTAACGGTCGAGATTTGTCTTGAAACTGTATGCCAGTCAGGGAAACGCTCGCTTGCAGGATCAACCGACGGTGCGGTTTTCCTAATGCCCTTAGACCAACCACTGGCACCGTCTTCTGGTGCACCGATGCGCTTAACTTTTACGCACCAGGGCGGCTCACACCCTGTAGCGCTTCGGCTGACGCCCGCTGGCGTAGCGACGGAACAACAGATGCAGGGACCAAATGGCCCACTACCAGGTCACACAATACAACTCGCTTTCGAATATGGTGTGCCGGGATTGCGCAAAGTGTATTCAGATTCTGTGATGGACATCTGGGAACTGCCAAACCCGGCGCCGTATTTCCAGGTAATTCAGGGTGGCCCCTGCACAGTCTCGACCACGCAGCGAGAAGACGTGACTGCAGAATGCGCTGCGCCCGCCACCCTGCTGCGCAGAGAGCTTTATATGCCCGGCTGGAGGGTCTCGGTAAATCGTGCACTGGCTGCGGCAGTCTGGCAGGACGGTCTTTTCCAATCGGCTGCCCTGCCCGCAGGTCACAGCCAAGTGCGCTACCATTTTGCGCCTCCTTATATAGAGTTTGGCTGGGCTGCAAGCCTGTTAGGAATGGGAGGATTGATATGGCAACTTATCCTGATAGGACGTTACCGCTACAGCAACCCTGAGAATGGCTAAGTTTTACCTTCAATTCGTATGAGCAGGCACTCTCCCTCGCCGCTGGAACTATTGTCTTAAAGCAGTAGAACTCCTGCCTGACCCGCTGCGAATCCGACCTTATGGTTTGCAGACGTTCTCTCGGAATAACCGAGACTTTTTGTCTGATTGGGTGTTCAGACTCTCGCCAGCAGAGATACAATTGCGCCGGAGGGCAGCCATGAAGTTCGCCCGCTTCGTCTTGCCCGCTCGTACCTTTCGCCGTCCCGACAGCATTGGCGCTGTCGAGTCCATTTTCATTGATCTCGCAGGTTCCTTGGGCACAGAAATCACGTTAGGAGTTGCGCCATGAAGTATCCAAGGTTTCCCGTGTCCCTTCGGTATTTGGGTCTAGCCTTTCTGCTGCTTATACTCCCGGCCTCGACGACCCAAGCTCAGACCTACATCTTCGGCAAGGCTGACTTTCCCGTTGGCGCAGCTCCACTTTGGATTGCCAGGGGCGATTTCAATGGGGACGGCATAAGCGACTTGGCCGTCGTGAACGAATCCAGCAATACCGTTTCCGTTCTGTTAGGAAGGCCTGACGGCACGTTCGCTTCGCAAGTAAGTTACGACACCGGTGTGGGTCCGCTCTCCATCGTGACTGGAGACTTTACTGGAGACGGCAACCTGGATCTTGTTGTCACCAACGCGGACTGTACCTCGCAAGTTCCGCCACAGCCTCCCATCTGCAACGGCACCACGTTCAGCATCCTGCTGGGCAATGGCGACGGCACCTTTCGATCGCATATCGACTATTCCAGCGGCAACGAGCCTTCCTCAGTGGCGGCAGCAGATTTCAACGGAGACGGCAAGCTCGATTTAGCGATCTCGAGTAACCAAGGCGGCGTGTCCATTTTGCTTGGCAATGGAGATGGGACATTTCAGGCCCCAGTGGAATATTCGGCTTCCTCTTCGCAGTCCCTGATTACCGACGTGATTGTTGCTGACTTCAACGGCGACGGCAAGCTTGATCTGGCTGTGGGCGGAGGTGAGGTTTCGGTCCTGCTAGGAAATGGCAATGGCACTTTTCAGGCCCCATTGAATTCTCCAGGAAGCTCTCCTCTAGCCGCCGCAGATTTCAATGGTGATGGCAAATTGGATCTCTTTGCCGGCGGAAACGTGCTTCTTGGTAACGGGAATGGAACATTCACGCTTTACGCTACTTATCCCACTGCCACCGCTGCTGCGGCGGCCGATCTGAATGGAGACGGCAAGCCCGATCTGGTGGTTACACAAGGTAATAGTTCCGGAAACAGCTTTTCGATTTACTCCGTCTCGGTTCTTCTCGGGAACGGAGATGGAACATTTCAGCCCGCAGCGCTCTATGGGACGGCAATCTACCCTGGCTATGTACTGATTGCCGATTTCAATGGTGACGGGAAGCTAGATCTGGCAGTCGCCGACACTGGCAGCGATTTCTTTCCCTACTCAACACCCGCAGCGGTTTCTATTTTGCTCGGCTTCGGCGACGGCACATTCGTCGGGCAAACGGATTACTCCTCTTCTTGGATCCCTTATCAGGTGGTCTCTGCCGATTTTAATGGGGACGGTAAGCCTGATATCGCGGCAAAGGGGGTTTCGGCAGTAGGTGTGTACTTGGGGAATGGTGACGGAACTTTTCAGCCTGAAGTTGAAACGCTCTTGACCCAACCTGTTTTAGGATTCGCAGCCGGAGACTTCAATGGTGATGGAAACGCCGATTTAGCCACGGATTATTCCAATTGTACGAACGGTACGTGCCTGCCCGGTGATGCCGTAGTTCTCATTAGCAATGGGGACGGCACGTTCCAGCCTCCGGTGGAGTATGCCGTGGGCTTACAGTCTACGCACGTGTCGCCGAACATGGCAGTGGGCGATTTCAATAGCGACGGCAAACCTGACCTCGCGGTCACGAATCTCGGCGCGAACACAGTTTCCATCCTGCTCAACAATGGAGACGGGACCTTTCAGTCGCACGTAGATTATCCGGCGGGGACCGGCCCTACAGATGTCGTGACAGGGGACTTTAATGGTGACGGGGTTCTCGATCTAGCGATTCTCGACACTGACGGGATCTTTATCCTACTGGGCAATGGCAATGGCACCTTTAATCAAGGAACCCAGGTGTCTGCGCCTTTCGGGTATGCAATCGTTGCCGGCGACTTCAACGCAGACGGCAAACTTGATTTGGCGGTGACGTCGGGCCTCACTGAGGGAACAGTACTCATTTTTCTTGGAAACGGCGACGGCACATTTCAGGCGCCGGTAAGCTACCCGGACGGTCAGGACTACGGGGTTCCCAGCGTTGGAGACCTCAACGGCGACGGCAAACTCGACTTGATAGTTGGCCCGAGCTTGTATGGTTTTGTGGCGTCGATCCTTCTGGGCAATGGTGACGGATCTTTCCAGGCGCCCATGTTCGACTTCCTGTCGAACACTAGCAATATCGTCGTTGCGGATTTCAACCAGGACGGCTCACCCGACCTTGCAAGCGGCCAGTCAAGTTCAATTGGGTCACCACTCACAGTAATGCTGAGCACCGCTTTTAAGGCGATTTCGCCGGCGTCGCTCAACTTCGGGTCGCAAGGTGTGGGGACGACCAGTCCGCCTCAGACCATCAACATCAGCAATTCGAGCAACGTCGTTTTCAACATCGCCAGCATCGTTGCCAGTGGAGACTTCAGCCAGACCAACAACTGTGTAGGCAGCCTCGCCATTGGGGCGCATTGCTCTGTGAATGTGACTTTCGCTCCGGCGACAACGGGCCTTTTGACGGGCGCGATCACCGTGACGGACAGCACCAAGATCAGCCCGGTAGCCATCCCGCTGAGTGGCACTGGCGTCAATGGACCATTCCTGACGCCGTATCCGAATCGAGTGAATTTCTCTCCGCAGAATCAAGGCACCAGCAGCAGTCCCGCAACGATCATGTTCGTGAACACGGGCAATGCCGCTCTAAGCATATCCAATATCAGCATTACGGGAGCTAACGCTTCCGACTTCAGTCAGAAGAACACATGCGGAAGCTCTTTGGTGGCGGGCGCAAGCTGCAGTGTCAATGTGACGTTCACGCCGACAGCGGGTGGTTCTCTCACGGCCAGTGTCAGCATTAGTGACTCCGGGCCGGGCAGTCCGCAGTCGGTCAGCCTGAGCGGGACGGGACTCGGACCGGTTGCAAGTCTGAGCCCGAATCAGCTGACCTTCGCTTCCCAAACGATCGGAACCACGAGCTCCGCTCAGGTTGTCACTCTGACGAACACGGGCAGCGGTCCGCTCAACATCACGAGCATCGTAGCGTCGGGTGATTTCGGCGAGACCAACACCTGCAACACATCGCTGGCGGCGGGAAGCAGTTGCCAGATATCGGTGACTTTTACGCCGAAAGCGGCGGGCAGTCTGGTTGGCGCGGTCACGATCACGGACAACGCGACGGGCAGTCCGCAAGAGATAGCGCTTTCTGGCACGGGCGCGTCCCTGCCGGGCTTCTCGATAGGGCCTGCATCGGGCTCTTCGAGTTCTGCGACGATCGCGGCGGGACAAACAGCGTCCTTCGATCTCGCGGTTACGCCGGCTGGATCGTTCAGTGGAACCGTGAGTCTAAGCTGCGCAATCACGCCCGCAGTCACACCAGATCCCTTATGCACGGTGCCGTCGTCCGTCAACGTAACAGAGGGAGCAGCGGCGGCGGTGACTGCGAAGATCTCGACGACTGCGCCCGGTACAGCCGGATCAATCTCGCAGGCTAATCTGCCGCCCGGAATGATGCCGATCTCTTGGGCGATAATTTTGCTCGCCTCCGGCTTGTCGTTCTTTGGCTACCGGCGACGGGTGCCCGCTCTGGCGATACCAATCGTGGCCTTAGTGTTGTTGGGCACGGCGGCTTGCGGAGGCGGGGGCGGATCAGGTTCGATGAAAACGCCCGGCACTCCAGCCGGGACATACACTGCTGCGATCACCGCCACGTTCACTTCCGGCTCGACGAAATTGACTCACACCGACAACCTCACTTTGGTTGTGCAGTGATAGCCATGGCCATAGGCGCTGATCATCCGGTAGAACTGGGAGCGAGAATTTGTAGGAGGCGTTATGAAGTTCGCCCGCTTCGTCTGCTTGTTCTTTCTTTTCGCCATCACGACAGTGCTGGCACAAACCAATCCCGTTCCCTTCGTAAATCAGCCGCTGGTTCCGACCGCCGTTGCACCCGGCGGACCGGGTTTCACGCTGACGGTGAACGGTACGGGATTCGTCTCCAAATCGACAATCAACTGGAACGGCACGCCGCTAGCCACGACCTTCGTGAATAACGCGCAATTAACCGCGACAGTCCCCGCTGCGAACATCGCCAAGGCCAACACTGCTTCGATTACAGTGTCGAACCCCAGTCCCGGCGGTGGTATTTCAAATCTCCAATTCTTCTCCGTCTCCGCGCCCACCACTTTGCAGTTCACCAGTGTTCTGGCTTCTGAGAATGGTTGCTCCCCGCCTTGTTCCAATTTCAATGTCATCGCAGCAGACTTTAATGGGGACGGAAAACTCGATTTGACTTTTGATTCGGACTATGAAATCCCGGCCGGTATTACCGTCTTGGGCAATGGCGACGGAACATTTAATCGGCCAATGCAGTCGGGTGCGAACTGGAATTTTTCCGTTGCTGCCGACTTCGACCGAGACGGGAAGCTCGACATGGTGGGAATATTGCAGGACTCCGGTGGCCCTGTGCCTTACTACGCCTACAGTGTACTCGGCGATGGCGTTGGATTTTTGACTTTGGCAACTCCATAGCGCTTGGCAATGCATCCGACGACTTAAGTGCTTTCCAAGTAGTAGCTGCTGACTTCAACCGCGACGGCAAGCTTGACGTGGCGATAGGAGACGATCTCGGCATTGAAGTTTATCTCGGCAACGGCGACGGAACGTTTCAGGGCGGCCTTCCCCCCGTCGGTGGGGGCGTAGCGTATGGACAAACCGTGGGGGACTTCAACCGAGACGGAATACTCGATATCGCTGAAATTGTAGGCACGTTTCCGGACCTCCAACTCCAGATTCTTCTAGGCAAAGGGGATGGCACATTCCAGACGGGAGCGAGTTATCCGGGATTCAATTCTTCAGCTCCCTTGATCTTCGCACCTGACTTGAACGGAAACGACAAGCTGGATCTGGTTGTTCTCCAGCTCGTCAACACACCCCAGGGCGTAGGTACTGTGACCGTCCTGCTGGGCAATGGCGACGGCACTTTCGGAGCGCCCACGAATTATCTCAGCAGTTCCTCTCTGGCCGCGGGCGCACTCGCCGACTTTAACGGCGATGGCAAACTCGATCTGATGTTGGCCAGTAGTACCTCCACAGTACCTAGCACTACGATTCTGCTGGGTAACGGAGACGGAACATTCCAAGCTCCCTTAGTGCTTCCGATTCTTGCAAATGGTAGTGTGGCGGCGGGAGATTTTAACAATGATGGGAAATTGGACCTCGCCGTCGCCGTCGATACCAGCGCCGCAAATGGCGTGTTTGTACTGCTCCAGGACTACGTGCCCGATTTCTCTCTCGCCGCCAGCTCTCAAACATCCGTAACCGTCACGCCCGGGCAAACAGCCAATTACACGGTTAATGTGGTTCCGGGGGCTGGGTTCAACCAAACCGTGTCCCTCACATGCAGCGGTGCGCCAGCCCAATCCACCTGCACCGTATCGCCCAGTTCCGTCCCCCTTAACGGAAAACCAGCGCTAACTACGGTAAGCGTGATCACCACTGCCAATACGATGGGCCTTACGCAACCTATGGATGCACGGCCCATGAGCGGTACTTTCAGCCTGTGGTTGAAGCCGTCTGGGATTCTGGGGCTGTGCGTTCTGGCAACTCTCCGTGGCAGGGGCCGTGCGCGAAATCTGCAATTGGTCTGCGGAGTCGCGCTGGTTTGCCTTCTTTCGATTGGAATTACAATGTCCGCATGCGGTGGGGGAGGCAGTAGCAGCGGAGACGGCGGAACTCAGGCGGGAACTTACAATCTGACGGTGACCGGCACGTTCACTTCGGGCTCAACCAATTTGACTCATAAGACGAATTTGACTTTGGTTGTCCAGTAGGGATGGCTTGCCCTAGCGCGATGCAAGATTGGCTGTTCTGCAAAAACTCAAACAGAGCTAAAATTGAGACGTCAAAAACCTTCACCCTGCTTGGATGGAGGCGTTTCTGACAACGACTGTCTGCCTGGAGGGCAAGGATGACCTTATCGAATGTTTGTGTGTCCGCGTTGCTGATGATTCTCGGGTTGGGGACAAGTGAGGTCGGAAGCACGCATAACGTATTTTCGCTGCTGGCGCGGACGGGAATTGCCACGTTGCGGCAACCGAACACTGCGATCGCCTCCCTTTCGCAGTCGGACTTCAGAAGTCAGGACTGCTCTGGATCCGTTCCAACCGGGTACACCCGTATTTTCGTTGCTGACCGAGGCGATGGAAAGCCCGGAACCGGCAGTGCGTCCGACCCTTTCGACGGCAGTAGTGCCGAGAAGTTTGACACGCTACTACGCGGCAAATCGGAAGGTGGGATAACTAACCTGGTGGTTTGCATTGGTCCGGGCACGTTTCAGACGGAAGGCAGCGGCGATTACGTTCAGGGTCAAGGGCACGTCTATCCGTCCCATCCGGTCGGGTTCACGGTTAATAAAGGCTGGAAAATTCATGGCGCCGAAATCGATCGAACCACGCTCCGCCTCATCAGCATGTATACCTATCCTTCGAACGGCAAATTTCTAGAAGGGATCGTTATTGGTACCTACAATTTCGATTCCTCCGGAGTTGAGGTCTCGGACATAACTCTGGATGACAATTATCCCAGCCTCAAGCCGCGGTATAAAGCCCCTATGGAACTTGTGGCAGTCATTTTGCGTTCCAATCTTGGCCATCAGTGGGTTCACAATATTCGCGTTATGAATGCTTCGGGAGAGGGGCCGGAGGATTTCACCATCGGAATCAGTTCGCCGACTACGAATGCCGCGAACGAAGGAAACCTCGTCGAATACGTCACCATGGACCATTGGTACGGAGGTCTTTGTACTGCGATCGCAATTGCCGGGGGTTCAGGAGAGGTTCGGCACAATACAGTTACGGGTTATCAAATCGCCTATGGCGGGTGGAGTATGTTGAACGTGAACTTTCATGACAATACAGCCATGGAGACAGGCTATGGCTTTAACGTCGACAGCTTGCAAAATAGTAAGATCACGATCGCGTTCAATAACATCGTACGTCCCAAGTTGTACGGAATCGTAGTCGGCGGCAACGGGGACTTCACCGATTTTTCCATCCACGACAATACGATCCAAGCTGGCCCCACCACCGTCTACGGCTTGGTCTTCCAGGGGAACGTCAGAGGTTCCCATGTTTTGCGGAACAAGATCGTCTCCGAACGGCCGAACGGCGCACCCAATGTCATCGGCCTTTTCGAAAAAAATGCCAAGAACATTAACAACGTATTTCAGGAGAATGTGGTGGCGTCTCCGTTCAAGAACTCTCTACAAGGATCCGACTGTCTGTGGGGGAATGTTACCGAGAATGGGCAGCAACGGGCCGATTTAGGGAACAGTACAAGCCACGCCTGCGTTACCGGGAATTAGCGGATGCGGAATTCGAAGCAGCGAGGACTGTAAACCGGATATTCGATTGATCGTCCGAGATCTGAGTAAAGTTACGCCAAGAGCGATAGAAGTCTAAACGAGAATGCCGAGGCCGTGGCTCCCTTTGAAATTGTAAAAACGCTTGCCCGTCAGCCGGGAAATTTCAGTCACTGCTCGCCTGACAGTAGGGAAACTTTCGGTGTCGTGGAAAATCGCGCATTGCGAATGGGCAGCACTCCACAACCCGCAAGCGAACGTATCAGAGTAGGTGTGAACTATGTCAACGTGAATCAAATCATATGAACGGCTGTCCTGTTTGATCCAATCCCTGTAGTCGCTGCGGACCAGACGCACATTTTCGAAGGGAGATAGTCGGCTGACAGTCTCGTCGTAGACATCCTCCTTATTAGCAGTGTGTTTGTCTCCAGAGAAAGTGTCTACCCCAATCACAGAATTGAAAAAAGAGGACAGCGCAGCCGTCGAATAGCCGAACTCAACACCAAATTCGAGACAGCGATCCCTCCCGATCCGGAATCGATCTATCAGGTCCGAAAGTATGCTCTCGATTCCCTTCCATGCCGAGTCAACGCGTAATATTCTTGCCGGCGGACGGAGATGTTCAGGAACAAATGGAATAACAGGCACCTTTGGCCCCCGTAGGCCGGCCACAACTGCCTTCCAGTATTCAAGCTCAGTGATCATCAAAAATTACTCATGACTCCGTCAGAAATACGGAACGCCTGCTCCTGTACGAGTCCCGAAGCCTGCCGAACTGCGCCGTACCCTTTGAGAATTACTGCGATTCAACTGCCGTTCGGAATTGAAATTGTCACCTTCCTGTCAACTCAGGAAAAGAGTGGACTCTTGCGCACAAACTCTGGCACCGCTACGAACCGTTCTACGACCTGCAAGTCCAACTCATCGAAGTAGCGCAGCAGTACAAGCACCAGGCCATAAACCGTCGCTAAGGCCAAAGACATACCGATCATTTCCTTCCAGTAGAATCTGCCAATCGGAAACAGGCGCATCGACAACCCGCCCAAGCACAATCCTATCAAAACAGGTTTGGCATAGATCCGTAGCAGCATCCCTATCGCGTAGCCCGTCTCCCGATGGAAAAGAAATACGAGATAAGCTGCAGCCCCGAGCACAGAGACACTCGTGCCGTACAATGCGCCAGTAAAGCCGAACATGGCGATCAGCGGCGTGCTCAGAATGAGAGTTCCGGTCATGCCGACCACGGCGAAGCGAACGGCGGGCTTGAGAATGCCTCTGCCAATGAGCATCAACAAAGCGGGTGCGCCGACCAGGTTACCGATTTGCACACCGGTCAGTACTATCAGTGCGCGAGCCGTCCCACTAAATCCCGGCCCAAGCCAAAGCTCGACAAAACGATGAGCCAACAATGCCACAACTAAGAACATACCCGCACCCACGAACGCGAGATATTTGTGTGCCCGATAGTAAAGTTCTTCTGTTCGAGCAGCGTCCTGCCGTGCGTTCAATTCGGATGTGGCAGGCATGAGCGGCGAAAGCAGCAACGCCGGGAAGTTCCGGATCTTCATCGCTAAGTCATTAGCGATATCGTACCATCCAGCGGAAGTAAGCCCTGTGAAGTGGGCAAGCAAAAGCTTTTCAGTGTGAATGTATACCGCTGTTGCCATCTGCACGAAATAGATCTGCGTGCTGAATGCGGATAACTCTTTGACGTCGCGCCACCGCACAGTAGCGGGTTGAACCCGAAGTTGCGGAAGTAGATGTCGTGCCGTCCCCACACTGAGCACAAACAAAACACTTGAGGTCAAGACAATGGCGTACACCAATCCCTTGATCCCGAGTCCCAGAGTGACAAACAGGGACGCGCCGGCCGCTGTAATAATTGTGTTGAGAGTCCAAAGCAAGTTTACGACGTCAAGCCGCTGCAATCCGGAGATCACCGAAGAAAACGGATAGGTTAGCAGATTCAGCGCGATGCTGACGCTCAAAAGGTGGATCAGGAACTGAAGTTGAGTATGCGGCAACTGTACATTGCGAAAAAAAGCAGAAATCAATAGATTGGCGGCTGAATTAACCGCCAACACCCCGAGCCCCGCAACTACCAGAAATATGAGAATTCCAGCGTTCACAACCCTATTCAGATTCGCATAATCCTGGCGAGTGTAATGCTGAGACACGTGTTTGGTTAGCGTTCCCATGACTCCAATGTCAGCGAGCGAGGTCAGGCTATTGATAGAGAGGAAAACAGCCCAGGCCCCGAATCCTTGGGTCCCCAGGTGTCGCAACAAAAAGGGCGTAAGCAGGAAAGGAACAGGAGCGATTACGGCCAGCCTTAGGAGGCCAGACGCTACGTTGTGAACAATCTTCGTGCCTATCGGTCGCTTACGCGAGTGCGATGAGCTTGGTGCATCCACAGTGGGCGAAATCGACATGTATTTTGTGGCGCGGAAACTACCAACCAACTGCGAGACGCCAGGCCAAAACTATTGTTTGAGCAGTACCGTTTCAGAAACTCTTACAGTTTACAGTCTTGGTTCTCGATTCGGGCTTCGCGATTCAAGAATCGAGCAGCAAGAGCGAAAATTCGCGACGTGCCGGAGAGACTAACGGACTCGCGCGACACTCCACATGATTTGCGGCTGCTCCGCGCGAAGTGGATACTCCATATGCTGTATGCTTTGTATGGACGGCTTTCTGATTCGAGCTGAACTCGTCGAAACGCCGCAATTCGTTCGTTCCTATCCGAAAGGAGAATCTCCGAGCTCTGGCTAAGTCCTCTGAGCCCCTTACACAGATGAATCCTGGCCCCATTATTCTTCAAGGTACGCCGGCCGATGCTCCGCGCCGGTCAAATGTCTGGGCGGTTGTGGTGACATATAACCCCACGGAGGACCTCGAGCAAAACGTTCGTGCCCTAGCCCCCCAGGTCAAGACGCTAATCATAGTGGATAACCAATCGAACCCTACGATCAGAAGATTCGTTGAAAAAGTAGCTTCTACTTACGGGGCCGAAGTGATCTGGGGTCAGCAGAACTTCGGAATTGCTTCTGGGCTGAATACCGGAGTTGATCTGGCTTTGGCTAGCAACGAATGCCAATGGATACTCATGTTGGACCAGGATAGTCATGTACCACCTGATTTCGTCGCGACGATGTTCGATGCTTACGAAGCCTGTCCCTTTAAGGACGAAGTTGCACTGATTGGGGCGAATTACCAGTTAGCGTTCCGGACCGTGCAGGCACCGGGAGCCGGTAAAGACGGCCTGATATTTCGAGAAGTGAAAACGCTGATGACCTCAGGCACCATGGTGAAGAGGAATGTTTTTGCGGATTGCGGAAACTTCGATGAATCCTTCTTCATGGACTATGTGGATCACGAGTTCTGCTTTCGAGTTCGGCGTCACGGGCTTCGCATCATTCAAACGAATAACGCCATTTTGCAGCATCAGTTGGGCTCGCCGACCTTACATCGGATATTTGGAAGACAGTTCGTGACGGCAAACTACGACCCGAACCGACGGTACCATCAGGCCCGTAACCGTCTGATCTTCTACCGTAGATACTTGGCCTCCGATGCCCTCTGGATTGTGGGTGATTGTTTCAGATGGTTTAGAGAGATTCTTAAGGTAATCGTGGTCGAACCGGATCGGAGAAGGAAACTGGCTAGTATTGCGCGGGGTGCCTGGGATGGCCTGAGAGAGTTTGAGCGAAAACTGCCCGCGCCCGGGCCGGATGCGGCCCACAAACAGTCAGCCAATAAATGTGGCTAAGAAGAATCTCGTCTACGGTACTGTCACTGAGAAAATGAGGGTTTGCACATGCGTTCCTGAGGAGGCCGTCACTCTTGGGAAATAGTAGTGCGTCGGATTCGCTCCCTGACGTACGGCCGGTGTGCCACACCCGACGCTACCAAGCACAAATAGGAACAACCCTGTTAGGAGCGCAAGCCATTCGACTTTTCTCCCCCCCTTTGGACGAAACAGGGGAAGCATTACGCTACCTACGCAGCCAAATGACAAAAGAGCAAGGTGGGACGATCGAAATCCTTCAAACCTTGTCTCGGTGGACGTGTTGACCGTAGGCGTGATCGAGAGGGTGGCATTTACTGCACTTGGGCCATCAACTGAGACCATACTCGGTAGAACGGAACAACCGATTTCTGGGGAGCCTCCCGCACAACTGAAGTTGACGGTCCCTGAGAAACCATTTTCGGGGGTCAAAGTGAGATCGGCAGTCCCATTAGTTCCGGGAGCAAGAGTAAAGGTCTGCACGGAAGACGACAATGCAAAGCTTGGAGTAGAAGATGGCGCGGCCCATTGCGAGATCGGAACCCAGGAAGGAGCATTGCCGAGATCACTGACGACAAATGTAATCGATCCACTTACGGTAATTGACTTCGCGCCCATCAAGTTGATATTGCCGCCAGAAGCAAACGTAACTGCGCCATTGGTGGCGTAAAATGTTGCCGTTTCTCCAGCCCCCAGGTTGGCCTGTATAGTGCTGATCACTGCGCTCGACGCAACCAGACCCACTGTGTGGGCCGCGCCAATGTTTATGGTGGAAGCGGCCGTTATCTGCGTCGTGATCCCGCTGGTCATGGGAAGGTTTGTGCCGCCGTAGAACAGATTGTCTTGGTAGACCATGCTCACACCGTTTGGCACGCTGACGACAGTGTCGGCCGGCCCCATGATGTGATTGTGGATAAAACGGATACCCGTGACACCGGGTGTGAGAACTTTCAATAAGTAGCCTGCGCCGTTGTTGGTGCCGCTAGTCTGGAAGCCAGCGTCCGAAATGGTCAGGCCCGCGACCGGCCCCAAATCAGTGGCGACCGAATAGACTCCCCGGACGAATTCGTGGTGAGGACTGTAAAATGATAGTGCCCATCCTCCGTCGATTTCCACTGCGGTGGCTGCGTTTTGGGAGGTCAAGCCTCGGAAGTTTATGTCGATGGGAATTGCATAGCGATTGGGCGCGCGGCCGCCGATAAAAATGTTGGTTCCGTCACCCGAGCCGTCGAATTCGCAATCGTTAAAATACAACTCATACGATCCGCCTTCGATTCTCAGTGCGTTGCCTCCACTCTGGGGCCTGAAAACCACTACCCTGTTGAATTCCGTAAACTGAGATATACCATTAAAGCCCGCATTCGTTCCCTTGATATAGATCCCCATACCGCCAAATCCGGATATGATGATGTCATGCAGTTCTGAATACCATATCCCGGAGTTGTAGTAGCCGCTCGAATCAAGAAGAATCGCGTCTTGAGTCGTGTTACCAGTCGCACCGTGAATACTGAAGCCTGAAAGCAGAACGTGTTGCGCGGCTCCGTCGATGTGTTGCGGAACCACAAACACCGGCATGGTGCTTTCCGCGGACTGCAAAGTCGTGACCCCGGCGCCCATGCCGATAATCTTTAGATCGTCCTCCAATGTAATCTGGGTAACGCTGTACGTGTAGGGTCCCAGGTAGAGAGTTATGGCTTTTTGCCCTGGATCGAAACTCCCCAAGTTCAGGTTCGTATTGGGAGAGTAAGCATAAATCACACACCCGGCAGCAGGACACGCTTTGACTGCATCGGGAACCCCACCTGGGAACTGGTCCGCAAATAAGATGTTGGCCAGGTTCTGCATTCCAACCATCCCGTTGGCATCCGTGATCTGGGAATTCACGATGGACGTAGCCGAACCGAATTTGGGAACGGCGTTTACGGTGCCGCCTGGCGTGGTCACGGTCGAATTAGTCGGTTTAGCCGAACCCAATGTTGCCGGCGCACCCGACGCAATCACAACACTCGGAGAAGAACTCGATCCAGGGACGGCAGTCGGGGTAACAGTCTGGCCTGACGTCGCAGTTGGTACCCTTACAAAAGCCGACGCCGGAAGCCCCTGAAGCGTTTCCGTATCGGCGGCTTTGAGAGCATACGGGACGCTGACCAGAACCACGCGAGAGTGTTCCTGCTCACCTTCTAGTTGCGGCCAAACCCCCAGCCATCTTGACTCAGGGGAGTTAAACACTTCAACGGGCAGGCCTTCGGTCTTAGTCATACCAAGGAGGACGGCGTAACGTCCCTGCGAGTCGAGGGGAACATTCTGAGTCTCTTGCCAGAGCGGGACACCACCAGTTGCCTGACTGTAAACCGAGAATGTCACACCCACCGTACCGCTTCGTGGATGCCCAGCACTGTCCAACAGCGCCCCTGTAAAACGAATGAGTCTCGGCACGGACGAGCAGCTGACATTGCTCTCGGCGCATGGAGACTGCGCAACCAAGCTTGCGGAGAGCGCGAGCAAGGCGAGCAGTGTTCTGACAGTGAGTCTCATATTCATATCTCTTAGTCCTGCTACTACGCAGTTTGTGCGGACCTTAAGCGTAGTCTTTACTGGATGAGCGAAAAGAGATCTTTCTGCACACTGTGGCGCGATCTGCTTACTGAACCTTCAAAGTCAGTGTGGTTGGCTGCGAAATGCTCCCAGAACTCGCGGTAACTGTGATCGGGTACGTGCCGCTCGGAGTGCCAGTCACGTTGCTGCCACCGCCGCCTCCGCACCCAAAACCGATACTCAAGAGTACAAACCCGATGAATACGAGCGATCTTTTCTTGTTCTCGCCACGTTTGCCCAACAGCCCGACCGGCATCAGCACAGTCCCCAACATGAATGCGCTAGCAATCGTGCCGAGCATTCGTTTATAGGGCAAGCGCGCAAGCACGCCCTGCTTAGCCCGATACTGAGCAGTTGTCTGCGCCGTCGTTGCCACCGCCACGGAGACAGTGCTTGGGCTGCCTCCCGTCAAGTTCAGTGGATTCGGAGACGCTGTGCAGGTGGACGCCGGAGGCAAGCCCGAACACGTAAATTGCACACTGCCAGAGAAACCGGTGCTGCCCGTAGCGGCCAAGCTGAAAGTGGCAGTGCCGCCCGCGGTCACCGAAGCCGTTGGTGTGGTGGCTGTAATCTCAAAACCAGTCGTGCCTGTGCCCTTCAACGGAATCGTTTGGGGACTGTTGGCGGCATTATCAGTGATCGAAACCGCACCCGTCGCTGCCCCAGTGGCGGTCGGGGTAAAGGTCACGTTGATGGTGCACCGCTGCTGGGGCTGCACCGGAGCGCTGCAAGAATTGTTCTCGCCGAAAGGTCCGGTCGTTTGGACGCGCGAGACTTGAAGATTGACTGCTCCGTCGTTTGTAATCGTAATCGTCTGTGATGCGCTTGGAATACCTACTAATTGGCCGGCAAACGAGAGACTAGAGGGCGACGGAGTCGCGGTCGCCTGTGCTCCAATGCCTGTGAGTTGAACTGTATGCGGGCTACCGGGGGAGCTATCGGTGATGGTCACCGTTCCGGTCAGAGTGCCGACAATAGTCGGGGTAAAAGTCACCTGGATCGCACAGGAACCGCCCGACGGGGGTACGGCTCCACAATTATTCGTCTGGGCAAAGTCTCCATTGATGGCAACGTTGGAGACCATCAGCGGATCGGTACCCAGGTCGTAAATCGTCACTGTGAATGGCGCGCTGGTCGAGCCCACTTGTGTGGGGGAGAACTGAACCTGCGTGGGTGCGATGGCGGCGGCGGCGCCCGCGTTCGGCGAAATCTTGATAATGGTCGCATCGCCGTAGACGCATCCCTGACCCCTGACGAAACAACCGTTCGTGTTGCCGAAGAGCGGTTGCAGGGCGTTGAATATGGGGAAAAGGGGCGGCGTCGGACTGCCCCCGTATATCAACCCTGCATCGGCTTCGCCTACCGCATAAATGTTCCCACTCAAATCGACCGTGATCGCGTCAATGCTAAAGAACGGCTGCGCGAATTGATTAGACTGTGGTGGCCCGCCAACAAAACTCGAGAATACCAACTGCTGGGTATCGGGGGCAATCTCGGAAATGAATGAGCGCGTTTCCGGCGGGGGCCCGAGAGGCGGCACGTTGGCGTCTATCGCGTTCTTTAGAAGCAGGCTAGCATCGCTGATACCCGAGACATAGATATTGCCCAAGGCGCCCAACATCGTCGCGTTTGCAGTGCCGGTATTACCGAGGCAGGTCGCGAAGACCAGCGCACCGGCAGCATTGAATTCGGAGAGGAATGCCGCATTGATGTAGAGGCCGTTGCCAGTACAGGGTTGAATCGGATTTACCACGGGAAAATCGAGTGAAGTGCTCCGCCCTGCCAGGTACACGTTTCCCGAACCGTCCAACACGACAGCATTACCGGAACTCCCGCTGCTTCCTGAATCGTAGGTCGCATAAAGAATGGAGGAGCCGGTTGGGTCCAACTTGGCAAAAAAGGCACTGGTAGCTGTGGCCGTTGTCTGGAATGCTCCCGTCGTCGTGGGAAAACCAGGACTCGCGGTGCCGACGACGTAGGCGTCACCCGACGCGTCCAACCCAATACCCTTCGCGCTTGCGGTGCTGTCCTGCCCCAAATACGTGGAGTAAATCAGTCCGCTCATCGTCGGATTGAACTTGCTTACGAAGCCATTCGCTTGACTGGTACCCAAAGAACCTTGCATCGGAGACTGGGTTGGGAAGTCGTTGGAGTTCGTACTACCGGTGAGGTAGGCGCTACCCAATCCATCGACCGCAAGCCCGAACAGGTAATCGGAGCCGCTTCCGCCGAAATAAGTTGCGGAAAGAACCGACGTCGCCGTGCTGTTCAACTTGAGGAGCGCGAGAGTCTTGACTTGAGATTCAAAGGGCTTCGACCCAGGTGGAATCGGAAGACCCGGCGAAGCCTGGGCGGCTAAGTAAACGTTGCCTGACGCATCGACCACCAACCCCGGGGAATTAAAGTTCATGCCGGCTATATAGGTCGAGTAAATCAACGACGTGCCGTCTGGATTGATCTTCGAGACAAAAGCGCCGTCAGGCGGCTGGGTCGGCCCCACCACGCCTGGGGTGATCGGAAAGTTGGTGGAGCTTGCGTTGCCCGCGACATATAAATTACCGGATCCATCCACTGCTACAGCGCTGGCTGAACTTCCTCCGCCACTGGGCCCAAATTCACTGCCTCCGAAAAACGTTGCATACACCAGCACGGGATCGACGATCACGGTGCGGGACCGGTCGTAATGGCCCAGATGAAAAAGCGCGTGACCCTTCTGCAAAACGTAGGCAGCCTCGACTTCAAGTTCCCTGCCAGCAATCAACTGGTACGCGCGCGGCTTCTGCATCCGAAACTCACTGCCTCCCGCGCGCAGTACAAGTTCGCCCTCTGCGCTGACTTTAGTCTCATCCACCCCGGAAAAGCCTAGAGAGATTTGCCTCGGGTCAGCTCCAGGACGAACTACGAAGTCATCCTCCAGGCGATCTTGATTTCCGTGATAGACGACGTCGATACCGGAATAGACATTCGCATAACGCACCTTGGCGTAGTGTGAAACGTTGGTAAGCCACTTGTCCGGGTCCGATCCGAACAGATAGTTGCTGTACCCTGGCAACTTGTCGTCGGCCAAGAGTTGAATGCGTCCACTCGTGCCCAAGAGGCAAATCCCCACCTCGACATCGTTCGTTGCTTTCGTCCGAGCTACGCCATCGTGACCAGAATCACTGCGGTGCAACGTAACCCGTCCCGGTCGAAGGTAAACACTATATCCCTTGGCTCGCGCGACAAAATCGATGCCGGTTTGTGCCTGCCCGCGATTGACCTCGAAGGCCATGGGCAGAGCCAGACTATCCGCGCTTTTCAGCGCCGCCAGAGGCGCTGGATGTGATAGCGTCTGCGCGTGAGCCGGAGCCGCCGCAAGCGCCAGAAGAATCCAGCGACTAAACCTCATTCCACGCATACGGCCTCCGCGAAACAGGCACTATTTCATCCGCCAAACCCAAGCTGTTCCGAAAAGTTGCGCGTATCACGAGCGCAAGCGCGGGAGCGATCGTATGAACACGCGCCCTGTCCCGCTTCGAGACGAATGCGCCTAAATCTCAGGCACAGACCCGATGGTAAACATCGATCGTCTCCTGCGCTTTGCGGGCTTCGCTGAACTCGCCGGCGCGACGAAGCCCTTTCTCTCTTAGCTCACGGGCGAACGCTTTGTCAGAAAGTACCTTCTCTATGGCATTGGCGATCGACGCCACCGAATACGGGTCGGCGAGGACAGCCGCATCGGAAGCAACTTCCTCCAGCGAAGAACCGAATGAAGTGACGACCGGAACTCCGCATGCCATTGCCTCTAC